>ERZ1034547.86-NODE-86-length-24873-cov-4.665203_pt1 | contig 24873 bp, 25 predicted proteins | sample MGYA00520642_ERZ1034547 | MGnify/ENA primary metagenome ERZ1034547 (study PRJEB33760, sample SAMEA4777713) | hypersaline lake metagenome | biome: hypersaline environment; feature: brines | place: Spain | collected 2012-08 | depth 0 m ... | reverse complement strand
CCGTCGTACTCGGTGTACTCTTCTGATCGTCGCTGGCGGCGAGCTTCCTCGCCTCTCTCGACCCACGGAAAGCGTTCATGAAGCACGGTTCGCGCCGTGAACCCATCCGGATGTTCGTGTATCGAGGACCCTACGGTGTCCTTGCGGGCTCGAACGGCAGCCGGAGCTGCACACAACCAGGTCTCTGACTCGTCCAACATGACGTTGTCAGTACTCGGCACCAAGCCCTCTATGGGGAGATCGGATACCTCCTTTTCCTTATCCATTCTCGTCATGGCTTCGAGGAAAAGGGTCGACGGATGGCGCTCCTCGCCCTCGTTCGGATCAAACGTCGTGGCAAGAAGCGCCGTAGAGCCGCGGTGGCGCTTCAAGGCCTGGTTGAACCGCCAGGCCGACTCGCTTGCGGCGTTTCGGGGCTGGGGGAGTGCCCCAGTCTTTTCCTCTCCCAGGCTGGAACGCCTGTCGCTCGTCAGGATCGGATCGTCGGTGACCGGCACCGATGCAGTCTCGCTGTCCATTCCGACCACGTAGAGGTGCTCTCGGCCGGAAAACCCCGCGCTGTCAAGCGGAAGAATGTGAACGGCTCCAGGTGTTGCGCTCTGCGCGCCGACGTAGCGGTTTTCAAGCGCCTGTCGGAACAGGCGGGCCATCTGTGCCGGACTGCCCTCGACCTCGAAGGTTGTGTCTCGGATCTGCTGGAGCACTTGGCCCCGAAGCACTGCGCTCGCGATCTCCTCAGTTGTGTTGTCCTCCTCGCTCACCATTGCGTCTCCCTCCCCGCTGCTACGCCTCAGCGTAGGGCCGAACGTCGACAGAAACGTCAGGCTGTTGGCGGCGAGTTCACGGGCGCTTCCTGAATCTGGAACCAACCCCGCCAAGTCCTCCACAAATGATTTGGCAACCTGCAACCGGCGGATCTTTCTCTCGTCTCTTTCCGATAGCCCATTTTCCTCTGGGCGTTTTCCCTGTGGGCGTTCTTCCGGCGGATTCTTTACTGCTTCGATACTGGCTTCAAGAGACTTGCTGTATGCCTCCTTCCCAGGGCCGTACCGCCGCCCGGCAAGGACGGACGCCAGACGGTGCCCCGTGATCACGTCAGAATGGCCCTCCTTCTCGATCCATTCGCCGGGATGGAGGAGCCCGCTTCGGAGAAGGCGAATGAGAACGGGGGCCTCGTATCCGCTTTCGATCCACTCGTAAAATCCGGAAAGCGCCTGCCCAGGACGCGTCGAAGTGAGGGGGAGTCCAGTCCCGAGCGTAAACGGGATGCCCAACCGCTCGGCCTCGTCGGCCAGAAGCGTCAGGTACGGCCGCGATGACGTGTAAGCAATCTCGACCTCGTCGAGGCGCTGATTGTCGTTCAGAATATTTCCAAAAACGGCCCTGGCCTCCCGGAGAGGACCTGTGGCGCGGTGAAGCTCAGGAACTCCGGTATCAAAGGGCGCCTCTTCCTTCTCACCGCCCAAGTCGTCTTGGAAGGCGAATGCGGCAGTTGTTTCAGGAGGGTCCTGCGACTTTGAGCCGAGGGTGTGAAACGCTTTCCCTGCGCTTCGAAGAGTTCGAACAAGCTTCAGCGCACACTCGTGGAGCTCCGTTTCTCCGAAGACTGCATAGACCGTTTCGCCCGCGCCAGTTCGCTTTTCGACTACCCGAACGGCCTCCCGAAACAGATCCGCGTCGTCGTAAAGATCGTGCTCTTCCAGCGCGCGGTCGTAGAGCTGGAAGGTTTCCGCAAGCAGCGGGAGATGGCCGCTCTCAGAGCGAGCCTCCTCGCGTACCGCCTCTGGCGAGACAGTCCCCAGTCGGAGCGTGTCAATAGCTTCTGCGAGCTGAGGAGCGAGCCGTTCGGTCTGCTGCACCTCCGTTCCATCCACGTTCGCTTTGGCCCTGTGGAGAAGAGACTGGACGAGCAGCGAGTGGCGGTTTCCACTCAGGTGGGTCTGGTTCTGGAAGGCGTCAGTCCCAGAAGCCAGACGCTTCGCGTGACTTCGTGGCGTCTGGCACTCCAGCCCCCCGACGCTTCCGTTCTCACGAGCAACGGCCGTCGTCAGCGTCTGCCCAAGTTGGGCATATGGCACAAATACTACCTTTCGGTCAATCGGGTGCTGCCTACAAAGATCGGCGATCTGGCTAACAGCGGCACTACTTGAGTCTTCTTCTTGTGGGCGAGATTCTTTTGGGCGAGACATGCGGTACAGAATTTCTACTGAGACTGAAAGCTACTCGGGGGAGGAAAGGTAGCTGTCGGGGATGGCTGTTTCTGAAACCTCCGAATCATTTTCCTCCGGCGGGGTGGGTTCGAAGAGGGACCACGATTGTTTTTTATTAAGGAGATACTCAAATTGATTCAACATAGAGATACTTTGAGATGAAACCACAACCAAAAAGTAACGAAGTAAATTCTATCCGCCAGCTGTCGGAGGGGGAATGGTGTGGGCGAGTCGCCTATGAGCAAAAAAGAGGAGTTATCTGCTTGGCCGGAAAAGCTCAGAGATCCCAAAATAGACTTCCTCCGGTTCTCCGGAAGCGTTCTCGGTGGTCAACTCGTCGACAACTCGCCTGTCACTGACGAGCAGGGATCGGCTTTGGAGGCACCAGTCCGCGTCTTCTTCCCCGAGGCGTTGTGCAAGATTTTTTCTCTGCCTGCGCGCTTTCAGTTCGGGACTGGATTCCACCTTTCGCAGTTGCCTTTTCAGGGGTGCTACCGTCTCTACCGGAATAGGACACTCCAGTACCCTGGCGTCTTTTCGTTCTCTGAAGTCTCTGCATTTTATTGCTGCACAAATTACGCACCAAGAGGACACAGCGATTTCTACATCCCGCCCCGTCTAAACTCGCAGATTCAAACTCATAGAAGGAGAAGAGTCTTGAGAGCCGATGGTCAGGATGGGATCCCCGAATTTAATAGATAGCATTTGCCGATCAGACACCGCGTGTCCGATCCTTTCTCATTTGCTGAACTGAGCGCCTCCCCAGGCCGAGGAGTTTTGTCTGTGAGATTCAGACATGCGTTGGCTTCAACTCTGTGCGTTGGCGTCTTTATGCGTCGGCTCCAACGCCCTTACTGGTTTTTTATATTTTATAGGGCTACCGGTCCCTTATGCACCCGGCCCTTATGCACCCGGCCCTTATGCACCCGGCCCTTATGCACCCGGCCCTTACGCACCCGGCCCTTACGCACCCGGCCCTTACGCACCCGGCCCTTATGCACCCGGCTCTTACGCACCGGGCCCCACGCATTGAGCCTCCACGCATTAGGCCTCCACGCATTGGGTCCTCATGCACTGAGCCGGTAGCTCATATGGTGGTGTGATGGACAGGTCGTGTAGCAGAGAAGTGGAACCCCGGTCGGAAAGTGGCCACTTAGTGGAAGAGTGGATTCCCGAGAAGACCTGAGGTACCGGGCACGCTTTCAGATGTGATTGCAGATGTGATCGCTCTCGGGCGCGCCTGCTCCAAGGTGCGCTCAATTTACAGGTGCGCTTACATCTGTGGACCTGCACATTTGGGTGTGCCTGCAGATGTCCCTGCTTTCAGATATGCTCATCACCGGTTCACAGATATGCTCATTGCCAGTTCAGATGAACGGTCAGGTCGAGGTCAACGGTCAACCGGAGCCGGCTCAACTGGAGCGGCCGACAGATCCAAATCATCAGGAGAGGAAACCGGGTCTGTCGAATCAAACAGCCGGATCCTACGCCCATCCTTCTCAGGTTCTACCTCGAAGACATGACCACCTTCCCACTCTGCAAATACCAGAGCGAAAGCCATGCGCCGATGGTTTTCAAGGTCCATCCGACCGGCCTGAAAAAAAGACTCCGGCGGAAGATTTTGGACTTCATAGAGATGAGAGTCCTCGACGCGGTGAACATTTACGTCCGTCTCGTAGGCCCGGTAGCGAAGACGCTTGATGGGCGTTTCTCCTCGGTACAAGAGAAGGTACCGAGTGTCCTGCTGGTAGGCCTTGATCGACCGGGCGGGAGGCTCCGTCCGGTCGAACGCCTTCTGAGCTTGGAGCCTCTGCTCAAGAGGATCTGCCCTGTTCATGAGCTCTATCCATTCTTCTTCAGAAACCGTGGTGGTGGTATACCGGTCGCTTCTTTCAAGTGGAGTCTTCTCTCCGGCCTCCTGCTGGGACTCTTCGCCGCCGGGACCTCGCGACCCTGAGGCCTGTTCTTCGTCATTATCTGACTCGTCAGTGGCCGGCTCATCACCGTCTGGCCTGTCACCAACTGGCTTGTTACTGCTGTCTGGGGTACTGCTGCCCATGGCACCTGAGATCATTGTGCGAGATCGAGACTGACATGTATCATTGGAGATCCGTCGTCACTTGTCGGAGAACCAAGATGATGGAGACCCACCAACCTATTGGAGATCGATTAGTGACGCATGATTTGAAGGCGTACGATCGTGGTCGATTGATCGTGAGCGAAAGATACATGGCGCCGGGCCGGTAGTCAGACATTCGGTGTCTGAACAAGCTGGCAGACCGAAAAACACGGCAGATCGGAGACGCGGCAGGTTGAGGACCGGTAGATACTGGTTCATCGGTCCTGCTTGAGGACCACGGCCATGCCCGAGCCATGCCTGAAGAGTGAGCGCAGAGTTGAGAAGCTACTCGGCAGGTTTCCCTCAACTGGCCGAGACAACAGAGTTGAGACATCAGAAAAGCGTCGGTCAGCGTCTTGTGAAAGGCATGGGTCAACTCACAAGACGCCTACAGAACGATGAGCTCTCGCTATCCCTCTGACCCCTCAGGCGCAGAATGGGAACAGATCAAGCACATGTTTGATCGCTTCCAAGTGGGGGCTTTTCAGCAGCTGATCTTCTGTAGCAGTTGGTCTTTTGCATCAGTGGATCTTTCGTATCAGCTACTTTGAATCCTGGCGCGGCACGGAGAACTGGCGCGGCACGGAGAAAAAGACCCGTTGGTGAAAGGTCCCACTTACGAGAAGACCCACCGGTGAGAGAGAAGGCCGAGGTCTTCCTACAAGTCCCACTGGCAGGATTCTGCCGGCAGGCTCCTACCAGCAGGCTCTTGCTGGCAAGCTCCCGATAGCTGACAGGCTCCCGATGGGCAGGTCCTCTCGGAGCTTTTCTCGCGGAGGTGGGTCCTCCCCCAGCGAATCCTCGCCTGGAGATAAGTTCCCACCTGGAGAATCCTCGCCTGGAGGTAGGTTCTCGCCCGACAGGCCGTCCCGAAAGCTCGGGGCCACCCAGTGAGCTTGCCCCGGTTGGACGGATACCTCGAATAGGCGTCCCTTCCCCGTGGCGTCCCTTCCCCATACTCTTCCTCCAGCTAATTGATAAGAGCTCTCCGCTTTCGGGGAACTTCGATCTCCGGAGGCATGGCGTGACACACAGCAATCGTCCGACAACCGTCCAACGATCGTCACCTGCCGTATTTGCCTGCTTCCCGTATCTGGCTGCTTCCTGCGCTGCAGGGAGCGGGCTTTTCTACTTATGGAACCCAAAGCCCAGTTGGAAGACAGCACGCTGAATTCACCGCGTCGTCGCTGAATTCGGGCAAGTCATCTCTCCTTGTCTCTCCCGGTATGAGGTCGCGCACAGAGGCGCTGAATTCCCAGTCCCAATCGACTGTCTGGTCCCATACGATCATGGTCTTTTCTCCCTCCCTCTCCATTCTCATGCGGGGCGCCACGCTTCTGGCAGTTGCCGGCTTGTTGTCGGCCTGTAGTGGCCCCGGCGCGACGCTCGACAACATGCCCGAGTGGATGACCGAACAGCCGGAGTCCGAAAAATATCTCTTTGGCACCGGCGCGGCCGTCTCCGAAGGGCTTCAGATGGCCCTTGAGAAAGCCGAGTCCCGGGCCCGCGGCGACATCGCCTCCACCGTCGAGGTGCGGTTTCAGGGCCTGACCAAGGACTTCCAGGAAGAAGTCTCCGGCGACTACCTTCAGCAATTCGTTCAGGCCCAGAAGGAAGTGGTAAACCAGTTTCTCCGCGGCACGCAGGCACGGGAGCGGAAAGTGCTTGAGGAAGACGATCAGTACCGGGCCTACGTGCTCATGGAGATGCCGATCGGCCAGGCCGGTAAACAGCTTCTCTCGAAGCTTCAGCAAGATGAGGCCCTCTACACCCGTTTCCGCGCGAGCGAGGCGTTCGAAGAGCTCCAGGAGGCCGTGAAAAAGTACGAGCAAGACAGGGCCGACGAGACGCAGTAAACGACGTCGAAATAGGAGCACTCGAGAGACAGGCATGAACGAACTAAGGCTCTCCGCCGATGAGAGATATGTTAATGAGACACGCACTTTTGCTTCTCGGGGCCACTGTGCTCGCGGGTCCCCTCTTCCCTGAAGCGCGCGCTCAGACCTTCACCGGGCAGGGCCGGGCCGTCATGGGCAGCAGCATGACTCCCAGCGGCACGAAGGCTCTCGCCTTCGAGAAGGCGCGCCAGTCGGCCCTGGAGACGTTCGGCGCGCAGTTCCTCTCTCGGAAATCCGTCTCCACCCTCGAAACGCCCCGCGACGTCAAGGAAGTCACCAAGAGCAAGATTGCGGTCCTGGCCGCCGGGGAGACTCATCTGGTCGAGGGCTCGAAAAGCGTAACTCGGGAAATGACGGAAAGCGCGGTTCTTTACCGGGTCAGGGCCGAATTTCGGATCGAGCCGACCGACGTTACGGAAACCCTCAAGGCTTACCTGCAGACTGGGCAGGACGCGCCCCTCCGCCGCTCGGTGTCCGACGCAGTGCGTCTGCAGCGCCGCCTGACGGAGGTCGGGCCCGAGGCCGATAGCAAAGAGGTGCGCCGGCTCATCGGCCGCGCGAAAGACGCTTACAAACAGGTTGCGGCCGCCACGGAGGGGATGCGGGGAGACGAGGTTCGGTCCCAAATCGCCCGGCAGCGTCGCCGACGCAAAAACGCGCTGCTCCGGTTTTTTCGGGTGGTCAAACAGCAGGGCCATCCCCGACACATGCTGGACTTTTCCCTCTCTCGCTCCGGCATCCAGGACGAAGGCGACAGGGTCCAGTTCACGTACGCCACGGAGGTTTCTCGGGGCGAGGGCGCGGGGGCCGTCAGTTCTGCCTGTCGGGAGACCCGCCCGACCTGGGCCCCCGACGATTCAAAAGACAACGGCGTCGTCGGGCGGCCTGCGACGGACGGATGGCTCAAGCAAATCTTTGGGGACACCTACCTGGATTTCGAAGTCACCGGTCCGGCCCTGCTCTACATGCTCGACGGCACCGGACACGTCCGGCTCATCGTGGCGAAAACCTCGGGAGGGATAATGAGTCCTCCCAAATTTCGGATTGAGTATGGCCACTGCGCCCCATACGGAATGATCGACCACCGCTTGTGGGAAGACACCTGGGAATTTCAGGTCCCCACCCGGCTTGTCGGTCAAATTGAACAAGTGGCCCTAGCGTTCTCAAAATGGGACTACGACGAGATTGCCGGAAAGCACGGATTTCGAGCGGTGGAGCGCGGCATCTACGCCCGGGGCAAAGGCCAGGATGTCGGCCTGGAAACGTTCACGTACGGCCGCTCGGAGTTTGTGAACTATGTCGGCAAGTACGCCACCAAAGTAAAGCAAATGGGCTCGGCCCCCTAATGGCCGGCCCCCTAATAGCCGGGCTCCTAATAGCCGGGCTCCTAATGGCCGGTCCCCTAATGGCCAGTCTCCTTTCGGCTGCGCTCGCCTGTTTCCACGACAATATCTCTGTTCTCGCCACTCAACAGCACCCCCCCCGATGGCCTACTGTCCACACTGCAACGTCCGCTACGACGAGACCAACGAGACGCAGCCCTGCTGCCACAGTTGCGGCCACCCCATCTCTTGTGGCTGCGGCGGCGGACACTCGCACTCACCGCCCTCTCCCTCGGTCCCGCCGTCGGTCATCGACGACGTTACGGGCAATGACCAGGCCTCCGACGAGGAAACCGACTCCGGCGACGACTCGGAGGAAGAGACGTTTTCCCCGGACGATAATCTGCCCTTTTGAATCGGCGATCGGTCTTCGGCGACCAACAGCGGGCCTCCCGGGCCATGCGCGGTGAATTCATTCGCCCGCCGGTGAACCAAGGGCGTCTACGGTGAATCCCACGTTCCCAATCTCACCCAGAACGGGCATGTAGAAGAGCAGCGCACAACAGAGATCCCGGTTCTTCTCGACACGCTTCCGCTGCTTACCATGTCTGACTACGGCTCGTCCTTTCCGGACGCCTGCTTTTGGTGCAAGCTGAGCGACACGGCCAAGCAGATGGGGCTCGACCTCGCCACTCGGCCCTGGTCCTTTACCACGCGCTTCAGGATCCGAATATGCCCTCATGGGCCCAGGCGAAAGCCCACGGGGCGCTTGGATACTTAATCTTCCCCGCCGACGCGGCGGCCGACTGGTGGCCCGGCGGGTACACCGATGATGCCGCCGTGATTGCGGCGGCCGCAGCGGCGGTCGCAATGCACATTGATGCGGACGCGGAGCAGGCCGCGCGGTCGAAACTGCGGGACTGGTTCGCGAACAATGCGTCCGGGGCCGCGCTGCTGACCTGACCGGCCTGGAGCGGCGGGCGCTGGGCCGGCATTTTCGTTTGAGTCACCTCTGAGGATTCTCTCCCGCGCACGTCTGTGGAGGGGCCTCTGCGCCCGGCAGGCCTTGGTGGGGGTTGCCGGGCGTTTTCATTTGTTTGTATCCTGCCCTCACCTCGAAAAGCGGACGCTTCGTCTCGCCAGTTCACTAACCACGTCGTTCCCATGCATGCACTGTTCTACATCGCCCTCGTACTGCTCCTCATCTACCTCTTCGGGCCGGGGATGGCCGTGCTTCTGGATCCCTGGGTCGCCCTCCTCGTGGCCCTCCTTCTCGTCGCGTTTGTTGCTCAGCTGGATAGCTCAAACGAGTCTGCGGCGGAGTAGCCTCTTCCTCAAAAATCAGAGGCTTGAGTCAGGGCGAACGAGGCCCGAATGTCTCGCCGAAACATCACCGACCCGCCGCTAAAGAGGCTGAACCCCTCTCCGGAGGCCCGCAGAAACGCCGGACTGCCCCACTCCTCATAGGCAACTCCTCATAGGAACGGGGGCTGGGCATTCCTCCTGCCGTTATGTCCAACGCTTCGTCCTCTACTGAGTCCTCTACTGATCTGCATCCGAGCACGAGTCTCCAAAACACCCTGTACGTCGATACAGTCGGCGCGGCCGTCCGCCGGGAGCAGAATCACTTCGTGGTGACAGGGCACAGCGACGGGACGACCGAGCGACTGCGATCCGTCCCGCTTCCGGAGGTCGCCCCCCTTGCGCTGGTGGGCCGGGTCCACTGTACCATGTTGGCCCTACGCTTTTGCCCACAGGAAACGGTCCAGGTCGTCTTGTTATCTCCGTACGGCAAGGTGAAGGGCCGCCTTCACGGTCGCCATCCGGCCAACGTCGACGTGCGCCTCGGGCAGTATGCCGCCCAGGACAAGTCGGCCCGACGCCTCGAACTGGCCCGCCGGTTTGTCGGGGCCAAGGTGCACAACATGCGCCGCCGACTTCGCCGAACCGAAGACGACACCTCGTACCGGGCCTTTCGCTCGCCGTAGGGACGTGAGGAGACCCTCAGACTCGATGTTGCCAACAAGGTTCTCCCACTCATGCCCGATGCCTCCCTTTGGCTCGTCGCCTACGACATTGCCGATCCGGCACGTCTGCGCGCCGTCGCGTCGCTCTGCGAAGACTATGGGCGTCGCCTGCAACAAAGCGTCTTCCCACGCGACTGCTCCACTGATCTCATCAAAGAATTGCGGGCCTCCCTTCACGAGTGCGTTCAGCCAGCGACGGACCACCTGGCGTTTTTCCCTCTCTGCCAGCGGTGCGAAGGCCGCATTCAGCAGCACGGATGTGAGAAGACACTGCCCGGGACGAGCGACACGATGGTGATTTGACGAGGATATGTGCGTGCTCTGGCGTTTTCACACAATCACGAATCGTACCGAAACGCGTCCAGAGAGACAACGCCCGGAATCCGATCGAGCGCGTTGCTCTTTAAGGTGGACTGGAAGTAGTCAAGAAGCCCCGGAAAGTCCCGGTACACATCATTCGGCTGGAACGACTCGTCCCGACCTTGACGAGTGTGCGCGATGGCATTTCGGTAGTCTCTCAAGACCGAGGCTTTGTCCGGAAACTCGGAGAACTCCTCTCGCTCCCCCCATCTGTTCCAACTCGTCGCGAGGTTTGCCAGGGCCTTGTGGTTCTCATAGGCTTCCACGTCCACCTCAAATGCGGCGCCAAGACGTTCGATGACCGCCTCCCACGTGGAGAGCACCGCCGGGCCGGCCCGGTACGAATTCCAGTGCTCTTCCGCCACCGTAAGCGTCGCCTCCCACTGGGCTTGGCCTTGAAGGGTCTTGGGCAGTCGTTCAAGTCGGGGTTTGATCAACTCCAACGGAAGCGGACTATCCGCCGGAAGATCTGCCAGCAGTGAGTGGAGTTCTCTGGTGTTGGCCTTCACCTTCGAGAGCGTATTCAGCTGGAGCACGCGCGAGACGTAGTCGGCCCGCTGAGCCAAGTCCCCCAGTTCAGCGTCGCTGTCGCGGAGGAGACGGGCCAGGGGCGCCCCGTCTCCATACCGGTCGAAGGCCTGCGCGGCGTCGATCCAGTCGAGCAGTTCAACCATGGGCCGGAGGTCAAAAATCGGTGCCTGCCCATCAAAGTGCTCATCGGCCAGCACGTAGGCTCCATAGTACACGGACCCTAACGACAGACCGTCCCGGACTGCCCGAAAGTACGCGAGGGCCAGAAGCAAAAATACGGGATGCGACCGAAGCGAGTGGGTCAGATCGACCGACACGCGCCCCGCCTCCAGGTCGAGACCAGCCAGACGGTCCAAAATCTGCCAGTATTCGTCACTGCTCCTTCCAACGGGAATGAGATGCGGATCAACGGCCACACCGAGATGCTCGCCCGCTGCCCTCCGGATCTCATCACGGACAACCGCAGGAAGGGAGTCACGAGTGCCCTCTTCGAGCTGCACCAGCGCGTCGATTGCCGCGTCGTCAACGTCGAGACCAGTACGCGCGAGAAGCAGTCCCCACATCGCATCGCTCGTCCCCAGCACGTGAACCCGATCGAACTCCGTCTCCGTCAGTCGGACCAGCGCCTCCGCGACAAACGGAGTCTCGTGGGTTTCTTTGGGCCGGTCGGCGAGGAAATACGTGGCCTCCTTATATTGCCCTGCCTGCGCTTGCTCGTAGGACGGGCCTTTTCCGATGAAGAGAATTAACTGATCGGAATCGGGCATTGGTGTAGTAGAGTGTAGTAGCAGCGATTCGGCAGAGACCATCAAAGGGAGCACACATCGCTCCGTTACCAGTCGTTCGGATACCCGTAGTTCCGATTTTCCGGAGGGGGATACCGCAACACCTCGATAAGGTCTTGCACCGGTGGGGAGGGATTCTCGAAGAACCGGTCCTGACGCTCCTGGACCCACGCATCAAGGTCGGACGGCTCCTCGCGGGACGCCCCAAACTCCCGGTAGCGGGTCTCTGGGTCGGGGTCGAGCTGTACAGACCGGACGCGGACGTCGACCGATCCCAGACCCGCGGCTTTGCCGTAGCCGAGCTTGTGACGGACCGCCGTCGTCCCGCCCCCCGGAAGGGGCGCCTCGTCGGCGAGGGTCAGGGCCGCCACCAGCGTCGACAGCGCCTCGGACGGAAGGTTTTGGAAGCCCACTGTAAACCGAAAGGTGGCACCAGGCGCCAGGGGCACAAGGTGTTTTCCGTACTTCTTTTCGTTTTGGGTCGTCGCCTCGTTAAGCTCGTGCTGGTGATAGTAAAACTTCCGTCCCTTCGGCGACCGGTCGGCATTCCGATATCGATCGCTCTCGTCCGGGTTGGGATTAAATTGCCCCACAATCTGGACCTGACGGCCCTGAGAGGGTCGCTCCACTGCCCGCGCATCTCCAATGTTGACATTGCCTCGATGGGACCTTCCTCCCCCCGTAAAACCGAACGTCCGACATGTTGGACAAAGGTTGGTACGGCGACTGCACGGTTTCAGGTTGAGACGATCGGGAATGAGCTGAGTTGTCGTATGGTCATGCAGACCTACGCACGACGGGACCAGCACCTCAAAGACGCTCCGGATCATGCCCTTCAAGGACGTGCCCGGAATAACGTAGCCGTTCTCGTCGCTCTGCATGAACTTTCCGACGGTCCCCTGCTCCGAGTCCGCCCGCTCGGTGGAGTCCATAACCAGCAATGGCGAGAGGGCCTCCAGCTCACACTCCATCAGCCCGCTGTGTCCCTCAAACGTGTCGTGGCCCCGTGGGGCGGACCGCCGGGGAGAGGAGCTCGGGTACTGAGCAAAGCCGTATGGAAGATGCAGGTCGGTTCCCATGTCAGTCGTCATTCGTACCAAGTGCCATTGACCGGAAGGCAAGCGTCGTTCCTCGCTGCCGCAGTTCTTCTCGGAAGGTGAGAGGCAATTGAGCTCCTACGCAATTGGATGATCGGGCTTCTCAAATGTCTCGTCCTCCTCGCCTGACGGGGCGTAGCCGAGGCCGACGTACCGGTGGAAATCGCCGCTGTCCTGGCCGGGGACCCGGTAGGTCACCATCTGGAGGACGCGCCGGACCGCGCTCTCGCCCACTTCGTCATCGGACGGGCCGTGCCCTTGAGGGTGCTGCGTGGGAGGCGTCATAACGTTCGGGATCCGAAGTTCGAGCCACATCTGCTCCCCCGGCTGGCGTTTGCCCCAGAGCACGGCGGAGCGGGCGGTCGTCTCCAGGTCGTCTAACGACCGCTCGGCGGCCGGCTCGCCCCAGCCTGAGCGTCCCGGCACGGGCCCAAATCCTACGAGGCGAACCGAGGTGCCGAGCCGGCGCCACCGGAGGTGCCAGTCGGGGGTAAAGCAGTGTCCCTGCCGCCAGCCGTCTTCGGGCACCGGCAGATCCTCGGAGCGGCCCAAAACCACCTGGCGGGGCCGTTCGGCCATCAGCAGGGCCCCGTCGGTCCCCGCTTCCGGGCCGGCCCAGTCTTCTCGCGATTGCACCCACGAGCGAACAACCATCACGCAGACAACTTGTGGAGAAAGGCAGATTCGAAAGCGAAGACATCGCCTGGCCGCGACGTGCGGCGGTGCGCAGAATCAGCCAACCGTGCTGGCCGACTGGATATAGTCGTCCCAGGCCGGCGCCACGGCGGCGAGGAGTTCCTGTTGGTCGCGCCACTGGTCGAGCTCCGCTCGGCTCCGAAGCGAGCCGGCGGGCCGAGTAAGATCTAGTCTATCCGGCCGTGGCACGCGGTCCTCCGCCACGAGGCCGTAATCGTGGCGCTCATCCTCGGACACGAGGGCCCCGATCCCAGGCAGCGAGTCGCTGAGGGGATCCGGCTCCCCCACGTACTCCAGAGAAATCTCATCCACGTGGGCCTCAATCCGTCCGAGGCCGCGGGAGGTGCCGGTCCCGATCCGTACGCGCTGGTCCATCAGGTCGCGGACCACGTAGGCGACCCACCCGAGCTGCCAAGCCTCGAAGTTGACCACCTCGAAGCGCGTTGAGAAGCGCACGCCCGCCGGGACCACTTCAAGGTCAAACTTGGCCCCGCGAGACGCGCCGCCCGACACCCGGTCGATGCCGACTCCATCTCGGACTTCGGGCTCTACGTCCCGATCCTCTTCGACCAGGTACGCATCTCCGGTGCGGAAGCGCCCCTTCCAGTGGGTATTGCCAAACAGGCGGCACGCCGGGCACGACTCGCGGTAGTCGCTTCGCCCACCGGTGCCGTTCATGCGCCAGCTGCAGCCTTTCACCTCTGCTCCTCTAAACACGCCACAGACGCTTTCCGCCTGCAGGGTGCGGGCAATTCGCTCGGCGTGGGACCGGAGCGTTCCTTTCAGGCTACTGCCCGGAATGAAGGGCTCCGGAGAACCGCCCCGCCGGGTGCGGACAAACGTCATGTCGGGCCCGCTCACAACCGAGTCGCCGCTTTTGATGAGCAGCGGCTCTTTGGTTTCGAGGCGGACATCGAACGTGCACTGGTTGAGAAGCCGTCGCAGCATGGGTGAAGGAGGTTCCTACACAGATCAAACCGAAAGGAGGTCGGGCTACCCGCCGAAGAGGTGGTCGATGCACTCGTCGAGGAAGGCATCCGGGTCGTCTACTTCACTCACTCCGGTGCCCTCGCCCCGACTTGTAAGGTATTCAGACAGCTTGACCGGGTCGCTCAGGTCGGCGTGGTAGACCGAGAGGCCCTCCAGGACGCAGGCGCCGAGGCCCCGCGTGGTTTTGCCGCCGACCGCCACTTGGCCCCGCTGCATCTCGCGCACCCCGGCGGCCAGGAGGCCCAGTTCCACGGGATCGGGATTCTCGGCCGCCAGTGAAAAGCGAAAGGCCGTGTCCCCGGGGACAACTTCGTAGTCGAACTTCACGCCATCGACCGCCTTTCCGCGATCGCGGTCGATCCCGACCCCGTCACGGACCTCGACCTCTCCCCCGTACGTCCGCTCGACGACGTCGAGGTCCAGAACGCGGACCTTTCCCGCCAGGATGGGGCTCCCAAACAGCGTGCAGGTATGACAGAGGGCCTCAAACTGCTCCTCGGTGGCCTCGGTCGCATCTTTCTTGGCGTCCACCCAGCCGGGCGTCGGGCAGTCCGGGGCCGTGCTCTCCTCCTGCTTGTCCGGATACAGCAGGCAGCTTGAGACGCCTTCTGCCCCGAGGGCCGGCGCCTGGGCGAGCCGTTCGAGGTGGCTGCGCAGGGCCCCTTTCAGGCTGCTCCCTGGGATGAAGGGCCGCCCGTCGGCGTGGCGCAGCACGGTGGCGTCGGTGTGGGAGGCTCCCTGGCCACTGCCCACGTGAAGCGCACTTTCCATGCGGAGTTGCCCTTCGAACCGCACGCGGCGGTCCATTCGGAGCGTCCAGTTGTGTCCAGCAGTATTCATTGGTCGAGCGTTTGGAGGTACTGGCAATGGGCGACGAAATGGGAGAGATACCGGCGCACAATCTGGGTCTCCACGGTGCGCCGGTCGAGGCGGTCCTGGCGAACCGACTGGGGGGAGGTCTCCTCCGCCCCACACGCCTCCACGGCGGCGTCCGTGAGATCGTCGAAGCCGCCCAGGATCCGTTCCAGTTCTTCCCAGAACGCGGCGTCCCGCTTGTCGGCGGCCGCCCGGCGCTCCTTTCGCTTCCGCACGTGATCCTCCCTCAGGTCCTTTCCCGAGGCCATCTTTGCCGTGTTGAGAACCCCGTTGAGCTGGGTGGGGCTCACGTCCGGGTTCGGGCCTTTCACGGCCTCCCGCAGCGCATCGGTGCCGTCAATGTCGGAGACGGCCTGCTCGGCGAGCTGGTGGTCGTGACGTTGGAGCCATCCCCGAAGGCGATCGCGGGGCGTGGCGGCAGTGGTGTTCATCGGGCGAAGGTGTATCTGAGGGCACACGGCGGCGGGCGGTCTTATCCCTGCGTGCTCGTCAAGTATTTGTAGTGAGAGGCCACGTGGCCGATGTATTCCTGGGCGTAGGCGAGGCGAAGACGACGCTTCACCTCCTGTTTCAGACGTCGCTCGACGTCTCGCTTCGACTCGTCCTCTCTTCGAAGGGCATCCTGTACGCTGTCGTCAAGGGCCTCGATGATCCGCCCGGCGTGGCCCTCTCCTTCCCCGGCCAGACCGTCGCCGGAGGTGCCCCGCCCCACCAGTACGGCAAGCATCGATTCCCCAAATCCTTGAGTACGCCACTTGTCCCCGACGCGGGTGTCCCGGCCCATCTGCGACTTCACGAAGTTGACGACCTCCCCGAAGGTGCTGGCGCTCAGGGCGGTGCGCTCCAGCCCATTGATTTGGGATTTCTCGTCCCCGAAGCTGCGGTAGGCCTTCCGGGCGAGGCCCTCAATGTCGTAGTGGGGGGTCATGAGGAAGACGTCGCTTCGCTCCGCGACGTCCTGGTCGACGAGGCGCTGCACGACGCGCCGCGCTCGCCGGGGGGTCAGGTCCTCCTCGACAATCGGTTCGGTGGGCGTGGCCATGGCGATCAGTTGGAGTCGGTGTGTTCGTGAATATCGGTGTGGATGCGGTCGCAGACGCGCACGCGGCCGAGCCCGAGTTCGCGCCGGAGCCCGACCCCAGTGGTTTCGACATGGGAGAGGGCATCGAGAAGTTCATCCGTAACCTCAGAGGCCTGGTAGACGAGGACACTGCCGGCCCGGAGGCCCTGATCGGTGCCGTGCGGAACGCCCGCCAAGCCGTTCCAGGCCTGAAACTGGTACCCCCGCGCCACCTCGTGCACCCGCTCAAGGGATTCAAGAGCGTGGGCGTGGGCCTGCTCGTCGCTGCGGGCGGCCTGCAGGAGCCGGTCCCCGCCCGGCGTCGTGTCGGGGCGCAGAAACTCGCCGACGAAGAGCGCGGGCGTCCGCAGGGTGAGGGCAATGAGCGTTCCGCCTACGTGCCCATGCTTCCGGTAGGCGTCGTTGAAGTCGGCAATCCGGTCTTCCAACGGCGGAGGCGCGGTGCCCGGCGCAAACCGCTCGACCGAGCAGCGGCCCAGCCCCCGCGATACGGCCGTCCCGACCCGCAGGACCTCCGTCGCGTCGAGGGCGTCGCGGAGATGCTCCAGTGCCGATTCCGGCCCCGTGATCGCGGCCCGGCAGGTGGTGGGCCGAAGCCCCTCGCCCGCGGTCGTTTTCTCGTTTACAACTTCCCGGGCGTAGAGCATGCCCGACGCGGCCCCGTCGCGCCGCCGATCGAGGCCGACGTGCGTCTGGGTCCGCTTCCCGGGCATCGACTGGGTCCGGTAGTCGCCCTCCTCGGTGCGGACCAGCCCATCCTTCCGCGTCATCACGTGCCCGCACCCGTTGGCCTGGCAGGTGCGCAGGGCCCGCAGAGCGCCCGGATCGTCGTGAAGCGCCAGGCGAAGGCTGGCGAAGAGCGTATCCTCCACCCCGTGGGGCGCCTCCGTCTGCCTGCCCCCCTCGTCCCCGTCAAATCCCCCGTGCCGCTTGCAGGTGCGCAGCGTCAGGGGCGCCACGGCGGGAAGGGCGCCGTCGGGATCGCTCGGCAGGAGGGCCGAGGTGCGAAGGCCCTCTTCGCCGAAGAGCCGGTCGAGCGTCTCCGGGTCGGCCCCTGCACGCTCAGCGGCCGCGGCCAGGGCGCCCCGCAAGGTCTGGGGCGGCACGACCGTCGCCGTGGCCTGCCGGTTCGAGGCGCTGCGGTCCCGGCTGACCGACAGGGGCGACTCCAGCGTAAGATCAAGGCGATAGGTCTCCATGCTACGGCGTCTGTGCAGGTGCGTAGGGGTTCAGAGCAGGCCAGGAGGGTCGTTAGAGATTTCCTTCGATCGCGCCCCACCGCAGGGCTTTTATCACGTCCGGCGCCAGAAGCGCGTCCATGTCGTACGACTGGTTTCCAACGTCCAGCGTCGGTCCATCGCCAGCCTCAGAGCCATTTGGGACGGCAATCCGGCATGCCCCGCGTCCCGACGAGGCCTCCCCGCCGATCTGGTCGGTGGCGCGAAGGGCGGCGGCCAGGAGCACGAGTTCGGCGGGCTGCCCGTCGGCGTCGCCGTTCTGGAGCGGCGTACAGGGGATCGAGCCTGCGAGGCGCCCCTCAAAGGCCGACTGGGCCCGGGCGTACTCGGTCGTAAAGAGCGCCCCGCTCTTGGCCCCGAGTCGGCGCCGGTCCATCTGGAGGCGCGTGATCGTCTCGGTGGCGCCTTCGGCCGCCCCGTCCCAGGTGACGCCCGACCCCCTCTCCTCCAGCGCGCGGAGCAGGGCCTGTTGGCTTCGGGTCTCCGGCGAGGAGATCGCCGTCGCGTCGTCGACGACCAGGCGCCGACCCGTGTAGGCATTTCCGAACACGCGGCAAAGCAGGCACGGCGAGGCGCTTTTGCACATCGTTTCGGCGTGGGGCGCCACGCAGCGCTCGGGGACGACCGTGTCTCCCCGATGGCGGTAGCCGAGATGCTGCTCGGGGGCGATGTCGCCGAACGAGGCCGCCGCGTCCAGCTGCCGCACGAGCCGCTGGGCCGTCTGGCGCAGGGCGCCCTTCAGGGCCGAGGCGGGCACGTAGGGCTGCCCGTCGGCGGTGCGGCGGATGGCCCGGTCCACGAGGCCGTCGCCCTGGCCCGTCCCGACGTGAAGCGACTGTTCAAACCGAATCAAAAGGGGGATATCGACCGAATGGAGGGCAGACACAAAAGCGTAAGGCCCTGTGGAGTGGGAAGCGAAGGGGCGTTCTTACCGAAGCGCAAGCGCGTCGAGAATGTCCAGGAGGTAGGTCTTGCGGCGCACGTCGGGCGCCGCCGACGTGGAGGGCGCTGCCCAGGGGAGCTTTTGGGTCGACTCGCCCTCCGGCGCAAGTGACTGCAGGCGTCGCCAGGCAGGCCGCTCGTCGTCGGAGGCGCGGGCCACGACGTGGGTCCAGGTGCGGATCGCCTCGGCGGGGCTCTCGAAGAGGGCCTCCCGCAAGCGGTGCAGTTTGGAGCGGGAGAGCCCCGCCTCTTCCCAGGCCGTGGCGACTGCCCGTACGGACGCCAGCTGGTCGGTCGTAAAGGGACGGGCCGTGAGGCGCGTCGGGGCCCGGCTCGGCGCGCCGTCCCCCGCGGCCCGATAGTCCCGGCTCGGGCGCAGCGTCTCGTCCCGGATGTGGTGGAGGGTAGTGGCCCCCTCGCCCGTAATGCGGTGGTAGTCCACCGTGCTCACGTCGCCGTCCTGGGCGTAGGCGAGGTCCTTCGCGCTGCTCTCCAGGTCTCCGGCCAGCTCCAGCAGCACCGAGGCGGGCACGTGCGGGTCGGCCGCAGCGATCCCAGTGCCGAGCGACAGGTGGTCGCGGCCGTAGGGCGCCATGAGGGAGGCCGTCTCGCCCGCGACGCGCTCCGCGAGCTCCTGGGCCACCGGAAGGGCAATTGAGGCTGTCGTAAAGAGAAGCACGTCGTCGCCCCCAAGGAAGACGACCTCCCAGGGAAGCGTGCCGTCCCGGGGCGGGTGCTCGGCCAGCGTGTCGAAGACGGCCGTCTCCACGGCCCCGGCCACCCCATCGGAAAACTCGCGGTACGCCTCCAATTGGTCGATCTGCTGGATCGTCCGGCCCAGCGCATTGCCGTCGGCCTGAATCAGGGCAATCTTTCCGTTCGGGTCCGCCTCCGCAAGTGCTTCCAGGTCATCGGGCACACATCCGGGCACCGCGTCGGGCGCGGGCCATCCCGACCGGTCGCCCAGCGCCCGGGCAAAGCGGTCGAGGATGCTTCCGTCCGCCACGCCGCGGCGCACCCGAAGGCCGTGGCGGCCCTTCTCGAAGCAGCGGCGGCAGAGCAGCTCTCCCTCCGTTTGTCCCAGGGTCCGGTGCTCCTCGGCGGCCCGGCGGCCGCAGCTATCGCAAAACCGAACCATGGGGCCCAGCCGGGCGGCGCCTCCGTCGACAACCGGGGCCCGCTCTCGCTCGGTCGCGGCCTTCAAGGCGAGACGGTCCATCAACTCCAGCACCGGCACGCCCGAGCCTTCCACCCGGGCCGCGTGCACGGGGACACCGGCCGCCTCGTCCCGGTAGCGCCGCGCCAGGGTTTCTTCTACCCGATCGGCAGTCTCGTCCGGCGCGTCGGACGGCACCCGGAGCACCGCCACGCCCCCGCGACTCCGAATCTTTTCCACGGGGGTCCCGGCGATCACATCGTCGAGCACCTGATGGTCCATGCGGCTCAGGAGCGCGCTCGCGCCGCGCCACTCGCGGAGGCGATTGCTCTCAAAGATGAACTGCTGAATGCCGCTGACCTCGATCTGCAGGAGCTGCATGCGAACCGACAAAACGTCCGAGAAAGAAATTTCGTGCGAGGGGCCGTCGAGGACTCGCCGTGGAGGCGGAGAAGCGGGATGTCAGGGCCGCCGCGGCGAACCATGCTGAGGCAACGACGGCCCCCCAAGAATGGAAAAACTAATTTTTGCTTATTTTGAACATAATTGGGCCACGCGCCAACGTCAACCTGGATTTTCGGGTCGATTTTCCCGGGCCTGCCGGGCGCCGCGGCAGCCCGTCTTTTCATTCCGGCCTCCTGTACGGAACCCTCCCCGCCGGGGGTTGCTGTGGGGAATTCACCGGGGCGACGGGGAATTCAGCGACCACAGGCTGAAATCATGACTCCGCTCGGCGGGAGGCCGACGTGCATTCGGCGTGAGGGGCCGGCCGATGGAGCCGGAGAAGTGTGCGCCCAAGCACACGAGAAGCTCGTCCCTTGTCGAACCGTGTGCCCCAGCGCGTCACGGGTAGACCGCGGAGCAGCCCCGGGACGAAATTTGGAATTTCGACGGCGCACTGATATTCTATGAAGTGCATTCGAGGACCTGCTCAGGCCCCGCAGCCCCGGGGGGTCCTCGCATTCGCGAAAGCCGTTCTTTCCCATGGGGTTTCGCCGAACGGGGACGACGATCGGCCCCTACGCGAGCGGATTTCGACCGCCCGGATTGGGGGGTCCTCGCAATCGGCCCGCTGCGGCGTTGGTGCACACGGAGTTAGAGCGACAGTCTTTGAACACTTCCTCGGAAGAGAAGAGGATTGAGACCTGTCGTGGATGTACGCCTCTTGATACTCGTCCAGGCTCCTTTGAACACTTCCTCGGAAGAGAAGAGGATTGAGACCTCCTCCTCGATGGCCAGCTCCGCCGAGAGCTGCACCCGCTTTGAACACTTCCTCGGAAGAGAAGAGGATTGAGACCTTTGGCCCGCTTTTCCCTGATTTCATTCGTGCCTGCCCTTCTTTCAGGAGGGGCAGGCATTTTCTTTTCACTCTCCAAAGTTGTTTTATCTCTGGCCCCTGCTCCGAACGTCGTGACATGCCAGTGGAGCAAGGCCAACCGGACGTTGATTCACGGCGATCCCCGTCACTTCACCCTTCCCACACTGAATTCAGTCTTGCCATCCTGGGCCGACGCCGGTGCATATAGGTCCTCCCATGTCCTGACGCACCCACCCTTCCAGCCCCATGGCCGAGTGCTACCCGCCCCCCGAGGACTGGACCGACCTCCGCGTCGAACTCACCGACGGAGAGCGCGGATTGGGCGAATGCCTCATCGAGGCCCTTTCCGACGACTGGCGCCTCTACCTCCAGCCGCATATCGGGGGCACCCGTCCGGACCTCGCGCTGGTTCACCCCGACGCGGGCATCCAACTCATTGAGGTCAAGGACTACGACCTCGGCGCCTACGACGTGAGCGGCGACACCTGGCAGGTGCGCACCCAACACGGGCTCCAGAGCACCCGCGGCCCCTTCGATCAGGTCGACGCGGCGCGAACAGCACTCTTCCGGCTCCTCCTCCCCTTCGCCGAAGAGGCCCGCCAGGAGAACCGCCGTACGTTCGGCTTCGTGCGGGCGGGGGTGTACCTCACCCACGCCTCACCCTCCCAGCTCAACGAGGTCGAGTCCTTCGCGAGGCGATCCCTCGGCAGCGCAGCCCAGCATTACGGCCTCGCCAGCCGGGCCTCGCTGCGGCACGAGGACCTGGATACGCTCATCCCCTTGCTCGGGAAGGTCGAGCACGGAAACGAGCACGTCGACACGATCCGCGAACGGGCCGCGGCCATCGGCCTGGACCGCCCCTGGCACGAGATCCTCCACGGCTGGCTCCACCCCACCCCCGACGAAGCGCTCCAAAACGAGCCCCTGGAGCTGACCCCTTCCCAGCAGCGCGCCGCGGCGCACGAGGCCGAGCGCCTGCTCGTCACCGGCCCGGCGGGCAGCGGCAAAACGCTGGTGCTCGCCCGACGGGCCGCACAAGCCCTCCTGGACGGCGACGACGTGCTCGTGCTCGGTTTCAACATCACCCTCTGGCACTACGTCCGTGACTACGCCATGCGCGGACTGCGGACCGTCTTGCAGGAGAATGACGTGTCCGAGCCGGAGCGCACGGCCCAGTTTCGGGCGGCCCATCGCAGGCTCTCCATTACCCACTACCACAAGTTAGCATACCGCATGTGGGCCGCGATCAACGAGGATGAGGAGGAGGTCGAGATCGACGAGATTCCGGCCCGCCTTGTCCAAGAGGCCGATCGCCTTCGGGCTCTCATCCAGGCCGACAGCTCGTGGCTGCCAACGGTCGACACGCTACTGGTGGACGAGGGCCAGGACTGGGGTCCGGAGTGGCTCAACAGCTTAGCCCCTCTCCTGCGCGAGGAGGCCTCGATCACCGTGGCCGCCGACCCTGCCCAGCGCATCTACGATCACACCGTCCGCGACCCGGCAACGCTGTTCTCAAAGTCGCCCAGGGTTGCCAGGCTTAACGGCACTGCTCGCATGCCCGCGGCTCTGCTCCCCGCCCATAACGTCGCAGTCAATAAGTGGCTGTCGGGCCACGCCTCCACGACCGAGTTGGAAAAGGCGCCCCAGCTCGCAATGGACTTTGCCGACCGTCCGAATCCCAAAGCGATTTGGACGACCGTCCGTGGCCCCGACCGACACCGTCCGTCCCAGGAGGAGCTCCGGCGGTGCCTGGTCGCGGCGGTGCGCGACCGCACGCTGCAGGGCGTCAACCCCAGCCAAATCGCCGTCCTGGTCCCCACCCACGACGACGGGCTGGCGCTGGAGGGGCCCCTGGAGGCAGCCGACCTCGAGGTCTGCAGCCTCTGCGTCGAAACCCCCGACGAGAACCGAGCGCCGAAGCACGCCTTCTGGCGGCTCGATCCGCGCCTCAAACTCAGCACCGTGCACAGCTTCAAGGGCTGGGAGGCCGACGTCGTACTGGTGCTTCTCCCGCAGCTTCCCCCCTCTCAGACGGCCCGCGAGACGCTCCACGTGGCCCTCAGCCGCACTCGAGCAGTGATCGAGGTGGTTGCTCCGTCTGGAGGTGAAGATCTGCCAGCCTGGACGCATCGAACCGGTGCCACCCTTCTCCAGTCCATTCCGCAGCCGGACGTAGACCGTACGCTCGTCTCGACATAAGTCCTCAAGTTAAGCCTCTGCCGCCGGGCATTCTCTGCTTGAAAATCCTACGTCCAGTCGGTACCTCCAGCACACGTTCATCGGTGCGCCGGCGAATTCACTAGCAACAACTGCTGTCTCATTTCGGGAGTCTCATGCAGTGCATTTTCGGGGCGTGGGCCCCATGGCCCGAACACGCCTGTTTTCTCCTCAAACTGTCTCCGACCGCTATGATTAAGGACTTAGACGACATGTTCGTCGTGCTCGAGAAGTTCGACATCACCATGGAGCAGTTCATGCTTCCGTATATCCTGTTTCTCGATCAACGAGAGTACGGAGGGGATCCACTTCCCCGAAGCAACCCTGCCGTAGCCTATATCTATCGCTACGCCGAGAACGTCCGCCCCTGGCCCCGCGCCTCCATTCAGGAGCTTGTCGAGAAGGGACTCCTCAAAAACCACAACGCGGACGAGACCGTGTACCCGGACAACTTGGAGGTGACCGATAAATTCGCGGAGTCGGTCTTTGCCACCTCGTCGGACTTCGAGCGGTTCTGGGACGCCTACCCATCCTTCACTCAGAACGACACCGATTCTCGGAAGGGCAAGATTCCGCTGAAGGCCTCCGTGAAATCAGAGGTGCGGGATCTCTTTGGGGACCACGTCCAGACGAAGCGGGGCTTCAGGGAACTGATGTCAGCCCTCGAGTGGGGCAAGGCAAGGGACCTGATCCAAATGCCCATCGAGGAGTTCCTAACCTCCGAGTACTGGACACAACTCGATGAGGTCACAGGCAAGATATCCAATGTGGATATGTAGTTACCTCACTCTATGCAAGAATTCTGATTGATGGAGCTTGACGGGCAGAAAACGTTTCCCACCAACACAGATCGTAGATGTACCCGCCAAAACTCGGTCGAATCGGGGGCTTGACTACGTAGACAATAGACGGCGCCACACACGCACCATGTCCTGCACGTCTTTCAGGTCGGCGTGGCGAGCTCGAGTGGCCTCTCCGTGCTCTTCCTCCAAGTCGTTGCGTAGCTCCCGGAGATCATCAAATCTGCGGGCCAACTCTGGGCTTCCGGCGCGATGCAACAGCCAGGCAACCCGAGGATTTTCAACGGAGAGATCGGGCCAGTCTGGCTTCCCACCCTGCGTGGGTCGGATGTATTTCTCTAAAGAATCGGGGGCAGGCGGCGAGGCCTGGATCGCGGTTCCGTCCCTAATCACCCATTGACTTCTCCCCTCGATGAATCGAGGGGATTCTTCCTTACGGAAAAGAATTCCTGTTTCACAGGGTCTGCCTGGGGTCCTTTCACTTCAGGTCTTACATGCCCTCCGCAGGCATTAGAGGCCGAAGCCTCTCCCGTCAGCCCGACGGTACAGATTCTCAAAAGCAAACTGTGTCATACTTTGGTTATCGGTATGACATCGAATGGTGCCTCAAAGGAAGCTCATTGTTCCGTTGAGGCTGACGAGAGAGTCTCCGAACCGACAGGTTCAAAACCGACAGGCTCATATCTCCCGGAAAATGCGAAGCATTCACGCCCAGTAAAATCCGGGAGTTTTCTCAAAGAGTACCCCTTCGGGGCAACTGCTCTCTCGCGCTCACTCAATACTATAAGGTGGCAAATTCTCTGCCGAATCGGGCGAAGATGCGCCCGATAAACCTATGCATGTTGGCCCTGAATGTCAAAGAGGGCCGATTTTGTGAAGAAACGGCCCTCTTTGGTTGTGGTCTGGATATCCGTCCCTGGCCACCGCTGCGCCCCCCTCCGCTTTAGGAACGGGGGCTTTTTTTGTGCGGGGCCTCCCTGCAACGGACAAGCCTGCGACGGACAAGCGTACCGCTGAAAATGCTGCGCCTTCCGTCGGGAGACGCGGCGCGACAGAACTCTTCTCTCAAAGCCTCAGTCCCGGGCCAAGCATCCACACTGCGCCTTCCAGTACGATCACTTCTCTGGATCGCCCGGCATGCTGAGGCCGCTTGGACTGGCGGGCATGCCGGTCCGTTCGGCGACGGTGCCGAGGCGCTCGACCTGCGGTG
>ERZ1034547.83-NODE-83-length-25299-cov-3.518024_pt1 | contig 25299 bp, 14 predicted proteins | sample MGYA00520642_ERZ1034547 | MGnify/ENA primary metagenome ERZ1034547 (study PRJEB33760, sample SAMEA4777713) | hypersaline lake metagenome | biome: hypersaline environment; feature: brines | place: Spain | collected 2012-08 | depth 0 m ... | reverse complement strand
GTGACCAAAATACCGACCACAGTCGCACAACCGAAATCGCCACAGCTTCTTCATCGCTCGATCCAGCAGACAGGGAGTACTAACCTCCACTCTTCCACGGCTGTGGCGACTCGAATCCGCAGGAAGTCATTCTGTCTGGCCGGCTAACGCTGCATAGAAATTATCGATTGGTTCGTACCATCGCCTGCCGTGTGCTTGGTGTGAGGTCCAACGAGTCGACTTCGTAAGTCGCTGAGTCTGTGGTTCCCAGAAGGGTTCAGGCTGGAACAGATACCGCCATCCGAGCGGATCTGTGAGCCACTCATCACCGTCCTCATGCCAAGACCAATATGCTGCAACCTCTAAAGGAACATCTCCGATATTAGGCACCTCGCCAGTCGTTCCTTGTCGAGAGTCGATCACTCCGATCGACCGAAGAACGCCACGGAAATTACTGGCCCACCGGTCTTTGGTCGACTCAGCCCAGTCGAGCGGCTCCCCGCCAATGTGCTGGAACTCTTCCAGCATCCCAATAATCTGGCTATCCGAAAAATCAAGATTGCTCGCCCCACGGTCGTCCCCTTGGACGAGGTACTCGTGTAACACATATTGGAATACTGCATCCTCAGCGACGAGGTAGCAATAGATAACCTGATGCTGATCCCGCTGATTCCGGCATTGGTCGAGAATATCTGGGAGATAGCGTAGCGGTGGAAGCCCTCCTCCAGCTTCCTGAAGTCGCGGCTTGATCGCGTTAAATGACCGACGTGACCCTTCGATGGTTACCCGTTCGGCACGGCGCTCATCCAGCCATCGCTCACTGGTAGTGTTCCAATCCCCGCTATCATTATACAGCTCAGCAATTTCCCTGGTTTGGTCGAGATCGAGGCTGGCTGCGACGAGACCGATATGCGTCTCCTCTGTCGAAAATTCCCCATTCAAAGATTGGATAGTGTCTCTTCGCTCTCGACCGTCTACCATACTGAATATGCGACCCGTTTCCTACTTAAGTTCTCGTCATCAGATAGCGGTCGCGTTAAGTTAGAAAATGAGGTGTTCAATTGCTGAATGCCTATGCTCGATTATGAACCCCTCAACGATGGTATCACGTAGCTATCGACTCTGAGCTGCCGGCGCCGATGTCGGCCCTGAGTGGATCTCTTCAGGCTCTTGGAATCGATATCGAGATCCCTCAAGATATGCCTCCTCAAACTCGAAAGCGAGCCACTTGCGCCCGGTCTGTTGGGCCATCTGCCCGGTCGTGTTACTCCCCGCAAAGATATCCAGTACTGTATCGCCCGGTTCAGTGAGGAACTGAATGAAGAACTTCGGAAGCTCGCGAGGGAACCGAGCTGGGTGAATCTCCGTATCTGTCTCTTTGCAGGCTTCGAGATACGGCGTCGTTGAGCGGGTATTGGCGACCTCCAGGACGTTGTCCTCAGTATGAGCGGCGCCAAGTGTCTGAACCAACTCCTCTGTCAAGCCTTCCTCAAGGACCATCTCCAGCAGGGGCTCCGGGACATCGATGTTTTCGAGTAACTCCGCGGAGCTCTGTATCGTCGATGAATCATCGATTGCGTTTCGGAAGTTGGGTCGAATCGCCCCATTCTCAGCCGGTTCATCGAAGGTATCACTAAGCTCGTGTTCACTCGGTCGTGACTGGGCGTCGTGTCCCTTCTCAATAAGCCGCTTCTGTGCGTCGCTGTACTCTTTGAGCACCCGACGGTTGTCCGGCTTCTCACGAGCGTCGTTCTTCGAAAGCCACCAGACATGGTTCACCGCGTCTTTAACCCGAATTCGTTCGATGGTTACCCATTGAGCTGGAGTGGGGAGTTTAGCCGGATTGTACCAGTAAAAGTCCTGGGCGAGATTGAACGTCTCACCGAAGCGATCGGCGAGTAACCCGTTGTCGTCGGTGAGCGCCGAGAGAAGCTTGAAGTGATAATGCGACCGAAGCGGCTTGCCCTTCTGCCACCCGCCACCGATGTCGATGACGAGCGAGCCGTCTTCAGCAAGGGCCTCATACACCTTTTCCGCGAAATCAAGGAACCAACCGACGTACTCCTCGGGGGATTTGTTGCCGTAGGCCTTCTTTCGCTGAAGCGCAAAGGGCGGTGACGTCACGACTAAATCAATCGACTCAGACACGACCTCATCAAGTAGCTGCCGACTATCCCCAGCATACGCAGCTCCCTGGATGGGACCCTTACCGGCGGCGTCGATGGATGGCCGGACCTCTACGGTCTCGTTTCCGGCCGTCGTTATGTACTGTGGCTGCCCCTCCACAAGATCCGTGATACGTCTCGGCTCCGTCGACGCCATCAAGTCTTCAGGACAGGTCACACCATCGTCATTGTCTAACTTCATTGAGCTGTCCTACCTAAACAGCTCACAATATAAAAATGTCCGCTGCCTGAGCTGGGGGGGTGCGTTGATCGCTACTTTTTCTCAGCGTGAAGTCTTCGACGATACATCTAATACGTTGGTTACTGAACAATACCAATTATTGATGGCTGGGAATGAATCTGACCTCCCCTTCGGAGATGCGTTCAGCCCGGCGCAGCTCGATACTGAAACCGGAGAATACACGAAACTTGCAGCAGTCCTCGAGCTGGTTGGGGAACACGAAGGGGAAGAAGCGGAGTTCAAGTCAGCCGTTGCTGAGCGATTCTTCGAGAGCTCTCGAAACCCCGAGGAACGTGCACGCTTGGTCGTACTGGGACTCAAGAATCAGGGATATCAGCTCGTTACAGACGATTTCCGCTTCACCGATTTCGGTGAGCAACTATACGAACTGAGAGACGACGAAGATCAACTGTATCGTGAGTTTGCTCGGCATATTCTCCTCAATCTTCACGGACGGCAAGTAATCGATATAATTCGGGACCTCCAATCGTCTGGGCAAGATACAACGGCAGACGAGATCAAGGACGCCCTCGGTCGCTATTACGACATCAGGATAGGAGAAACGTCGAACCACTGGAGCCAGATGCGTGGCTGGCTCGCCGAAGCGGAAATTCTCAACACTGGAAGTCCGCACTATGAGATCAATACGAGCAAGCTCAATGAAATACTGGGACTCACCGCAGAGGAGCTCGACGCACTCGAAGGGCTCACCGACGAACAGCGGGCGTTTCTCCATGCCTTCGCGATAATCGATCCCGACGAAGCGATCGAGAATACGGATGTCAGAACGCTAGCAACGAATCACCACGATCGAAATATCCCGCAGGGGAAGATCACGGAGAACATCCTTAACCCGCTCGCAGCGGCTGGATACCTCGAGATCACGTCCCAACGTGGCTCACCGAACCTCATCGAGCCGACGGAAGCGTTCGATGCTGAGGTTCTTGAACCGATACTAAAGCAGTACGCTGAACGAACAGGAATTCCTCGAGAGGCGCTTCGGCTCAACTTCACCGAGCTCGAAAACGCACTCGATGGGGGAAGCTCATCTGAACGGCAGACCGGACTTATCGCTCTTGCTGTTCGGCTCGGGCGGCAGTTGGGACTGGAGTATGTCGGGCGCCGAACCGACGATAGTGGTACGAGCGAAGCCACCACGGACGTCATCATGGACGATGCAAACCTGACGTTAACGCGATGGTTAATTCACTGCTCAGCCTCACGGTCGAAGGTCACGCCGACACAGATTGCAAGCGTCACGACAACCGCGCGACTCACGAACGCCAACACGATCCTCTATGTTGCCCGCTCCGGGTTCCGTGAGGATGCAACGCAGATGGCCGCCCGTATTATGCAAAACGAGCCCTACACGATTTTGACGCTCAACGAACAGCCAGATCCGGCATACGATGAGAACCCAGCAGCGCTTAACGAGGAGTTGGAGGGCCAACTTCATTCGATTCGTCGAACAAAAGAAATACCGGACGACGGACCGTTCCGCGGTCGTTCGTTCGGAATCAAGGAGGACAGTGAAGAATCCCAGAGCATGATTCAAGGGTTTGAGGATGACTTCGAACGGTTTCAGGAATCAGAATCCGAAAAGCGGGATTTGACCGATTTTACCGGATAGCAAATCACGATAGATGGCAGAAACAGTTCGCTCACAAACAAGAAATGGCGAGAGTCGCTCCACTTACTACTGTCGAGAGAGATTTCTCAATATGACTTCGTCGTCGCCGGTAACGGATCTCCTCTCTCAGTCCGCGGCATATTCGACGGACAAGGGAGCGGCATACCTCGGGGACAGCCGTGATCTTCTCGATGATTTGCCGTCAAACTCGATTGACCTCGTCGTGACGTCGCCACCCTTCGAACTCGCACATCAGAAAGAGTACGGCGACGATTGGGACGAGGAGGACAAAGGGTACCAAGCGTGGTTCCTCGAATTCGCCGAGAAAGTCAAGCGCGTTCTCTGTGAGCATGGGAGTTTCATCATCGAAATCGGCGGCGCCTTCAACTCAGGGACGCCATCGCGGTCGACCTATCAGTTCGAGCTCCTCACCAAACTCACGAGCGAGGACGTCGGCTTCGAACTCGCACAGGATTTCTACTGGCACAACCCAGCAAAACTTCCCTCCCCCGCAGAATGGGCCAATCGACGGCGAATCAGGGTGAGTGATGCAGTAACACACATCTGGTGGCTTGCTCCGAATATCTCCGCCGATAGTGCGACGGAGCCGGACGAGCAACCGGTCCCAGAAGCCGATAATCGCCGGGTACTGACGGAATACAGTCAAAGCCAGCAGAATCTCATGGAGAAGGGAGAGTACAATGCTGGAGAGCGTCCGTCGGGCCACAACATTAGCGAAGAGGGCTTCTTTACCGATTCGGGGGGCGCGATCCCTGATAACCTTATTTCCGCGACGAACACGGGTAGCCAGACCCACTACGACAAGATGTGCAGTCGAGCAGGGCTTGATAAGCATCCAGCACGCTTCCCTGATGAGATTCCGGAGTTCTTCGTGAAGTTCCTCACGCCGAACCCACCCTACGATGAATGGAACCGTGGGTATCTCGACCGACCGGTGGTGTTGGATATCTTCGGCGGATCGAACATCACGGGCAAGATCGCCGAAGAGCTGGGTCGGTATTGGCTGGCATTCGAGAAAGACGAGGAGTATCTCGAAGCCTCCGAGGTACGATTCCTCACACCGATGCAAGTCGAGCGGAAATTCAATGACACTCAGCATGGGCTGGATGATTTCACCAATTGCGGAGAATCCGAACCAGAGCCGTAGCGTTCCCTAGTCGTTCCCGACTTCAGCGAACTCGCCGAAGTCACTCGTTTCATCGTTCAACGAGTTTCGAATCTCGTCTTCGTCCATAAACCGGAACTGTGAGGTCTGCACGTACTGTTCCTCTTGCTCAAAGCCAAGCCAATAGCGCCCCTTCGATTCTGCGATCCTCCCAGTCAGGTTACTCCCGGCGAAGATGTCCAGGACGATCGGCCGATCCAACGTACCGCGGTCCCAGTCGTCATACGGCGGATCGGGCGTGAGGAAGCTGATGAAGAACTCAGGGATCTGCCGGGGAAACCGAGCTGGATGATGGTCAAATCCGAACTCACGGCACATCCGAAGGTAATGCGTGTTGCTCGCAGTGTTTGATGCCTCGATCAAATTATCGGGTTCTGGACCACCCATCCCCAAAGTCCGAAGCAGGTCCCCTGCCGACAGATCTTCTGGGTCTTCATCCGAAATCAGCTCAAGGAATTCAAGGGCGGAGATCTCGTCCCAGCGATCAAGAACGCTCCGAGCTGAATGTCCCTCAATCAAGTTGTCAGGAATCGAGCCTTCATTCTTGTTGGCAAAGGATTCCGGGTCGATATCCCATCCCGAGCCTCGCTTGCCGTCATTGTACTCCCCTGTCTCTAACAGATTCTTGTGGCTCTCACTGTACTCCTGTAACACCCGCTGGTTGCTCGCCTCCGGGTGAGGGTGTTCACCATCCTTGACCGCCGAGTCCTTGTTGACCTCCTTCGAGAGCCACCAGATGTGGGTGACAGCGTCGGTAACACGGATCTTTCGAACATTCACCCACTCGATCGGGTTTGGCAGTTTAGCAGGGTTGTACCAGTAGAAATCCTGTGCAAGGTCAAAATCCCTCTCCTCAACGAGACGGGTGAGGAGTTGGAACTGATAGATCGAGCGCTTGGGCCAGCCCTTTTCGAACGCACCGCCGATCTCGATGACGAAGCTGCCATGGGGAGCAAGAACGCGATATACCTCCTCGGCAAACTCCATAAACCAGTCGTTGTACCCCTCCTGGTCCTCGTTTCCATATTCCTTCTTGTGCTGGAGAGCAAATGGGGGAGAAGTAACGACCAGGTCGATACAGCCATCGGGGAGCTGTTTCAGGGAGTCTCGACTATCACCCTGATACAGCCCACCGGACTCGGAGGAATAAGCGGGTTCTGAATCCATCAAATCAAGAACCGCCGGATCATCCATCATTGGTTATCCAGAAGTCGACGAAAGAACTTGAATGTACAATACTTGTCCTCGGATTAGGACTCTCGCTGAAACGCAGCAAAACTACTGGCCCTGTTGAAGTCCTATTGTATCGGCACCTTTCTCGCTGAAACAGCCGCCAAGCAGGTGAACAATTGAAACGCTTGCTCAACAAATCGGAGTAACTGTGATTTTGGGAGCGCTTGCATCTGGTCAAACTATCGGGCATATTTGTGATGCTCTGAGGATTTCGACAGAGCCGGATTTTAAAAGAGGTTCAATGTGGGCTGCTAGTGCTTGTACACATAATTCTCCGACAGTGTCGACGTGTCTTTCGTCGAGAGGCGAGTTTCGCCTTTGATCAACGCTTCCCGCATACGTATCAAGTTGTTTCGTCCAAGATGATGAGATCGCGTTCCAAGTGTGGTTCGACTTTTGGGCTCCGGCAATCGACATCAACTTGTTCGTGTTGCCAATGGCGACCGTTTTTCCCGTTCCACACGCCGTAAATAGTCACCTTCGGGAGTCGGACTACCCCAAATAAAATAGCGAGATAGTAGAGTAATTCGGCTGCTTGCGTCCACGAGCCTGTCGTTTTCCGTGGAATGTCGATTGGGTACTCGATGTGTTGTGCTGGAACGCCGGCGTCGACGCTCCTGTCGACGAACCCGTAATCGTTGCTGAGGAGTATGGCTTGTTTCCGGCTGTTCTGGTTGAACTCGTTGTAGGCCTCAACGATGGCTTCGTCCCCGGTGTCACATTCGACGATATCGACGGTTCGGTTGGTTCGGAGACGGCGGTATTCGTACAGACCGAGGAATCCTTCTCGGTTCGCTCCGGCTGGCTGGTTGTCCAGGCGAGCGAATTCCTCACCGAAGGCCTGTGTCAATTCGTGAGTGTTGTATTGCTTGAAGTGCCAGTCTAACTCTTCTTTGACGCCGGTTGCGAGTGCGTATCCGTTGGTCGGTCGTCGATCACGGTCGTCAGTGTCTCCCGTTTCACTGTCGATTCCGAGGACTTCCGGGAGTCGCCAAGCAATGATGTTCGCGTCTAATCCGAGGACGACAGGGTCGTGACCGGCTTCGAGATCCGCGTAGCCGTGACGTCGGATGAATTCCTCGACCGCGTCGTGGTTATTGAGTGGGACGTGACCGCTGGCGACCATCGTCCGGGTGTACGTCTCAGCATCTGGAAGATCGTTGTAGGCAGGTTCACCGTGCTTTGCAGGAATCGTTTCACGGTTGTCCTGGTAGGTCATTGTCCCCTGCGTGAACCTGACCGTCGCTTGTCCATCGTTCTCCAGATTGACCTGGACGAGTTCGCCAATATCCTCGCAGGGATGTTTGACGGAAATTGATTCGACGCCCTGGTCGTAGAGGGCATTGAGGAGGACCATCAGCCGCTGGCGTTCGATCTGCATTACAGCACCTCCTTAAAATCGATCAGATCAGTGGCTGTCCGTGGGATTTCGGCGTAGAATTGCCCGTAGTACCCCCCTGCTTTCCGATGGAAATAGTAGACGTGGTCAGCGTCGAATTTGAAACCAGCCTGGAACGCGATGGCAGACATGAATTTCCGACCGGGAGTGACATCGACAGCAATCGTGTCGCCATTCTCCCGAGCGGCTTCGATAGTAGATCGGTAGAACTTGATGATTCCGGGAAAGTCGGTCTCATCGTCTAAGTCGTGAACTGAGACAGTAGCATCTCCACCATAGGCGTCAACGATTACTCCAAATCGGTTGGTAGCTTCAGCGACGTACTCAGCGACGCCAGGATTCGACAGAACCCAGACCTCGTCTGGAACGTATCCCCGGTCACAAGCCGCAGTCACCGGATTCAAAATTCCGGGCATCGTAGGAGTGCCGTTGGTCACCCAGATCCGAGCCATTACTGCACAGGAGTCACCCCAGAGTAAATAGTGTTCTCGTACCGATTCTTTCACCGATTTAAGCGGTGACTATTTCCGGACCTGAACCGTCTCTAGGTATCTTCCTTAGATGTAGATAGCATATCTCCCCGCCACCACTCCTCAATGATTGTGTCAGGATCCATAGTACCTGTAGACTAGGAAAATAGGGAACCGACTCATTCTCGGTGTTGGTGTACTATCCGAACTCGATCAGACACTGTCTGCTGATTGTAGATTACGTTCAACAAGGGCCAACAAGTAGAAATCTGGCGAGCTACGCTACAGTTATTTCGAGCTCAATCATAAGAGAGTATACTCCTATTTCTTGAGGTTCAGGAGTAGTCAACCAGCAGAACAGAGCACCGGTCGGTTCTCAGTGTATACGCGGACCATCAACGCCACTAGCATTATGTCGACGGCCTCATAGACTACATATATAATGGGAACGGCTTCTGGCATATCCCTGTCGGGCGATCTCCACGTATATCCATTCGGTTCCCCTCCACGATCCGAACTCGTTGCCCGACGGTATAGGGACCTACTCGATGAGAACGACCTCGAAGATGTTCTTTGTTTAACTCGCCTCTGCAGTGAGCAGACACTCACAGAAGAGATAGCGATGAAGCTCGATGTTGTGGGCTATCCCGAAACAAAAACGATTACGACACTTGCCAGCGAGATATTGCGAGCGCTCAACCCACGTCTCGAAATCCTCTCGGACCACGAGCGGATCGAACTGCTTGCTGAACATCTCTCGGAGCATCAATGGAGGACGGACTATTTGGCGAAGGCTGCTCAACAGGGATCCTTTCAGCAAGACGTTGGTCGATTGCTCATCGAGATGGAATCTCGTGACGCGCTCTCATCGGAGATATATGAGTCGACCGCATTGCAGGAGATCGCCACCGTAGGACAAGAATTCCAAACGCTTCTAGAGACGAATGAGTACGTAGATGAGCCGTCGCTGGTCCCACTCGCGATGGCTGCACTCCGTACGGCTATCGAGGAAGACGAGATACCGGAGGCCATCGCAGAGCGAGAGGCACTAGTTATCGCCGACTTTGAGGAGTTCGCACGGACTGAACGACAGTTGCTGGAAATGATAGCTGAGGCCGCTGACGCCACCGTCTGTGCGATCGCTGAACGCCGGAGTCGCCTCCTCAGTAGCTGGCGGGAAGCGGGCTCCGTCGAAGAGATGGCCGATGGGCTGGATATCATCCCGGAGAAAGGCACCACTGAATCGCCGGCACTGCCACAGATCATCGGGCGGTATTTGGTGACTGATGATCGGGCCGAAACGTCGACTGTGAATGGTGCCATCCGAGTCATCGAGGCACCGACATTCAAACAACAGTTCACTCTCATCGCGGATGAAATCGAGCGGCTCTGCCGAACATCGGAATACACATACTCGGATATCATCATCGGCTATCAGGATTCGAACGCCCCGATAGAGCAAACGATACGGTTGCTCCGTCGACATGGGATTCCGACGACCGCGATTACGCTCTCCCAATTAGGCGACGATCCGGCGGTTAGAGAACTCCACGATGTGATTACAGTCTGTGCAGAATCGACCGATGAGGAGGCATCAAGCGCATGTCGCGAGCGGTTGCTCGAAATCGAAGTCGCAACCGAAGATATTCTTACAGACATCCGCGACGCGTCCTCTGCAATAGACGGCCTCTGGACGTGGATTGGGGCAACGAATCTCAAAAACCGAATCGGAACCAACTGGGAAGAAATCGAGACCCGAGATCAGTTCCGGAAGCTCCGTAAGGTTCTCGAATTAGCCGAATTTCTGGAAGCGGAACCACGGCTTGATTCAACGTGGGATGCCTGCCATACTGCATTGGTGCGCGCGTTCAAGTACTCCTCGACGCGTCTGGAAAATATAGAGACCGACCGAACTGATGGAGGTGTGCAGGTTCGGACGATCTACGGACTCAAGCACACTACCTCGAAGGCAGTCTTCCTCCCAAACGTTACCGATCAGGACTATCCGTTCACCCCGGACCTCACAGCTCTGATCCCGACGAGCCGTCTTCAGACTGAGTCGGCTTTCCCGACACTCACGACACAATCCGTGAGGGATGTCGCCGAAACCTTCGAGACAGCGACCGAGACAGTCGACGATCCGTTCTACGCATACTTCACCCAGGTGAGTCGGCGACTACTCGGAATCGGTGCGTGTGCCGCCTCCGATCGGTTGTATTTCGGTGTGCCACGCGAAGGTGCTGATTCGCTGGGTACGTATCATCAACCTTCGAGATTTCTGACCGAGCTCGTGGATACGTTCGATGTCATCGAACCACTCGCCAGCGACGGGGAGACACCAATGGCGAGTCACGGTGGAGCGAGTGAATTCGTCGTCGAGCACATCGACGAGACACTCGAAGAGGTACGACGTGCAGCTGTCGGCGGTGACTCGGTTGATCTCAATGCATACGAACGAGAGTTGCGAGCCATTGAGACGCTCCTAGAGCAGCCAGAGGCAGCGACCGTTCGGGATGCGATCGAGGCTCGGATCGACTTCCGACACGGGAGGGTTCGACGTGACTGACCGTATGTCCCCATCCCGGGTAGCGACGTATCTGACCTGCCCTCGACAGTTCGAATTCAACTATGAACACAAACTGGAAACCGAGGATCGAACTGACATGGAGCGGTATTTCAATCGCGGGAATGTCCTCGATACGTCATTGCAGGAAACGGCAGATGCTGTCTCACCCGCAACGGACACGGAATCAGTTAGAGCCCTAGCTCGTGAAGAGTTCGATAAACAGTGGGCCGAAGAGACGAGCGTCGACAGTTATCCCTCGGCGGCCTCCTACGAATACGACCGGCAGATTTCGAAGGCGGCGATCGAGGACTACCTCGATCCCGAAACCAGCGGGGAAGGTGTCGAGCATCTTCGGCGTTCGGTCGGGACCGAAGTTCATCTCGAATGGGTTGATCCGGAGCTTGGACCGATGCATGGGTACGCCGACAACATCGTCGAAACACGAGATGGCCTGCTCATCATCGATTACAAGGCGAGTTACAGCGGGCGACAGTTCCCGAACAAAAGTGGGTCCGATCTTCAAAACCAGGTGGAAGGGAAGAAACACTACCCAAAACGCCTCAAGAAGTGGCTTCAGATCGGGATGTACTGCGCCGGCGTTGAAGAACACGCGCTCTACTCTGCTGGTGATGAGATTCGATTCATGTTTTACGGACTGATTAGCTCGAAGACACGCGAAGCGACTGGAGAGGGGTACAGTATCAGCGTCTCCGGGAAGGAGTGGGACATGACGGACCTGTCTCGGTCACACGAAGAGGAATTGCGATCCCTACTCAGCTGGGGTGTCGACGGCATTCGAGACGGGGCATTCGATCCGACCGAGCAATCGTGGTCGTTGATCCAAGAGGAGGCCTGTGAGGGTTGTGACTATCGCCGGGGCTGTGGCGATTATCTCGCCGAGGAGGTTCAGTTCTCATGAGCGGTGTGTTCGAAGAGGACGACCACGTCGATGAGGGACCAAAGGGCAATCAGGGAGAGATCATCGAGACGGATCGCTTTCCGATGCGGGTGTTAGCCGGCGCCGGGACCGGAAAGACGTTCACCATGGTCCGGAAGGTCGAGCACTTGCTGCAGACGGAGCAGACCTCACCACAGAACGTCCTCGCGCTCACGTTCACAAACAAAGCCGCTGATTCGATGCGGAGGAAGCTCAACGCCCGACTTGACACCGCGGGCTACGATATTGATGCCTACACGTACCATTCCATCTGCCACTCGATTCTCAAGGAGTATCCGTACTATGCAGACCTTCCATCCGGATTCACGATCGCCAGCGACGCGGAAAAATTCGGACTAGCGGAGAATGCGGTAGAGGAGATCCAGTATCAATTCGTGAATCCTGACGGCAGCTATCGGCACTCACCGCCGGAGGCTCTGTTGAGTTTCATCTCTTCAATGAAACAGGAGGGTGTACGGCCCGCAGACCTCGAAACGTATCTCCCCTCTGGCGAAGTTCTCGTCGAATTGGCCGAGATGACGGATCGAATCGAAACCGCCGCTCGAAATCACCTTCGGCGGCAATCGCTGCGAGACGGCGCCGACGGGTTCTGTGACGATCTCGAGACATTCGCACTCGAATTACAGCTCGAACAGAAGAGTTTGGGCTCGTCACCGCTCGAAGACGACATCCGGGCGTATATTCAGCAACTAATCGAAACCACAGAAACGATTCAGGCGCGAGTCCGGTCCGATTCCGACGCCATCGATCACGGGTCGAAACAGGCAGCTGTTCGGATTCCTGCAGTGCTTTTCAGCGGCTACGGGAGCGAAGGGGAGCGAATGACTCGAAAGAGTGATTTTCCCACCGGCATCCCGAAACTTCCCTTCACGCTCATCGACCGGCTCCGAACGTACCTCGATGACTGCCAGCGTGCCGCTGATTTCGTAACGGGATATCGGGCGTATGAGACCCAGCGTCTCGATTCGGAACTCGTTGACTTTGACGATCTCATTCACAAAGCGGTCAAGCTCTTGCGGGATGACGACCTGGCGGCCGAAATCGCTGGCCAGTGGGACTACGTGTTCTGTGACGAATTTCAGGATACAGATTCGATTCAGTTCGAACTCGTCGAGGCGCTGGCCGAGCACAGTCGCCTGTTTGTGGTCGGCGATGATGATCAGGCCATCTACGAGTGGCGCGGGGCAAACAGCGAAAACATCGGTTCGAAGCTGACTACCACGTACCAACCGAATTTGACTGATAAGGAGTTAGATCTGAACTTCCGCTCGAAGCAGCCGATACTGAACCTGGCCAACGACGCGATCACAGCGCTCGAGGACCGCCGGAGTGACAAACAACTCACGGCGTTCGGCGAGAAGCGGGAAGCGACGGACGGAGTGGCCTATATCGATACCTCACCACCGGATGGGGAGGACGCGTTGGATGACGACGAGTATCAGGCAAATCAGATCACGACAGCTATCGCCGGCCTACTGCGGGGTGATCTCGACCCGGTCGAGGAATCGTATGACCTAGAGGATATCGCGATTCTAGTCCGGAAGAATAGGCACGCTGAACCGCTAATCCAGTCGTTCGGTGAAGCGGGGATTCCCTTCGAGTTGGTTGGCGACCTCGCAACCGAATCCGTTGGCGTCGAGACCGTGCTCGCATACTTACGAGCAATTGCGGCCCCGTCAGATGATGTCAGCGTCAGGCGCGTTCTTCTTATGCGATATCGCTTGAGTGAGGCGGATCTTCGACGATTGGCCGACTCAGCGGATCGGCTTATCGATGCCGTCTTTTCGGTCGATCCGTCCGAACTGTCGGAACCGGAGCGATTCGTCACGGCCCGTGATCACTTCGATCATTTGTTCTCGCGACGGCATCTGCTCTCGGTGCAGCAACTCTATCACGAACTATTGCACACGACGGACATCGAGTGGTTCCTGACACACACTGAACGGCGTGAACTCAAAGGACTCGAGGATCTGATCACTGATTACGGTGATGGCTCCTCCCAACCCCCGCTTGACGAAGACTTTCTCAACTATCTCGACCGCCACGACTCGATTGCGGACGTAACGGATTCGGCGCCGAGCGAGCAAGGTGAGAGCGCCAGTGACGCCGTCTCTATCATGACGATCCACAAGGCGAAAGGGTTGGACTTTCCGGTGGTAGTGATGCCGGAATTGACGGCGGACCAGTGGGCACCCCGAGCACGTTCGTATGCTGACCTGGTCGAAGCAGTAGATGGGTGTGGCTTCTGGGAAGCTGATCAGATCAAACGCGACCAACAAGAAGCACGTCGACTGCTCCATGTCGGGATCACGCGTGCCGAAGAACAATTGATTCTGTGTGGCCACGGTGAGGGTTCTGAGACGCCTGATGAAGGCGTGACGTTGGACTACATCCAACGGTGGATCGGGGATGGCATTCGCTGGGACGTTTCAGCCAGTTCGTTCCCAGTGTGGGAGCAGATCCAAGAGAGCCTCCCCGCCTCTGCTCAAGATTGGACCGAACTCGTGAATGAGACCTCGCCACGCCAGACAGAGGCCGTCGCGACGTATGACGGGGGCAAGTTGACGTACCAAGCGGCAGTCGAGACGGTGCTTGACCAGGCTGATCGACTGCTGAATGGGACGTTATCCGACGGGGAGCTGGCATCGATCAATATTCCGTCGAACGCGTTCACGACGATTGAAATCCCCTCGATCCGTCGCAGTCATAGTTACACCTCTCTCGGTACCGTCGAGGACTGTGCTCGCAAGCATTATCTGGATCACGTGGTGTACGCGCCGGAGCTGCCACGGCGATTGCGACCGTCCGTGGATGGTGATGGCAGTGATACGGATGCCGACAATCCAACGTCAGCCAGAACGGCGGATAGTGGAGCATCGAACCGAGAGATCGGGGTGCTCTTTCATGAGACGGCGGAAGCAGCGATTGACCGAAACCGGACCGAACGTTCCGATTGGCGAGAAATCTGTGAACAACTCGCCGTTGAACGCGGATTAGAGCAGGCGCTCGAGGCTGCACTCGACTGTGTCGATCGCTTCTTCGAGACGCCAGTTGCAGACTGGACCCTCCTCAGTGCTGAACACTCCTTTGGTATCGAATTCGAGGACTACTATGTCGTGGGGGAGATCGACTGTCTCGCCCGGCGACCTGACGGTGAACTAGTCGTCTTGGACTACAAGGCCACTGAGTCGACGAAAAGCGAAACGAATCGGCAGCTCCCGCTGTATATCCTAGCCTGTGACGAGTTGTTCGAGGAGCCGATCACGACTGCCGGCTACGTTTATGTTGGCGAGGTGGGGCCCGATATCGATCTTCGGACGTACGACGACGACCGCCTCGCAGATGCGAGAACGCGGATTCTTGATAGTCTCCAGAAAGCGAATACGAGTTCCTATGCGGAGTACACCACTGGCGAGCACTGCAAATGGTGTCCGCATAACGAACTTCCATGTAGCGGGTTGCACGGCGAGTAAAAGATGCACTCGGCTCTAAATTTCAGTGAATCCAACAGTATCGGCGTCGTCGAAGCGCCCGCCGAAATAGACCGACCGACTGAGGTTCCGATTCGAGTTCTGACAGGTAACGTTCGAGAGGAAAAGGCAGTCCTCACACGCAGAGTTGTGATCCCGCCGACACACCGTGTCATACGTACAATAATTGGTTTCGTCGAGCTGGTCGACGACATCGGGAAAACGCTCCTCGAAGAGGGTGAAAATCGAGCCCAAGCTGAAATCAGTATCAGAACGCTTGTAGATGATCACCGACATCGCCCGAGGAAGAAGGTGCTCGACAAGGCTGTCACGACCGTATCCCGAGAGCGTCCCGATCGACTGGATGACATTATGTGAGAAGGTATGGAGCAGGGAGTAAATATGCCGCGACACCGGATCGGACTCGGGATCGAGCTCTTCGAACCGTGAAGGGTGGGCGACATTCGACAGGAACCAACGGTCCAAGTTTTCTATATGATCATCCTCAACGATATTATTCTCTACGAGCCAGTCGACGACGGCCTGTTTATCCATCGTGAGCATGACCGCCTCGGCGTCGGTCGTCTGTGCGAAGACTTCCGTATCGCCCCACTGCCCGCTCGAAAATAGATTCAAGAGAGGTGAGGGATCACCCGCTTCCCCGCTCCCGGGAGACGGCGACGTGGTTCCGCCATCAGTTTCGGCTGCCTCTCCATCTGAATCATCATCTGCCCGGCTGCCAGCAGATTGTTGAGTCCGATAGCCGCCCGGTGACGGTTCGATACGTGAATAGCCGTATGAGACGGTAGTGATCGGGAAATTCTTGATCAGCCGGACTTCTTCGAGGTTGAGTTGATCACGTAGCTCGCAGTACCGCTGTACCGAATCGGCCTCTAGATGCGTCACTGGGCCGTCTTCGGAGGCGAGCTCGGCGAACGTGTATGACGTAATGCGGTCGCCTTCATCGTAGTCCGGATTAACTACGGAGAGATACTCGAACAGTTCCTCGCTCAGTTTGATCTGATCGACGCCCGAGAGACGGTCGGAGAGAAGGTGTTTGATTTCGTCACGATGGGCTTGGATATCGACGGTTAACCGTTGTTCGGCCATTGTCAGAGCCTCGTCGCGGCCCTCGGCTTCACCCGTCTCCATTAGTTCCATAGCCTTGCTGAGCTTCTCCTGTTCGCTGGGGCCGGTATTCCCGGCTCGTTCCAAGAGATAATCGCTGACGATCTGAATCTGGTACTGATTGTTACTCACCAGCGTATCCAAATCCTTGCGTACGTTGATGAGCCGCTCCGTCTGCGGGTAAAACGTCTGCGAGGCGGAGTGGGGCAGAAGCTTTCGTGCCTGCTGATCGTACTCACATTCAGGATTGAAACACTTACCGCTCGGCCGGAACTCCTGTTTTGCGTTACATCCTGCTGCCGTACACACCCAGTAGGCACTCTCGAAGCTCACGCCAGGGTTCCGAAAGGACATACCAGCGCCACAGTGTTCAGGGACGTACATCTCCTGTATCTGACCACACCGACACACCACCACAAACTGCATCTGGTGATGGTCTCGCAGACGCTCCCCGCAACGCTCACAATCGAGGCTACGGGTACCCTTCGAGGAAAAGTCACGGATGTCCTCGGGGCGGAACTGGTTTACGCTCCCACAGTTTCCACAGGCAAACGTCCGTGGGAAGACCTCGAAATTCGCCGCTCCAGGAGTGACGATAGACGCATTTTCCGGATCAAGTGAGAGCAGATCCCAGTTTGGCCAGTCGACTGCGTGCCGACTGATACGCCGGAGGATATACGAATCCGGTAGATCGGAGGCTTTCGATCGTCCGGATTCGTCTCGGTCCTCATGGATCCGTGTGACGATACCACTCAGGTCACTTTCGGCGTGGTTGAACGTATTATCGGGGAGATAGTCGAAGAGGAATTTCGACTTTTTCCGTTCCATCGTCATGTTAGTTACCTCCGGAAGTCAGTTCGTCGACGAAATCTTGATTGTTGTACTGTGGCGTCAAGGATCCCTGATCGCCAATATCCCTGAGACTGATCATTGGCTCCTTGCCCTCCGGGAATTGCGGGAACGACATACTCGGGAGGTCCTGTATCCAGAATTGCCACACGTTGTTGGTTTTTCGGCGGACTTCATCGTAGAAGTATGGGTTGGTGTAGTGCTCGTTCTCCAGCCCGTACGCTCGCTCAACTAGGGACTGCAGCCGCTCTTTGGTGAGTTCCGCGTATCGCTCGTTCGTCATCAGTTCGTACAGATGATTGGCTTTCTGAACGTTAGCTGGCTCTGGGTCGTTATCATCGAGTGTCAGCTCGTATTGTCGGTACATCTCGGGTCGATAGTACTGAATGAGCAGTGAATTGAGAATCCCGGTAAATGTCCGGTCGATACCGAATTTCGCCCATCGGTCGATCGGAACCGGCTCTACCGTCCGGTCGAGATATTCGTGTAGCTTCTCGAAATAGCGATATCGATGGTCGTCGCGTTCCTTTAGTGGATCGAAGACATCGAGGACGAATCCAACAACCCCGGATTGGCGGCCGACACGGCTACTAGATTGAATATACTGAAACGTCCGACGCGGATAGCCGTAGAATAACATCATATTGAACCGGTCAACGTCGATCCCGTGTCCGATAAAGCTAGTCGACGGGACGGTATCGATCCGCTCTTCGAACGGTGATTCGCCGGGATCTTCGAGCTGAGCCAAAAGTTCAGGATTTTCTGTGTCCGCTGTTAGTTGTCGCTCTCTAATCGGGTGTTCGTACCCCTCTCGTTTCATTTTCCGAACCGCATATTTCGCAATGTTCTCTCGGTAGCGATCCTTCCGGCGCTTATTATTGAAATAGACGACGCTGGTCTCGTAGAGATCGAGAATATCGGCCTTTTCAGCTTCGGAAAGCTCATCGATTCCAGCCTCTGCTGCAAGTTCCGCTACCGGCGTGTCGTAGGCGTCTCGGATCAGTTGGTGATAATCGATGACGGTGTCCAAAACGGCGTACAGGTGCGAGCGATTGGCCGGAGTGAACCCGAGATACTCGCGCTCGATGGTCTCCGTCAATTCCCCGTAGAATGTCTCACCACGAACCGGCCCATCTGCTGGGAACCGTGTGGCGTCTTTCTGGAACAGGTGTTCGATCTGTCGCTCGTATTCCGCAATCGTCGCCGTCGACGTGAGGATTTTGGGCTGCTTGCCGTGGATCTCCTCACACAACGTCTGATACAGGGTCTCGTAATGGGCGGCAAAAGTTCCCAATTCCTCATTGAGCAGGTGGACCTCGTCGACGAGATGAAGCGTTGGCACTGGATCGTACGCCTCGTCTGGATCAACCCGTTCCAGCTCTTCGGGGTCTCGGTCACAGAGCTGATGTTCGGAGCATTTCCCCGAGTATCCGTAGCCGTGATCTGGACACCGCGTCGTGTAATTGCCGAGGAGATTCGCAAACCTGGGCTGTTGCCCGGTGATTGCGATCTTATCCAGCGATCCCAGCAGAATCGACGGAACGTATCGATAGATATCCCGATCGATGACATACAGCGGGAGCCGCCCAATACAGTCGTCTCCAGTACAGGTATGGAAGACACTGTTTGCCTCAACATCGTATTCGACGGAGATTGAGCTATTACAGAGCGGGCACGAATCGATCACCTGACAGCGGTCTTCGAGCTGTTCTTGACTCTCTTGAAACATCTCGCGAAACGTATCTCGGTTAGTGCCGATGGAGTTGGGGGTGTCGTAGCTCCCGGCGAAAAATCCGAGCGAAAACGGCTCGCCAGCGCCGTCCAACCCCAGTTCGGACTCGCTTCTTCGGAGCCGTTCCGCATGAAGCATACTCTCCAAAAATCGGCTCTTTTGCTGACGGCTCAGTAGCCGCAAAGGGAACCGAATCCAGGCTGTAACTCCCTGGTCTTTGCCGCGGAGCCGATCATAGAAGAGATTGAAAACGATGAGACCGAGATACGCCTCAGTTTTTCCACCGCCGGTGGGGAACCACAGTACATCAGCCAATTCGTCATAATCGGTTGCTAATTCGGGGTGTTCACGCCGCACGATAGAGGAGAGGTTGCTCACGATGAACACCAGTTGGAACAGCCGCCAACCGGGGAATTCGTGTTGCCGAGCGTTGACTTCATTCATCAACTGGAAGGCCTTGAGCGCCTGCGGATCCTCCTCTAACACCGTGATACCGTGTTTGAACCGTTCAATCTCGGTGGCGAAGTCCTCAGCATCCGCATCGAATTCGGCTAACTCGGCTGCATCAAGATCGAGTTCTGCAGCCACCTCGGTTCGCCGAGGCCCCGTCCAAGCATCGTGGTATGCCTCCATCCCATCGGCAATATCCCGAAGCACCCCAAGTGTCTCCCCACGGGCCAGTTCCGCAAAGTCCGTGTTGTACTCCGTATTGAACTCGAACTCGTAAACCGGTGCTGTCGGGACAGGCGTTGTTTTGACTGTTTTTGGCGATGTGGTCTTGTCCACAGTCGTGGAACAGTTCCTCCCCTTTGCCCACATGGTCTGATCGTACCGGTAATCTTCCGGGATCAGTTCGAATGTATAGGGCTTGAGCGGTGCTGTGAGGGTGATCTGGGGATTGAACAAATACCGTTCACCAGGTCCGTCGTTGGGATCCGACGACTCGGCAGTCGGGGGATGATTCGAGAGGGTCAGCTCAAGCTCGCCGTCTGACATCGACGCTCTAAATCGGACATCCCAGTCGAGGGCATCCGGACTCAGGCGTTGGAGATCACTTTTGAGCCCGTCGAATTCGCTTTCCGATAGATCTGTAAGATCTTCTGCCGAGGATGTCGGCGGGTCGATTGAGTGGTCGACGATCGTGTGTGATTCAGCGAGAGAAGCAACCTCCTCTCTCAGCGTCTTGTTCAGTTCGGTGGTGACATCCCCAGCTTGCTGTCGAAGTTCAGCAACCGAGAGTTCCCGTTCAACGGTCACGGAACCGCGTCGGAAGAACGGCTCGTCGAACGCAAAGAGAATGTCATTGTCGATCTCGTTCCGATCGACCTCCTCCCATGTGTCCACATCGTCGTCGCCCTCGGCAATACTGATTTTCCCAGCACGGATCCGACGCTCTTGGATCGATTGATACTCTTCGAAAGTAGGCGCACTGGGCACGTAGAACTCGAAGCCAACATGAAGCGAGATGGTCGCGTCTCGCTCGGGTTGAGATTCGAGGCTAATACTGCTGGGTCTGGTTTTCGCATCGAACTCTTCGCGATCAGCGCTTCCATACTCCGGTGAGAGATTCGCGATGTAGTATTTATCGCTGGGGTTGTCACCGACACAGTAGGGCTTGTCCCGCCCCCTAGCACGCTTGATCGTCTCTGCTATCAGATACTGGCCGATACGGTGTGTTTTGTTCATTCGTCGTTGAGGGTGGTGATGGATTCGACCGTTGCTTTGCGGATATCTTGTGAGAACTGGTCGACGTCGTCGGGGAGATCAGTCTGGAGGTCGCTACTGATGCTGCCCCCCATCTGCGATTCTATGGCACGTCTCGCACGACGGCCGATGTTTCGGTGCTCCGTCCGAATTCGTTTCATCGCTTCAGCCGTCGCTTCATACGTCGGCTCCATCTCCGGTTTGAGGACAGCCAACACGCGGCGGACGTCCTCCGGATCTTGTGGGCCAATTGCCTCGCCGGTATGCCAGTTCGAGATCGTCGACTGGTCCGTGATGTCGGAACCATGCTCTTGAATCGCCGCAAGGAGTTCTTCGCCCGACCATTCTCCGGACAGACTTTCATTCAGAATCGTCCGCCACCGGTCGACGATCGATTCCGCTTTTCGAAGTCTGTCTTTCTGGTGGGCCGATTCGACGAACAGGTCGTAAATGTCGTCTGCGACTGCATCGAGCAGCAGGAGTGTATCTCCCACGACAAGGTCCGCCGCCTCCTTACGCGCGATATCACCGTTACTTTTGAGAACACTCACACGGGCTTGTTCTGACAGGTGTTTCGTTTCGCCATTTGAGAGTTCGACTTCGAAATCGGGATCCGTCGACGATGTCCCGTTGCCCCCTCCAGAACCGGAGGTGACGGTCGTCCCACCGCCTTCGAAATCCTCTCTCAATGTTTCGGTTGGATCCGCTTCCTCGTCGGATCGCGGTTCGTACTCGACGGCCGACTCTCTAGATTCTGCCTGTTGCTTTTTGCGGCCGCCCGTCTGACCGATCTCTTGCCTTTCGATGGGGACGCCGATCTGTCCCATTCCCTCTTCGAGTCGACTCTCGACAAGTGGGGCCCACGGCTCGAATTGCAAAAATGCGATTCGCCCTGCTGTCGGGAAGTCATATAGATATGAATCGGCATCCAGTGGCCGAGCTACGATGATTTCGCCATTTGGGGCCGGTTCGAGATCATCGACCGTTCGAATGGACACCTTGTCCGCGAGCTGTCGATCTTCCAGTGTGAGTGCTCGCAGAATCGCCTTCCGTTCGAAGTCATTCCGGACGACAACGATCCGGGACTTATCCAAGTCTTCGTTCGTTTCCGCCGTGATCAGTCTCAGGAGTTGCTCTTGAACCGGGTGATTAGTGTTGAGACGGCCGTGAAGCGCATTTGCTGCTTCGCAGTAGTTGATCAGCACACTCCCTGCTCTCCCGTCAAGTCGCTGTGCCTTGCCGCGGAGGTTCTCCAGTAACTCCCGAACTCCCTGTTGGTAGTAATTCTCCGCGACGACGGCATCCCAGTATTCTGGCTGAACCGGGAGCCGCGTGAGGAGATTGAACAGCCACCCGACTTCCATCTTGATAACGCCCTGGACGTCTTGGCTCGCCTGAATATCATCTCGCATCGCGCTGAGATCGGTAACAATATCATACATTTCAGGATCGCCAACAACGATCTGCTCGACAGTTGTCTCCTCCGTGTTGATCAGATGCTCGAACTGCGTTGTGAGGCTTGCATTCTCCGGGAGCGATGTCGGCTCAGCCGTCGTGAGCAGATCATTTGTGATGTGAAGAGTGTACATACGCTCTTGCAATGCCTCCGTCGCGGGCGTCATTTCGTCGGTATAGAAAATGACGGGAAATCCACTGCTTTCAGACAGGGTCTGAATGGCGTCAAATCGTCGCGCCACATTCCCCCATTCCGGTTTTCGAAGGTCGACAAATCCCATACCGACGGAATCACCCGGTTGTTCCCAGTCGAATTCAAAGTTGTTTTTCGCCGTATGTATGTCTGCTTCGATCTGGACCTGTGAGAGTCGATCAATCGGTTCTCTGTCAATCAACCGGGGACAGCGACCGATACCATCCTCCCGAAGATTATCGATATCCGAGACGTATCCCTGATGGAGCGCTGGAAAAGCGAGTAAGGACTTGCCACCGCCGACAATGCCTTTGTCAGGAAACCTCGGATCCTGAGTACGGACGTAAGCGGCAATGATGCCAATAGGAATCCGATTGGATGGGATCGGATCGTGGATTAACAAGGATCGTCCCAGATCGAGTTTGCGAAGTACTTCCTCAATCACCGCGAGCTCAGTTTGACCAAACGGATACGATTCGCCGTCTAATTTGATGTTCGCGGGAAACCATCGGGTCAGATACTGCCGTCGACAACAGGTTTCGGCGTGTGAAGCGATCGAATCTATGGCCATATCCTACTGGAAAGGTTCACTTGACCGACGAAGAGGACGCCACCACGAGGATGACTGGAGGACTCTTCATCGGTCGGATGTACTACATTTCGAATTGATACTAGATCACAATAATATTTAAATTCTTTCCTGAGTGTATTAATCATGAATCTGCTGGTGACAGGTGATTTCGGTATGTCGTAATTCCGAATTGTTGAGACTGGCATCAGTTGTTGATTTGGGTCAAGGCCCACGATGCCTGTGTGCAGACATCCGTGTTCCCGTCATTTTTTGCTCGATCTTCTAAGGCAGATATCGCTTCACAAGCCAAGAGGTGCCCGAGAGCCCAGTAAGCGTTCTCACGGACGAGCTGACTCTCGTCCGACAGCAACTCCACGAACGTCGGAGTGACGTGTTCGACCGACTCCGGGAAGCCCTCCGCTACGCGGCTAAGCGCACCGTTCGCATTGATTCGCGTGTAGGTGTCCTCGGCCGTCACTAAAGCGGTGATCTCTTCGGTGTACGGCTCAACCACAGAGGTGTGAACGATCGCCACGTCGCCGATTAGTCCGATTGCGTTATTCCGGAGCTTTGGGTTATCGGCGTTGAACAGGGTCGCGACGTCGTCGACGATATCGACGGCGATGCTCGGGTACTCGCCCACGATCCGTCCAAGCCCAGCGGTCGCGTTCAACCGAACGCTGTCGGACAACGAGTCACGGAGGGTGACTTCTCCAAGTGTCTCGGCGACCGGTTTGACTTCCTCCGGATACTCGCGCGTGATCCGCGAGAGTGCGTACACCGCGTACTGGAGTCCGTCGGCGTCGTCCTCAATGATCGTTGCAAGCGACGGTACGGCGTCCACAGCATCGTCGGGGTCTTCCTCGGCGATCGCGGCGATACATCTGGTCGCTTCACGCCTGACGGAGACAATGTTCGACTGCAGATACGGTACGAGTTCGCCGGTGAGCGGAGCGATCTCCCCCGGATCGGCATCACCAATAGCTCGGAGAGTGGCCAGCACGTCGGCCCGAGCGGGTAGCTCGTCACGTGCCAGTAGTGACCGGAGGATTGGAATCGCCGGCGTACAGTCCTCTGGGCGCACTGCCGCCACCCGACGGAGTGCCTGGACTGCGTCCTTCTCCCGGAACAGATCAACGTCTTCGCGGTCCAGAAGCGCGAGGATCGATGAGATACGGACCGCCTCTGGATGCACATCGGCGAGCCGGCGGAGCCCAGTTGCCTCCTCGGCAGGCGTCTCTGCGCTCGCCGTGTAGAGGTTCGGTGGGGGATCGACCACGGAGAGCAACTCGATTGCGTCGACGGGAACGGTGAATTGGTCACTATCGGGGGCGAGCGGCGTGCATTGGAGCGCTGGCGCTGCCGAAGGCCGTTCGAGTGTCACCGCGTGAAGGGAGACGTCGTGGCACAGCTGCGTTCGTTCGTCCCCATCATCGATGTACGTGAGTTCGAATCCGGGCGCATCGGTGTGGTCGTCGAGAAACGACGACAGCATCGACGCGTTCGCAGGCATGATTCCGGCAGACGTCGGGAGTCCACCGTCGGTCATTAGGTCACGAACCCATGGGAGGTCGGGATGGATGTCTCCCCGTTCGACCGCGGGAACGAACTCCCAAGCGTGGTAGTGCTCCCACCCGTCGACATCACTCAAATCGAGGTCGTCGACAACGACGTAGCCGTCCGCGTCCGGGTGTAGGTCGGCGATGAGTGATAGCCGCTCGCGCCGGAGTGGGAACTGCTCGTACCGACCATCGGGCTGTTTCTCGCCGAGCCACTCGTCCCAGTCGTCGGGGTGGCGGCCGACGATGTCGACGACACCCGGAATTGCGGCCTCCTCGGCCAGCGTCTGATTCCCGATAGCGTAGACCGTGTGCGGCGTCTCATGTGCGAGATGACGCACCCACTCCAGCGGGACGGCGTCGTGGCGGGGATGTGGATTCACGTCGACAGTCCAGTCACGGTCGAACGCGAACACGAGCATTAGTCACTCACCTCGCGCGGCGTCGCGGGCGCCTGCTGACACAGTGTTTCCAGGAGTTCCACCTCCTGCTGCATCGACTCATCATCCACAGCCGCCATCTCATCTGCGAGGTAGCTGCGAAGCTGGTCGAACCGCTCGGTATATCGATCAGGAACGACCAATGGCACGGACTCGCGCTCGTGCTGGCCGCGCTGGTCGGGGAGCAACCAGTCGTCGACGCCAGTCGCGGCGTCAGCGCGGTCGTGGAGGTCAGCTGCCCACGTCCGGAGTTCGCGAGCGTACCTGGCCAGCGCGACGGCCTTCCGGACGCCCTCATGGGCGTATGTGCTGGACTCGTCGGGAACGTCGACGGTCACGCGCTCGGTGTACTCGCCACCATCCCGTTCCGT
>ERZ1034547.80-NODE-80-length-25787-cov-8.031051_pt1 | contig 25787 bp, 27 predicted proteins | sample MGYA00520642_ERZ1034547 | MGnify/ENA primary metagenome ERZ1034547 (study PRJEB33760, sample SAMEA4777713) | hypersaline lake metagenome | biome: hypersaline environment; feature: brines | place: Spain | collected 2012-08 | depth 0 m ... | reverse complement strand
CCTGGAACGGCGTGCCCGTCGCTCGGAGCGCTCGCGCGAGCAGCCCCGCGGCTGCCAGCGCGTCGCCGTCGTCGGTCGCGACGAGCCGGACGAACGGCGCGTCTGCGAGGACGCCGGCGAGCGCGTCGGGGGCGGACGTGGCGGACGTCGCTTCGGTCATGGTGGTGTCGTGGACTCCTGTCGCCGCGTGGGCCGCTTACTCCTCGAGGATCTCGACGGCGTTCTCGTAGGTGTACGTGAACTCCTCGTCGATCTCGTCGCCGCGGTAGTAGTTCGCGAGGCGGCGGATCTTCGACTCCGTGTTCTGGAGCGCGCGCTTGTTCTGGTGGTCCTGCCCGTTCTCCTCCATGTGCTCGCGCAGGCGGATCGCCTGCGACATGAGGTTGCGGAGGTCTTCCGGGAGGTCGGCGTCGGCGTCGTGTTCCTCGAGGATCTCGGTGATCTTCTTGTCGGTCGCCAGCTTCACGTCGGGGACCGGGACGCCCTTGACGCCCTCGTCGCGCAGCTTGAGGCCGATGACGCTGGGGTCGTGGCCCTGCTCCGCCAGTTCGACGACGCGGGACTCGATGTCCTCGGCGTCGACGTCGCTCCACTCCGGGGTCTCGTCCGTCGCCGGTTTGTCCGAACCGGACGAACCGCGACGGCGCGTGTGCATTCGTGCCATTGTCTGTTGGTTGGAACGGCACAACCGCAACGTGACCGCGACTCCGCGCGGCGCGGCTACGGACCGCTCGCGGACGAGCGATCCGACCGGACGATCCGCGCGAGCGGGCCGCCCGACCGCGACGCCGGAGGCGTCGGCGCACTGCTACATTCCCAAGCCGCGGGCGAAAGGGCCCCGGCGAGTCGGATCTGCAGCTGTGCTGTTCCCGTCAGGACGGTCGCCGTCGGGGGTCTTAAGCGTGTTCTTGTCCCGCGGCGGGGCGACGCCGTCGGGGGAGCGCACCCGCTCCGTCTGACGGAGCGCACACGGGGATTTAGGTGGGTCGTCAGTCTGCGGAGGCGTGTGAACGACAAATGACCGAGACGAGAGACGGGGCCCCGCCCGCGACCGACGGCGGGGACCCCCCGGACGGTAGCGAGTTCGGCGTCGACGACGACGCGAGCAATGGCCCGCGGATCGAGTTCCGCGGGGGGAAGTGGGCGAGCACGGTCCCGCTCGTCTTCTTCATCTGCTGGGCGATCTTCCAGAGCGGCGTCCTCGGGATCGGTGACACCAACGGGCTCGTCGCGGGCGCGCTGGTCGGGACGACGCTCGGGATGTTCCTCGTCCGCGGCGACTGGAAGGCGTACGCCGACACGATCTTCGAGGGGATGACCCAACGCGTGGCCGCGACCGCTATCGTCGCGTGGCTGTGGGCCGGGATGTTCGCCGAGACGCTCCAGGTCGGCGGCTTCGTCGAGGGGCTCATCTTCGCGGCCGACGCCCTCAACGTCGGGGCCGCGACGTTCCCCGCGGCGGCGTTCGTCCTCTGCGGGCTCCTCGCGACCGGCATCGGGACCGGGTACGGGGCGACCGTCGCGTTCGTGACGCTCTTCTTCCCGGCCGGGGTCCTCATCGGCGCGAACCCGGTGCTGCTGTTCGCCGCCATCCTCTCCGGGGCCGTGTTCGGCGACAACCTCGCGCCGGTCAGCGACACGACGATCGTGAGCGCGGTCACGCAGGACGCCGACATCGGCGGCGTCGTCGCCTCGCGGTTCAAGTACGCCATCTCGGCGGCGGTCCCCGCGCTGGCCGCGTACCTGATCGCGGGGTCGGTCATGTCCGGCGTGGCGCTCGAGGGGGCCGTCGCGCTCCGCGAGTCCGCGAACGCCCTCGGGCTGGTCCACCTGCTCTCGATGGGCACCGTCATCGTCACCGCGGTCGCGGGCCGCCACATCGTCGAGGCGATCTCGTGGGGCCTGCTCGTTGCGATCGCGTTCAACCTCCTGTTCGGGCTGTCGAGCGCGAGCGACATCGTCGCGTTCACCGTCACGGAGGCCGGCGCGCTCACCGGGCTCCCGGTCGTCGAGGTGGGCGAGACGGCCGGCGTCGGCGGCAGCCTCTACGCCGGCGCGGTCGGGTTCTTCCCGCTCATCGTCCTCACCCTCCTCATCGTCGCGATGGCGCAGATCATGATCCGCGGCGGCGGCTTCGAGGCGATCCAGGCGGCGCTCCTCGACCGCGTCGCGACGACCGTCCGCCGCGCGGAGCTGACGATGGTCCTCGGCACCGCGACGATCAACGGGATGATCACGATAAACACCGCGGCGGAGATCGCGATCGCCCCGTACGTCGCCCGGATCGGCGAGAAGTTCAACATCAACGGCTACCGGCGCGCGAACATCCTGGACGCCAACACCTCCGCGCTCGGCTACATCTTCCCGTGGGCGGGCGGCGTGTTGGTGGGGTATCAGGTGATGGTCGGCCCCGACGGGCTCGGGGCCGAGTACGGTCCCGAGATGGTCGTCAACCCGATCGAGGTCGTGCCGTACGTCTTCCACGGCTGGTTCCTCCTCGCCATCTTCATCCTCGCCGCGATCACCGGCTTCGGGCGGGAGTACATTCCCGACCGCGCCTCCGAGGAGGTGTCGCGCGCGTGAGCGTCTTCGACAAGTTCCTCGCGGGCTGGTCGTTCCGCGGGTCGACGCCGGCGTACGCCGCCGGTGACGTGATCGAGGTGATGGTGACCGGCGACGGCGACCGGCCCGGCGAGGTCGTCGCCCGCATCGGCGACTCGACGCTGCGGATCGCCGACGCGCCGGCGGACGCGGTGAACACGCGGGTCGTCGTCGAGGTGGAGTCGTGGGACGGCTCGGCGCACGCCGGGCGGGCGACGTACCGGAAGACCGTGGGCGAGAGCGCGTTTTAATCGAGGCTCGACATTTTTGGGTCTCGCCTCGTGGGTTTCGCGGTTCGCCTGTCGATGGCCGATTGCGGATCGACCGCGAACGCCGCCAAAGCCCCAGCCGCGAGGACTCGATGCGCTCGCTGTGGTCCTCGGCGCTCACCGCGTTCGCGCCTGCGGTCCTTGCGTCGCGCGTCTTCGTCCTCGCGGCTGCCCCTTCGAGTCCGACTCCGACCGCGACCGTACGGCAACCGCGCCTCGCGCCGCCCCAACCTCGCGGTTCGCGCTCTTCGAGCGCTCACCGCGTCCCTCGCGCGTGCTTCTCACGGCCGCCCTCGGCGGCCGCTCGGCGGCACGCGCCACCGCGATGAGCGTTTGCGTATCACATCGGCGTATCGGGGGTCAGCCGCCGCGAATCGACGGGAACGGGCTCGAACCGGGGCGCTTTTTATGACCACGCTCGAATCGACGGACGTGCTATCGGTCGAGCTCCACGCGCACTCCGCGCTGTCGTACGACGGGCGCGACCCGGTCGATCTCCTCTTAGAGCAGGCGGCCGCGGTCGGGCTCGACGCGCTCGCCGTCACCGACCACGACGAGATCGACGCCAGTATCGAGGCGGCCGGGAAGGCCCCCGACTACGGCCTCGTCGGCATCGTCGGCATGGAGGTGACCTCGGCGGTCGGCCACGTCCTCGCGTTCGGCATCGAGGAGCGCGTCGAGAGCGGCCTCCCCTTCGACGAGACGCTCGACCGGATCCGCGATCAGGGCGGGATCGCGGTCGTCCCCCACCCCTTCCAGAAGTCCCGCCACGGCGTCGCCGCGCACATCAGCGACGAGCAGCTCGCGAGCGCCGACGCCCTCGAAGTGTACAACTCCCGGCTGTTCACCGGGCGCTCGAACCGACAGGCGGAGAAGTTCGCCGTCCGCAACGGGGTCCCGATGACCGCCGGCAGCGACGCCCACATCTCCGAGATGGTCGGCCAGGCGGTGACGGAGGTGGGCGCCGACGAGCGCTCCGCGGCCGCGATCCTCGACGGGATCGCCGACGGCCGGACGAGCGTCGTCGGTAAGCGCACGCCGTGGCGCGTCTCGCTCCGGCAGTTCGGCGGGGGAGCGAAGCGCCGCGCGCTCCGCGCCATCGACGCGATCCGGTGACCCCGATGTCGCCGGAGCACCCCGCGGCCGACGGCGGCTCGGCCCTCCGCGGCTTGCCAGCGGACCGCGTCCGCGCCGCCCTCCGCGACGGCAACCCCCTCCCCGGCGGATGCGGCTTCGCCGGGCTGCTGGCCGACCCGCCGGACCGCGAGGGAACGGTCCTCGTCCGCGACGTCCTCGGCCGCCAGCCGCTGTTCGTCGAGCGTGACGCTCTGGATCCGGAGACTGAGCACCGGCCGACCGCGCCCGGCGCGTGGGACTTCGACCGCGACGCGCTCGACGACCCGGAGTCGGTTCCGGCCGGCGGCGTCGTCTCGGCGACCGGCACCGAGCGCGTCTGGCGGCTCCCGGAGCCGGCGGCGACCGCGGACCGGGAGGCGGCGCTGGCGGCGGTCGAGGACGCCGTGAGCGCGGCGCTCCACGACCTCGTTCCCGGAACGAGCGACCCCGAGACCGACGGCGGCGACCTCGCGGTGGCCTTCTCCGGGGGCGTCGACTCCGGGCTCGTCGCGGCCGCGGCGCCCGAGGCACCCTGCTACGTCGCGGGCTTCGAGGGGAGCCACGACGTCGATGCGGCGCGTGCGGCCGCGGGAGCGATGGACCGCGACCTCCGGGTCGTCGAGATCACGCACGACGACCTCACCCGCGCCGTCCGCGCGGTCGCGGCCGCGACCGGCCGGCGGAACCCGATGGACGTCGCCATCGCGGTGCCGCTGTTCCTGACGGCCGAGGCGGCCGCGGCCGACGGCTTCGACCGGCTCGCCGTCGGTCAGGGGGCCGACGAGCTGTTCGGCGGCTACAGCAAGGTCGTCGACCCCGCCGAGGACCCCCGCGTCGAGGCCGACACGGTCCGCGACGCGCGGACCGAGACCGTCCGCACGCTGCCCGACCAGCTGGAGCGGGACGTGCTCGCGCTCCGCGCCGCCGGGGTCGAGCCCGCGACGCCGCTGCTCGACGACCGCGTGGTCGCCGCCGCGCTGGCGCTCCCGGACGACCTGCTCGTCGACGGCGACGAGCGCAAGGTCGCGCTCCGGCGCGTCGCGGCCGGGCGCGTCCCGGAGTCGGTCCGGACCGCGGACAAGAAGGCGGTCCAGTACGGCACGTACGTCTCCCGCGAGCTCGACCGGCTCGCGCGGCGAGCCGGCTACAAGCGACGGATGGACGACCACGTCGGCAAGTACGTCGACGCGCTGTACAGCGAGGAAAAACCGGCCGGTGAGGGCCGGAACTGACCAAGTCGCCGCGCGGAGTACCAGTCCTGCGGCCGACGCCCGATCGTCCGGGCGTCTGTGTACAGATCGACAGGACGGATATAAAATCCGAGCAGTAGCGACAAATATGACACGTTCGGCGGCGGGCAGAAAACGATCGGTCGCGGAGCCGACCGATTACTGCCGGATCGGCGCATTGGCGACTCGCTTTGCCGGAGAAAGCGCACGTCCATCCGAGCGGAAACCGACCGGCCCGCGGTGACCGGCGGTGGCCGCGGGGTCAGCGGACGAGGTACGGGTCGTGGCCCGCGACGAAGCGACCGAGGTCGCTCTCGCGGCGGAAGTCAGTCGACCGGAGCTCCCGGAGCGAGTCGACGAGCCGGTCGGCGTCGCCGTCGGTCCAGTCGGCGGGGTCTTTCACCGGCACGACGAGCCAGCCCGCGCCGAGCAGCTCGTCGCCGTGGAGCGCGTCCATGTCGACCTCGGTCTTCCACGCCCGCGCGGTGTAGGTCCCCAAGACGTGTTCGGTCGCTCGCGCGCCCACCGGGAGCAGGACGTGGGCCGCGATGGCGCGGAGCTCCGCGTCGAAGAACCGCTCCATGTCGTCGTACGACCCCTCGTCCGGGGCCGACTCGCCCGCGCACATGTGGAGGTACGAGAGGAACGTCCGGTCGGTCCGGACGGGGTCGACCGCGGTCGGGTCGCCGTCGGTCGCGACGCCGTCGGGGGCGACGCCGGGGGCGAGCCCCGCGATCAGGCCGGCCTCGGAGAGCGCCGACAGGAACGCCGGCGACCACGGCTCGCCGGTGAAGGGGACTCCCGCCGCGGTCCCGCCGTGGACGCCGGGACGGTCGCCCACGACGTGGAAGTCGGCGTTGGCGTCGCCGTAGCCCGGAACGAACTCGGGGCAGTCGGGACGCATCCCGAACGGGTTCCGGATCTGGTCCGTGACGTTCTTCACGCGACACGGTAAGTGCGCATTCGGTTAAATCCCGTTCGGTCCGTGGCGACCCGGTCCCCGTCCGGTTCGGCGGGTCGCGCCGGGCCCGCCGGAGAGGTCGCTCCGCACCCGCCGAACGGGTCGCTCCGCACCCGCCCCAGACACAGCGATGCGAGGCGCATGAGCCCTCGTAGATTCTCATAAGTTATAGGAATGAACGCCGTCCGACCGGCTTGGGGTACGCGTCGATCGGCGCGGATCGGTAGAAGTTTCAGGATCGTTAATCAACGACCGGAAACCGCAAGACAGCGGCGGGTCGAGCGCGGCGCCGGGCACGGAAGATATTTATATACCCCTCCGTTGGGGTGTGACAGAAGTTCAATGTTCGACCGCATCCGTACCGCGGCCCTCTTCGGGCTGCACCAAGCGTCCGTCGCCGTCGGGATCTCGCTGTTTCCGGTGGCCGTCTTCGCGCGTCAGCACCTCGGCGTCAACGTCCCCGTCGGTCGGCTCGTCGAGACGACCACCGAGGCCGTCGACGAGGAGTGATCGCGCGCCAGCGATAGCTCGTTTTCCGCGACCGACCAGACGCCGAGCGACCGCGAGACCCTTCTTCGACCCGCGATCGCACCGCTCTCCTCGCGTCCGTCGTGCCCCCGCAGCGTCCGCTCCGAGGTCCGCCGCGATCCGGCGTCTCCCGCCGCGGTCCGCCGGTCCTCACCCGGCGACGGATAGGCCCGTCGGAACCGGTCGGCGGCCCCCGAAGGGTTGCCTTTATCTGCGCGCCGGGCGAACGAAGGCGTAATGCGAACACCGACTGGCGACCTCTCCGACGGGCCCGCCGCCGACCTCGGCCGCGACCAGCCCGTCTTCGGACCTGAGCTCGGCGAGTTCGAACACAGCGAGCGCCGCGCCGCGAAGGCGGACGGCGAGGGCGAGATGAAGACGGGGACCACGACCGTCGGCATCAAGGCCGAAGACGGCGTCGTGATGGCGACCGACATGCGCGCCTCCCTCGGCGGCATGGTCTCCTCGAAGGACGTCCAGAAGGTCGAGGAGATCCACCCGCGCGGGGCCTTGACCATCGCCGGCTCCGTCTCGGCGGCCCAGAACCTCATCTCGACGCTCCGCGCCGAGACGAGCCTCTACGAGGCCCGCCGCGGCAAGGACATGTCGATGGAGGCGCTGTCGACGCTCACCGGGAACCTGCTCCGCTCCGGGGCGTTCTTCGTCGTCCAGCCGATCCTGGGCGGCGTCGACGACGAGGGCGCGCACATCTACTCCATCGACGCCCTCGGTGGCACGACCGAGGAGGAGTACACCGTCACCGGCTCCGGCTCCCAGTACGCGCTGGGTGTCTTAGAGCAGGAGTACGGCGACGACGTCACCATCGACGAGGCGAAGACCATCGCCGCGAAGGCGATCCAGTCCGCCGTCGAGCGCGACCTCGCCTCCGGCAACGGGATCAACGTCGCGGTCGTCACCGACGACGGCGTCGACATCACCCGGTACAAGGAGTTCGACGACCTCCTGTAAGCGCTCGGCGACGCGGACCCGCCGAACCCCCGTTTCTTTGCCGTTCGATTTATTCCGAGGAGCGGAAGAACCGTCTTTCTCAGAGCCGTATCGACGCCGCCGAATCCCGGTCGCCGCACCGGACCGGGCTCACCGCCGGAGGCTCGGCGGGGCCTGGATTCCGTCGCCCCAGTAGAAGCGCGGGCCGAGGAGGAGGTAGCCGGAAGAGAGGAACAGCAGCGCGAACGCGAACCCCTCGCCGATCCACGCCGGGAGCGCGCTCGTCGCCATGTGGCCGGCGGGGGTGAGGATCACCGCCGCCTGGACGACGCCCATCACGAGCGCGTCCTGCGCGTGGAGGTCCGGATACCGCACCGTCGACCCCATGAGCAGCGCGAACGCCGCCGTCGCCCCGACGAGGAGCGGCGGGGCGGTGTAGCCCGCGATGACGGCCGCCGCGAGCACCGTCGCGGCCAGCGTGGTGGGGACGCCGACCGTCTCTCGCGCCCCGTCCTCGTCGACGGTGTAGAGGCCGAGCCGGGCGACCGAGGCGGCGACGAACAGCGCACCGGCACCGAGGCCGGCGGCGACGAGGACGGGGTCGGTCGCGAGCGAGCGCCCGTCGCGGACGGCCGCCGTCACGAGCGCGGCGGGGGCGACGCCGAAGGAGGCGACGTCCGCCAGCGAGTCGAGGTACGGCCCGGCCGGCGTCGACCCGCGGTGGCGGGCGACGACCCCGTCGAGCCCGTCCGCGACCGCGGCGAGGAGGACGAGTCGGGCCGCGAGCGCGACGTCGACCGTCGCGGCGACGACGGCGAGGAAGCCGACGGCGGCGTTGGCCACGGTCACCGCGTCCGCGAGCCCGAGCCGCCGAGCGAACCGCAGAGGCATACCGTATCGGTCGACGAGCCGGGTTTTAGGGCTTGTTATCTCGTCGACCGCGGGCCGTTCGCGTCGGGCGAACGCGCGTTCCGCGGGCGCGTCCGTCCGCGGTCAGGGAACGTACCAGATGCCGCGCCCGAAGTCGAGCCACTCGCCCACGACGACGTGCGGCATCGCGATGACGCAGACGAAGATGGTGTAGAAGGCGACCGCGCCGGAGAGCAGCGACCCGCCGGCGAGGGGGTTCGGCGCGACGGTCCACAGGGCGGCCGCGACGGTCGCCGTGACCAGCGCGCCGACGACGAGGACCCCCCACGCGACGACGAGCGAGACGCCCTCGGTCCGGTCCGGCTGCTCCTGTTCGACGACCATGCTCCGCGCCGACTGCCGGATCGAGTACCACAGCGGGAAGTAGAGCCCGATGGCGACCACGACGGGCACGAGCGCGAAGTACGCGACGAGCAGCAGCGTCTCGGCGGCGTCGAGGAGCCACGACCGACTGACGCCGCCGGTCGAGCGCAGGCTGGTGACGAGGCCGCCGCCGAGGTGCGTGACCACGCCGAGCCCGAAGACCGCGCCGAGCGCCGTGGTGAACGTCTCGGGGTTCGAGGCGGCCGGGCCGGCCAGCCGGCCGTCGAAGACGCCCAACATGATGCCGGTGAAGCTGTAGTAGGTCTCGGTCCAGAAGACGGCGGGGACGATCATCACGGCCCCGCCGCGGATCAGGGCGGCGAGCGCCCGCTGCGGCTTGGTCGTGAGGTGCTCGGTGCCGACCAGCGCGTCCATCACGCGGAGGTCGCCGTGCCCGCCCTTCGCGACCGCCGTCCCGAACGCGAGCGCGAGCGCGGGCAGCGGCGCGACGACGAACAGCGCCACGAACGACGCGACGAAGCCGATGTAGAGCCCGACGTACCGCGCGCCGAACGGGAGTCCCCGCCGGCGGAGGTTCGAGAAGTGTTCGTATCCCCCGTGCGGGAGGTTCAGGGCGACCATCCCGACGAGGTAGGCGATCATCTGGGTCCGGAGCGACAGTTCGGTCCCGGCCGCGGACAGCGCGCCGAACCCGACCGCGAGCAGGAGCAACGCCGCGCGCGACGCGCCGATTGCCGTCCGTTCCGGTTCTCCGAGAAGCCGCCGCACCGGACTCGCCGTCGACGTAGCCATGGTCGATCGTACGGTCGTTACGGGGTTAGGGCCTCGTCGCCATTATTCGGTATTTTATAAGACCGCGTCGCGGTGATCGGCGTCGAGAGCCCGAACTGGGACGGTCGACGACCGCGGTCGCGACGGTCGATCGGTCGAGTCGGAGCGGCCGACGACCCTAACGAGTGGTACTAGTTGAACGAAGGGGACCGGTTGAACGGAGGGAACCGGGTGAACGGAGGGTACTGGTCGAGCGAGCGGTACCATGTTCGTGGCGCACACGCGGGCGCGATCAGTACGTGTGGATCACTTCGCCGCAGCGCGTGCACTCGATCGTGTCCGACCGGAACAGGCGCTCCTTCTTCTCGGTGGGGCCGTTACACTCGGGGCAGACGCCGAGGTTCCGCCCGTCGGCGACGCGGGCGGACAGGTCGAGGAACTGGTCTTCGAGCTTGTCGATCTGCTCCGACTGCTCCTCGACGACGGACCGGAGCTCCTCGATGGTCTCGTCGCGCTCCTCGACCGCGGTGGACAGCTCGTCGATGCGCTGCTCGTACGCGTCGATCGCCTCGACGTCGATGGTGACGTCGTCGGCCGTCTCCGTCTCGGCCTCTCGCTCCGTGGTGGTCTCCGTGGTCGATTCCGCTTCCGCCTCGGTGTCGTCGTCTGCCATACGACAGTAGATGTGCCCCAGGGTCATTACTTTCGGGCCGACTACGTTCCCCTCGGGAGGTGGTGCGCCGGGGGACGCGACCGGCGAAGCGCCCCCGCGATCGGTCGCCGGGGGACGGCCATACCTGACTGGGTTGGCATCGATCTGAATAGGGTATATGCTATATGTAGAAGTGGGTATGGACCCGATAGCGCTACAGGCGGGATACGACCTCCTCGGGGACGGTCGCCCCGAGACGCTCTGGTTGGGTATCGGCACGCTACTAATGATCATCGGGACCTTCTACTTCATCGCCCGCGGTTGGGGCGTGACGGACAAGGAGGCCCGTGAATACTACGCGATCACGATCCTCGTGCCGGGGATCGCTTCGGCCGCGTATCTGGCGATGTTCTTCGGCATCGGTGTGACCGAAGTCGAACTCGCCAGCGGAACGGTGCTGGACATCTACTACGCCCGGTACGCGGACTGGCTGTTCACGACGCCGCTGCTGCTGCTCGACCTCGCCCTGCTGGCGAAGGTCGACCGCGTCACCATCGGGACGCTCATCGGCGTTGACGCGCTGATGATCGTCACCGGTCTCATCGGCGCACTGTCGAAGACGCCGCTCGCGCGGTACACCTGGTGGCTGTTCAGCACGATCGCGTTCCTGTTCGTGCTCTACTACCTCCTCACGAGCCTCCGCAGTGCGGCCGCGGAGCTCTCGGAGGAAGTCCAGACCACCTTCAACACGCTGACCGCACTGGTCGCCATCCTCTGGACGGCGTACCCGATCCTGTGGATTGTCGGGACCGAGGGTGCCGGCGTCGTCGGCCTCGGCGTCGAGACCCTCGCGTTCATGGTGCTCGACGTGACCGCGAAGGTCGGCTTCGGGTTCGTCCTGCTCCGCAGCCGCGCCATCCTCGGCGACACCGAGGCGCCGGAGCCCTCCGCGGGCGCCGACGCCCAGGCCGCGGACTAACGGTCGACCCGCCGACCGTTCGGTAACCGTATCGCATCGCACCAACCGACTTTCACCATTCATTTTTCCATATGACTGACACCAACACTCAACAGACACCGGTACTGAACACGCGGTCCGTCGTCGGGCTCGCCGTCTGCCTCGTGATCGCTCTCTCCGGGATCTTCCTGATCCCGACGTTCGAGTCTCGCGCGGGATTCGGCGTGACGTTCTGGACGATGGCGGCGATGGAGCTGCTCGCGATGGTCGGCGTCGCGTACTTCGTCCTCAACCTCCACGAGGAGTAGACCGCGCGGCGGCCCGCCGCCGTCGCGGGGCGTCGCCGTCGTCACGTAGATGCCGTCAGGCACGCTCTGTCTCCGCCCGTGCCGTCCCGGCGGACGAACTCAGTCCGTCGCTCGCTCGGCGTCGCCGCGCCCGTCGCGGGTCGACGGCGACGTCTCGGCGAGCGCGCGCTCGAAGTGGTCGCGCCCGACCGTCGGCTCGACGGGCGGGCCGTCGTCGACGATCGCGTCCTCGATCGCGAGCAGGCCGGCCTCCCTGACGAGCGCCGCGATGTCGCCGCCGCTGTACCCGGTGGTGCGGTCGGCGAGGGCGTCGAGGTCGACGCCGGACGCGACGGGCATCTCTCGCGCGTGGATCCCGAGGATCTCGCGGCGCGCGTCCCGGTCGGGGAGCGGCGTCTCGACCGCCTTCTCGATGCGACCGGGCCGGAGCAGCGCCTCGTCGATGTTGTCCGGGCGGTTCGTGGCCGCGATCACCACGACGTCGGTGAGCGGCTCTAACCCGTCGAGCTCGGTCAGGAGCTGCGAGACCACGCGCTCGCCGGCCCCCGTGTCGTCGCCGCGGCGCTTCGGCGAGATTGCGTCGACCTCGTCGAAGAAGACCACGGCGGGCGCGTTCTCCCGGGCGGTGGCGAACAGGTCGCGGACCGCCTGCTCGCTCGCCCCGACGTACTTGTCGAGGAGCTCGGGCCCGTTCACCGGGATGAAGTTCGCGTCGCTGAGGCTCGCCGCCGCGCGGGCGAGCAGCGTCTTGCCGGTCCCCGGCGGCCCGTGGAGGAGCACGCCGGACGGGGGGTCGATCCCCATCGCCGCGAAGCGGTCGGCGTACTCCAAGGGCCAGTACACCGCGCGCACCAGCTCGCGTTTGGCCTCGTCGAGCCCCCCGACCTCGTCCCAGCCGACCGCGGGGAACTCGACGGTGACCTCGCGGAGCCCGGTGGGCTCGACGTCGTCGAGCGCGTCGTCGAAGTCGTCCATCCGGATCGCGGTGCGGCCCTCGCGGCGGACCGCGCGCTCTAAGGCGGCGTCCGCGAGGACGGCCAGGTCGGCGAACACGTACCCGTTGAGCCGCGCGGCGACGGCGTCGAAGTCGACGTCCATCGCGAGCGGCGCGCCCTCGCACAGCGACTCGAGCGCGTCGCGCCGCTCCGCGGTCGTCAGCGGCTCGACCTCGATCTCGCGGTCGAACCGCCCGCCGCGGCGCAGCGCCGACGGCACGCCGCCGGGGTCCGTCGTCGCGCCGATCACGACGGTCCGGTCCCCGGCGCGGAGCTCGTCGACGGTCGACCGGAACCGGTCGGCCAGCGCGCCGCCGCCGTCGTCGGCCCCGAGCGCCTCGAGGTCGTCGAGGAGGACCACGGTGGGCTCGCCCGCCGCGACGGCCTCGACGACCCGCTCGAGCCCCTCTGACTGGTCGCCGGCGCGCTCGCCGCGGAGGCGCGCCGCGGAGACGCGGACGAGCGCCGCGTCGGTCGCGGCCGCGACGGCCTCGACGAGCGTCGTCTTCCCCGAGCCGCGCGGCCCGTGGAGGAGCAGCCCGAGCGTCGGCGAGCCCGCGGACGCGAACGTCTCCGCCGCGTCGAACCGGGTCGCGACGGCCTCTCGGAGCCGCTCGAACGTCGCGGTCTCGACGACGTCGGCGGCGTCGCTCCCGGGGGACTCGTCGACGACGGCCGGCTTCCCGTCGTCGGCCGCGACGGTGATCTCGGTCCCGCCGCCGACGACCGCGGGCGAGGAGGGGGTCACGGCCCGCACGTCGAACCGGAGCGTGAGCGCGCCGCCGAGGCGGGTGACCTCGACCTCGTCGCCGACGGCGACCACGCGGCGGTCGAGCCGCTGGCGGATGGCGTCCTCGCTCCGCTCGAGGTCGACAGACTGCCGGAGCCGCAGTGTGAGCGACGACGCGACCGGCAGGTCCGACGCGCTCACGGTCGCGGTGTCCCCCGGTTCGAGCCCGGCGGTGCGACGGAGCCGCTCGGGCACGAAGACGGCCTCCGGTCCGCCGTCGACCGCGACGACGGAGGCGACGACGCGGTGCGCGCCCTCGACCACGACCGAGTCGCCGAGGCCGACGCCGAGGTCGGCGAGGACGGCGTCCGGGAGGCCGATCCGGTCGCCGGGGACCGACGTGGGCGGCTCTCGGACCGGGACGCGCACGCTCATCGTTCGTGGGGTCGGGCGGGAGATGTGCCTGTAGAGGAGGTAGTCGACACCATACGTCGATCTCACGCCCACCGATCCTCAAGTAACCACGGCCTGACTGGACAGCCGAGTCGGGCCGGGTCCGGCGAGTCGGCGGACGGGAGTCGGTTTCGGACCGCCGGAAGACCGGCAAGCATTAACCCGTATCGGTGTGAACACCTGTTCATGGCGAACGCTCGGGCTCTCCTCGTCCACCCGGAGGAGGGGAGCGATCGGATCGAGACGGCGCTCGGTGCCGCGGGGTTCGACGTGACCCGCACGGACACCGCGGCCTCCGCTGTCGCGAAGGCGACGACCGGGGAGTACGACTGCGTCGTCAGCGAGTACGCGCTGAGCGGCGACGACGGAGTCGCCCTCGCGACCGCGATCGAGGAGTCCGACGCCGGGGTGCCGGTCGTGATGTTCACGGCGACGGAGGAAGAGGGCGTCCCGGAGGCCGCCTTCGAGAACGGGGTCGACCGGTTCCTCCAGAAGAACGGGTCGGCGTCGATCGACAAGTTGGTCTCGGACGTCTCGACGGTCTGTTCGGGGGTGCCGACCTCCGAGCCGCGGCAGGACGTCTCGGAACACGAACCGACCGCGGCGGAGGTGACGCGGGCGGTCGAGGACGCGCCGATCGGGATCAGCATCAGCGATCCGGACCTCCCGGACTACCCGCTCGTGTACGTCAACGACGCGTGGAAGGACCACACCGGGTACCCGGTCGAGGAGGCGCTCGGGCGCAACCCCCGGTTCCTCCAGGGGCCGGGGACGGACCCGGAGACCGTCGAGGAGATCGCGGAGGCGCTCGGCAACGAGGAGGAGGTGACCGTCGAGATCCGCAACTACCGGCGCGACGGGACCCCGTTCTGGAACGAGCTGACGGTCGCGCCGATATACGACGAGGACGGCGACCTGGCTCACTACGTCGGCTTCCAGAACGACGTCAGCGAGCGGAAGGAGGCGGAGCGGCTCGCGCAGGAGCGCGCCGAGAAGCTCGCGACGGAGCGGCGCTCGCTCGACAGGGTCCTCGGCCGAGTGAACGGGCTGCTCAGCGACATCAGCCGCATCCTCGTCGAGAACCGGGACCCGAGCGTCATCCCGGCGCGCGTGTGCGAGACGATCGCCGGCGAGCCGGGGTACGCCGGCGGGTGGATCGGCGAGGTCTCCTCGGCGACGGGCGAACTCGAGATACGCGCCGCGAGCGGCCTGTCGGTCGAGGCGGGCGCGACGTTCGACCTCGACGAGACGCCCGAAGAGGTCCGGGAGGCGCTCGAGAGCCAGGAGCTCAGCACCGGCTCGATAGAGCACGCGTCCGACGGACCGCTCGAACCGGAGAGCGCCGGCGGCCGTCGGCTCCTCGTCGTCCCGCTCGCGTACGGGGAGCGACAGTACGGCCTGCTGGGGATCTACGGCAGCGGCGCCGACGTCCTCGACCGCCGGGAGCGGAAGGTGTGCGACTCGGTCGGGAAGATGATCGCGAACGGGCTCCACTCGCTGGAGACGACGAAGATCCTCACGACCGACCGGGTCGTCGAGATCGTCGTCGGGGTCCGCGACCCCTCCGCGTCGCTCGCGCAGATCGCCGACGCCGTCGGCAGGGAGGTGACGCACCTCGGAACGACGCGCCTCGACGACGACGCCTGCGAGCTGTACTTCCGCGTCGACGGCGAGGGCGTGAGCCTCGACGAGCTGGAGTCGCTCCCGCTGGTCGAGTCGATGCGGACGGTCTCGGAGACGAACGGCGGCGCCAGCTTCGCCGTCACCGTCACGCAGTCGCCGCCGCTCACCCAGCTGGCCGACCACGGCGTCGTCGTCTCCGAGGCGACCGCCACGGCCGACGGGGCGACCCTGACCATCGAGGCCCCGCCCGAGCACGACGTCCGGTCGATCCTCGACGTGTTCCGCGACGAGTACGAGGGGGTCGAGCTCCGCTCGCGCGTCGAGCGCGAGAGCCGGGACCGCACCGTCGCGGAGTTCGCGGCCGCGGTCGACGAGCGCCTCACCGAGCGGCAGCGCGCCGCCTTGAAGACCGCCGAGCTGAACGGCTACTTCGAGTGGCCGCGGCCGGTCGACGGGTCGGAGATCGCCGAGCGGATGGGGATCACCCGGCAGACGTTCCACCAGCACCTCCGCGCCGCGGAGCGGAAGCTGGTCGAGGCGTACGTGAACCCCCGGTCGAACTGATGACGCGGGAGCCGCCGCGCGGGAGCGCCGACGCGTGACCGACGATCGGCCGGAGTCTGGCGGCGAACCGACCGACGAGGCGAGCGCCGCGTCCGTCGCGGGCGACGACCCGTTCGCCGCGAGCGACGCCATCGTCGTCGCGGCCGCCCCCGAGACCGTGTTCGCGTTCCTCGACGACCCGGCCAACCACGCGGCGATCACGCCGGGGCTCACGGACGTCCGGGACGTCGAGCCGCTGGCGAACGGCGGGAAGCGCCTCGCGTACACCTACCGGATGGCGGGGGTCGGGATCGACGGCGAGATCGTCCAGACGGTCCACGAGCCGCCGGAGCGCCACGTCTTCGAGCTCCGCGGGCGGCTCACCGGCACCATCGACCTCCGGCTCGAACCCGTCGACGGCGGCACGGAGCTGACGTACGCCGCGACGTACGGCCTCCCGGAGAACGCGCTCACCAGAGCCGGCTCCCCCGTGATCCGACGGTTCAACGAGCGGCAGCTCCGGGCGGCGCTGGAGAACGTCGCGGCCGAGTTCGACGAAGGCGAGTGAGTCCCCGGCGAACGCGCCGCGACCGATCCGCGGCGCCGCGACCGGGGGACTGCGGGACGGTGTGCCGTCGACGGGCGAACTATTAACCGTGGGATAGCCTAACTAGGAGGCATGGAACCGATCACCCTCCAAGCTGGCCTCGGCTTCGGGCTCGTGGGCGTCGGCCTGCTCGCGCTCCTGCTCGTCGTCGTCACGCTCTGGCAGTCGTTCGAGATCGTCGACGCGTACGAGAAGAAGACGCTCACCGTGTTCGGCGAGTACCGGAAGCTGCTCGAGCCGGGCATCAACCTCATCCCGCCGTTCGTCTCCCGCACGTACCCGTTCGACATGCGGACGCAGACGCTCGACGTCCCCCGGCAGGAAGCGATCACGCGGGACAACTCGCCCGTGACCGCCGACGCGGTCGTCTACATCAAGGTGATGGACGCGAAGAAGGCGTTCCTCGAGGTCGACGACTACAAGAAGGCGGTCTCGAACCTCGCGCAGACCACCCTCCGGGCGGTCCTCGGCGACATGGAGCTCGACGACACGCTGAACAAGCGCCAGGAGATCAACGCGAAGATCCGCAAGGAGCTCGACGAGCCCACCGACGAGTGGGGGATCCGCGTCGAGAGCGTCGAGGTCCGCGAGGTCAACCCCTCGAAGGACGTCCAGCAGGCGATGGAGCAGCAGACCTCCGCCGAGCGCCGCCGCCGCGCGATGATCCTCGAGGCGCAGGGTGAACGCCGCTCCGCGGTCGAGCAGGCGGAAGGTGACAAGCAGTCCAACATCATCCGCGCACAGGGGGAGAAGCAGAGCCAGATCCTCGAGGCGCAGGGTGACGCGATCTCGACCGTCCTCCGCGCGCGCTCCGCCGAGTCGATGGGCGAGCGCGCCATCATCGAGCGCGGCATGGAGACCTTAGAGGAGATCGGCAAGGGCGAGTCCACGACGTTCGTCCTGCCGCAGGAGCTCACCAGCCTCGTCGGCCGCTACGGCAAGGCCCTCTCCGGCTCCGACGTTCAGGAGATGGAGGGGCTCGACGGGAAGGAGTTCGACGCCGACACGCGGAAGATGCTCGGCCTCGACGACATCGACGAGATCCTCGGCCAGATCGAGGAGTCCGCCGAGATGAACGTCGAGGAGTTAGAGAAGGAGGCCGAGGCCGTGAAGGCGGGCGACGCCGGCGCGAGCATCAGGTCCGCGGACGAGGTCATCCAGGAGATGGACGACGAGGAACCGGCCGCGGAAGTCGAGAAGGAACAGTAGATCCGCGCGGAGCGCCGCCGAGCAACCGATTCTCCGCGGCGAACCGACGCGAGCGAAGTGTTTTTGTCAAGGCGTAGGCTAGTACTCGTCGTGACAGAGGGGTTCGACGGACGGAAACGCGAGACGCTCCGCCGCTTCGCCGCGGTCGGAGCGGCCGCGCCGTTCGTCGGCACCGCGAGTGCGGACGACGGGAGCGAGGACACGAACGAGACCAGGGAGGCGATCCGCGGCTACGTGCCGACGACCCCCGGCGCGCACTTCTCGAAGCTCCGCGACGACCTCCGCCTCGGCACCGGGGAGGCGCAGTACCACCTCCGGAAGCTCGAGGAGGCGGGCGCGGTCGAGTCGGTGAAGGACGCCGACTACCGCCGGTACTTCCCGGCGGGCCGGTTCGACGAGACCGACAAGCGGGCGCTCGGCTACCTCCGTCGGGAGACGCCCCGCGGGATGATCCTCGCCCTGCTGCGCGACCCGGACGCGACGGGGGCCGACCTCGCCGGCGTCCTCGGCGTCTCGCGGCCGACGATAAGCGCCGCGGCCGCCGACCTGGAGGACGCCGGCCTCCTCGACCGGACCGACGGCTACGCGCTGACCGAGCCCGAGCGACTGCTCACGCTCGTCGTCCGGTACGCCGACTCCTTCGACGCGGACGCGGTGGCGTTCGCCGACGACGCCGCGTCGCTGGTCGCGTACGACCCGTAGGGACCGCCGCGTCGCGGGCGCGGACCCCGGTCAGGTCGTGACCATCCACGTCGTCCCGGAGGAGTACCCCCACTTCTCGACGTCGATCTCGGTGGCGGCGTCGGCGATCGCGCCCATGTTCGCGCCGACCTCCTTCGCCGAGAGGTCGAGGTCGTCGGCGATCAGCCGCGACTTGAAGTACGTCCGGTCGGCCGCGTTCTCGCGGAGGTACCGGAGGATGCGCGTCTGTTTCGCGGAGAGGCCGGCCGATTCGGCTGCGACCGCGTCCGGGTGAGCCGTGCTCATACCGGTCCCACGGCAGCACCCCGCATAAGGCGGTTGGTAGGTCGGGTTAACACGCTGCCGTCGTGCGGTTTTCCGCGATGAAAGGCGCGAGAGTCCGGGCCCAGGTGCGGGTTTGGGTACGGTCTTCGAACCGCGCACGGGACCCGAAGCGGTCAGTAGAGGGCAGTGACGAACGGGCCGAGCGCGCCGCTCACGCCGGCGGCGAGCGCTTCGGCGCGGTCGACGCGGCCGTTCGTGAGCGCGCCCGCCGCGCCCCCGCGCTCCGCGATCCCGTCGGTGTCGAGGCGGTCGTCCATCACGGGCCCCAACTCCGCCCCGTCGTCGACGCGGGCGGCGATGGCCGACGGGAGCGCGAGGCTCGGCCCGGCACCGCGGCCGACGCGGTCGCCGTCCGTCACCGCCGCCCACATGATCAGGTACCGGTCGTCGGTCCCGTCGAACCCGGCGACGCCGCCCTCGACGCCGACGCCGAGGTCGTACCCCGCGGGGCGGTCGGGCTCCGCGTCGCTCCTTTCGGGGTCGACGTCGAGGACAGCTTTGGCCCGGTTCTCCGCGCCTTCGACCGTCTCGGCGTGGCCCCGCGGCTGTTCGCTCACGCCGGAGTCGACCGGGACTGACTCGACCGCGACGCCGGTCGGATCGCCGGGGAGGTCGTCGTCCGCCGCCGCGCCGAGCGCCAGTTCGACCGCGCGCCGCTTCACCGGGTTGCCGCTGCCGACGCCGACTCGCAGGGTCGTCATGTGCGGGGGTCGTCGGCCGCGGCCGAAAACGCCTCGGGATGGAGCAAGCGCGCCAGCCGCTCGACCCCGTCGATCAGGGCGGGGCTCGGCTGGTTCAGGAGCGAGTCGTCGAGCACGCTCACCGGGGCGTCGATCCAGTCACGCTCGGCGACGCCGGCGGGGTCGACGCGGTCGCCGTGCCCGCAGACGTGGACGACGACGCGGTCCGGGGCCGCGCGCTCGACGGCGGCGGGGTCGACCTCGCGGGAGCGCTCGCCCGGCTCGACGAACGGGTAGCGGCCGCCGGCGGCGCGGACCGCGTCGGGGACCCAGTTGCCGGCCGCCATCGGCGGGTCGGACCACTCCTCGCAGTAGACGGTCGGCCGGGGGCGGTCGGCGACGCGCTCGGCGACTCGGTCGAGTCGGTCGCGGGCGTCGGTCGCGAGCCGCTCGCCCGCTTCGGGTCGGCCCACGTCGCTCCCGCGCGCCGCGAACCCGTCCAAGGCGTCGTCGAGCGTCGCGGGTTCGCGGTGCGCGACGTCGAGGCCGCGGTCGCGGCAGTCGTCGGCCAGGTCGGCCTGGAGCCCGTCGCTGGTGAGCACGACGTCGGGGTCGAGGGCGGCGACGCGGTCGAGGTCGGGGGTGAGCCAGCCGCCGACGGCGGTCGGGGCGTCCGGTCCGTGCGCCGAGCCGGCGTCGGCGTCGTCCGGGAGGTCGCAGTGTGCGGTGACGCCGACGAGGCGGTCGGCGGCACCGAGCGCGGCGACGGTGGCGGTCGCGCTCGGCGCGAGCGAGACGACGCGGGATGCGGACATGGGGTCCGATCCGGCCGCGACGGTGTCAACCGTTTCGGTCCCGGCGGTGATTCGGAGAAGGGCTCGAACGTCGCCGGGGCCGAACGCGGCGGCGGCGGCGAGGAGTCGGCGGGGAGACGAGCCCGCGGACGAGAGACCGGCGAAAACGCGTGATAGATCGTGTTCTTTTGTCGAGATCCGGGCGACACGTTCCGGTCGTTTTAAGTTGTGTTCCGCCGACGGTAACGTAAGATCGCTCTCGGGCAGTTTCAGTTTCCGGGGGCAACCGAGCTATGAGTGAACGACTACACACACGGGGGAGTCGCTCCCGAACGGAGACGAACGAGGAGGAATCGGAGAACACGGACGAGACGCTCAGCTGCCCGGAGTGCGGCGGCCACGTCATCAACGACGAGGAGCACGGGGAGACGGTCTGTAGCGACTGCGGGCTCGTCGTCGAGGCCGACTCGGTCGACCGCGGGCCGGAGTGGCGCGCGTTCGACTCCCGCGAGAAAGACGAGAAGAGCCGCGTCGGCGCCCCGACGACCAACACGATGCACGACAAGGGGCTCTCGACGAACATCGACTGGCGCGACAAGGACGCGTACGGCCGGTCGCTCGGCGCGCGCCAGCGCCAGAAGATGCAGCGGCTCCGCAAGTGGAACGAGCGGTTCCGCACCCGCGACTCCAAGGAGCGCAACCTGAAGCAGGCGCTCGGCGAGATCGACCGCATGGCCTCCGCGCAGGGGCTCCCGGACAACGTCCGCGAGACGGCCTCGGTCATCTACCGCCGCGCGCTCGACGAGGACCTGCTCCCCGGCCGCTCCATCGAGGGCGTCTCCACCTCCTGCGTCTACGCCGCCGCTCGGATGGCCGGCGTCCCGCGCAGCCTCGACGAGATCGCCGACGTCTCCCGCGTCGAGAAGGCCGAGATCGCGCGGACGTACCGCTACGTCGTCCGCGAGCTGAAGCTCGAAGTGAAACCGGCCGACCCCGAGCAGTACGTCCCCCGCTTCGCCTCCGACCTGGAGCTCTCCGAGGAGTCCGAGATGCGCGCGAAGAGCCTCCTGCGCAACGCGAAGGAGAAGGGCGTCCACTCCGGCAAGTCGCCGGTCGGCCTCGCCGCGGCCGCCGTCTACGCCGCCGCCCTGCTCACCAACGAGAAGACGACGCAGGCCGCGGTCTCGGAGGTGGCCGACATCAGCGAGGTCACCATCCGGAACCGATACCACGAGCTGCTGGAGGCCGAGGACGGCCTCGTCGCCTGACGCGGCTCGACATCCCCGTCGCCCGGTTCGCCCCGGAGGCACACACCTAAGTTCTCACCCGCGGAACGCCCGCGTATGTTCGAGGAGTTCGTTCTCGCCGCGAGCACGGCCGACCTCTCGGAGGAGCCGGCGGCTCGCGACCGCGCCGACGCCGTGGAGTTCCGACTGGACCTCGCGGACGCCCCGCTCGACCAGCTGGCGAGCTACGACGGCGACCTCCCGCTGCTCGTCACGAACCGGGCGTCCTGGGAGGGCGGCGAGGCCGAGGGGCTCGGGCGGTACGACGCGCTCTCGACGGCGATCGGTCACGACGCGGTCGCCGCGGTCGACGTGGAGCTCGCCGCGTTACGCGGGACGCACCCGGACCCGGCGGAGGAGTCGCACGCGACGGCCCTGCGGGACGCGGCGCGCGAGGCGGGCGTGGCGGTGGTCGCGTCGGTCCACGACTTCGAGTCCACCCCGGAGCCCGCCGCGCTCGTCGACCTCCTCGCCGACGCCGCGGGCGAGGGCGACGTGGGGAAGCTGGCGACGACCGCGACCGCGCCGGGCGACGCGCTCGCGATGATCGAGGCGACCCACGAGGCGACCGCGGCGGGCCACCGGGTCGCCACGATGTGTATGGGCGAGCCGGGGCGGCACACCCGCGCGGTCACCCCGGTGTACGGGTCGAAGATCGGCTACGCGCCCGTCGACCCCGCGAACGCGACCGCGCCCGGGCAATACCCACTCGCGACGCTCCGGGAGCTGGTCGACGGGCTGCGGGCGCGCAAGGCGGACGAGACGGACGCGTAGGGACGCGGATTCGGCCGACCGGGGCGGACACTTTTCATCTTCGCCGTCGAACCGTGGCGGTGAGATGCCGCTCGTCGAATCAAGTCAGTCGTCGCTGGTCTCCGCGTTCGGCCTCCTCGTCGCCCTCGTCGCGGTCGTCGGCACCCGCTTCCTCGGCTGGGAGTGGGGGTCCGGCGGGGTCGTCCCGACCCTCGTCGGGGTCGCGGTCGCCGTGGTCGCCGTGGCGGTCGTCGCTCGCCGGGTGCTGGAGTGAGCGCGCCCCTCGGGCCGGTTCGAGCCCGTCGCCAGCCGCCGGCTCTTCGCGTCGTCGGCTCCCCGCCGCGTCCGGCGCGGAGCCAAACCGCTTTACGACCGCCCCCGTAAGTGCCGACAATGGCGACGTGCGACGTGTGCGGGGAGTACGAGAACCTCCCGTACCAGTGTAAACGGTGCGGCCAGACGTTCTGCGCCGAGCACCGGCTGCCCGAGAACCACAACTGTCCGGGCCTCGCCGAGTGGGACGACCCCGGCGGGGTCTTCGACAGCGGCTTCGACGAGAGCGTCGAGGGCGACGACGGCGGGGGCGCGAGGGGCGGCGGCCGCACCGTGAGAACCGGCGGCGCCGGCGGCGGCGTCGTCGACCGGGTCAAGCGCCGGATCGACCGCGAGACCAGCACCGGCGGATTCGTGAGCTTCTTCCGCAACAACGCGACGTACGCGATCCTCGCGGCGATCTGGATCACCTTCCTCGCACAGCTGATCGTGTTCTGGGGGATCAGCCGTTCGCTCCACGATACGCTGTTCGTCCTCCAGCCCGACGCGCTCGGCAACGTCTGGACGCTGGTCACCTCCGTGCTCTCACACTCCCCGGTGAGCCTGTACCACATCATCGGGAACAGCATCGTGATCCTGTTCTTCGGCCCGCTCGTCGAGCGCGCCGTGGGGTCGAAGAAGTTCGCCGCGTTCTTCTTCGCGTCGGGGATCGCCGCCGGTCTCGGTCACATCCTCTTCGCGATCGGTACGAACGCCCCGCTCGCCGGCATCCTCGGCGCCAGCGGTGCCGGGTTCGCGATCCTCGGCGTCCTCACCGTCTGGCGGCCGAACATGCAGGTGCTTCTCTTCTTCGTCATTCCGCTGAAGATCAAGTACCTCACGTGGGGCATCGCGCTGATCTCGGCGGTGCTCGTGGTCCAGAGCCTTCAGGCCGGCGGGGGCGGCGCCGCCGGCGGCATCGCCCACCTCGCGCACCTGATCGGGTTCGCGATCGGGCTCACGTTCGGGAAGCGCAACGAGGGGCTCGCCCGGTCGGCGGGCGGCGGGGGCGGCGTCTCGATGGGCGGCGCGCGCGGTCCGCGCGGTCCGGGCGGCCCCGGCGGCCGGTTCTGATGGCCCTCGCGCGGCCGGACCTCCGGCCCGACCCGTCGCTGTCGACGGCCGAGATGGAGGACCTCCAGCGGGAGATCGCCGCGGCCGCGACGTTCGACGACGACCGCGCGCTCGACCCGGACGCCGTCGCGGTCGAGGAGGCCGCCTCGCTCGCGGACGGGCTGCCGCCGGCGCGCGACGGGGATCAAGCGCGCCTCGATCCGGGATCCGGTTCGGTGAACGCGCACGACTCGGACGCGCCGGTCGTCGTCGGCGTCGACCAAGCGTTCCTCACCGACCGCGCGGGCGACCGTCCCGACGCCGCCGTCTCCGCTGCGGTCGCGTTCCGCGACGGGACCGTGGTCGAGTACGCGCACGCGACGACCCCGCTCTCGATCCCATACGTTCCCGGCCTGCTCGCGTTCCGGGAGGGCGAGCCGATCCTGGCCGCGCTCGACGCGCTCGACGCCGACCCCGACCTGCTGGTCTGTGACGGCTCCGGGCGGATCCACTTCCGGGAGGCGGGGCTCGCGACGCACGTCGGCGTCCTGTGCGACGTGCCGAGCGTCGGCGTCGCGAAGAACCTCCTCTGCGGCGAACCCGACGAGCCGACGGCCGAGCGCCCCGCGGGCTGGCGGACGCCGATCCGCGCGGACGACGCGGTGACGACGGCCGAGCCGGGGACGGTGATCGGCCACGCGTTCCAGTCGCGCCAGTACCCGACGAGCAGGCGGGTGAACCCCCTGTACGTCAGTCCCGGGCACCGCGTGTCCGCGGCGACCGCGGTCGACCTCGTCGCGGCGCTGTGCGCGGGCTACAAGCTCCCCGAGCCGACGCGGCTCGCGGACGCGCACGCGGAGCGGGCGAAAGGCGACGCGGAGTGAGCGCGGAGGCCCTGCCGGGCCGATACCGTGACACCTGTTGCCACGGGCAGGCGGTTTTTAGACGGTCGGCCGCGAACGCGGAGACATGGGAGACGACGACGCGGAGAGACCGATGTCCGCCGAGGAGTTCCGGTCGCTGACCGACGGCTTGGTGCGCCAGAGTTCGGGCGGCGGGACGACCGTCTACAAGAACGCAGCGGGGGTCGGCTGTCCGAACCCGGACTGCGACCGCGGCGTCTTCCAGACGCTGTTCGTCAGCGACCACGGCTGGCAGCAGATCGGCGCGACCCGCGACGGGATCGACCTCTGTCTGGTCAACACGGAGTCGAAGCGGCTCGTCTTCATCCACGACGAGTGAGCGTCGCGGCCCGGAGCCGGCGACGTCGACGGCGATCGTAGCGTCGCGGCCGTCAGTCGTCGTCCGCGGCGGAGTCCGCGTCCGGGCCGGCGGCGCAGCGGTTCGGGCCGAGTTCGAGTTCGATCGCCGCGGTCTCGTCCGGGGGCGACTCCACGCCGCGGTTGGCCGCGATCACCGACTCGTAGTTCGGCGGCTTCTCCGGCAGCGTACGGGTGATTCGCTCGACGAACTCGTCGGCGTCGAGGCCGAGGACCCCGATCTCGCGGCGCACGGTCCCGACCGTCGTGGCGACCGGCGCTCCGGGCTCGACCTCGCCGGTCGTGCCGTCGTTCGCGACCGCGAAGTGGCCGGGGCAGACGACGGCGTCGTCGGGCTGTGCGAGCAGCGTCCCGTGGAGCGAGTCGTACAGCCGCTCGGCCGCGCTAGCCGCGCCCGCGCCGGCGGCGTCACCGGCTTCGTCGCCGTCTTCGCCGGCCGAGAACTGGAGCTCCGTCCGGCCCACGCTGTCGGTGAACAGCGTGTCGCCCGTGAGCACCGCGGCGTCGCCGACGAGGTAGCTCGCGCCGTCGTCGGTGTGGCCCGGCGTCGCGAGCGATTTCAGGTCGACGCCGCCGACGTCGAGCGTCTCGTTGCGCCCGATCGGGTCGAAGTCGGACGCCACGTCGCGGGCGGCGGCCGCCGCGGGCAGGTAGTACGGGACGCCGAGGTCGTCCGCGAGCGCCCGGCCGCCGGAGAGGTGGTCGGCGTGGACGTGCGTGTCGAGGACGGCCGCGATCGACGCGCCGCGGTCGGCGGCCGCCTCGACCCACTCGTCGCCGTGTCTGGAGACGTCGACGGCGACGGCGACGCGGTCTGAGCCGTCGGAATCGGCGACGGCGACGCGGTC
>ERZ1034547.76-NODE-76-length-26396-cov-42.536388_pt1 | contig 26396 bp, 26 predicted proteins | sample MGYA00520642_ERZ1034547 | MGnify/ENA primary metagenome ERZ1034547 (study PRJEB33760, sample SAMEA4777713) | hypersaline lake metagenome | biome: hypersaline environment; feature: brines | place: Spain | collected 2012-08 | depth 0 m ... | reverse complement strand
AGATTCCGCCGGGCTCATAACCCGGAGATCGGTAGTTCAAATCTACCTCCCGCTATGGCTTCGTTCGGTACGATGTTGTGACGCGCGCTGTCGCCCGCCGACCCGGAAGCGATTTCAGTCGGCCAGTCGTGTTCGCTGTATGGAGTACGAATCGAGTCTCGACCGCGCGATGGAGGCCGTCCCCGACTTCGACGGCTCCGACGAGCGGCTGTCGGTGCCAGACCCAGACATTCAAAAAGACGGGGCGTTCACCCGCCTGAACAACCTCTCGGCGATAGCCGACGCCCTGAGTCGCGATCCGGAACACGTTCACTCGAAGATACAACAGGAGCTCGGGACGGCCGGGCAGTACGAAGACGGCCGCGCCCGCTACAGCGGGAACTTCCGCGAGCGCGACTTCGCCGGGGCGATAGACTCGTACATCGAGTCGTACGTCACCTGCTCGGAGTGTGGGCTCCCCGACACCCGACTGGAGACGGAGAATCGGACGCCGATGCTGCGCTGTGAGGCGTGTGGGGCGTTCAGACCGGTCGCCAAACAGACGACGAGCACCACCAGTCACCAGGAGGAGGCTATCGAGTCGGGTAACACGTACGAGCTCGAGATCGTCGGCACCGGACGGAAAGGCGACGGCGTCGCCGAACGCGGGGAGTACACGATCTTCGTCCCCGGCGCCGAAGAGGGCGAGACGGTTCGAGCGTACATCAAGAACGTCTCGGGCAGTCTGGCGTTCGCCCGCCGCGAACAGTAGCTCCTCACCCGCTGGCGTCGAATTGCTCGAGTGCGACCTCGAGCATGTCCGGAGTGACGGGCTGAAACTCTTCGCGCTCGTGGGCGGGAACGTACCCGCGAACGTCGTTCCACGATCGTCTGGCGTACCGTGCGTCGAGCAGCACGCGGATCCCTCGTTCGTCTGCACCTCGAATCACGCGCCCTACGGCCTGGCGTGCCTTCCGGACGGCCGGGACGGTGAGCGCCGTCTCAAAGCCCTCGGAGAACCGACGGTCGTACGCCGCGATCACCGCTCTCGTTCGTGGCGCTTCGGTGTTGATTATCGGGACGCCACAGACGACCGCGGCGGCGAGCCGGTCGCCGCTGTAGTCGACGCCCTCCGTGAGCGTACCACGGAGGCTCGTCACCAACACCTTGTCTCCTCCCTCGAAGAACGAAGCCTTCAGCGACTCCGTCTCGCGGTCGTCCGACGACTCGTCGAGGAGGACTGGCTTGTCGAGTCGCTCTTCGAGCGCCGTCGCCATCCAGCGCGCCTCGGTGTAACTCGGGGTGCCGACCAGGACGTTGCCGTCGCACGCGGCGACCCTCGCCGTCGCGTCGACGTACGCGAGTCGCGTCTCGGTCTCCTCACCGGGCGCCCCGCGATTGGCGTGGGTGAACTTCGGTGCGTCGACCGCGAAACTCGCCCGGTTCTCGGGAGGAAACGGCAGTCCGTGCGTCTGTTCGACGACGGGTCGGCCCTGGGCCGCGAGGTGGTCGAGGCCGGTCACCTCGCGGAAGACGTCCATCGGCTCGAGCGTCGCGCTCATCAGCACGCCGCCGCCGAACGCGGCGAGTCGGTCGCCGATCGCCGCGCTCGGGAGGCAGTTGTACAGCGCGAGACTCGCGGCGTGGGTCCGTCGCCACGAGTCCACCGGAGCCGTCTCGTCGTGAGCGTCCTCGAGACGGATCGCCCGGAAGAACGTCGTGTGGTCCTCGTGGTGCCACGCGGCGATCGTCCGACCGACTCCCGGCGCGGTGTAGCGTGCGTCCGTGTCCGCGATCGCATCGAGCGCGCGCTCGACGAATGCTCCCGCGGCTGGTGCGCGCGTCCACACCCGGTCGCCGTAGCCCGCGCGCTCGGCCCACCTCGAAATCTCGTCTCGGCCGGGCTCGGTCGGGTCCCGAAGCGGGACGTCGCGGTCCGTCTCGTCACTGCCCGACGCGCGCCAGTCCGGACGCGTCGCGTCGAGGTGAGCGGTGACCCGGCGGTCGAGCTCGTCACGGAGGTCGGCGTAGAACGCGCGGACGCGTTCGAGGTCTTCGAGAGTCACGTCGGCGTCGGCGAGTTCGGCACGGATCGTCTCGGCGTCGGCACCCGCAGCCGTCTCGGTCCGGTCGGTACCGGTGGTCGCGCTGTCGTCGCCGGGATCGGACGAGTCTGTGCTCAAGGTCAGTGGCTGTATCACGCGGGTGAGTTCGGTCACCGCGTCGCGCAGGCTCGCGTCGGCGACGCGGTCGCTGACGAGGTCACGGACGCGCGGCTCGAGCATGTGCGCTTCGTCACAGACGACGAACGTCGACTCGTCGAGGAGTGCCCCGGTGAACGTCGTGGTCGTCACGGGGTCGAACGCGTGGTAGTAGTTGCCGATCACGACCTCGACGGCCGGCACGAGCGCACCCATCACCGAGTGGGGACACGAGCCGTGACTCGCGGCGAGCCGGACGAGTTCGTCGGGACCGACGTGGCCGCGTGTCTCGTACTCGAACGGAACCGCTGCCTCCGGCCCCTCGCCGTCTTCCGGCAGGTCTTCGAGGTACCCGGCGTAGAACGGGCAGAACTCGGTGTCCCCGTGCGTCTCCGTCTCGGGTGGGTACGGGGTGGGCTCGCCGTCGACGGCGAGGAAGTCGGACGACGTGTCGGTGCTGCCACGCCCGCTGTCCGCCAGTCCAACCTGCCGGCTCCGCGCCGCGCGCGAGAGCGCGCCGGCCGTCGTCGTGCCGTCGTCGCCGATCAAGTTGCGGGTGCGCTCGCGGAGCCCGTCACACCGCTCGTACACGGTCCCGCGGTCGATACCGGCTCGACTCTCGCGGGCGTACGGGCACACGTCGGCTTTTCCGACGAGCGTGACGCCGGAGACCGGGTCGGCGCGCGCTGGGAGGTTCGCGTTGATCGTCTCGAGGTCGGACTCGAACTGGCGGAGCTGTTGTTTGACGCTGGTGAGCACGAACACGCGCTCGAAGGCGGAGTCGGGGTCGCGCACGCGATCGATGCCTGCGGTCAACGAGAGCATTGTCTTACCCGTGCCGCACGCGCCTTCGAGCGCAAGGAACCCACCTTCTTCGGCGGCGTCGATAGCGGCCTCGATGCCGTCGACCTGCTCGGGGTACGGCGTCGGGTGGCCGAAGACGTCGGTCCAACTCGGGTCGTTCGTCACTGGTCCGGGTTGTGCCTCATCTGGGATAAACGTTCACCGGGCCGCCCGTGTGGTCGGGTGAGGACCACTCGTCTCGACTCACGATCCGACGCCGCGCTGGCCAGGGAGGCCTCGGCTCGCGGCGACGACGACGAGTCCGACGGCGAGCGCGAGGACGGCCGCGGCCCCGCCGAGGAACGCGGTGTCGAACGCCACGCGCTCGACGGCGAGCCCGAGCGCACCGCTCCCGGCAGATTCGAGCAACAGGGCGACCCCGCTGAAGACGGCGTACGCGCTGCCACGCACGTCTGCGGGCAGCGAGTCGAGGAGAAACGTATCGGCTGCAGGAAACATCGCGTGGACGACGACCCCGAGCAGAGCCGTCGCGACGACGAGCGCCGGGACCGACTCGACGGCGACGAGCAGTCCGAGTGCGGCCGCGAACGAGACGAGGATGCCGATCAGGTACGGGACGTGTGGAAGCCGGTCGGCCAGCTGTCCGCCGAACCAGAACGCCGGGAGGCCGGCCGCGAAGACGACCGTGAGCAGGCCGTTTGCGAGTCCACCGGAGACCCCCTTCACCGTGGTCAGATACGTCACGTAGAAGTTGAACACGCCCTGCCAGACGAACCCGGGGGCCGCGACGACCACCACCACGAGGAGGACGATCCGCCAGTGGGTGAGTGCGGCGCGGAAGTTGCGGTCGGCACCGGCGCTCTCCGGAAGTGGACGTCGTCGAAGCACCGCGAGCAACACCGCGGTGACACAGAGCGCGGCGACGGCGAGCAGCCGGAAGACGTCGTTCCATCCGGCGACGACCAAGACGGCGACCACGACGCCCGGGGCGACGACGGCCGCGAGCTGGCTCGCCGCGCCGTGAATCCCGATGGCCCGGCCGCGACCGGTCGGAAACAACTCGGCGACGAGTGGAACGGCAGCGACGAAGTACGCACCCGACGACAGTCCGATGGCGAACGCGCCGGCTTGGAGCGCACGGATCGAGCCAGCGCCGCTCGTGAACGCCGCTGCGAGCGCGAGCGCGACGCCGGACCCCAACACGACGTAGTGACGCGGGACGCGGGTGAGGAGGTACCCGACCGGGATCCGCGGGAGGGCTGATCCGACCCACACGAGTGTCGTGACGGACCCGACGACTGCCGGGCTTGCGTCGAAGGTAGCGCCGATCGTCGGGACGAGCGGGGCGAACGAGACGCGACCGAGGTTGACCAAGAACACCAGCCCACAGAGCGTACCGAAAGTTCGTCGGGTCACGCACACACCCGTCGGTTCGGGCCGGTCACCGAACAGACCAGTGTCGCGACCGCCTCACACGCCACAGACGTCGAAGAGGTCGTCGAGCGCCTCGATCTCCCACGTCGGCCACACGTTGAGGTCCCAGTTTCGGCGGTGCGGGCGGCGGATGAACGCGGAGTCGACGCCGGCGTTTTCGGCGGCCTTCACGTCAGACTCGTTGTCGCCGACGAAGAGCGCGGAGTCGGCGTCGAGGTCACCGAGTGCCTGCTCGAGGTAGTGTGGGTTCGGCTTTCGCAGCTGGAGGCTGTGGATCGTCGGCTCGCGCCCATACGCGGCGCCGAATCGGTCGAAGCCGTCGAAGTGGTTGACGAGAAAGTCGACGGTCGCCTGCTGATTCGACGAGACGATCCCCATCTTTACGTCGAGGTCCGCGAGCGTTCCGAGGTCGTCGTACGGCGTCTTGCGTCCCGCGCGTGCTTCTGCCTGCTGGGCACGCGAGACCACGTCGTCGCGGGTGCGCCAGAAGCTGCCGGGGTCGAGGTCGTACGTCTGACAGACGGTCCCGACGCTTCCGGGCGTCGCACCGATCGTCATCTGCTCTACGTCGTCCGGGTCCGGGTCGTCGACGCCGCACTCCGTGAACGCGTCCCGGGTCGCCTCCCGGAGGACGTCAAAGCGCGTGCGGCCGACGAGAACACCGTCGTTGTCGAAGACGACGGTATCGTATCTCATACGCGATATCCTCCCTCAAGTGATAAAAGGGTTTCAGTCGACGGGGCCTGGGCGTCGCGACGGTTTATGCCGGCAGCGGCTCGACGACCCGTATGCGCGTGAGCGTCATCGGCGGCAGTACGGCCACCGGCGAGACCGCAGACGCGGCGAGGGCGGTGGGGAACGAGCTCGCGTCGCGGGGACATACGGTCGTCTGTGGCGGGCTCGGGGGCGTGATGGAGGCGGTGTGTCGCGGGGCTCGCGAGGCGGACGGCGAGACGGTCGGCATCCTGCCGGGCGAGCGCCGAACGGACGCGAACGAACACGTGACGGTTCCCATCGCGACCGGCATGGGGCACGCGCGGAACGCGCTCGTGGTCTTGAACGGCGACGCGGCGATCGCGGTCGCGGGCGCCCACGGCACGCTCTCGGAGATCGGGCTCGCACTCGCACACGGTCGCCCAGTTGCGGGGATCGGGACGCACGCGGTTGATGGGGTTGAGGCCGTGGCGTCGGCGTCGGCGGCCGTCGACTACGTCGAAGCGTCGGTCCGCGAAGACTGACGGATCGCGGTGGACGCGCGGTCGTCTCTCCGGCCGCGATGTGGGCCAGCTACCAGGTGTCGTGGAAGGTGTCGAACTCGATGGAGTCGAGCGGCTTCTCGCCGATCGCGGCCTCGTACTCGCCGGGCGTCAACATCGGTTTGTGAAAGCGCGGTCCGTCGTCGGTGGTGATCCGTGGACAGCCGGTGTTGACGAACGCGTCCATGTCGAAGTTCCGCAGGCGGTCCGGGGTCACCTCGTCCATCGTGATCAGGTAGGCGTCGTCGTTGGCGTCGACGATCTCGCGGGCCTGTTCCCACCGGCCCTGGCCGATCTTCGTACAGAAGATCACGCCCCACTTCTGTGCGTCCATCGCCTTGTGGACCGCAGCGTAGCGCTGTTTGAGGAACTGGTCGTGTTCGGCGATCGTGACGACGTTGTTCACCGGGTCGGCGATGACGACGGTCTTCTCGGGGTGTTCCATCGCGAGTCCGACCGGGTGGAACTTCCCGCCGCCGACGTACAACACCTGGTCTGCGGGGATGTCCGCGGAGGCGTAGTTGCAGCCGAGCACCTGTCCCTCCTTCGTGAGCCGGTCGTCGCCCCGCCGCGTGTGGACCTCGTAGCCGCGGGTCTCGAGCCAGTCGGTCATCTCCTCGAAGCGGTTCATGTGTTGTGCCGTCGTCACGAGACCGACGTCTGGGTCGTCGTCGGGGTCGGGCAGCTCCTCGAGCGACTCCTCCATGATCGGGAAGGGGTCGACGTTGGAAAACAGCGGCACGTAGACGATGCTGTCGGACTCTTTCATCGGGGTGTGTCCGAAGTGCACGAAGACGTCGGTTCGTCGCATCAGGTACGTGTCGAGGTCGCAGGCGCCGTAACACGGCTGCCCGGAGAGCATGAACGTCACGTCGTCTGGCGCGACCGCCCGGAGGTCGTCGGCGACGCTCGGTCCACGGCGTTTCAACCCCTCCGGAAACTGGAGCCCGACCTTCGTCGCGTCTCGCGTCTCGATCGCCTCGACGATCCGGTCGAGTTCGTAGTCCCACTCTCGGTCGTGTTTCAGCGACATCCCCGTCTTGGTGAGGTCACCCTCTGTCGACCCGCGACTCATGTTATCCCGGCTTGCGGGGCTGGACGGTTAAGCGACGCGTTCGACGGCGGCTGGTGTACCCACTCACGGTTACGCTATCGCAAAACGTGCGGCGAGCACGGTACATTCCCCGGCAGATCACGTCACCGCCCCGACAGACGACGGACGGGGTACCTCGATGGCCGAGCGTGGCCGGCGGTCGAGTAGACCCGACGGATACATCTCGTGGAGTCACGAACGGCCGTGTATGCCTGAGCTCCCGCTGGAGCACGTACACGTGCGGCCCGACGAACCGACCGATGGAGCGCCCGCCCCTGCGGTGGTCGTCCTCCACGGTCGGGGCGCAGACGAACGGGACCTCCTCCCGGTGGCCGCGTCGCTGCCCGAGTCACTCCACGTCGTGAGCCTCCGCGCACCAGATCCGTTACAGGGCGGGTACACCTGGTACGATCTCGACCTCTCGGCCGGCGGGCTACACCAGAGTCAACCGGATCCGGCCGACTTCGAGCGTAGTCTGCGACTCGTCGAAGACGCCATCGCGGGCGCCGTAGACGCCTACGACCTCGATGCCGACCGACTCGGACTGCTCGGGTTCAGCCAGGGCGCGATCACGAGCCTCTCGCTGCTGCTCGAGTCGCCGTCGCGCTACGCGTGGGTCGTCGGACTCCACGGGTACCTCCCCGACTCACACGGCGCGCTCGAACCCTCCGATGTCGAGGGGCGGCGGGTCTTCGTCGGCGCGGGCGACGACGACCAGGTGATCCCCGCACACCGAAGCGCTGCGGCTGCCGATCGGCTGACGGCCCTCGGCGCGGCCGTGACCCACGAGACGTACCCGACCGGACACGGAATCGGTCGCGACGAGCTCACAGACGTGGTGGCGTTCGTGGAGTCGTCGATGTCGTGAACGCGACGCGCGTCGAGCGGGGGTCCCGACGACTCACTCGTCGTCGGCCGCACCGAGCGCCTCAGTACACCAGTGACAGAAGTCGAGCGTCGGGTCCGTCTCACGGCCACAGTGCGGACACTCGACCGTCGTCGACGCCGACCCCGGAGCCGAGGCGTTCGACGCCGACGCGGCAGAGACGGTCGTCGTCGATCGGCCACGGAGCCGATCCGCGAGGCCGGTCAGAGCCGTCTCGTCGACGGGCTCCGCGACCGAGTCGGCACCATCGGCCGCTCGATCTGCCTCGGACTCCTCGTACCGGCGGTTGTTTCGGACCGCGAGCACGTACGCATCGATGACGCTGGCGGCGACCACGGCCAGCCCCGGGGCGATATCTGCGAGCGGCGGCGACTCCCGTGCGAGCAGCTGGTCGACCGCCGGCTCGGGGACGAAGAGGATCAACACGGCCGTGATCGCCGCGTACCACCCGAACGCCCGCGCCCACCGGCGGAGGTACGCGTGGCCGAGTCCAGAGATGACGATCGCTAACAGCACGGCGAGCCAGGGTCGCCGTCGGCGAGGGTCGCTCATAGCTCGCCGTACGAGCCGTGGTATCCTGTAGTTGTCCCTCTCTCGGCATCCGCTCTCGGTGTGCTTATACGCCGGAGGCGTCGACGGGTCATATGGTCGCCATCCCGACGACCGAACTGCTCACCGGACTCCGCATCGCCCTCTACGCCGTGGTGTACTGGGGCGGCGGCTTCGTCGTCGCGTACCTGCTCTACCGGCGATGGCGCGGGAGCGGCCCGCGCGACGACGAGACGTGAGTGGCGCTCGGCCACGCCGTGATCGGGATTCTCTCGATGGGTCGAACGGCCCGGTTCGGACACGCTTTTGCCGTCGCTCTACACAGGGGGTGCATGACCGACACCGCACTCGTCGTCGGCGGGACCCGCTTCATCGGCCGACACACGGTCGAGGAGCTGGCGGCGAACGGCTACGCCGTCACGACGCTGACTCGGGGGACCCACGCGAACCCGTTCGCCGATGACGACCGCGTCGACCACGTGACGGGTGACCGAACGGTCGACGCGGACCTCACGGCCGCACGCGACGCCGTCGACCCCGACGTCGTGATCGACTGTGTGGCCTACCGCCCGGCCGACGTCGAAGCGGCGACGACGATCTTCGCCGACGTCGACGCCTACGTGTACGTCTCCTCCGGGGCGGCCTACGGCGCAGAACACGTGCCAAAACGCGAGGGCGTGACACCACTCGAGTCGTGCACCCCGGCACAGGCCGTCGACGAACGCGACGCGACCTACGGGAACCGGAAGGCGGCGGGCGACCGCGCCGTGTTCGCTGCCGCCGAGGACGGTGTCGCCGCGACTGCGGTTCGTCCCTGTATCGTCTACGGGCCACACGACTACACCGAGCGGCTCGACTACTGGATCGACCGCGTACTCACGTACGACCGCGTCGTGGTTCCGGGCGACGGACAAAACCTCTGGCACCGGGCGTACGTAGCAGACGTCGCCAGCGCGCTTCGGATCGTCGCCGAGCGCGGCGAGCCCGGGTCGGCGTACAACGTCGGTGACCGGCGGGCGCTCACGCTCGCGGAGACGCTCGAGACGGTCGCCGCCGTCGCCGACGCCGACTGTACGATCGTCCCCGCCGGTCCCGAGGCGCTCGCCGCCGGCGGGCTCACGGCGAGCGATTTCGTCCTCTATCGTGGGTACCCGCACCTCCTCGAGACGCGCGCACTGGCCGACCTCGGGTGGGAGTCGACGCCCGTGCGCGAGGCGATGCGCCGGACGGTCGCGGACCACCGGGCGACCGACCGCGACGGGCACGAGTGGGACCCCGGTCGCGACGCCGAGGAGCTGGTGCTCGAGGCGGCGAGAGGGTGACTCAGTACGCCGCGTCCCACCGCACCGGCTTGCGACGGTTGGGACAGTCGAGACACTCGACGGCGTCCATCGTGTCGACCGCGACGCTCGTCCCCTCACAGTTGCCACAGAGGTAGCCGTACCGGTCGGTGTGGTCGGCGTCGGCGTAGGCGGCGTAAAACGGCGCGAGCGAGCCCCGCTCACCGGCCTCGAAGTCGACGTGGACCGTCTCGCCGTCGGCCGTCTCGTAGACGCCGGCGGTGAGCCCCCCGGTCGCTTCGATCTGTTTTCGGTAATGCTGTTCGTCGAACGCTTCGCCCCCGATCTCGACGGTTCGCTCGCCGGCAGGGTCGTATCCCTCGCGCTCGTAGAACGCGGTGCCGACCTCGTTGTCGGCGAGCACGGTTCCCTCGATGGCATCGACATCGCGGTCGCGAAGCGCGCGTTCCACGTGTTCGAGCAGCCGCGAGCCGATGCCGGCGTTGCGGTGCTCGGGGTGGACGTGGAGCCAGTCGATCTCGCCGACGCGTTCGCGGCGGTCGACGACGTAGCTCTCGGCGAAGCCGACGACGTCTCCGTCGACGGTCGCGACGGGACAGACGGTGGTCTCGTCTGCGATCGTATCGCCGAGGTCGGACGTTCCGTACCAGTTCTCGACCGCCTCTCTGAGCAGCGGCTCACCGACCGCGTGCCCGTACGACGCCGAGAGCGACGCCAGCGCAACCTCGCGAATCGACTCGACGTCCGACGCGGTCGCAGCGCGGATCTCCATACGCCGTCATCACGGCGTGAGAACAAAAAGTCACCCCACCGTCGTCGCCGGTGGAACACGGCCCCCAACCGAACGCGTCAGGAGATCGAGTACGCGGCCGCCGCCATCAGCAGCATCGTCAGTGCGAACGCCAGCCCGAGCAGGTACGTGAGCGAGCGGTTCTCCCACCGGAGGTGCTGGAAGTACGCGATGATGAGTCCCGTCTTGACGACCGAGAGCGCCATCGTGCCGGCGAACGCCTGCTGGTAGGTGAACTCGAAGAACTCGACTTCGAAGAGGACGAAGTTGATCACCGCGGCGAGCAGGAGCGCGAGGTAGATGGCCGAGTACAGTTTGACTGAGTCGGACGCCATTGCAGAGTAGATCGGGACACGCCGTTAAAGATGTATCCATCTGCACGACGACGCGCCCCCGTGTCGAGAGCGAAACGGCTATGATCGGCTCGTGCGTACATGTCGGTGGTCGCGGCACCCTCCCCGACCGAGTCACGTGGATCCGCTCGACCCAACCGACGACCTGCTCGAATCGCTCTACGTCGTGAACAAGGCCGCAAAGCGGCTCGCAGACGAGGCGACGGCCGCCTACGAGCGCGGCGACGTCACCGAGAGCAACGTGCAGTCGGCGCGAAAGGACGCCCTCTATCGGACCAAGACGCGCGTGCTGAATCGGATCGTCGCCGGCGACCCCTCGGCGGTCTCCGGCGAGTATCACGCGGTTCACGGCGACGTCTGGCTCCTCGTCGACGTGCGAGGGTGGACGTTCCACCAGCCGCCGCGGGCCTTCGGGAGCGACCTCACCGACCGGATCGAGACGACCAACACGGAGGCCGAGCCGCGGTCGGTCCCGTACGTGAGAGACCCCACAGCAACGCGGTCCGACCGGAGCCTGGCGGAGGCGCTGTCCGCGCTCGCCGCGCGTGGCGTTGACGCCAACGACCACCTCGCGCGCCCGACCGTCCTCGACGAACACGACCGGCTCGTCGACGTCAGGTGGTCGTGTTTGCGATAGATGTCGCAGGCGGGCGCTCGGGAGTCGCCGTCGCCGTCGTCGTTGGTCGAAGCCGAGCGTTTACCACGGTCGGTCCCAACTGGTGACGCAACGACAGATGTCACACACCGACACCCGCTCCGTCGGCGAGCTCGAGGCGCAGATCGGCGCGCTCGACGACGCCTCGCCGTCGGACCTGACCGCAGACGAGCGTGCACGCCTCACCGATGCGCTCGTCGCGCTCGCCGACGCGTACGGCGCTCGCGGCGACTTCCACGCCGAGGCTAACGCGCTGTCGAGACTCGAACGACTCCACGCTGTTCACCCGGAGACCGAAGTAGACGTCCACCTCGCGACCGCGCTCGCGAATGCGACCGCTGTCCGTGACCGCGACGACGTCTACGAGACGAGCATCCAGCCCGACCGAATCGGCGAGTATCGCGACCGGATCGAGGCGCTCTACGACGACCGGAGCGTGCCGGCGATCGCGGCCCCACTGGCTCGAGCGACCGCAGAGACGATCCACGCGAACGCGAAGGCGGGACGACTCGACCGGGTCGGGCCGCTGTGTGAGCGACTGGAGGCGACGTACGAGGCTCACTCGGACCCCGACGTCGCCGCGTCGCTGCTCACGGGCTACGCTCACGCGGAGCGACACCTCGAAACGGGCGATGCCGAACAGACTGCGGGTGACAACGACCCGATCGACCGACTCGAGCGCGCCGAGACGCTGTTCGAACGCCACCCGGATGCGGACGTTGCGGCGGGCTACGCCGGGGTGCTCGCCGGACGGACGAACCGCGACGCCGACCGAGGGGCCGTGGAGGCGATCGAGGGGCGAATCGCCCGAATCGAGGCGCTCGCACAGGGATACCCGGCCCGTGAGGCGGCGATCCGGGAGTGGCTTCCGATGGCGACCGCCAACGCGGCGCGCGCCGGCTTCGAGGCCGCCGACGTCTCTCGGGTCGACCACTGGACGCGCCAGACGGCCGAACACCACGAGGCGATCGGCACGCCGACGAGCGCGACGTGGCTGGCCGTCGCGACGTTCTTCGCCGGCCGAGCCGCGTTCTTCGACGGCGACGTCGAGACGGGCGAGGCGAGACTGGAGCGGCTCAGGGAGCTCGCCGACACCTACGAGAATCCGGTGTTCGACCACTGGCTCGGCCGGGCGATGTTCGATGCCGCTCGGGCGTACGTGGAGGCGAATCATGGCGAGCGCGCACGGTCGATGGCCGACGAGCTCGCGTCGTTCGCCGAGGGACATCAGGACCAGGCGGCGATCGAGTCCGGACTCGAGGGGCTGTACACGCATGCGCCCGCGACGTTCGACGACCCGTCGTTCGCTCCCGACGACGTCGAACCGGCCGCCGTGAGCGACGAGGGAGGGTCGTCTGGAACGACTGAGGCGAACGACGCTACGCCGGAGGCCAGCGGGTCTGCGACCGACGCGTCGGCGGCCGACCTCGTCGAGCGACGGGCCAGCGGTGGGTCGCAATCGCCCGTCGATTCGACCGAGTCGACGACCGAGCTCGGCGAGCCCACCGCGGCGGCGGCCGACCGGGAGGTCGACCGCGACCGGATCGACGCGTTCGAAGACGCCCTCGACGCCGCAGAGACGGCGGCCGACAACGGTGGCTGTGGCTCGTGTGGCGACGACGGGTGCGGGAGCTGTGGCACCGACCCCGATCTGAACGACCCGGCCAGTGCGCCCGTGATCGCCGCAGCGGTCCTCGGCGTGGTGGTCGCCGGCGTCTCCGTCCTCTACTCGCTCTATCGGCTGGGGTCGTACGCGGTCGGGTGGCTGCGAGAAGACGCGAGCTGAGCGGCTCGCGTTCGACGTTCCGAAACCCTTACTCTCGGGCCGTCGTACCGACACGTATGACAGAGACGTCGGACGCCCCCGACGACACGAGCGATGACGGGTCGGTCGTCGACCCCGCGGAGGTGGAACACGTCGCGGAACTGGCCCGCGTACGCCTCGACGACGACGAACGCGAGCTGTTCGCCGAACAGTTTGCGGAGATCCTCGACGCCTTCGCGGCGCTCGATGAGGTTCCTGAGATGGACCGCGAAGAGCCACTCGTGAACGTAATGCGCCCCGACGAGGTCGACGAGAGCCTCAGCCAGTCGGCGGCGCTCGCGAACGCCGAGGAGACCGAAGACGGCTTCTTCGTCGGTCCGAAGGTGTCGTGATGGCCGTCGACTACAACGCGTTCATCACCGAGGCGTTAATCGACGGCGACGACGACGGCCCGCTCGCGGGAACGACGGTCGCGGTGAAAGACAACATCTCGACCGAGGGCGTCGCGACGACCTGTGGTTCGGACATGCTCGCCGACTACGTCCCCCCGTACTCCGCGACGGTCGTCGAGCGGCTCACCGACGCGGGCGCGCGAATCGTCGGCAAGACCAACATGGACGAGTTTGGAATGGGGACGACTACGGAGACATCCGCGTTCGGTCCAACCCGGAACCCGGCCGACCCCGAGCGCGTCCCCGGCGGGTCCTCCGGCGGTTCGGCGGCGGCGGTGGCGGCCGGCGAGGCAGACGTCGCGCTCGGCTCCGACACGGGCGGCTCCGTGCGGTGTCCGGCCGCGTTCTGTGGGGTTGTCGGGATCAAACCCACCTACGGACTGGTGTCGCGGTACGGACTCGTCGCGTACGCCAACTCGCTCGAACAGATCGGACCGATCGCCCCGACGGTCGCGGAGGCCGCCGCCGTCCTCGACGTGATCGCCGGGCCGGATCCGAACGACGGAACCACCCGCGACCCGACGGTCGCGGCCGACGGCGACGTCTCGACCGACTACGCCGCGGCGGCCGACGGTGACGTCGAGGGGCTGACCGTCGGGGTCCCCACGGAGCTGTTCGACGGTGCCGACGAGCGGGTGGTCGAGACGGTCGAGGCGGCCATCGACGACCTCGTCGCGGCGGGCGCGACGACGACGACGATCTCGCTCCCGTCGGTCGAACACGCCGTCGAAGCGTACTACGTGATCGCGATGTCGGAGGCCTCCTCGAACCTTGCACGGTTCGACGGGGTGCGATACGGCCACCGCGCCGAGGCCGACGGGAACTGGAACGAGTCGTTCGCGGCGACCCGCGAGGAGGGCTTCGGCGCCGAGGTCAAACGCCGTATATTACTCGGGACGTACGCGCTCTCTGCGGGGTACCACGACGAGTACTACGCGAAAGCACAGGACGCCCGCGCCTGGGTTCGCCAGGACTTCGAGGCCGCCTTCGAGACCGTCGACGTGATCGCCTCGCCGACGATGCCGGTACTCCCGTTCGAGTTGGGCGAGAGCCTCGAAGACCCGCTGCGGATGTACCTCGCCGACGCGAACACGACGCCGGTGAACCTCGCGAACCTGCCGGCGATCTCGGTGCCGGCGGGCGAGGCCGACGGGCTCCCGGTCGGGCTCCAACTCGTCGGTCCCGCCTTCGAGGAGGCGACCGTGATTCGTGCGGCCAGCGCAGTCGAGGGTGAATGAGTCTGACGGACGAGGAGCTGGACCGCCTCGCCGACGTGGTGCGGCTCCAGCCGACGAAGAACGCCGAACTCGAGGACGCCTGGGGCGTCGACGGCGGCAGCGCGGTCCACCGCTACCTCGAAGACCACCTGAAGGAGTACTACTACCGCGACGACGACAGTCTGATCCGCGCGACGGCCGAGGCGAACGACCTCGTCGACGTCGAACCCGGGATCGAAGCGGACGCGGTCGCCCGGGGCGACGCGCCGGACCGGATCTCGGTTCCGCGGCTCGAAGCGCAGGTGTTCGAAGTCGTCGCGGGCCCCGACGAGCGGTCACAGTCCGTGGTGAGCGTGCTTTCGGCGCTCCGTGAGGCGTTCGACGTCGACCCCGAGGCGGGGGCGGTTCGACGGGCGCTCCGACGGCTCGAGCGCAAGAACGTCGTCGACGTCGAGTACCGGACGGTGCCGACGTTCCGGCTCGCCGTCGACCGAGACGCGGTCGAGGTCGCCGTTAGCGACGAGGAGACGACCGGCGAGTGAGGGCCGCCTCGGTGCCGCCCGACGACCGAATCTCAAGGTTGAATGCCGACGAGCGGCTACACCGGCTATGACCGACCAACAGCTACGAAAGGAGGCCCACGACGTTGACGTCACCGTGTGGGTTGGTAAAGCCGGCGTCGAGGCCGTCGTCGACGAGCTCGCGGACCAGCTCGACGAGCGCCGACTCGTGAAGGTGAAGTTCCTGCGTGCCGCCCGCGGCGGCACGACCACCGACGAGCTGGCCGACGCGCTCGCCGCAGACGCCGGGGCCGACCTGATCGAGACGCGCGGGAACACGGCTGTCTTTCACTGATCGCCGGCCGAGTCGGTGACGATCCGGTCGCCGACACCGGTGCGGCAGCCGGCGTCACCGATAGTAACCGACTAGTGAGTCCGCCCGGTGTCTGGGGCATGGACGTGGTCATCGTCGGTGCCGGTGAGGTCGGGACGAGCATCGCCGCCAGCCTCGCCGCGGACCACGAGGTCGTCGTGATCGACGTCGACGCAGACCGCGCAGAACAGCTCAAGTACGAGCTCGACGTGCTCACCGTGGCGGGCGACGGCACGACCGCGGACGTGCAGACGACCGCTGCGGTCGGCGACGCGGACATGCTCATCGCCTGTACCGACGACGATCGAACCAATCTCGTCACCTGCGGGACCGCGAAGACCCTCGGTGACGCGTTCACCATCGCGCGCGTCAAGAGCACCGAGTACCTCAGGACGTGGGAGGCCGCAGAGCGGGCCTTCGGCGTCGACTTCATGGTGTGTACCGACCTCCAGGCCGCAGAGAACATCGTCCGCGTCATCGGCCTCCCGTCGGCGATCGACGTCGACCCGTTCGCGAACGGACTCGTCCAGATGGCCGAGTTCGAGATCGCCGAGGAGAGCCCCGTCGCGGGCCAGACCGTCGCCGAGGCCGACCGATTCGAGTCGCTGACGTTCGTCGGCATCTTCCGCGACGACGAGATGGTGCTTCCCCGCGGTGACACGGTCATCTGTGCTGCGGACCGGGCGGTCGTGATCGGGAGTCCCGAGAGCGTTCACCTGTTCGCGACGGACGTGGCACCCGAGGCGACACCGGATCGGGCCGACGAGATCGTGATCGTCGGCGGCAGCGAGATCGGCTACCAGACCGCACGGCTGCTCGAAGAACGGGCGTTTCGTCCGCGGCTCATCGAGCGAGACGGCGAGCGAGCGCGGTCGCTCGCCGAGGACCTCCCGAACACGATCGTGATGGAACACGACGCGACGGACGCGGAGTTTCTCGCGCGCGAACACGTCGACGAGGCCGACATCGTCGTCACCGCGCTCAGCTCCGACGAGAAGAACCTCCTCGTCTCCGTGCTCGCGAAGCGGATGGGCGTCGAACGCGTGATCGCGGTCGTCGACAGCCCGGACTACGTGACGGTGTTCGAAGAGATCGGGATCGACATCGCGATCAACCCCCGGACGGTCACCGCAGAGGAGATCACCCGGTTCACCTACGAGAGCATCGCCGAGAACATCGCGGTCCTCGAGAACGACCGCGCCGAGGTGCTCGAACTGGAGCTGACGGAGGGGTGTGAGCTGGTCGGGCAGCCGGTCGCCGACCTGGTGGAGTCGATCGACGTTCGATTCGTCATCGGCGCGATCACCCGCGACGGCGAACTCGTGACCCCCCGAGGCGACACCGTACTCCGCCCGGGCGACCACGTGGTGCTCCTCGTCGACACCGCAGGCGTGAGCGAGATCGCCTCGCTGGCGTGAGATGGCGGACAGATCGCGGATTCGCGTCGACTGGCGGGCGAGCGTGAGCCTCCTCGGCGACGTCCTCGGCGGCCTCGCGGTTCCGCTTTTGATCCCGGTCGTCGTCGCGCTGTACTACGACGAGTCGCTCGCACCGTTTCTCGTGACCATCGCCGTCACGCTTGTGCTCGGAGCGGTCTGTCGACAACTCGCGGGAGCCGACGGCACGCTCGGCCCGCGAGAGGCGTTTCTCGCGGTGTCGCTCGTCTGGCTCCTCGTCGCCTGTGTCGGGGCGATCCCCTTCGTCGTCGCCGGCGTCGGGACGGTCGCACACCCGGTGAACGCGCTGTTCGAGTCGATGAGCGGGTTGACGACGACCGGAGCGACCGTCCTCGTCGACTTCGGCGTCCACTCGCGGTCGGTGCTGATGTGGCGGCAGGTGATCCAGTGGCTCGGGGGGCTCGGTATCCTGGTGCTCGCGACCGCGGTGCTCTCCGAGCTCGGCGTCGGTGGCGCCCAGCTGATGGAGACGGAGTCACAGACCCGCGACGTGGACAAGCTCACGCCGAAGATATCGGAGACGGCACAGCTCATCTGGGGGCTTTACCTCGGACTCACGCTGCTCGCGGCGCTCACCTACCTCGCACTCGGGCTCGCCGTCGACCCGCAGATGGGGCCGTACAACGCGGTCGCACACGCGTTCACCTCGGTCGCGACCGCCGGCTTCTCACCCGAGCCGCAGAGCGTCGGGGCGTTCCACCCGATCGTGCAGTGGGCAGTCGTCCCGTTCATGCTGGTGGGTTCGACGAGCTTCGTGTTGTTGTACCTCGCGCTCACCGGCGAGCCGATGCGGCTGTTTCGAAACGAGGAGTTCCACTTCTACCTCGGCGTGATCGCGGCGCTCGCGGCGCTCGTCGCCGTCTCGATCACGCTCGACCCGTCGACGACGCTCGGCACCGAGGCGACGCTGCGACACGCGGTGTTCACCGTCGTCTCTATCGTGACCACGACGGGCTACGCGAGCATCGACTACGTCGAGTGGGCGCCCGCGGCCAAACACCTGCTGTTCGCGGGCATGTTCGTCGGCGGGATGGTTGGGTCGACGACGTGTTCGATCAAGTCGCTCCGATGGCTCGTCGCACTGAAGACGTTCCGACGCGACCTGTACACCGCTATTCACCCGGACGCGGTCAGGCCGGTTCGCATCGCCGGAGAACCCGTGGACGAACGCACCATCCGCGACATCTACGCGTACCTCCTGGTGAGCATCGTGTTCGTCTTCGCGCTCACCGTCGTGATCGTCGTCGACGCCGAGCGCGCCGGATCGCGCGTCTCGGAGTTCGAGGCGATGGGTGCCGCGGCGACGACGTTCCTCAACATCGGTCCCGCCTTCGGCGACGCCGGCCCGTACGGCACCTTCGCGACGTTTCCGATGACGACCCGCGGCGTGATGATCGTCCTCATGTGGATCGGCCGGATCGAGATCGTCCCCGTGCTCGTGTTGTTCACCAGGGCGTTCTGGACGTCGTGACCGGGCGGTCGTCGCGACGGCTCGCTTCACCGCCGGCGCGAACGACGCGTATCGACGGCTACTTATCCGGCCCGCGGACACGATACGTCACTTCCTCGCTCGGGGGTGACGACGATGACACGCACCATCGACAGCCGCGCGACGCTCAGCTACGTCGGGAGCGTCGTCAAGTACCTCTCGGCGGCGATGATACTCCCGCTCCTCACGGCGGTGATCTACGGCGAGGACGTCTGGGTGTTCGCGGCGGCGATGGCGACGGGGATCGCCCTCGGGGCCGCCCTCGAGCGGGTCGACCCGGAGCCTGACCTGGGGCCGCGCGAGGGGCTCGCGGTCGTCGCGCTCGCCTGGCTGGCCGCGGCCGTCGTCGGTGCCGTGCCGTACGTACTCGCCGGCTACGGCGACGGCTCGGCGCTCGCTCACCCGGTGAACGCGCTGTTCGAGTCGATGAGCGGGTTCACCACCACGGGCGCGACGGCGACCGCCGAACTCGGCGTGGCGAACCACTCGCACGCGGTGTTGCTCTGGCGACAACTCACCCAGTGGCTCGGCGGGATGGGGATCATCGTCCTGATGATCGCGATCCTCCCGGAGCTCGCCGTCAACGGAGCCCAACTCATGCGATCTGAGGCCCCCGGCCCGGAGCTGCAGAAGCTGACCCCACGCATCGCCGAGACCGCGCGGGTGTTGTGGGTGCTCTACGTCGGCGTCACGCTGCTCTTCGTCGTCGTGCTGTACGCGTTACACCTCGTCGGAGTAGCCCCGAACATGACGGCGTACAACGCGCTGGCACACGGCTTCTCGACGCTGCCGACGGGTGGCTTCTCGCCGGAGGCAGACAGCATCGCCGCCTTCTCACCGGTCGTCCAGTGGGCGTTCGTCCCGTTCATGGTGCTCGCCGGCGTGAACTTCGCGCTGTTCTGGTACGTCTTCCGCGACGAGGTCGACGCGCTGGTCGAAAACACGGAGTTTCGCGTCTACCTCGGTGCTGTCGTCGCGATGAGTGGCGTCCTCGTCGCCGCGCTGTACCGTGGTGGTGCGCCACCGACCGAACTCGGCGGGGTCACGGAGGGCGTCGCCGGAACCGCACTCAGACAGGGCGTGTTCCAGATCGCCTCGCTGCTCAACTCGACGGGATTCGCCACCGCTGACTTCGCACAGTGGGAGACCCACACCCAGTTTCTACTACTGTTTGCGATGTTCATCGGCGGGTCTGCGGGCTCGACCGGTGGGGGGATCAAGGTGATACGGTGGCTCATCCTGTTCAAGACGCTCCGTCGGGAGTTGTACACGACCGCGAACCCCGACGTGGTGCGGCCGGTCCGGCTCGGCGGATCGGTGGTCGACGAGGACGTCGTCCGCGGCATCCTCACGTTCACGCTGTTGTACCTGTTGTTGTTCGCGCTCGCGGCCGTGTTCATCGAACTCGACACGGCGCGGGCGGGGACGCCGCTCTCTGGAACCGAAGCGGCCGCCGCGTCGCTCGCGACGATCGGCAACATCGGTCCGGGGCTCGGTCCGCTCGGGCCGTTCGGGAGCTACGAGTTCCTCCCGAGCACGACGAAGCTCCTCATGGTGTTCCTCATGTGGATCGGGCGGCTCGAGATCGTGCCCGTGTTGGCGCTCTTCGTCGCTGGACTCGAGGAGTGACCGGACTCGGCCGTGCGGGCACCGGTGTCATCGCCGACGCGGTCGACCAGCAACCGTATCCCACGCCGGCCACAACGACGAGACATGACTCCCCTCGGTAGCGGGTTGCTCGTCGTCGGACTCCTCGTCGGGGGGTGGCTGTGTCGGTTCGCGTACGCGGTACACCGACCGCCCGACCGGCTCGGTCGTCGTGCGCTGGCGGTCGTAGCCGGCACCTTCGGGGGCGGCTGTGTGGTCGCCGCACTCGCCGGGCTCTCGCCGGCGCTTCTCGCCGTCCGGGGCCCGGGTGAGTTGTGGCCGCTCGTCCTCCTGGTGACGTGGAACCTCGCGGCTGCGCCGTGGATCGTCTTCGCCCTGCGGTACACCGGAACCTGGCCGACGATCAGCCGTCGGTGGACGCTCGCGCTCACCGCGCCAGTCCTGCTCGTTCCCGTGCGGGTCGGCGTCCAGGTGAGCGGGCTCGACGTCCCCGCCGTCGTGACCAGGTACGCCGCGACGGTCGTGTTCGCGTACGTGCTCTCGCTCGTCGTCGCGGGGTGTTACCTGTTGCTCCGGCAGACGAGCGGCTACAGACACCTCTCACAACGACAGGGGATCGCACTCTCGGCCGTCCCGATCGGCTCGCTCCTCCTGTGGAACCTCGGGTCACTGGCCGTGCGGGGGCCGACACAGGAGGGAGCGTTCGCCGGCGGGGCGGTCGTGATCGCCGGCGGGTTCGCCGCCGCCCGGTACCGCTACGACCTATTCGAGTCGATGCCGGCGGCCGGCACCCTCGGTGAGAGCGCCCTCGTCGATGAGACCGACGATCCGATGTTCGTGGTCGACCCGGACGGACAGGTGATCACGCAGAATCGAACGGCCGTCGAGACCCTCCCGGCGACGCCGGACGGATCGGTCGACGCGACCTTGCGCGACGTCGTCGGCCACGAGCGCGACGCGCTCGGCGAGGCGACCACGGTCGAACTCACCACCGTCGACGGCACCCGGCGGTACGACCCACAGCTGTCGACCGTGCGGGATCCGGCCGGAAACGAACTGGCGACCGTGTTGAGCTTTCGAGACGTGACCGACCGGGAGCGCAGACGGGAGCGACTCGCGGTGCTGAACCGGGTGCTCAGACACAACCTCCGGAACCAGGTCGACGTGATCAAGAGCCACGCCGAGGCGCTCCCGGCGGCCGCGAGCGATCGGCGGGAGGCCATCTGCGCCGCCGGAGACGAGATAGCGGCGCTCGGCGAGCGAGCCCGCCGGATCGACCGCTGTATCGAGGCCGACGACACCGTCGAGCGGGTCGACCTCACCGCGGTCGTGGAACGCGCCCTCGACCGCACGGCGGACGAGACGGCCGTCGCAGTGACGACCGAGCTACCCGAGACGGCGGTGGTGAGAACGAACGACCGGGCGATCACGAGTGCCGTCGAGAGCGCACTCGACAACGCGCTGGCCAACGCAGACACCACGGTCGAACTCGAGGTCGACCCGACGGCGTCCGGCTACCGCATCGGAATCGCAGACGACGGACCGGGGATCCCCGAAGACACGCTCGAGTCGCTTCGGACGGGAGAAGAGACGCCGCTGAACCACACGGTCGGGCTCGGGCTGTGGGAGCTGAAGTGGGCCGTCACGGCGATCCGCGGCGAGCTACGACTCGACACGACGGACGGGACGCTCGTCGAGATTCGGCTACCAGGGGCGTGACGCGTGCCCGGGCGTCGGGGGTTCACGACGCAAGGCGGCGAACGGTCGTCCAGGCGGTGAATCTCGGTGGCACCGCGTAGACAGCGTCAGCAGGGGAGCGTGTTGGCGGGTCCCCGGTGCCTCTGTGGAGGGCCACGACGAGCCTACCGGGGGAATCGCCGGGGGCGTACCGGGGGAGTCGCCGGGAGCGTACCGGGGGAGTCGCCGGGAGCGTACCGGGGGAGCCACCGAGAGTGTGCCGGGGGAGGGTGCCCGGCATCGGAGACGAGGGGGCTGTAACCCGTCGTGTTCGACGACGGGTGCCGACTACTCCGCGTGGACGTCACATATACCTGCGGCGTGTGTTTCGTCGCGCGCAACGACGCGGACGGTGCCGACTCGTCGGCGGTGCGGCGTCAGCGATCGGCCTCGAGCGTCGCGTCGATGCTGCCGCCGTCGAGCGAGACGGAGAGGTGCTCGGCGACGGCGACGTACTGGTCGCGGTGGTGACCGTCCGGGTCGAGCCGGTGTTCGCTCGTGACGAGCCCGGCGTCCTCGAGGTCGTTGAGCCGGCGATACGCAGTCGCTCGCGAGACGCCGGCCACGTCGGCGACGGCACGACCCCCACGGGGGCGCTCGGATACGGCCTCGAAGACGCGTCGGGTGTACGCGTCACCGAGGAGGTCGAGGAGGGCCTCGGGAGACGGCGGTGAGTCGGACGACTCGGTACGGCGGCGCGTCAGTGCGTGGCCTGCAGCCATACACGAGCCGTGTGTTCGAACCCACATGGGTAGCGAGGCTCACTATCCAGACGGGCGACACGCGCGGCGTCTGCGTATGCAGACGGCCGCCGACGCTCGCGGTCACCGAAACCACTTAACGGACTCCCGACCGAACCGACGAACACGCGATAGTATGCCGGACACAGACACAGAGCCTCGGGTGCTAATCGTCGACGACGAACAGGAGGTCGCCGACGCCTACGCGCTCCGGCTTCGCGACGTGTGTGCTGTGACGACCGCGTACGGCGGCCGTGAGGCGCTCGCCGCAGTCGACGACCGCGTGGTCGACGTCGTGCTCCTCGATCGACACATGCCCGACGTCTCCGGCGACGACGTGCTCGCGACGCTCCGCGACCGCGAGTTCGCAGGCCGGGTCGTGATGGTGACTGCGGTCGACCCAGACGTGAACGTGGTCGACCTGCCGTTCGACGACTACCTCTGTAAGCCGATCGACCGCGCGGACGTTCGGTCGGTCGTCGACCAGCAACGACAGATCCTCGCCTACGAGACGCTCGGCGAGTACTTCCGAGTGAAGTCGACGGAGCTCGTGCTGTCGGCACAGACGCCGTCCGGTGAGCCGACGGGCTCCGGCGAGGACGAGGCGATACGCGAGAAGGCGGACCGCTTAGAGCGACGCGTGCGGCGACTGCTCGACGACGAGACGGTCCTGACGGAGTTCGAGGCCGTCGACCGGACGCTGGCGTGACCCGGCGGATCGCACGGTCGCCACGTCCAGCCCTCAGGCGTCCTCGTCTTCGGTCGTCTCGTAGTACGCGTCGAGGAGCTTCCGCTGGCTCGCGCGCAGGTGATACAGGAGCGTCGAACCGGTGATGCCGAGCGAGTCTGCGACCTCCTCCGCGGTGCTTCCTCGCGGCGACTCGAAGTAGTCTGCGAGGTAGGCCGTTCGAAGCACCGTCGCCTGTCGCTCGGTGAGTCGGTCCGAGAGCTCGTGCTGGAGCCGGCGGGCGGTCGCCGGCGAGCGAGCCCGGTCACGACGCGCGAGCACGGTCGCGGGCTCGTCGCCACCGAGCGCCGTCGCCATCCGTCGCACGCTGGCTTCTGCGGGCAGCTCGACACACACGCGGCCGGTGCCGTCCTCGACGGTCGCCGTTCGAACGGTCCCGCCGCGAGCCACGGCGAGGCCGAGCGGCGTCGCGTCGTCGAGGGCGAGTTCGATCCGTCCCCCCTGGTCGCCGTCCGCCCGGATCACCCGCCCTCGTAGGACGGCCGACAGCCCGTCCGCGGCGTCGACGACGTCGTGCGGGTCCGCCACGGCCACGGAGAGGAAACAGATGAGCGTGCCGTCTCCGTGTGGCACCGTCCCCTCGAGCGTCAGTGTCGCGCCGCAGGCCCGGCCGAGCGAGACGAGCGGAGCGGTCGACGGGAGCTCGAACGTCACCTCGGTGTGTGTGTCGTCGAGGAGCAGTCGCTGATTGCGGGCGGCGGTGATCGCCAGCCCGGCGAGCTCACCGAGCGCCTCGAAGCTCGCGCGTTCGTGCTCGCTGAACGCCTCCTGTGTGTCGGCGTACACCCCGACGACGCCGTAGACGGTAGCGCCGTACACGAGCGGCAACGCGAGCACGGACTGTACGCCGTCTGCGAACCCGGCGACGCGGAGTGACTCGGGGACGGTTTCGTCGTCGCTCATCGAGTCGACGACGTGCAGCTCGCCCCGGTCGACCGCTCGCTGCTCCGGGACGTCTGCGCCCCGCTCGACGGCGTCCCGAACCGCCTCGAAGGTCGCCCCCTCGCGTCCCGTGACGTCGTCTATCCGGAGCCCCGCGTTCGCGTCGGCTCGTCCGCCGACCCAGGCGAACCGGTACTGGTCTGCGGCTCCGAGCCGGTCACAGATCGTCGTCGTGATCTCGTCTCGGGACGTCGCATCGACGAAGTCGGTGAGGATGTCGGCGATCAGACGGTCGACGACCGCGACACGCCGGTGTTCGGCGGCGAGCCGTTCTCGGGCTCGTTCGGTTCGTCGCTGCTCGGTCACGTCCTCGACGTACACCGTCGCGTCCGCCGCCGTCCGCGTCGACGGCATCGGAACCACGGAGACCGACAGCCACCGCTCGACGTCGGGATAGTACTCCTCGACGGCGACGTCGGTCACCGACTCGCCGCCGAGTGCCGCCGGAACCGAGTTGGGCATCGACTGCGGGAACACCGCTTCGACCGGGTCGCCACGCGGATCGGAGACCGCGAGCAGTCGGGACGCCTCGGCGTTGCACGCACGGACGATCCCGTCGCGGACGGTGAGCACGCCGATGGGTGCACACTCGAGGGCGTCGTGCATGCTCAGTCGGCCGCGTCGAACGCCAGCTCGATGCGTGCGCCACCGGCCGCGCTCTCGGTGACCGAGACGTTCCAGTCGTGTGCCGCCGCGATCCGGTCGACGATGGCCAAGCCGAGACCGGTGCCATCCCCGTCGACGGTGTAGCCCGGCTCGAGCACGGACGTGCGCTCGTCGCGAGGAATCCCAGGCCCGTCGTCGTCGACGACTATTCCGGACGACGCGCCGGCCATCGCGCGTACCCGGACGGTCCCCTCGTCGGCGCCGTGCTCGATGGCGTTCCGAAAGAGGTTCTCGAACAGTCGCTCGAGCCTGTCGGGGTCGGCGCTCGGCTCCGGCAGGGCGTCGTCGAGCCGTATCGTCCACCCGTCCGTCTGCACCGCCTGCCACGCGTCTTCGACCGTCGACCCGACCGAGACGGCGGGGTCGAGGTTCAATGCCCGCTCGCCACGGGCGAGCGTCAAGACGTCCCGAATGATTCGCTCCATGCGGCCGTGAGCGTCTGCGACGGCGTCGAAGTGTTCGCTCGCCCCCGTCTCTCGAGCGGCCTCGAGGTGTGCGCCGGCGACGTCGAGTGGATTGCGCAGGTCGTGGCTGATCGCACCGGCTACCGGCTCCACCTCGGATCCCTCGGTGACGGCCGCGGCGTCGTGAGCGACGAAGAGGATCGTTCCGCCGTGGTCGTCCGCCTCGAGCACCTGTACGATGTACCGCTGATCGGCTGCCGACGCCCGATCGAGCGCGACGGTCTCTCCGGCGTGAAGCCGGCCGGACACGTCGTCGTCGGTCGACGCCGCCGTGTCGGTGAGTCGCTCGAACACGGCCGAGAGGGGTCGGTCTTCGTCGACGCCGATCTGCGTCTCGAAGGCGTCGTTCGTCGCCGTCACCGTCGGCGTCCCCTCCCGTATCTCGTACGCACACGCCGGGTCTGGATGTGCGTCGAGCGATACCGCCAGGCCGTGTGCGTCGCTCATCGTCGTCCCGACCGAACCGAGGGCGTTCTCCGTCGGCTGGCCATCGTGCATCCACTACTCGTGCGAGCGCAGTTAACGACTGTCCACGATCGCACGCTCCGAAACACCGGCGTGATGTCGCCCGTCGATCACGTGAACGCTCGCTCGAAGGTCCGGACGCCGTCGTCGGTGCCGACGATGACCAACTCGTCACCGGGTTCGATCGCCGTGTGCGGGCCGACGTCGGTGACGACCGCGTCGTCGCGTTCGACCGCCATCACGGTACATCCGGTCTCTGCCCGCACGTTCGCGTCGAGGAGCGTTCGGCCGACGAGCCCGGGCGCTTCGAGCCGGACGACCTCGACCTGCTGGTCGACCGAGAGGACGTCTCGTCCCTCGATGAGCCGCCCCGCGGACATTCGACCGGTGACCGTCCCGAGCGAGAGGACGTAGTCAGCGCCGGCTCGGTACGTCTTCGAGACGTTGCCGTCGTCGTCGACGCGGGCGACGA
>ERZ1034547.73-NODE-73-length-26722-cov-3.672779_pt1 | contig 26722 bp, 20 predicted proteins | sample MGYA00520642_ERZ1034547 | MGnify/ENA primary metagenome ERZ1034547 (study PRJEB33760, sample SAMEA4777713) | hypersaline lake metagenome | biome: hypersaline environment; feature: brines | place: Spain | collected 2012-08 | depth 0 m ... | reverse complement strand
GCGGCACCTTGATGTTGGACAGGTGCACGCGTGCCCCAGCCTCGTCCATCACGTCAATGGCCTTGTCCGGCAGGAAGCGGTCGGTGATGTACCGATCGCTGAGCTGCACCGCCAGGTCCACCGCCTCGTCCGAGTAGCGGACGTTGTGGTGGTCCTCGTAGTAGGACTTGATGTTGGAAAGAATGTTGACCGTCTCCTCCGGCGTCGACGGGTCGACGATGATCTTCTGGAAGCGACGGTCCAGCGCGCCGTCCTTCTCAATGTTCTGACGGTACTCGTCGAGCGTGGTGGCACCGATGCACTGAAGGTCGCCGCGGGCGAGGGCCGGCTTGAACATGTTGGAGGCGTCCAGGCTGCCCGACGCGCCCCCAGCACCGACGATTGTGTGGATCTCGTCGATGAAGAGAATAATGTCCTCGTTGTTCTCCAGCTCCTTCATCACGGCCTTCATCCGCTCCTCGAACTGGCCGCGGTACTTGGTGCCGGCCACCAACGAGGCGAGGTCGAGCGTCACGATGCGCTTGTCGTAGAGCACGCGGCTCACCTTCCGCTCCACAATCCGGGCGGCCAGGCCCTCAGCGATGGCAGTCTTGCCCACGCCGGGCTCTCCGATTAGGACCGGATTGTTCTTCTTGCGTCGGCTCAAGACCTGAGCCACACGCTTGATCTCTTGCTCGCGGCCAATGATGGGGTCGAGCTCGTCGTTCTCCGCCAGCTCGGTCAGGTCGCGCCCAAAGTTGTCCAGAACGGGCGTCTTGCTCTTGTCGGATTCACTGCTCTCCTGACCGTAGCCGGAGGAGAGACGGCCGCCTGAGCCGCCGCCACCGCTGGAAGAAGACGCTTTGCCACTAATAATGGAGTCTAGCTCGTTTCTCACGGCGTCGTATGTGACTGAAAATCCTTGTTGGAGAATCTGCGCGGCGATGTTTTCATCGTCTCGAAGCAGGCTTAGCAGAAGGTGCTCCGTTCCAATGACGTCGCTCTTGTAGAGCTTCGCCTCCAGGTATGTGATTTTGAGCACCTTCTCGGCCTGCTTCGTGAGGGGGATGTTCCCGACCGAGGCCGAGCTGCTGGTGCTCCGGACCGTGTCCTCCACGGCCTCTTTGAGTTCCAGCAGGTCGCAGCCAAGGTTCCGGAGAATCTTCACGGCAATGCCCTCACCCTCGCGGATGAGGCCGAGGAGGAGATGCTCCGTGCCGATGTAATCGTGCCCAAGTCGCACCGCTTCCTCGCGGCTGTACGAAATCACGTCTCGGACACGGTTCGAAAAGTTGCCTTCCATACCTAGTGGGTTGAGCGATCAAAAGCGCCGCGTCGGCGCCCTACACGACGGGGAAGAAGAGAGCAAGGAGGGAACCCGTCCTGGCACAAGCCCCGCACGTGAAGCACGTGGTCAATGTGGTAACCACCCGCCTGCGGACTCTGTTCCCCTGCCCGCCGGGTCTGTACGACTCGGGGGCGATACTCCAGGAGCGTTACAATCCAGAAGTCCCGGCGCTGGGGAAGGAGAAGAGCGGCAGGTGCCCCTCGGAAGTGGTCCGGTTCAGCGTGGGAACTGCGTGTGGGGGGCAGGGGGAGAGGGCGGGTCGCGAAGGCTAAAAAACGAGAACGGTGAAGGTGTTAGGCCGCAAAGCTTGCCCCGCACCCGCACGTCTCTGTCGCATTGGGATTTTCGAAGGTGAACCCGCGGGCATCCAGGCCGTCGTGGTAGTTGATCGTGGTGCCCATGAGGTAGAGCCCGTGCCGCTTGTCCATGTAAACGGTAATTCCGTCAATTTCGAACACGCGGTCCTTCTCGCGTTCCTTGTCGAACCCGAGTACGTAGCTCATCCCCGAACAGCCGCCGCCCTTCACCCCTACACGAAGGCCGTACCCGTCCGGAATGTTCTTTTTGCGGATGATCTTCCGGATTTCTCGGGCAGCATTTGGGCTGATCTGAATGGGGCTTTCCTGAGCGGACGTCTTGGAGGCGGTGTCCGGCATGGGGCAATGAGCCTGTTTCGCGCAGTGTATGTCGGAGTTGGGGTTAACGACGTCGCCAAAATCCCTGTTCCACGCGGGCAGTGGCCGCGGCGGGCCAGCTGCGCAGCCGTATCCGTTCTGTTGGATTGTCGGGGCGGGCCGAGTACTAATTCAGAGGCCGTGCCACAACCACTGTCTCCGTAAGCTGTGTGGCGGTTCCGCCTTCGGCCTGCACGGCCTCGAACAGCACCACGTACGGCCCAATTCGGACGCGATTGCCGGCATCGTCTCGTCCGTTCCAGACCACCTCTCCGCTGCGACCGGCAAGGCGGGCTTGTTCGAGGGTGCGTACCTTTCGGCCCTGTGCATCGTAGATCCGCACGCGCACAAGGCCTGGGACAGCGTCGAGCGAGAATTGAATCCGTGTGGCCCCGTCCCGCTCGAGGGAGAAGGGATCGGGGCGGATGCGGAGGTCCGCGGCCGCGGGGGCTGTCTCGGGCGGCGGGAGCGACGCAGCGTTGGGAGCGCCCGGTGTGCCTCCGTTTGGGGACGGACTGCTTGTCCAGTTGTCGGCCACGTTGGCCCGGCCCGACGGACTCAGGCGCTCCAGCGCGGTGCCTTTCGGGTCGGCGAGGCCGGGGGAGTGCCAGTCCGGAACGTAGTCGACCGTCGCCACAACTGTGCGGTCGCGGCGATGCACCCGGATCCGATCGCCGCCGTTGCGCAGGCCGAGCCGGACGGCGTCGACCGGGAGGTAGGCGGTTGCGTCGGCGGAGAGGGGCGCCTCCGGAAACGCCGCGGCGAGCTGCGATTGCTGCACGCGCTCCGCGTCGTTGGGCGCCGCGGCCACCACCGCGAATCCGTCCGGCAGAACGGCACGCCGCCGCCCGGCCCGGAGGGTGTCGGCCACGCCGGCCTCGGTGGGACGGTCGGTAAGCAGGAGCCCGTTTAGCGTGAGGGGCACGTCGGTGCGGTTGTACAGCTCGACGTACTCCACCTGGTTGGGCCGCTCGTCGAAGTCATCTGCGAGTGGGTCGAACAAAATCTCGTTGACGACCAGTGCTCCCGGATGAGGGCGGTGGGCGAACGGCACGCGGGCCTCGTCCAGCCGATTTCCTACGAGGTCGCGCACGTCGCGCACGACGAGGGCCGAGGCGGTGGGCGGCTCCGATAGCGACAGGCGGACGAGGCGGGCGGTACGGGGCGTGGCCTGCACAATGGGTGTCTCGCCGAGCCCGAACGCGTCCGGGTGGATGCTTGCGGCCGCCACCGGCTCGTCGAACACCACCGTTGCGGCCAGGGAGTCGGACTGCTCCGCGAACGCGGGCCGAGGCGGCTGGGTGTCGCGGGCAAACTGGCTGTTCTGGGCGCCGGGGGTGGCCCCCGCCGGGGCCGTAGACGACGTGAAGTTGGAGGCGCGATCGGAGGGGCCGCGAGGATCGATGCGCTCCAGTGCGCGCCCGTCGCTGCCACCCCACGACGGGTCGTACGGCACTGAATCGAGGGCTGTGCCCGAGGGGGAATGCCGGAGGACGACCGTGTCTCCGCCGTTGTTGAGGGCATCCCAGCCGCCTGGGGCGAAGAAAGAGACGGACGGGAAGGCGTCCGTAAACGTGCCGGGCGTGCGTACAAGCACGGCGTGCGCCCCTGGGGCGAGGGCGGTATCGGCAGCCGTGACGGGGTCGAAGGCGCGGTTTGCGTCGGCAAACGACAGCGCCTGCAGAGCCACTGCCGTATCGGAGCGGTTGTAGAGCTCGATGAACTCGTTGTCCGAGGGAGACGGGGCGTAGAGAATCTCGTTGATCACCACAGCGCCCGGGGCGGGCTGGGCCGCGGCAGGACGAGGGAGCAGCAAAACAGCAAGAAGAAGGCCGAGCAGGCGCCGGGGCATGGCCGGACGAGGAGATGAAGACGGGAGGGACGTCTATGTCTTCCGTTCAAAACTACAAAAAGGTAGTGTCCCAGAAGGCCCCTGTCAAGAGCGGGAGGACGACCGGGCTCCGTTGGACGACTGGCCCTCCGAGGCGAGGGGGGAAGAGCCGCCGCGCTTGGACAGGTCCCGCTGGAGGTGATTCATGAGGACGCGGCCCATGATTCGGGCCGTGGGAGCGAGCGGCGTCTCGTCAATGTCGAAGCGGTGGTGGTGTAGCGGATAGCTGGTTTCCGGGCCGGAGGCCGTGCCCACTCGCACAAACCCGCCGGGGACGTGCTCGAGGTAATGGGCAAAGTCCTCCCCGCCCATGCTCGACTGGTCGATCTGATGGATGGCCTCGGCGCCGAGCATCTCGCGAATTGTGGCCTCCACGTTGGCCATGGCCGTCTCGTCGTTCAGCACCGGGGGGGCGCCGTCCTCAAAACTCAGTTCGATGTGTGCTCCGTGTAGGCCCGCCAGGTGCTCGGTGGCCTCGCGCATGTAACTTCGGATGGTTTCGCGGTCGTGAGGGGATACGGTTCGGAGGGTGCCCCCGAGGGAGGCTTCTTCCGGAATTACGTTGTGGGCCTCGCTGCCATCGAGCATGGTTACGGTGAGCACACACGCGTCGCGGGCATCGGTGACACGACCCGTGGCCTGATAAAACTGGTCCATTAGCTGGGAGGCCACCCACACCGTATCGACGCCTTCGTGGGGACGGGCGGAGTGGCCGGTGCCCTCCTGCCGCACCTTGACCTCGAAGCGGTCGGAGGAGGCTGTGGCGGCTCCTGTAATGAGGCCGTAGCGCCCCACTTCCAACGTGGGGTCTACGTGCACGGCGTAGACGGCCTCCAGCCTCTCCAGCACCCCGCCCCGGATCATGAGGGGGGCGCCGCTCGGCAGGCCTTCCTCGTTCGGCTGAAAGAAGACCCGGACGCGGCCTTGTAGGTCGGCGCGATGAGCGTGGAGCACCAGGGCCACCCCAATGCCCATGGCCGTATGGGCGTCGTGCCCACACAGATGGGCCACGCTGGGCACCTGCGAGCGGTAGGGCACCTGCTTTTGGTCCTGGGTGGGAAGGGCATCGATGTCTGCCCGATAGCCCACCGCCCCCCCCGGCGCCTCGCCTTCGATGTCTACGTAAAGGCCGGTGCCGGCAACGGGGCCGTGCACGTCGAGTCCGTATCCTTCCAGCGTCCGGCGAACAAAGCGTGACGTCTCGTGCTCTTCCATCCCCACCTCGGGGTGCTTGTGAAGGTGCCGGCGGATGCCGACGAGCACTTGGGCGAGCGCTTGCTCCTGGTCGGCGGAGTCCGCAATGGGCTCCGGAAGACGAGCGGGGTCGCTGGGGGAAACAGTCGTGACCATTCTCGGGGCGGCGTGGCATCAATGAAAAGAGAACAGTGCTCCGGCCCGTTCACACACGACGGGTGAAAGACCAGGTTCAACAAGTAGCGCATACGGGACGCCGCCGCTGAGAGATTCCCCAGGGGCTCTGTTCCCCCGACCCCACGGGGCCGCGTCGCTCAGGCAAGCCCGAGGTACTTCCGCAGTGTCCACTCGCTGGCCAAGAGGAGGAGGAGCACTCCCAAAAACAGGGAGGTGCGCCACAGCTCTGCCTCCGAGGATTCTCGAACGGTCTCGGGGGAGAAGGAGGCGCTGCGCGCGAGAAAGTCCGGCAACTGCTCCGCCGTTGTGGCCGTGTGCGCCGTACCGCCCGACCGAGAAGCAATTTGCCGCATGAGCACGGGATCTGCACGCGGGGCCTGGTATTCGAGGCGGAGCGGGGCCACTGAAAAGGACCCCGTGTCGGTGCCCAACGTGGCACCGCCGCGCTGGGCGCGGGCCGTGTAGCGGTAGGGGCCCTCCGGCAGCGTCCCTACGTCGAGCGTGTAGCGGCCCTGGCCCACCGGCTCCATGGTGTACGGGTATTCCGTGCCGGCCGAGTCGGTAACCGTCACGTCGACGGTGGCGTCGGAGACGGGCTGCCGGCTCTCGTCGTACACCTGGCCCGTGAGCCCCACGGGATCGGTTCCGTCGAACGTGGGGGCGGTAGGACGCACCCGCACGGGGGCGTCGTTGGCCTCGGTGCCGACCCAGCGAAGCAGGTTGGACGCGAGACCGGGCCAGAGCGGGGCCGCGGGGTCCAGCTGGGAGGGCAGCAGGGCCCATCGCCACACGCCGGTGCCCAAGAGCGCGGCGGTTCGGAGGCCTGCCCGACTGCGGACGACAAGAAGCGGGGGCGACGCCTCCCCGGACGACGGTGCACCGGTTGCCAGCACACGGGCGTCGGGCGCGGGGGTCCAGGTTGTGGAACGAGTGCGCAGGGGCGGAAGCCGATCCAAGAGGCGCAGGTCGGCATTGTCGATCCGATAGATGGGGTGCTGGCGCTGGCCCTCGGCGATTGCAAACGAGGCCTCTCGGGCCTCGGAGGAAGGCGTGTCGGGGGTGGCGGGCAGAACCGAGGCAAAGTGCTCGCGCCAGGCCCCAAGATCAGTCTGGCGGTCGAGAACGAAGAGCGCCGGCGTGCCGTCCTCAATCTGCGTGGCAACGCGCTCCACCACGGCGTCCGGAACCGGAGCGCTCGGAAATCCTGCGCACACCACCACGTCGAACGACGAAAGATCATCGGGCAGAGGGCCTTCCAGAAACGTCCCGTCGCGGGTTGGGACGCGGGCGGTCGTCTCCGTGTCGGCGGTGCGGTCGTACACGCGGCGCAGGGCCGTGAAGGTGGGCGAGGGGGCGGCCCCCAGCAGGAGCACCTGCCGCCTGCTGTCGAGCACGCGGAGGGAGACGGTCTGCGCGTTGTTGCGGGGCGTTGCCTCGTCGGCCAGCGCCGCGGCGCGGACGGTCAGGCGTTGGCGGCCGGTCGTAGAGGGGGAGAACGTGAGGTCGGCGGACACCTCGCCGGTACCACGCGGCAGGCGTACGGTGCGGCGGTCGAGCGTTTCGCCGTTCTGTTCGAGTGTAACGGCCACCGATTCGCCCTCGGCCCCTCGCGCCGAAAGGGTGGCCCGCACCGGCACCTTGGAGTCGAGGTAGGCACGCTCGTTGGTGGCGATGCTGCGGAGGCGAAGGTCGCGGCGCCGCGTCGTGTCGCCCACCGTTACGGTGTGGACGGGGACGGGGGACCGGTCGGCCACGCGCAGCGGGTTTCGACCCGTGTTGTACTGCCCGTCGGACACAAGCACGATCCCGTCCAGGTTTGTGCCGCGGAGCCGCTCTGGCACCGCCTGGAGGGCGCCTGCGAGGTCCGTCCGTTGGCCCTCAAAACGGAGCGAGTCGGCCGTCGGTGTAGAAAGCGCGCGGAGGGACGGCCCGGCTCCGAACACGCGAACCGCCCCGGGCGCGCCCTCGCCCGTCAACGTCTCCAGAAGAGGCCGTACCGAGTCGCGGGCCGCGGCGGCACTGGGCGACGCGTCGCCGCTCGTGACCACCTGCATGCTCTCGCTCTCGTCCACCAGCACCGCCAGCACGGGCGGTCGCTCGGTCGAGCGAACCTGCTGCAGCACCGGCTCGAACAGGAGAAGGCAGATGATGGTCAGCGCCAGGAAGCGGAGCCCTCCCAGCAGGCCGCGCCATCCAGCGCTCAGGGGCGGCACGGTGGCGCGGTAGCTCCAGTACGTGAGCCCGCCCGCCACCGCTACGCAGAGCAGCAGCAGCCAGGGCGAGTAGCCGAGCGAAAACGCCATGCGGGTCCGGGGGCGGTTATTGGGGCAACGTGAAGGTGTCCGTGGCGCGTGCATTGCGGTCCGAGGTCACGACGCAGCGGTAGCGCCCCGGAGGCAGGGAGGAGGTGTTGAGAGAGAGCCGGTTGGGGCCGGGATGGCCCGCGTGCCGCGTCCGGTGGACCCGGCGGCCGAGCGGGGTAAAGAGGGAGACCTGGAGGAAAGTAGTGTGCGACGGGGCAGACACGGGCACGACGAGCGAGGAGTCAGAGAGGGAGCGGTAGGGGCGCGACAGGTGCAGGGCTGGAGGGGGTGAGCGGCGGGCCTGCCACTCTGCCCTCCGGAGGGCCGCGTCTGCGTTCACAATGCCCCAACCGCGGGTCGTATCGGGCGCGTGGGCCTGCCCGGCTGTCTGCCGCAACAGGCGGCGCACCTCGATGGGGCCGAGTGACGGATTCACCTGAAGCATCTGTGCCGCGATGCCAGCCACTTGCGGGCTCGCAAACGAAGTGCCACCCACCTGGGCGTACCCCCCGTTCTTCCAGGCAGCGGCCACGCGCCGGCCCTGCACCAGCACGTCGGGTTTGCGGCGGCCATCGGCCGTCGGCCCGCGGGCACTGAACGCGGCAAGAGAGGAGTCGGGGGCCACGGCGCCCACGGCGATGGCCGAGTCGGCGTCGGCCGGTGTGTTCACGTAGTACCAGCACGAGTCGGGCGCAGCGCAGCCGCTGTTGCCCGCGCTCACAACCACCGTTACGCCCAGTTGAGCCGCCCGGTCCACAGCGCGCGTGGTGAGGGCCGTGTCCCCGTCCAGGTCGGCCGGCGCATAGCTCCGCTGCCCCTCGTCGAAGGTAGTGTAGCCAATGGAGACGTTCACCACGTCCGCCCCCCGTCGGTGCAGCCACTCCAGGCCCGCCACAAAGTTGTCCTCCTCCACGTTGCGCTCGAACTGCGTGTACTCCGTCGTGGCTCCCAGAAGGGTGGCCCCGTAGGCCGGTCCCACCAGTGCGCCGGCGTCGTATCCGGCCGCCACCGACGCGACGCCGAACCCGTGCGTTCCCCCCTGCCGACGTTCGGTAAACGAGCGCAGGGCGGCCAGACGGCCCTCGGCGCGCAGCGTTGAGAAGGCCGGATGGCGGAGGCCGGCAAAGTGAGCGTCCAAAAACCCGAGGCGTACGCCCCGGCCGCTGAGTCCGCGGGCCAGGGGCGGAAGGGCGTGGATGCGGCGGAGCGGCCCCCGTAGAGCGCCAACAGCAGGGGGCGAGGGAGACGCAGACGGGCGAAGGACGGGGGAGGCGGCGAGGGACACCGAGGACGGTGCCCTGGCGGGAGCCTGCAAAGTTGCTAGAGAGGCAACGGGCCGTATGCGCCGGACGAAGGGAAGCGCCGCGACTGTACGGCGCAGTGGAGGCGAGAGCCGCACGCTCACGGCGTGAAACCACCGGCTCCGCACCAGCGGCCGGGCGCCCCTGGCACGCAGACGATCTACGTACGAAGCGGCGACCGGCTGGGTCCACCGGGCGGGGCCCGAGGCGGCGGCCCGCGGCCGATCTTCGAAAAAGACCCAGTACTTGGTGGGCGCGCCGCTGCTGTCGGAGGCGGGGGCTGCGTGCGCGTCCTGGCGGCCGGCGGGCAGCACTACGGCCAGCAGCAGCGCAAGGAAGCCCGCCCGCCGCCCCCGCACCCACAGGCCCTCGAAGAGGCCCCCTCTGTCGCCGGGGCAGGACAAGGCAGAATGGAGAAGAAAATGCTCAGACATGGAAGCACTCAGGCGTAGAAGCAACTGGGGGCCGAGAGCGCCGCCGTTGCCGCGCCGCACGGGGCGTCGTGTGCTGTGGGGCGTCTTGCAGAGGCGTGTGCTGTGGAGACGTTGTTGTTGGGACGTCGCGTGTACCGTAGGCCTTAAAGGTACAGGTACACCATGTACCCCGCAAAGCAGGCGACCATGAGGGCGCCCTCCCCCCGAGAAATCTCGTGGTCGGTCCAGGTAAGCGGCACGACGAGCGCACAGAAGCCCAGCATGACCGGGAAGTGCAGGCGGAGGGTGTTGGGGTCCACCGCAATCGGCTCGGCGATGGACAGGGTACCTACCACGAACAGCACGTTGAGAAGATTGCTCCCCATGACATTGCCCACCGTCATGCCCGCCTCCTGCTTCAGGGTGCCCACCATGGAGGCAGCCAGCTCGGGCAGGCTGGTCCCAATGGCCACGACCGTGAGCCCAATCACCACGTGGTCAATGCCCATAAGGTCCGCAATCGCCACGGCGTTGTCTACCATCAGGTGGGCCCCCAGGGCGAGGCCGCCCATGCCGCCGAGTACGTACACGGACTTGGCCGTCGTCGACAGCTCCGGGTCGGTCGAGTCGACCTCCCCCTCCATGCTCTCAAGGATCGTGGCGGTGGTGGTGCGCCGGGCGTCGTAAAAGACATACGCCCCGAGGCCCAGCAGGATCAGCACCATCAACACCCCGTCCCAAGTCCCGATTACGCCGTCGAGGGCGCAGACGTAGAACAAGACCATCACTCCCAGCATGACCGGGTACTCACGCTTGAGCACCTCGGGGGCTACGGCGAGGGGCAGCGTCATCGCGCAGGCCCCGAGAATAAGCGCGACGTTGCTGATGTTGGAGCCGATGATGTTGCCGATTGCGAGGGTCGACTCGCCCGAAAGCAACGCAAAAAAGTTCACCAGGAACTCCGGCATGGACGTGCCGAGCGCCACTACGGTAAGCCCCACAATGACCGGCCGGATGCCGTACTGCAGCGCGATGCTCGACGCCCCCTGAACGAGGCCCTCGGCGCCCAGGTAGAGCACGAGAAGGCCGAGGAAGAAGAGAAAAACGTAGAGGACCATTCGGGGGCACTCGGGTAGATCGCCGACCAGACACGAAAGCTGCGGAGCCCTGAGGGCGGAACCGGGGCGCGGAGCAGATACTGGCAGGAGCGGTTACTGGCAGGAGCGGTTACTGGCAGGAGCGGTGTGCTCGCGGGGCGTTTGCACCAGGGGCGTACACGCCGGGGCCGGCAGGCGCCGGTGCTGGGCAGACGCAGAGGCACGGGGTTTTCCCCGGCGCGGTTGGGGACGGCGCCCGGCCCGCTGATTCTTTGGAGGGGCCCTGGGCGCGGCGGAACGCACCCGACGCGGCATTTGGCCCGGCCGGGGACGGGCCCACACTACGCTTTGTCGAGCAGGGCGCGCCCGCGAAAGGAGCCCGGCAGCAGACCCGACGCGGTGGCGCGTTCGGGGGCCTCCTCGTGCCGATCCATCCAAAGCGTGGCGTCGGGGGCGAGTTCCGCCAGAAGCTGCCGGCAGGCCCCGCACGGCGACCCCTCCGGATCTGTTTTGCACGTGAGAAAGAGGCGGTGCGGGGCGGGCAGGGCGTAAGACTGTGCTGTCCCCAAGGCCGCCCGCTCCGCGCACAGGATGCGGGCCCAGTCGGGATGCTCCACGTTTACCCCGGGCACTAAGCGGCCGTCGTTGCACTCCAGAAGGGCCCCCACCGCGTAGTGGGACGCCGGCACGTGGGCGTGGTGAACCACGTCGTCGCGGACGCGCTGAATGCCGGCCTCGGGCGTATCGCCGAGGGGGCCGCCGAGCGTTGGGGAGAGGGGCCCATCCATGGCGGGCAGGGCCCCGTTTCCCACCCAGCCGCCGCGCAGCCAGGCATCGTCGGCCGCTGCCTCGTACGGGCCGGAGGAGAGCTCTTCCACGTACAGCGCTTCCTCTCGCCGAAAGGGCCGAGAAAGCACGAACGCCACCACACGGTCGCCCACTCCGGACGCCACAGCGGTCGTGTACGCGTTCAGCAGCGCGGGAAGCGTGAGGGAGTAGGACGCGCTCTCCACGCGTACTCCTGGAATCCAGCGGCCGTCGTCGAGAAGGAGCACAGACGCGGTCGGGGTTCCGGAGAAGGGAGCGTGGGCGCGCGGGGCGAGGTGCCTCGCCTGCTCACGCAGCGGATCAAGAACCGGGTCGGAGGACATGGCCACCGAGGAAGGGTCTGGTGTGCAAATGGGGACCCGGGCGAATCGGTGGGGGCGGGACAGGTTCCCGAGGGCGTTCCGGCTGCGAGCACAAGCCAGTTGTGCGCCGGTGGCGTCTGCGTGCCGGTAGAAAGCAGCGAGGACAGCGCCGCCCGACAAGGCGACAGGGCAGACCTCACGCGTCCGAGTCGGGAGGCGTCCGCCCGACAAAAACTTCCTCACCCGTTTCTGTGTCCCGATACACGTCGGCCCCGTTCTCCTGCCGCAGAAACTCCAGTCGTTCGGCAGTAGAGTCGGTCTCAGTGGATCCAAACCGGGCCGACAGCGAATCTGTGTAGGTCCAGCCGTCGGGCGTCATGAGCGCGTCCTCCTCTGTGCCGGCCATGCGGCAGGCCGCAACGGAGGCCGACGTATGGCCGGGGGCGGGCAGGCGTCCCAATTCGGCCCATTTACAGGGCGCCGAGAGGCCGCGCTGCTGATCCGCGAGGACGAGGTCGACGGCTTCCCCGTCCTGCACGTACGCCAGTCCCTTCTGGGTGAGCCGCTCCACGAACTGCTTTGCGTCGCGCGGGTCCATAAAGCCTACGCGCACCAGGGTCCCGTCGGCACACAGCGTGTCATTCGGGCAGTCGGCCCGGAAGGCCTTCCAGCCCCCCGCGTAGTGCTCGACGATGGCGTGAGCGCGAACGACGACGGAAATTCCCTCCACGAGAACGGCCATAACAAGACGGACAGCAGGGAGTGGCAAGACAGCGAGCGCCAAGACGAAAGCGCAGGAGTCCTCACGCTAGGACCGGCAAAAAGATTCAAAGAGCCGAGGGCACCTTTTGGGCAGAAGCCGCATTCGACACGGTGTACTCTCTGTCCATTTCGCCCATTGCACTGCCTGCTTCGCATGCCCGACGAACCGACCGAACTGGCCGTAGGGGAAAGCTTTGTGATCTCGGACGACGGCGACGCCCTTCGCGCCGAGACGACCCGACGCGAAGAGCACCTCTTCACGACTACCTACCGGGACCCCCAAACCGGCGTGCTTCGGCTTGCGCTCCAGGTCGACATCACCACCGGCACCACCGCCATCGACCCGCGCAGCTTCGACTCTGAATTTTGGACCCTGGTGGTAGAAGGAGAGCCGCGGCCAGGCAGCGACCTGCGAAGGGCCCTGGCCGCCTTCGACGACCCGGGCATTGAGGTCGATCCAGAGCGTCGGCACCTGCATATTCGCGCCGACGAGGGCTGAAAACGGTCCCGCCTCCCGCCGAATCTCTTGGCGCCAGGGGGCGTTGGGTGTGCCGTCGCGGGCCCACACCAGGTGCGGCGCGTGCCGGGGTGGCGGAAGTGGCAGACGCAACGGACTTAAAATCCGTTGGTGCATGTGCACCGTGTGGGTTCGAGTCCCACCCCCGGCACTAGGATTAATCGCCCCAAACGCCCCTGAGCGCCGCCAGACGGCGATTTCAGGGGCGTTTCTATTTGTGGTGATTTCGTGAAGGAGCGCGCGGAATCGCACAGAAAAGAAGCTCTGTGGGCAACATGTGGGAAACTGAGAGGAGGGGAGAAGTCAGTGGTTGTCCTGCCGGCCGTCGTACAATCTCTTGCAGAAGAACGAAAGATCATGAGGAGCGCGGGGGCGCCCACGCCGCGCACCTGACGAAAGCACAGCGGGCCTGCTCCTGGTTTCTACCGGAAATTGGTCCGGAACGAGGCCCCATTGGTTGAATGCTGCGCGCCAGACCGTCTTCTTGAACACGCTTCTCACCTCCACACCCTCACTTGCCCTCACACCCTCACTTGCCGATGCGCCGCGCCCTTGCTGCCACGTTCCTGCTTCTCGTTGTGCCCACGTGCCTCTGGGCGCAAACCCCCACCGTCGACCGCATCGACCCGCCCTTCTGGTGGGTCGGGATGGAGCATGCGACGGTGCAGCTCATGGTGTACGGCGAGAACGTGGCCGATACCCGCGTGGCGCTGGGCGACCATCCCGGCGTCACCCTGGAGCGCGTCACCGAGGTCGAAAACCCCAACTACGCGTTCGTTCGGCTGCGTGTGGCCGACACGGCCGATCCCGGCACGCTCACGCTCCGCTTCCGCCACGACGACGGAACGATCACGCGGGCCTATGACCTGCGGGCCCGCCGGGAGCCAGGAGGCTACGCGCAGGGCTTTTCCAGTGAGGACGTGATCTACCTCCTCATGCCGGACCGCTTCGCAAACGGCGATCCCTCGAACGACTCCATTCCGGGACTGATGGAGGGCGTGGACCGCTCCGATCCGAATGCACGGCACGGAGGCGACTTCGCCGGCATCCGCGAGCACCTGGGCTACATCGACGCCCTGGGCATGACGGCCCTCTGGATGACGCCGATCTTCGAGAACGACATGCCGCCCACCTACGGCGCCTATCACGGCTACGCCGCCACCGACATGTACAAGGTGGACCCGCGCTTCGGGAGCAACGCGGAGTTTAAAAATCTCGTGGCTGCCACCCACGACCACGGGATGAAGGTGATCATGGACATGATCCACAACCACGTGGGACGCCAGCACTGGTGGATGGACGACCCGCCGACCGCCGACTGGTTTCACGACCAGGACACCTACGGACAAACGAACTACCGGGGATCCGCCGCGATGGACCCGTACGCGTCCGAGCACGACCGCGACAAGCTGGTCAATGGCTGGTTCGTCCCCTCCATGCCCGATCTCAATCAGGACAACGATCTCCTGGCCACCTACCTCATCCAGAATACGCTCTGGTGGATTGAATACAGCGGGATCGACGGCATCCGGATGGATACCTACCTGTACGCCGATCAGGAGTACATGGCGCAGTGGACGACGCGGGTGCTGGAAGAGTACCCTGACTTCAACATCGTGGGCGAAAGCTGGGTGCACAAGGTGCCGCACGAAGCGTACTGGCAGGACAACTTTCAGGGACACCCCAACGAGTACGACTCGAACCTGCCGAGCGTCACCGATTTCCCACTTACCTTCGCGCTCCGCGACGCCTTCAACCAGGACTTCGGCTGGACCTCGGGCCTGCGCCGGCTCTACTACACGCTCGCCCAGGACCACATCTACCCCGAGCCCAACAAGCTCGTCACCTTCCTCGACAACCACGACCTGGACCGGTTTTACAGCGCCGTCGGCGAGGACCCGGCCGAGTTCAAACTGGCGTACACCTTCCTAATGACCACCCGCGGCATCCCGCAGGTCTACTACGCCACGGAGCTGATGCAGCCGATGCTGGAGGTGGAGGGCGACGGTGCCAAGCGGCCCGACATGCCCGGCGGCTGGCCGGAGGACGAGCGCAGCGTGTTCACCGAAGAGGGCCGCACGGCCCGAGAGAACGCGGCGCACGACTTCGTGACCAATCTGACGACGTGGCGCGAGGACGCGGGCGTGGTGCACCACGGACAGCTTACCCACTACATCCCGCAGAACAACACCTACGTCTACTTCCGGCACGACGCAGAAGACGCCGTGATGGTCGTGCTGAACAACGCCAAAGAATCCCGCGACCTGTCCCTGGACCGGTTTACGGAGCGGCTGCGGGGGTACGCAGAGGGGCGCGACGTCATCAGCGGCACCGCCGTTTCGCTGAACGAAACGCTCACCGTGCCGGCGAAGACGCCGATGGTGCTGGAGCTGCGCCAGGGAAGCGCCGGGGCGAAGCGGTAGGCTCGCCGCAGGCACTGGGGCGGCCCCGTCGGAGCTACCGATTGTTGGCGGGCCGTGTGTCCACGAGGATGGCCCCGGCCACGTTGCCCAGTCCGAAGCGAAACTGCGCCTCCTGCGCGCTGAGGCGGGTGAGGGTGGCGACGTCGGTCGCGGGAATGGTGCGAAGTGAAGACACCGGGCCCAGCGGGCTGGCCGTCCCGTCGAGGTACACCTTGATGGGCACTGGGTGGTTGAGGCTCATTGCGCCCCGCTTGCGCAGCCAGTGCGATTTGTGCTGCTGCACTACCTCGTACGCCGAGCGCCCCTCCACGGGCACCGACAGTTCCGACACGATAATTTGGTCGGGCGTAAGGCCGGACCGTCCGGAAGAGGACGACGAGGAGGCGCAGCCGGAGACGAGAAGGCCCAACGCGAGTACAACGGCGGCGGGGCTCCTAAAAACGGAGGGCATAGTCCCGGAGAAGACACGACGAAGAGGCCAGTTCGCATCTCTAACGCCTCTCTTTCTCAAACGTTCATGTTCTCGCCGGGTCCGGCAGGTTACGAACGGGCGGCGCCAGCCTGTGCTTCCACCGCGCTCGCCGTTTTGGGCAGGTCAGGGCCCAGTTCCCGGGCACCATCGTCGGTAATGAGGACATCGTCCTCGATGCGAACGCCCCCGAGCGTGCGAAAGTCCTCCACGCGGTCGTAGTTGATGAAGGCATCGTGTCGCTGCTCCTCCCGCCAGCGCTCGATAAGCGGGGGAATGAAGTAGCAGCCCGGCTCCACGCTGACCACGAATCCAGGGCGGAGCGGGCGCGCGAGCCGGAGGGTGTGGAGCCCGAACTGGTCGGAGCGGGACTGGTCGTCGGCGTAGCCCACGAGGTCCTCTCCAAGGCTCTCCATGTCGTGTACGTCCAGCCCAATCATGTGCCCCAGGCCGTGCGGAAAGAACAGGGCGTGGGCCCCCACCGCCACGGCCTCCTCCGGATCGCCCTGCATCAGGCCCATCTCCACCAGGTGCTCGGTGAGCGTGCGGGCGGCCTGCCGGTGCACGTCGCGGAACGGCACCTCGGGGGCGAGGGCGGCCAGGGCTGCTTCCTGAGCCGCCAACACGGCTTCGTAGATGCGGCGTTGCCGCCCCGAAAACGTACCGCCAACCGGCGTAACGCGGGTGATGTCGCCCGCGTAGTGTCGAGAAGAGGTGGCGCCTGCGTCTACCAGAAGCAGATCGCCCTCCGCAAGCGTGTTGGGGTACGCGTGGTTGTGCAGCACTTCGCCGTGGACCGAGCACGTCGGCGTAAACGCGAACGAGCGGTTCGCCGAGGCAAGACGGCCGGTCATGCCGCCCACGAGGGCCTGCTCCGTAACGCCCGGGGCGGCGTGGCGCTGCGCGTAGCGGTGAATCTCTGCGGTGTAGCAGAGGGCTTCCTCAATCTCGGCCACCTCGGCGTCGGACTTGACGGCACGCTGGCGGACCACGGCCCGAACCAGCGCGGTGGAGGCAGAGGCGTCCACCTGGTCCGGTGGCAGGCCAAGCCACGAAGCGTAGCGGAGCCGGTGGGCGTCGCGGTATGGCGGGAGGAAGTGGATGGGGCGGTCCTGCGAGCGGGCATCGGCGAGGGCCTGTTCGAGGTCGGAACGTGAAGCCGCCCTGTCGACGCCCGCAGCGGAGGCCTGCTCGCGAAGAGACGGCGCTCCGCCTGTCCAAATCGCGTCTTCCAGGGTGGAGGGCTCACCGTACAGCGTAGACGTTCCGGCGTCCAGGTCGATCAGCCCGCACAGGCGAGGCTGGTCCAGGCCAAAGTAGTATAAAAACGTGCTGTCTTGCCGGAAGGGGTGCGGATTGGCCGCGTAGTTGCGAGGCGAAGGCGCGTTGCCCAGCAGAAGCGCGAGGCCAGTGCTCGGGGGCTCCTGCTGTTGCAGCGTGCGGCGGCGCGAGCGATACGTATCGGGGTCGAACATCGTAAAGAAGCAAACAACAAAGAGAGGTGGGGGCGCCGCGGCATGCAGCGCAGAGGATTAGGGCTCGGGCGGGGCGTCGCCGGCGACTGTTCGGTCACGCAGCAGCTGCAGCAGCGCCCGAGCCTCCGACAGGTGCCGGATGAGGCGCACGGTCTGATGGGTAGCGTACAGGGCATAGGTGGACACGAGGGCCACCGGCACTGCCCACACCGCGATGGCTTCCCAGGACGAGCCGTTCACCAGCCAGAAGCCGACCAGAAGCCCGAAGTAGATGCCGGCCACCAACATCGAAAGCAGCGAATAGCGCGCCTGTGAGAGGCGTTCGTCGACGGTTGCCAGCACCTCCCCGTACCGTCGTTCCTCCAGGGCATGCAGGTCCACAACCCCGGCCAAGGCCGTCCGTGCCCCTTCGCTGCCGTGCGGATCAAGATGGCGGGCCACCTGAGACTGGATGGTGTCGGTCTGAACGGTGGGCATGGTGGGGACGAAGACTGGCGGGGGCAAAAACAGACCTCTGATCCGGGGCAGTTCGCAAACGGATCAGGTCTCAAACATGAGCATCGGGGGCGGACGAATGCAAGAAGCACGAGTCCACCGGAAGCCGCAAAGAAAGACCAAGTGAACCGCTCCTGGGGAATCGGGGGTGCGATCGCTCGGCACGTGGGGGCGCGGACGGCGGAGGAACGATGCGTTGCGTTTCGGGGAGGTCGTTCCGTATTATTGCAGCGTCTCCCGATGCTTCTTTCCGTTTTCCTGCAACCAGCTTCTCATGAGCACACCCGACGATTGGACAACCACCCACGACCTTGCGGTGGTGTACATTGCCCTCGCGTACGGCACGGATCGCGACCTCAGCGACGCGGAGCTGCAGGTGCTTAACGAGGCCCTGCAGGCGTGGCAGCCCGGCGCGGGCGCCGCCGTGCGGGACATCATCGTAGAAGCCGCCACCGTGTTTGTGGAGGGCGATGCCGAGAAGGAGGTCCGCCGCGCCATGCGAGACCTGCGTGCGTCGCTTGCCCCGCAGGAGCGGCGCACGACGGTGCGGCACCTCATCCGCATTGCCGAGGCCGACGGGGTGCTGCTGGAGCGAGAGCAGGGGTTCATTCACACCCTGGCAGAGGCCTGGTCGCTGAAGGAGCTCAGCGAAGAGCTGCTCGAAAACACCTCCGCGGTGGTACAGCGACGCGGCGAAGACTGGGGGCTGATTCACGAGCTGGCCTTCCTCTACATCCTCGTGGGCCACAGTGCCGGCGACGACCTTACGGGCGACACCATCGACGCGATGGTGGACCGGCTCAAGGAGTGGCATCCCGACGAATCGGAGGGGCAGGTGCGCGAGGTGGTCCGCCGGGCCCTGCAGGTGTACGCCGACGAGCCGGGACAGGACCTGATTCATGACTCGGTGGAGGCGCTCAAAGATGCGCTTCCCACCACACACCGCCTCACGGTGCTTGACGATTTGCACACGGTGGCGCAGGCGGATGGGGCCATCACGCACGCCGAGCGGGAACTCATTCACTCGCTGGCCCAGGCCTGGGACCTGAACGTGCGCATGAACGGACACAGCGGCTGAGTAGGGCTCTGATGAGTGGCACCCAGTGGCACCTTGAAGCTGCGCTCGTTCTGAGAAAAAGCGTTCTCGTGGCGCCAAGCCTGACGAGCGGCGTCAGCACCGCACGAGCGTTCTCGACCGCGTCGTCACAGGGCCCCACCTCCCGCCGTCGTGGCGCGTGTTCCAAGGCCCTGTTTCGACATGTGCCTCGGGGCTTCGGGAGGAAGCGACGGCCCGCAAATCGGTCCCGGGGGCAGCCCACTACGCTCCCTAAGCCGTGGCCCCCGTTTCGGGGCGGCGGTGCCCGCTCTCCCGTTCCAATGCAGGCTCAAGATGCGCGTTCAACACAGGCTCTAGGACGGAGAGGCCTTCGGTGACGACCGATCGCTCGCTTCCTCGGCGTGGTCGGGCACCTGCTGGCCCTGGCCCCGCCAGGGAGACTCCGCCGAAGAGCCTTGGCCCGCGGGCGACGGGCCCGGAGAAGGGCCGGCGGAAGAGGGGCCGCCCGGCGCAGCCCCACCGAAGGCGCCGAATTGCACCTGCATCGTGCCCTGCTCCATCTTGCGCTGGAACCAGCGCATCACGAACCGACGCAGGTACGCACGAGAGAACGGCACCAGTCCCAGAAATCCAAACACATCCGTCAGGATGCCCGGGGTAATGAGAAGGGCACCGGCAACGAGAATCAGAATCCCGTCCGCGAGCTCCGTGCCGGGCAGGTCGCCCGATTGGAGCCGGCGGTTGAGCCGCTGCCACGTCGAGAGTCCCTCACGACGGGCGAGGTGGCTGCCCACAATGCCCGTTATGATGATAAGCCCCACTGTGGGCCAGAAGCCGATCACTTGGTCGACCTGAATCAACAGCGCCAGTTCGACCGCGGGCGTAAGCAGGAAGAGGAGGATGAGGCGACCAAGCATGGGACAGCGCCGCAAGGCGGGGCGGTGAGGGAAAGACGGATGGGCGGCGAGCCGTGTCAGTCAAAACATCGAATCGGTCGAGCCGCTATCCGTTCCATTGGGCGGGGGCTCAGGAGGAGAGAGGCGAGACGTCCGACCGCCCAAGGAGGGGCCAAAGGGGCCCAAGGGGCAGTGGGGCGAGGCAAGAGCCCCGTCCACGCTTCAGCTGCCATTCTGTTCTACGAAATACTTCTCCTCGTGGAGCGCTTCCTCGGCGAAGCCCGCCCGCTCGAGAATGCCCTGGGCCTTCTCGATCATTTGCGGGTGGCCACAGGTGTACGCGGCCGTGTCGTCCGCAGGAAAAGCGCTCGCGTCCAAGTGCTTGCGCAACACATCTTCCACGCGGCCGCACTCCCCGGTCCAGTCCGGGTCTTCCCAGGGACGGCTTACCGTGGGGACGTACTCGAACCAGTCCGCCTCCTCGGCGAGTGCGGCAAGCTCTTCGAGGTAGGTGCCCAGTTCCCACGATCGGCTCGCGCCGTGGAGCACCATCATGGGACGGGGCGCGTCCAGGGTGCCGTCGCGCAGAGCGCGCAGTTGGTCGCGGACGATGCTGACGTACGGGCCGACGCCCGTCACCGTGGCCGCCATGAGGTGGTGCGTACGGTCGGGGTCGAGCGTGAAGCGCCCCACGATCTTGTCACGCATCCAGAGCTCCGCACCTTGCTCCAGGTCCCAGAGCCTCGACGTGAGGGCTCCCTCCTCTACTCGTTCGATAAAAAACTCCAGCTCCGCCGTGCCTGGGGCCGAGGCCACCGAGTACGGACGAAGCAGCGGCCGGTCGGTCCCGTTTTCCTTCAGCCCAAGTGTGGCGTACTGGCCGGGGGTAAAGTCGATCGGCTCGTCGGCGCGGAGGCGGAAGAGGGCAAGGTCGTCGGAAAAGTCGACCCGCTCAAGCAGGGTGAGCGAGCTGTACTGCGAGGCGTCCATCCGTTCGGCGGCAGCTTCGTGTGCAAAGTAGGCGCAGCGCCGCCCCGGCCGGCCCCGGCCCGTCCGGGCGTCTCCATCCGGGCGCTCTACAGGGCAGTGGCCACGGGGCAATAAGTCGGTGGTTCTGTTGCTACCGCCGTGAAAGGGATGGGGTTGCGCGTTTCAGACCACCAGGCGCAGAAAATGCCGTTACTTCTGGCGTAACTCTCCGTCTAGAGCGAGTCCTGCTCCAGCAGTCGTTCAATGAGGTCCACCGAAGAGACGTTGTCGGCTTCGGCGTTAAAGCTAGGGACAATGCGGTGACGCAGGACGGGCACGGCCATGCGGCGGATGTCGGCCTCGACCGGGGTCATTCGGCCTTCAAGAGCGGAGAGGGTTTTGGCGCCCAGCACCAGGTACTGCGAGGCGCGCGGGCCGGCGCCGTAGCTGAGGTAGTCTTCAATAAAGCTGGGGGCCGCGTCGGCATCCGGGCGGGTGTGCGTGACGAGGGTCACCGCGTACTCGATTACGTTGTCGGCCACCGGAATCTGCCGCACAAAGTCTTGATAGGTTTGCAACTCCCGGGCCGACATCACGGGCTCCACCTCGTTTTGCGAGCCGGCCGTGGTGCTCCGAACCACCTCCGCTTCCTCGTCGAAGGAGGGATAGTCGAGCCACAGGTTTAGCATAAAGCGGTCGAGCTGGGCCTCGGGGAGGGGATACGTGCCCTCCTGCTCGATGGGGTTCTGGGTGGCGAGGACAAAGAACGGATCGTCCAGTGCATGGGTGTCCCCGGCGGCCGTCACGTGCTGCTCCTGCATGGCCTCCAGGAGGGCGGCCTGCGTCTTGGGCGGCGTGCGGTTGATCTCGTCCGCCAGGACGACGTTGGCAAAGATGGGCCCGGCGGCGAACTCGAAGTGGCGGGTGCCGTCCTGCGTCTCCTGAATGATTTCCGTTCCCGTAATGTCGCTGGGCATGAGGTCGGGCGTAAACTGGATCCGGCTAAAGTCCAGGTCCAGGGCCCCGGCGAGGGTGCGCACCAGGAGCGTCTTGGCGAGGCCGGGCACTCCAATTAGAAGCGTATGGCCCCGTGCCATGAGGCACACCACCACCATTTCCACGATGTCTTCCTGGCCCACGATGACCTTGCCAATTTCGGCGCGGAGGCGGTCGTAGGCGGCGCTCAGGTCATCGAGGGTGTCGGGGTCTTGCGGCGGAGAGGCCTGTGGAGACGAGGCGGAAGAGGGCGGCATGGGGCGTTCGGGAAGCAGCGGAGGCAGAGCCGAGCAGGGAGGAAGCGGGCCTAACGGCGCATGGCCGTGAGCTCCGACTTGGAGATGCGGATGTCCACGTAGATCTCATTACGGAGCTGTTGGGTCCATTCCTGCATTTTCCGGCTCCGTTTTTCGCGGAGGGCCAGTTGGCGGATGCGCTCGTAGTCCCGCTCCAGGCTGGCCCGGTGGGCGGGGACGCGCCGCTCGAGCTTTACGATGTGGTAGGCCTCGTCGCCGTTCAACAGTTGCACCCGGGTGGGGGAACTAATGTCGCCGGGGCTAAGCGTCCGGATGGTGCGCTTCCAGGACGGCCCTAGGCGGTCCAGCACGAGGTCGCGGGTGCCGGACTGCGGATCGGTGACGCGCCCCCCGTTTTCGGCGGTTCGCTCTTCTTCCGAATGGCGCCGGGCCATCAGTTCGAAGGGAACGTCCGGATTGTCAAGCAGCGTATCGCGGACGGCGCTCAGGTGTGCCTTCGCCCGCTCGCCGCTGGGGGCGTTGGGCTTGATGAGGATGTGGTTGAGATCCACGGTGCTTCCGTCCTTCGCGTTGATGCGGAGGATGTGGTAGCCCTGCTGGCTGTCGTTGTAGAAGACCTGCGACACCTTTCCGATGGGCGTGCGCGAGGCGACGGCCGCGAACTCAGGGACGAGGTCGTTGAGGTCGACGTTGGTGAGGGCTCCGGTGTCCGTGCCGGCGGCGTCCGGGGCGGAGAACTGCCGGGCCATGGCCTCGAAGGAGGCGCCCCCGCTCATGATGGAGTCGCGGAGGGAGGTGATGAGGGACTTGGCTTCCTGCCGGGCTTCGGGGGTGGGTTTGGGATAGCGCACAATGTGCGAGAGCCGAACGGTCTTCGGCAGGCGCGGCAGAGAGTCTTGCGGAATGCGCTCGAACCACTGGCGCACCTCGCTGGGCGTAATGCTGATGGTGTTCATGCGCTGCCGCCGCAGCTGCTGAGCCAGGATCTGCCCGCGCAGGTCTTCTCGGAACTGGTCTTTGATTTCAAGAATGCTCTTGCCGTAGATCTGCTGCAGTCGCTCCTCCCCCCCGGCCCGCTGCTTCAGCTGGTTGATCTGCCGATTGAGTTGGGTACTGAGCTGCTGGTCCGACACGGTAATGGTGGTGTCGCGGCGCGCCTGTTCGGCCAGCAGTTTCTGGTCGACCAGCTGCTGCAGCCCGCTCATCCACAGTTCGTGGGAGTAGGAGCGGTTCTGCTGGCGGGTCTGGCGGCGCACAAGTTGGTCCACCTCCGACTTCAGAATGAGTTCATCGCCCACCACGGCCGCGATGCGGTCCACCATCTGCGCGTTCTGCGCGTGGGCGGGCCCACCCATGGCGCTGGTGAGCAGAAGCAGGGCGACCCCGAGCCAGAAGCCTCGGGTGGACGCAGCGGGCGTGACGGCAGACAGAAAGCGACGCATGCAGAAGGAGCACGTGTGCGAAGAGCAATGAGGGGCTGCGGCGAGGCCGTGCGAGGGGGAAGACAGGGCACTAGGGAATGTCGAGCACGCCGCTGGCCTGTGCTTTGCTACGAAGTCGTTCAACCTCGTTGGCATATATCTGTTTCCGAGCACGAATCCGGAGGCGTCGTCGGATTTGTGGGGCCACCCACGCCAGCTCCGGGGCCGTTCCTGCTGCGCGCCGCCGGTCGAGCCGGAGCACGTGGAACTGCTCACCTGCCGCCACCACCGGGGCCGTGTTGCCTTCTTGCAGGGCGCCGAGGGCCTCTGCGAAGAAGGGAAGCTTTTGCCGCAGGCGGCTCTCGGGGAACGGGCGCTGGGACAGGCGCTGGGCCTGTGCCGAGTCGGCGGCGTGCGCCTGGAGCACCTCCGCCCAGGCCGAGTCGGCCGTGGGGGGCAGGTCTTGCAGGGCGGTCCGGGCGGCCTGGGCGTCGGCGCGGCGGGGGGCGGAGAGGTAGCGGACCCGCACGTGCGGCTCCCGAAGGCGCAAGGCCTCCTTGTGCCGCTCGAAGTAGGTGCGCACCTCTGAGCGGGTGGGGCGGAGGGTGGCCTCCTCGTAAAGACGGTCGCTGAGGGCCGTCACGAGCACCGAGCGGCGCTGGCGTTCCAGGGTTCGTTGCACCGCGTCGACCGAGGCGAGATTGCGGCGTTCTGCCTCGCGGTAGAGCAGGGTGCGTCGCACCCATTGGTCAATCACCTGGGCCCGTGCGGCGGCGCTGTCGCGCACCGATCCGAGGCCGTCGAGCCGCTGGTCCAGTTCGCTGGGAGTCAGGTAGTGGTCGCCCACCCGGGCCACGTAGGCCGACGGGGGCGCCTCGGATTGACACCCGGGCAGCGCCAGTCCCGAGACGGCGAGGACCACGGCCGCTCCGAGCCGCAGGCCGAGGGGGCGAAGGGCAAGGCGTATCATGGAGGCGCGCTACGGGGTAGAGGAAGAGGGGGACGGGAGGCGACGAATTCGCTCCGGGTAGGTGTGGGCGTCGTAGCGCGTGCGGAGCCGCTGAACCATGCGCTGCTCGTACGCCTCTTGATGGTCCTGCAGAACGCTGCTTCGCGCCTCTTGAAAGCCCTTGGGCCGAGGGGGGAGCCGGGTGTCGCGGATCATGAGAAGCGACTGATTCCCCTGAGAAACAGGGCCCACGATCTCGGCGTCGTCCGCCGTCCGGATAGGCTGGTACACCTCGGGGGAGCGGGCGGTAACGAAGGCAGTGTCGGCGGCAACGAGCGAGTCCGACGCGACTGCCCGCAGGAGGGGCGCGAGCGAACGGCCGTTTGCGGGTTCGCGGCGGTACGGCCGAAGCAGGGAGTCGGACGGGGCCCGCAGTACGAGGGTGCGAACGCGTTCGGGGAATCGGTACTGGGCCCTGTTGCGGCGATACGTCGCCCGCAGGCCGGCTGTGTCGCGCGCCGCGGCGGTCCACACCGAGTCCTGCATGTAGCGGAAGAGAAGCGTTCCTTCGCGGTAGGTGCGAACCTGGCGGGCCAGTTCGGGGACGGACTGCGCGTGGCTCGTGACGGCGTGCTGCAGGGCCTTTTCGTTCAGAAACGATTCGAGGAGTCCGCTCAGGGTTGTGCGGGCGCCGCCGTCGGTTTGCATAAGGTGACGGGCCATTTGGCCCAGGGTGTACGTGGAGTCGCCCAGCGCGGCGACGGCGGGAGAGGCGCCCGCGGTCTCGTAGCGCGAAAGCAGGGGGCGGGCCAGCGAATCGACCGAAGAGAGGCCTGCGGCCCGGAGCAGGCGCGTTGTGTCTACCGTTACGGTGTGCGCTGCACGGACCTTTCTGGCAAGCGCCGTCCTGCGCTGCTTCACCCGTGGCCCGCCGGCCACTTCCTCCTTCAGAGACGCGTAGGCCTCGTCGAACGATTGTCGGGCCTGGCGGCCGGTGAGCCTGAGCAGGTGATGGCCGAACCGGCTGTCGACAACGTCCGATACGGCCCCTACGCTGTCGAGCCGGCGGACTGCCGAGCGGAGACTGGACGGCAGGCCCTGCGGATCGACCGTGCCGAGGGCGCCTCCCTTCGTGGCCGAGCGGGGGTCTTGCGAGTGGCGCCGGGCTGCGGCCGCGAACGAGGTGGTGCCGGCCACGATGCGCGTCCGGAGCGAGTCGAGAAACCGCCGGGGTGTCGCCGTGCCGCTCCGCCCACGGCGCAGGATGTGGGACAGCTCCACCGGGGGCAGGGCGGGGCGGCGGTCGTGCACCTTAAGAAGGTGGTAGCCATACTTGGTGCGGAACGGGGCGCTTACCTGCCCCGGCTCCAGCGTGTACATGCGGTCCTCGAACGGCTTCACGACCTGTCCGGCCTGGAGGGTGCCGAGCCGGCCCCGGTACCCCCGCGCTCCCTCCTCGCGCGCAGACGGGTCGTCGGAGTTGCGGTAGGCGAGCGCGGCGAACGGCACCCCGCGCTCCAGAGAATCGGCAATGGCCTGTAAGGTGCGGCGTGCGGCTGCCGTGTCTGTGCCCGCCGACGTGCGAATCAAGATGTGGCTCACGTCCACCACGTGCTGCCGACGCTCGTACACGGTGCGCGCGATCGGCTCGTACACCTCCTCCCGCAACACCTTGGGCCGAGCCAACTTCTGCCGATAGGTGTGGACGTCGCGCCGGATCGACCGGAGGGTGTCCAGTCCCGCATCGCGGGCCGCACGGACTTTCAGGCGGTAGTTTAGGTACCGGTCCAGGAAGGCGCGATAGGCGCTCAGGGAGCTGTCGGCCACACTGCTCGGCCCGCCGGCCGACGCCACGAACGCAGAGTCGAGCTCCGCCAGGGGGATGCTGGCGCCGGCGTACCGGGCCACCACCGTGTCCCGAACGGACGTGTCGCGGGCGGCTGGGGAGGCTGTCAATTCTGTGTCGGCGGAGTCCGTATCAGCGGAGGCGGAAGCAGACCACGCCCCGCCCACGAAAAAGAAGCACGCCACACAGGAGAGGGGGAGGAAAAGCAGACGCAGAACAGACTGGGGGACCATGGGCGCGAGCATGAGAAGAAGACGGCGGGTTGGCAATCTTCTGCCCTGAGCGGGTGGGCGGGACAAGGCACAACGTTTCTATGGTAGCGAACCTATCCCGCAGATTGCAACCGAGCGGCCGGAACTCCACCCGGGATTGATACGCGGCGCGATCTGCCGGGCCGGGAACGCTTCGCAAAACCCCGGACAATTCTGGGGGACAGAGGAACTGAGGGGGATGGGGCATCTACCAAGCCACGCATTCACATTGGCAACACCAAGCCCTGTCGCCGCTCTAGCCCTGTCGTTGCCCCGGGGCCCACGATTTGTTGTAGCCCCGGCTGCTCAGGCTACCGCGGCAGTGGTGCCTCACTCGTCACTCCAATTTGCAACCGCTCCCCGCAATGGCCGCCGATCCTCCTGTTCGCGTTCGCTTTGCCCCCAGTCCCACGGGCCGCCTCCACATTGGCG
>ERZ1034547.70-NODE-70-length-26938-cov-7.847487_pt1 | contig 26938 bp, 27 predicted proteins | sample MGYA00520642_ERZ1034547 | MGnify/ENA primary metagenome ERZ1034547 (study PRJEB33760, sample SAMEA4777713) | hypersaline lake metagenome | biome: hypersaline environment; feature: brines | place: Spain | collected 2012-08 | depth 0 m ... | reverse complement strand
CACAGACGCACACCCCACCCAAACGGACCACACTTCACACGCACAGACGCACACCACAACCAAACAGACCGCCTCTCACTCACACCAGAGAGAATCCCAGATGGGGACTCACCCACCACCGGTGGACGCTGCCCCGCCTTCCGCCGCGACCGACGGTTCGAGCGGAGCCAACTCCGGGTCGATGCCGGCGAGCGCCGAGACCTCGTACGCGGTCAGGTACGTCCGTGTCACCACCCGCACGGGGAGCGTCACGGCCACGACCGAGACAACCGAGCCGATTAGCACGGCCACGAAGACGATCGATCCGGCGGTCGTCGCGAACACCGCCTCGACTCCGCCGAGCGGAACCGCCGCGACGAGGACCGCGACGAGTCCGGCCGCGACGGCGACAACCGAGACGAACGCGACGGCGAGGGCCAAGACGATCCGAACGCCCGTTGCGACGAGGGCGTGAACGAGCAGGTACGCGGCGACGTCGCCCCACGATCCCCGGAACGACGCCCAGATCGCCCGCCACCCGTCTGTCACCCCCAGATCGCGAGCGACCATCGCCGGCGCGACGAACTCGAACGTGAGGCGGGAGCCGACGGCGCCGACCAGTGTCACCACGACTCCGACGACGGCGAGCGCGACGGTGGCGGTCCCCCTGACGTCCGGAGGAGCGCCGGCCGACACGGTAAATACGGGTACCGACGCGAACCCACCGGCAGACATCGATGCGGACCCGACGGCGACGACGAACGCGGCCGCCGGCGTCGCGGCCACGATGGCGATCCCCGCGAGGAGCGAAAGCAACCCCATCGCCTGCCGAAACCGGGCGCGAAACGGCCGCCAGAGCGCGACCTCTCCCGTAGCGAGCGCGTCGTAAAACGCGAGCCGAAACGCGAACGAACACGCGAGGAACGTGAGCACGACCAGCAGCGCTGCGACCGCGATCGCGACGAGCAGCGCCTCGTTCAGTCCGACGAGGCGGTCGAGCCCGGATGCCGCGGCCCCTCCGAACGCCTCCACCAGGGCACCAACACTCGACGGTGGCGACTCGGTAGGCGGCGAAACTGCCTCGTCCCACGCACTGAACCCACCTGTCGAAGGGTCGAATCCGACCGCCGAGACACCCAGTTCGAGCGTCGAGGCACCGATCCCGAGCGTCGAGGCACCGAACCCGATCGTTGAAGCGCCGACCGGCGACACCCCGGCACGAGACGCGCCGATCCCCCCGCCCGCCATCACGAGCGCGAGGAACGCGAGCTTCGCCCACCGGACCGCCCCGAAGGGGAAGAGGAACCGCCGAGTCGCGTCGACCGCGCGGTCGAGCGCGTCGACGGCGTGCCAGTCCATGCTGACCCTTGACCGGAGGGAGTGAAATAGGCTGGTACCCGTACCGCCGGCGACCGAACCGCGCAGCCCAGTTCGGCGACACCGACCCGCAGTCGTTTAGGGCGGACGCGACGAATCTACTCGCATGAAAGTCCGCGGCGAACGCGAGTGCCAGTCCTGCGGCGCGCGGTGGTCGTACTACGAGACGGGCTCGGTCGCGTGTCCGAGCTGCGGCGACCTGCGCAGCGTCGGCGTCGACGCCCGGACCGCGCACACGGACGCGCCCGTCGCGCTCGACCTCGCTCCCCACCGCGAGCGGTTCGGGGACGCCCCCGACACGCTCCCCCGATCGGGAGTCGACGAGCTCCAGTCCGACCTCCGGGAGTACTGCCGGAAACGCGGGTTCATCGACGGCGGGCGGCTCGCCCCCCTCGACGAGACGTACCTCGCTGCCCGCGAGCTGCTGGAGGCCGTCGACTGCTTCGAACGACTCCGGGACCCAACCGACGCCGACCGCGAGTACCTCCTCGCTCTGCTTGCCCGCGCCGACGACGGCGACCGGCCGGCGACGGACGGGATCCCGAGCGCGCTCCGCGAAGCCCGGGGAATGGCCGCCGTACGCGCGGTGGAGGCGTACCGCAGCGACGCGCTCGACTTCCTCGACGAACTCGAAGCCCGAGCCGACCGAAGCGAGACCGAGAAAGACCCGGACGAGGCCCGGACCGTCACGGTAGCCGGGGACCGTCCGGAGACCAGGGTCGGCCCCGCCCGCGACGCCTTCGGGCGCCTCCGCGACCGCGTCGCGCGCGTCGACGCGCTCGGGGGCGACGTGCCGCCCGCGACCGCGGACGCCCTCGTCGAGGCGGCCGACGCCGTCGGAACGTACGTTCGCACCGGCGACGAGGCGGCGCTGACGACCGCGAACAATCGGATCGACGACGCGAGCGTCGAAGACAGCGGACTCGGGAACCACTGAGGCCGACCGACGCCCGTCGGACCGCCGCCCGTCCGACCGGCCCCCGTCCGACCGACTCCGAGGGCGTCACTCCGCGCCGGGCTCGACGACGCGGTTCGAGAGTGTGCCGACGCCCTCGTAGGTGATCTCGACGCGCTCGCCGGGCTCGACGAGTCCGGGGTTCGCCGGGCTGCCGAACGCGATACAGTCGCCGGGTTCGAAGGTGAACCGCTTCGAGAGGTGCGACACGACCTCGTGCGGATCGAACAACATCAGCTCCGTGTTGGCGTCCTGGCGCTCCTCCCCGCCGACCGTCGTCTCGACGTCGAGGTTCGTCGGGTCGACGTCGGTCTCGATCCACGGCCCCAGCGGCGCGGACCCGTCGAACGCCTTCCGCGCGGTCCGGCCCTGTTGGTCTAACGCGTCGACGTCGTTCATGATCGTGTAACCGCGGACGACCTCCGGCACGTCCGCGGGGGCGAGGTCGCGACAGCGCTCGCCGATCACGGCGACCAGTTCGCCGGCGTAGGTCAGTTCGTCGGTCCACTCTGGGTAGCGGACCGGCTCGCCGTGCGCGAGCAGACTCGCGGGCGGTTTGAGGAAGAAGTCCGGCTCGTCCGGCCGCTCGTACTCCATCTGGTCGAGCGTCGCCGCGTAGTTCCGGCCGACGCAGTACAGCGCGCTTGGCTCGCACGGCGGGAGCAGCCGCCCGTCGCGACCGACCTCGTAGCGTCCGTCGTCCGCGACGACCGCGCCGTCGACGTAGCGACCGGCCACGGGGCCCTCGGGCGTGAGCAGTCGAGCGAATCGCATGGGAGCACGTCCGCGCTGCGACACGAAAAGGCGTCGGTGACGAAGCGACTCCCGAGACCGGCGCCGAGTCGGTTGCGGCCCGGTTCAGTCGTTTTCCTCGTCGTCGTCCGCGTCCTCGCCGACGCCGATGACCACGCACGACCGGATCTCCAAAGCGGTCTCGAACTCCTCCCGGCGGCCGCACCCCGAACCGATCCGCTCGACCGTCGCCTCGTGCGCGCGAACCACGGCGTCGCGCTCGCGGCCGGCGAGCCCGACCCGGTCCGCGACTTCCTCCCAGTGGTCGGGCTCGACGAGGAACGCCTCCCGGTCCGACTCGGCCGCCACCCGCTCGTACCGCCGGCGATACGCCTCGATTCGGGGACCGAGGTCCCCCTGGACGCGCGCGAGCAGCGTCGGGAGGCGGGCGGCGGGCACGCTCGCGAGCGCGGTCGCTTTCACCAGCGCGGTCCCCCCAATCGGGTACGACCCGGCATCCCGGTCGCCGTCCGCACCGTCTTCGGAGCCCCCGGTCGCGTCCTCGTCGGGATCGTCTCTGGAGTCCCCGGTCGCAGCGTCGTCGGACATCACCCGCCGGCGCGCATGGCCTTCTGCCGGTACTTCGGGAGGAGCTGTGCGAGGGCGTCGGGATCGCCGGCGAACTCCGCCGTCACCTCGGTGAGCGTGATTGCGGCCGCCGCGGTCACCGTCTCGGCGCTGAGGGTCGCCCGCCAGCCGTCGCCGTCCACGCGGGTCGCCGCCGCCGGGTCGTCGGTCCCGACCAGCTCGCCACCGAGGTTCCGGAGGTAGTGGGCGGCGAGCCGCCGGGAAATGCCGCGGTACGCCACCGTCTCCCGCTTCCACCCGTCCTCGGCGGGCGGGAGGTCGGCCGCCTCCGCGCTCGCGTCACCGATCGCTTCCTCCGCGGGCGGCGACCCGTCGTCGCTCATGATCCTCCCGCGACCGGGGGGAACACGGAGAGCCGGTCGCCGTCCGCGATCGGGGTGTCGAGTCCGTCGAGGTGGAGCACCTCGCGACCGTTCTTCAGGACGTTGATCTGCGGGGCGAGGTCGCCGTCGACGATCAGCCGCCCGTCCATCCCCTCGTACGTCGACTCCAGCTCCCGCAGCACGTCGCCGACCGTGGAGTCGTCGGCGAACTCCGCGTTCACCGTCTTCCCGCCGGCGGCCTCGCGAAACGTCGCAAAGAACCGCAGTTCCAGTTCCATATCCGTACGTCGGGTCGCGGCGGCTTAAAAGCGGCCGGCCGCAGAAGCCGACGACCGTTAAAAGCGACGGCCGCGAAATAGCCGCGGGCGCAAAACGCTGTGGGCGCGAAACGCCACGGTCGCAGGGAAGCCCCGGGGAGACCGCGTCGGACCGACGCCGGCTACAGGTCGGACAGCCGGATGCCGTCCTCGACCAGCCGGAAGTTGCGCTCGCGGTCGAGGTCGTCGGCGAGCCACTCGTGGTCGTACAGCTGGCCGATGAGCTCGAGGTAGAGGTTCCGCCACGCGATCGCGTAGATCGGCGACTGCCCCCACGCGCGCAGTTCCGGGACGAACTCGTGGTAGGTGCTGGCCTGCGACTCCATGCGCTCGACAGCGTCGGCGACGACCTCGGCCGCCTCGTCCGGGTCCGCCTCGTCGAGCGCCTCGTTCAGTCGCGACTGGATCCCCGCGATGGCGCGGCGCATGTCCTGTTCGGCGGTCCCCTCCTCCTCCGGGAGCGACTCGACGACGCCCCGCGGCACGCCGAGTTCGATCTCTGGCATGCGATCACCTCGTGGGAGCGCGGTCAAAAAACCCGTTCACCCGGCAACGGCGACCGCGGCGACCGCGGCGCAACGGCCCGCCGCGGGCTGCGATTCGCCCCGACGCGTTCGTCGAGCCACGTCCCGGTCGCGTTCCCGACCGCCTCCCGACTGGCGTCGGGCGACAGCGACGCCGGATCGTCGCCGCGCTGCCGCCCGTAGGCCCCGAACCCGGCGTGGTTGACGCCGTCGAGCACCACGACCCGGGCGTCAGGCGGGAGGTTCGACCGCGACGCGCGCTCCCGCTCGGCGTCTATCACGCCGTCCGCGGCGCCGAGCACCGAGAGGACGTCGAGGCCGCTGTCGGAGACGTCGCGGTCGCAGTACGCGGCGTGGAGCACCAGCGCGTCGTACGCCGCGGCATTTTCGGCGGCGTGTCGACAGGCCATGGCACCGCCGAGCGAGTGGCCGCCGACCGCCCAGACGTCGACCTCCGGGTAGCGCTCGCGCACGCGGTCGGCGCGGTCCGGCGCGATGACGGCGAGGTTGAGGGGCATCTCCGCGACGACGACGAGCGCGACGCGGTCGGACGCGGCGACGACGTCCGCGGCGGTGGGGACGTAGCTCTCGTGAGCCACCCGCGCGCCCGGGTAGTAGACGAGTCCGACGGTCGAACCGGTCACCGGTCCGTCGCGGACCGCGGTGCCGAGCGCCGTCCGCTCGACGGTGACGTTCGGGTCCGCCTCGACCGCCGCCACCGCGTCCGCGTTCGGCCCCTGCCCGGCGGCGAAGTACGCGGCCCCGCCGGCGACGACGAGCGCGAGGAGCAGGACGACCGCACCCCCGGCGATCGCGAGCCGCCGGCGCGCGGGCAGTCGGCGAGCGATCCGTCCGCGGACCCCACTCACGGCGTCGGCGCGGCCTTCTGGAGCGCCGTCTCGGCGATGTTCCCGCCGTAGTCGGCCGACCGGAGGACGGAGTCGACGACGAGCCCGAGCAGCTGCGCGCGGGTGGGGTCGAGCTCCCGGAGGACCTCGTCGATGGACCGGACGCGCTCGTCGATCGCCCTGACGCCGGTTCGCGCCTCGTTCGCCCGCCGGGTCGCGGCGTCGGTGTCGTCGTCGAACAGCGCGTCCATCGCGGTGTCGATCACCTCGACCGCGTCGCCGTGGAGGTCGTCGACCGCCTCGACGACGTCGTCGGGAAGCGGGTCGTCGATGTTCAGCGTCAGGTGCGCGATCTTCGTCGCGTGGTCGCCGATCCGCTCCAGCTGCCGGGCGCTGGAATGGTAGTCGAAACACTCCTCGCGGGGCAGGCCGAGCTCCTCGGCGGCCTTGGGCGTCCGCAGCGTCGCGCGGAAGATCCGCGAGACGACGAGCCAGAGCCGGTCGAGGTCGTCGTCGCGACCGATCACGTCGCGCGCGAGGTCGTGGTCGCGCTCGGTGAGCGCGGTGAGCGCGTCTTCGAGCATCGACAGCGAGATCAGCCGCATCCGCGTGACCGCGTTGTGGATCGAGAGCTCGGAGGAGTCGAGCAAGTCCTGGACGACGACGCGATCGCGCGTCTCCTCCAACACTTCGAGGCCGACGAGGCTCTGGACCGCGTCGCGTATCGTCGACCGCTGCTCGGTGGTGATCTCGGCCGCCTCCAGTTCGATGACGTCGAAGCCGCTGACGTACATCGTCGTCACCGCCCGCTGGAGCGCCTGTCCGCTCAGGTCGGAGATGTCGAGCGTCCCCCGCGTTCGCTCCTCCTCCGACCGCGGCGTGAGGAACAGCGAGTCGCCGTCGGGGTGGAACTCGATCTCCGTCCCGGCCTCGACGTCGTTGTCGGTCGCCCACGTCTTCGGAATCGAGACCGTGTACGTCGAACCGCCGGTGACCTGAACCTTCCGCGTTTCCATACCTCACGTTCCAGAGCGGAACACCTTAATTTTGATCAAAATATATACCGGGTAGAGAGCCCGTATGGAACTGCGTTTCAGGGGACCCCTCAGACGGCGCGATAGTCCGTCTTCGGGTCGATAGGTAGATCAGTATTTTCACTATATACTACTATATACTTAGATAGATTTCGGCTCGGTCGCTACCGGCCTCGGCTCACACCACGCGGTTACGGAGCTCGTCGCCTGATTCCAGCCGCGCGACGTTGCCGGCGAGGATCTCCGCGACGCGCTCGTAGTACTCGGGCGTGTGCCCGGCGTTGTGCGGCGTGATCGTCGCGTTCGACAGCCCCCACAGCGGGTGGTCCTCCGGGAGCGGCTCCGGCTCGGTGACGTCGAGCGCCGCGCCGCGGATGCGGTTGTTCCGGAGTTCGGTCACCAGGGCGTCGGTGTCGACGACCGGCCCGCGCGCGATGTTGACGAGGACGGCGTCGGGCCGCATGGTCCGGAGCGCGTCGGCGTCGACGAGCCCCCGGGTCGCCTCGGTGAGCGGGCACGCCAGCACGACGTACTCGGCGTCCGCGACGGCCTCGTGGAACTCGTCGAACCCGTACACCTCGTCGGTCGGCCCGCCCTTCTCGGGGGAGTAGCGCACCCCGATCGTCTCGACGTCGAACGACTCGAGCCGATCGACGACCGCGCGCCCGATGGCGCCGAGTCCGACCACGGCCACCGTCGAGCCGTACACCTCGGTCGTCTCGTAGGTGCGCCACTCGCGCCGGGACTGCTGGCGGTACGCCCGGTGGAACTGTCTCGCGTGCGCGATCATCGACCCCACGACGTGTTCGGCGATGTTCGGCCCGTGGACGCCGGACGCGTTCGTCACGGCGACGCCGTGGTCGTCGAGCAGGTCGCGCGGGAGGTGGCCGGTCCCCGCGAACACGCAGGCGAACAGCTCCAGCTCCTCGGCGACCGCGAGCAGTTCCTCGTCGATAGTGAGGCCGACCGCCACCCGCGCGGTGCGAATCAGCTCGCGCTCCTCACCCGGCGTGCGCGCTCGCGCCACCGCGGCGTCCGGGAGCCGCTCGCGGACCGCCGCCGCCAGTTCGTCGGGGCCGAGTCCGTGGATCGTCTGTCGGAGGATCAGGACGTCCGGGTCGCTCATACGGGCAGTCTCGTCGGCGTCGATAAAAATGGTGTCAGTCGCCCGGAACGGGACGCGGCCGCAGCGACCGAACTGGAGGGCCTACGACAGCGCCGCGTCGAACGCCGCCTGGAGGTCGGCCTTCATGTCGTCGACGTGCTCGATCCCGACCGACACTCGGATCAGCCCGTCCGTGAGCCCGGCCGCGAGCCGCTCCTCGCGCGGGATGGCGGCGTGCGTCATCGCCGCCGGCTGCTCGATGAGGCTCTCGACGCCGCCGAGCGACTCCGCGAGCGTGAACACCTCCGTCTCGCTCACGACCGTCGACGCCTCCTCGAGGGTGCCGTCCAGCTCGAACGAGAGCATGCCGCCGAAGTCGTCCATCTGCTCGGCCGCCAGCTCGTGGTCCGGGTGCGACTCCAGCCCGGGGTAGTAGACGCGGTCGACGGCGTCGTGCGCCGACAGCCACTCGGCGAGCGCCATCGCGTTCTCGCAGTGGCGGTCCATCCGGACCGGGAGCGTCTTCGTCCCGCGGAGGACGAGGAAGGCGTCGAAGGGGCCCGGCGTCGCCCCGACGGAGTTCTGGTAGAACCCCAGCCGCTCGTCCAGCTCCGCGTCGTCGACGATGAGGGCCCCACCGATGGTGTCGGAGTGGCCGCCGAGGTACTTCGTCAGCGACTGGGAGACGATGTCCGCGCCGTGTTCGAGCGGGCGCTGGAGGTACGGCGTCGCGAAGGTGTTGTCGACCGCGCAGAGCGCGTCGTGCTCGTGGGCGACGTCGGCGAGCGCGCCGATGTCGTTGACGTTCATGAGGGGGTTCGTCGGCGTCTCCACCCAGACCAGCTCGGTCTCCTCGCGCATCGCCTCCCGGACCGCGCCGTGGTCGGTCGTGTCGACGAACGTGGTGTCGATGTCGTACTCGTCGTACACCTGCGTGAGGATCCGATGTGTGCCGCCGTAGACGTCGTCGCCGGCGACGACGTGGTCGCCCGCGGACAGCAGGTTGAGCACCGTGTTGATCGCGCCCATGCCGGAGGAGAAGCAGCGCGCGTGGCTACCCGACTCCAGCGAGGCGAGGTTCGCCTCGAGGTCGGTGCGCGTCGGGTTCCCGGTCCGGCTGTACTCGTAGCCGCGGTGTTCGCCCGGCCCGTCCTGCTCGTAGGTGGAGTTCGCGTGGATCGGCGTCATCAGCGCGCCCGTCTCGGGGTCGGGCTCCTGTCCGGCGTGGATCGCGCGGGTCTCGATGCGACGGTCGTCGCCGTCGCGGCCGTGATCGCTGCCGGCGTGGCTCCCGTCGTCGGCTCGGTCGGTCATACGTGACGGTGGTCACCGAGGAAAGTGATTCTTCCCCTTCGGACCGGCCGAACGAGAAGCTCGCCGCTCGCGGTGTGTGAGTGGATGCTCGGTCAGGGATTTGAACCCTGGTCGTCGGCTGACTTCCGAACCGGCGCCGAAGCGCCGCGTCCGCCGAAAGGCCAACATGATTGGCCGGACTACACCAACCGAGCGCGATTGACGCTTACGCCGGGGACAATTTAACTCTTCTCAACTCCCCGCAGCGTGCGACGGTAGCGCACGCGATCGACGCGCCTCGGTCGCGTCCCGCCCGGAGCCGAGCGGCCCGACCGAGACCGCACCCGACGGTGCGTTCGAGGTCGTTACTCGTCGATGTCGACGTGCTCGATCTCGACGGCCTCGCGGGGGTCGTCGTTGCGGCCGGTCGGCACGCCGCCGATCTCCTCGACGACGTCCATCCCGTCGATGACCTGCCCGAAGACGGCGTGCTTGCCGTCGAGGTGCGGGGTCGCGTCGAGCGTGATGAAGAACTGCGAGCCGTTCGTGTTCGGACCGGAGTTCGCCATCGAGAGGATCCCCGGGCCGTCGTGGGTCAGGTCGTCGTGGAACTCGTCGTCGAACTCGTAGCCGGGACCGCCGCGGCCGTTCTCCATCGGGTCGCCGCCCTGGATCATGAAGTCGTCGATGACCCGGTGGAAGACGATGCCCTCGTACAGCGAGTCGCCGCGGACCTCGCCGCTCTTCGGGTCCTCCCACGTGTTCGTCTCCGGCGCGGGCTCCGCGTCGGCGGCGGGGTCGTGGCGCGCTAAGCCGAGGAAGTTCTCGACCGTCTTCGGCGCGCGCTCGGCGAACAGTTCGACGACGATGTCGCCGTGGTTGGTCTGAAGCGTCACCTGCGGGTTATCGGGGTCGGAAACCTCTCGTGCCATGTTCTCGGGGAGGGACGCCCGTCGGAAAACCCTGCCCATCCGCGCGGGCCGTCCCCGGCCGCGAACACCGCGCTTATGAACGAACGCCGCGGACGCGTCGACATGAGTTCGACCCCGGTGTTGACCGTCGCCGCGCTCGTCGTCGGAGTGACGGTCGGCGCGCTGTTCGCCTTCCTCCGCGTGCCGATCCCCGCGCCCCCGGAGCTGCCGGGCGTGGTGGCGATCGTCGGCATCTACCTCGGCTTCAAGCTCGTCGGCTACGCCGGCGTCGGGTTCGACCTGCTCGACGCGCTCGGGCTCTGACGCGCGCCGCCCCGCGGCGCAGACGGCCGGTATCGTTTTCCGCCGGGCGCGAGCAGTATCGCACATGTACGACGAGATCCTCCTCCCCGTGGCGCCCGGCGGCGAGGCGAACGACGCGATCCCGCACGCGGCCAGCCTCGCCGAGCGCTACGACGCAACCGTCCACGTCGTCTCGGCCGCCGACACCGCGGCCGAGACCCTCGCCGGGCCGCGAGCGGGGGCGTTCTCCGACCGACTCGCCGACGCGGCCGCCGAGCGGGTGGAGGCCGTGACCGCCGAACTTGAGGCCGCCGGCGTCGAGGTGGTCGGCGACGTCGTCCGCGGCGAGCCGTTGGACGTGATCGAGAACGCGATCGACGACGGCGCCGACATCGTGATCATGCCGAGCCACACCCGACGGGGGATCCGCCGGCTCCTCCTCGGCAGCGTGACCGAGAAGGTCGTCCGCGTCGCGTCGGTGCCGGTCGTGACCGTTCCGATGGCCGACCCCGAAGCGACGGATCCCCCGGCCGAGACGCCCGACGCGGACGGCGGGGAGGCAGACGGCGGCGAGGCGGACGGCGACGACGCGGACGGCGACGACGCGGACGACGCCCAGTGACGGACGCGTCGGGCGGAGCGGAGACGGTCACGCGCGCCTTCCGCGTCGCGTACGACGGTCGGAAGTACGCCGGCTTCCAGCGGCAGCCCCACGCGCACACCGTCGCCGACGCGCTCCTCGGCGCGCTCGCGGACCACGGGATCGTCGACCCCGGCGACGGCCCGACCCACGCCACGCCGCCCGGCTACGCCGCCGCGGGGCGGACCGACGCCGGCGTCTCCGCCGTCGCCCAGACCGTCGCCTTCGAGGCGCCGGCGTGGCTCACGCCGCGCGCGTTCAACGGCCACCTCCCCGGGGCGGTCCGCGCGTGGGCCGCCGCCGACGTGGCCTCCGGGTTCCACGCGACCCACGACGCGGTCCGCCGGACGTACCGCTACCACCTCTACGCGCCAGACGCCGGCGCGAGCGGAACCCCCGAGTCCGCGCGTCGAGACCCGGAACACGCGGTCGACGACGAGCGGCTCCGGGCCGCGCTCGCGCGGTTCGACGGCGAACACGACTTCCACAATCTGACGACCGACGAGACGGGGACGGTTCGCGACCTCGACGCGCGGGCGACCCGCGAGGGCGACACGCTCGTCGTCGAGGTCGCGGCCGGCGGCTTCCCGCGCGCGCTCGTCCGCCGGATCGTCGCCGCGGCTCGGGCCGTCGGTCGCGGTACTGCCGAGCCGGAGTGGATCGACCGCCTGCTCGCTCCCGAGCCGATCTCGGGCGACCGCGGCGTCGGCCCCGCGCCGCCCGAACCGCTCGTGCTGTGGGACGTGACGTACCCCGACGTCGCGTTCGACCTCGACGCCGAGGCCGCCGAGAGCGCTCGCGTCGCCTTCGGAGAGCGACACCGAGACGCGCGTCACGCCGCGGCCGCCACCGGCGCGGTCCGCGACAGGCTGTTCGAGGCGCTCGACGAAGAGTGAGTGAACGAGTCGGCGACCGAGGCCGCCCGGGCCGTCAAGCGACTGCCGCTCAGGCGGCCGACCCGCCCGCGGGGGTCTCCATGCCGTCGACGCGGACGAGGAGCGTGTTGCCGTCGACGTTGGTCGCGTCCACCGTCCCCGAGAGGCGCAACCCGGTCGCGGGCGTCGGTCCCACGGTGACGTGGTCGCCCGTGTCGAACGGGCCGACCGACCCGCGGATCACGAGTTCGGCGCGGCACAGTTCGGGGTTCGTGACGCTCGACAGGTCGATCTCCGCGACGGTGACGTCCTCCACGGGAGTCCCCTCCCGCTCGACCGGCGTGGTCGCGGCGTCCTCGAGGCGCTCGATGCCGAGCGCGTCGTACGCCCCGTCGGTGGGGACGTAGCCGCCGTCGGGCCCGGCGACTCCCTCGACGAGGCCGAGGGTGCGAAGGCTCCCCATCCGGTTCCGAACGGTCCCCGCGTTGCGGTCTATCGCGTCCGCGATCTCGCGGCCCTGTACCGGCGCGTCGCGGCCCTCGGCGAGGTTCACGAGCGCGGTGAGCACGCGGTCCTGGCTCGAACTCAGCTGGATATCGGACATGTACGAGTTGATAGCCACTGAACTAATAAATGTTCGTGTATAACGTCATTATATTATTAGAAATCTACTTTTCGTAGCTATTTCCGAACGTTCGCTTTTTCTGACTCGCTACGTCTGGTAACACACGGTATTCGTGATTCCGGATAGTCGATTTTGCCAGTTTCGTGGGTTTTGGACCGCATGAAAAACCGTTTGTCGGCCGAAAATCGAAGTACGACGACGCTCGAATATAATCGTACCAATTCCTTATACGATCCACACCGCAAATATTTACCGACACGACTGGAAGCGGCGGGCGACTGATGACGATTCAACGCGACGCTTGCGATCGATCCCGGAGGCGTATCGGCGCTCCGCGAAGCGAGAGAGGCCAAGCACCGAACGGTCGAGCGCGAGGGGCGAATCGACCGGAGGACGGCGATGACTGATCCCGAGTCAGCCTTCGACGCGGACGGGAGAGCCGCTTCCGAGCGAGCGGCGAACGCGACGCAGACCGACGGTCGGGACGACGCGCAGAGCGACCCCTCCCCTCGTTCGTTGCTCCCGCACCGAGATCCGGAGGTCGAGCGCGAGCGAACTCGGTCCTTCGTCGCCGAGCGGGTCGACGCCGCTGGCGCGGACGGCGTGGTGGTGAACATGAGCGGCGGGCTCGACTCGACGGTGACGGCGGCGCTCGCGGTCGAGGCGCTCGGCGCCGACCGCGTGTACGGCCTCGTCCTCCCGTGTAACAAGATCGGCGCGCCCCACGCCCGCGACGCCGAGGCGCTCGCGGAGGCGCTGGGGATCGAACACGAGACGGTCCACCTCCAGCCCCTGTTCGCGCAGTTCGGGGCGGTCGTTCCCGACCGGTTCGACCTCCACGACGAACCGGTCCGGTCCGGAAACGCGGTCGCGCGGCTCCGGATGACGGTGGCCTACCTCGCCGCCAACGCGACGAACCGCCTCGTCTGCGGCACCGCGAACCGGAGCGAACTCCTCTTGGGCTACCTGACGAAACACGGCGACGGCGCGGCCGACCTGTTCCCGCTCGGCCACCTCTACAAGACGGACGTCCGGGCGCTCGCGGCGGAACTCGACGTGCCGGAGTTCGTCGTCGAGAAGTCGCCGACCGCCGGATTCCTGCCGGGACAGCGCGACGCGGACGACCTCGGGGCCCCCTACGAGGTCGTCGACCCCGTCCTCCACCTCGGCGTGGACCTGGGGCTGGACCCGGGATCGGTCACCGAGCGGATCGCGGCCGCCGTCGCCGAAGCCGACGGAGACGCGGGCGATAGCGGCGGCGACGGCGGCGACGACCGAGGGCCCGAGACCGCCGCGCTCGCCGACGTCGACCGCGCCCTCGTCGCGGACCTGCTCGGCCGCCATCGCGCGACCGCGCACAAGCGACTCCCGCCCGCGACGCCAGACGCGGATCTGGAGTAACGGAGCAGTCGGGATCGGGGCGCGCCGTCCCGTTCAGTCCCAGTCCGCCGGCCAGAGGTCGGCGGCGCGCATCCCCGTCTCGAAGTCGGCCTCGCGGAACGCGGCCGCGAGCTCGTCACGGTCCAGCCGGGGGAGGTCGCGCTCGGGGGCCGCGAACTCCGCGACGAGCAGGGCGACGAGCATCGCGTGCTCCCGGACGTTCCGGTCGTCGACCTTGTCTCGCGTGTCCGCGTGGGTGTGTCCCCAGCCGCGACCGCGGTCGCCGGAGTCGCTGTGGAGCTGGAGCGCCGGCACGCCGCGACGCACGAACGGCCACTGGTCGGAGAACGGGTGCGGCTGCGCGTCGACCTCGATCGGCTGGCGCGTCGCGGTCGACACCGCCTCCGCGACCGACGCGGCCGCCGTGGAGGCGTGCGCGAGCGCGACGAGGTCGCGGAACCGCCCCGCGCCGTCGACGTTGACCACGCCCTTCACGCGGTCGAGATCCACCTGCTCCGCGAGGTGCTCCGCGCCGAGCAGGCCCACCTCCTCGGCACCGACCGCGACGACGTCGACGCCGGTCGGGAGGTCCGCGCCCGCCAGGATCTCCGCCGCGGTCGCGACCGTCGCGATGCCGCAGCCGTTGTCGAGCGCGCCCTCCGCGATGTCGTGGGCGTCGTAGTGGGCGAGCAGGAGGACGCGCTCGTCGGTGTCCGGGCCGGCCGTCCCGACCACGTTGCGGCTCTCGCCGGGCGTCGTCGACGCCTCGACCGACAGCTCGACCTGCGCGACCGCGCCCGCGTCGGCCGGTCCGGTCCCCTCGCCCCCGACCGCGTACTCCCGGAGCCACGCGCCGGTCTCCTTCGAGACGCCGACGGCGACCGCCTCGGCCTCCTCGCCGAAGGTGAGCGACCCGGTGGGCGGGAGCTGCCCGTCGAGGTGGTTGACGAACACGAAGCCGACCGCCCCGGAGTCGATCGCGTAGCCGAACTTCTCCATCCGGTGGACGAACCGCCCGCCGGACGGCGTGGTCGTCGAGGCGACCGCGATCCGGCCCGCCACGTCGCGCTCGTCGATCTCCGAGGGGGTGCCGTACCCCACGTCGACGAGCTCGCCCGAGACGCTCCCCGCGGGCGAGTACGGGAGCGCCAGCGCCTCGAACGACCGCGTGGTCGGCTCGCCGTCGCGCCCGGAGACGGTCACGTCGAGCAAGGCCGACCCGCGCTCCCACGCCGGGAGGTCGAACGCCTCCGTGCGGACGTCCGCGAGCCCCGCGCGCTCGAAGGCGTCGGCGACGAGGTCGGCGGCCCGCCGCTCGCCCTCGCTGCCGGCCATCCGGCTCCCGATCGCGGTGAGGTCGGTGAGGAAGCGCCACGGCGCGTCGTCGGTCCAGGTCGCCCCGAGCGCGGGGGCGAACTCGGCGGACCGCTCGCGCACGCGCTCGACCGCGTCGGCCGCGTCAGTCCGCGCTCCGTCTGCTGCGTCGTCGGTCATGCGCGTGTCTCCGTCGGCGACGTGTTAAGCGTGTGGCTCGCGGCACTCGCGGGCCCGATCCCGGCTCGCCCGTCAAAACGCTACGTTGAAGTGGGACGGTCGGGTACTTCGATTCGAGCACCGTTGGTCCAGTGGTAGGACATTAGCTTCCCAAGCTAATAGCCCGGGTTCAATTCCCGGACGGTGCACTTCCGACTGACTCCGTCAGTCAACGTTTGCCTCGCTTCGCTCGGCAAACTCCCTCCGGTCGTGCCCCGTCCAACGTCCCGTTCGCTGTGCTCACGGGACTCCCGGACGGTGCATTCCTGCGGCGAGCAACGTCGCGAGCCGCAGGAATCGGCAGCGGAATTGAACCCTATCAGTCGCGCGCAGCGAGTGAAACGAGCGAGCACGTCTGCTTCCGGTTCGATGAGCGGAGGCCGTCGCGTCCGAAGCCGAGGTCCCTGCGTCTCTCGCCTATCCGAGAGGACGCGCCTCGGAGAGTATCGTTCGGAGACTGCCAAGACTGTAGGAGGGACCAGTGACCGCCGTGGGCCGGGAGTCCGCGGTACTCGATCAGTCCCCCTCGGCGCCGCCTTGAACCGCCACGGCGCCATTCTCTCCGCCCTGTTCGACGCGGACCGTCCTCGTCGGGAACGCCATCTCGAACCCGGCGTCTCGGAACGCCCGCTGGATCTCGCGGTTCACCGTGCTCCGCACCTCCTTCCAGCGGTCGAGGTCGTCGACGTGATACTCGAGCCTGATCTTCATCGACGACTCGCCGTAGTCCCAGAACCACGCGCCCGTCTGTTCCGTGTCGACGCCGTCAACGGAGTTCACCGTCTCGGTGGCCAGGTCGATCGCGGCGTCCATCTCGGTCGGGGCGGTGTCGTACGACAGGCCGAGGAACGCCTTGACGCGTCGGGTCGGTTCCGAGGAGATGTTGCGCACCTCGGCGTTCGCGATCGTCGAGTTCGGAAGGGTGACGAGTCGCCCGTCGAAGTCGCGGATGCGCGTCGTTCGGAGGCCGATGCTCTCGACGGTTCCGGTCGTCCCGTCCACGTCGACGGTGTCGTCGATCAGGAACGGCTTGGTCGTGAGGATGTGTGCGCCGCCGAAGATATCGGCCATCGTCTTCCGAGAGGCGAACGCGATAGCTACCCCGGCCACCCCGAGAGAGGCGATAACGGCCGTGACGTCGTATCCCAGGGAGTCGAGGATGACGACGCCCGCGACGGACACGATAGCGATGTTGGTGATGCGGCTGACGATCGGAACCAGCTCGTCGTCCAGCTTCGTCTCGGTCCGCTCGACGTACTCGACGAGGTAGGTGTCGATGAACCCGTCCGTCAGCCGGACGGCGATCCACGCGACGGTCAAGACGACCGGGATCTCGACGGACGCGTTCAGGACCGTCCGCAGCGGCTCGGCCGGCGCGAGGATCCGCTGACCCGCGAGCGCCCCGAACACGATACCGAGCAGCACGACGGGGCGGCCCAAGGCGTAGAGGATGATGTCGTCGACCTCGGTCTTCGTGGCCTCGGCCGTCTGCCGTAACCGGCGCTCATAAAAGAAGCTCAGCGACCGCCCGAGGACGCCGCCGAGAAGCAGCACGGAAAAAAACAAGAGGTACTCCGGAATCGTGCTTCCGAGGTACGTCTCCGAGAAGAGCGAACTGACGGCCATAGTCGAACCCCTTGTCCCTCTTACATAATTCTACCGTCGATTCGGCCGGCTGTGAGCGAAGCGAGGGTCCGCGGCCCGGATAGAGCGTCCCCGTCGCAGCGGCGCACCGGCCGAGACGCCGGTCTCTCGCCTCGGTCAGAAGATGTTCGCCTGGTCGTACACCGAGATGCCGGTGTCCGTGATGTCGTACGGCTTCGTCTCGCGGGAGTGGTTCGCGTCGCGGATCTTCTGGATCTCGACGGCGAGACGGGTCTCGCGGAAGTCCGACCCGCGGACGTACTGGAGCACGAACACCGCGTCGGTGAGGTACTCGACGATCCCGTGCCGCGACGCGTACTTCGTCTCCTCGCTCGCCTCGGAGGTGAGCAGCGTCGTCACGCCCGCCTCCTTCAGCGAGCGCGTGAACCCGAACACCTCCGAGCGGCGCTTCGCTGGGTGGTCGTACATCATCTCCAGCAGCGAGACGGAGTCGAGCACCAGCCGGTCCGCGTCGAACTCGGCGATGAGCCGGACGAGGTCGTTGCGAATCGACGCCAGCGAGTTGGCCATCTCGATGGGGTCGATGGCGACGACGGCGAGGCGGTCCTCGGCCGCGTGCTCACGGAACGACCATCCCTTCTCGGCCGCCGTGTCGAGAATCGACTCGCGGGTCTGTTCGAGCGTGATGTAGATCCCCTTGTTCCCCGATTCGAGGGCGTGGTTGAGGAACTGGAGCGCGAACGTCGTCTTCCCGGTCCCGGCGCCGCCGATGACCGACAGCAGCGACCGACTGGGGACGCCGCCGAGGATCATGTCGTCGAGCCCCTTGATCCCGATGTCGGTCCGGTCGATCTCGGACTCGAACTCGTCGGGGTCGACGTCGAAGTCGGTCGTCTCGCCGCCGCCGCCCGCCTCGCCGGCGAGGTCGCCGAACCCGAAGTCGTCGTCGCCGGCGCTCGCAGCGCCGCGGTAGCCGCCGAACGGGTCGCCGCCCCCGCCGCCGGCGCCTCCGGCTCCGCCCCCGCCCGCACCGCCGCCGGTCCCGCTGTCCCCGCGGCTCCCGCCGAAGGGGTCGTCCGCACCGAACGGGTCGCTCCCGCCGCCGGACCCGGCGTCCACGTCGGGGGCGCCGCCGGCGTTCGCGTCGGCGTCGGTCCCGCCGCCGAAGGGGTCGTCCCCGCCGAACGACCCGTCGTCACCGCCGACGTCGCCGAACGCGTCCGCGGGCACGCCGTCAGCCGCCGGGTCGTCGTCAGAGCGGTCCCCGCGGAACTCCTCGGCCCCGCCGAACGGGTCCGCATCGCCGCCCGCATCTTCGGAGGGGTGCGCCTCACCGTCGCCCCCGGCGTCGTCACTTCCAGCGTCGTCGTCTCCAGCGCCGCCGCCGAACGGGTCTCCGTCGCTCGCGTCCGCGTCCGACCCCCCGACCGCACCGCCGAACGGGTCGTCGGAGGCGGTATCCTCGCTCGACGCGCCCAGTTCGACCGCCGGGTCGTCGAACTCTCGCTCCGCCTCATCGTCGGGGACCTCGGGTCCGTCCGCCGCGTGCTCCGTCTCTGCTGTCGCGTCCTCCGTCTCCGCCTCGTCGTCGGACCCGCCCTCAGCCTCTCCCACCGGCCGCTCGTCGGACTCTCCGTCGGTCTCGCGCAGCGCGCGCTCGAACCAGTCGTCCTCCTCGCTCATCGTTTCCGCCGCCCGTGGGGGGTCGACATGGCCCGAGCAACGCGGTCGAGCGGCTTGAAACTTTCCGGCGAACTCTCGCGCGTCGAGAACTCGGCGGGGTTCCCCGATGTCCGCACGCTTTTATCCGGGGATCGGGATGGGTTCCCCATGGAAGTGGGTATCGTCGCGCGAAAGGGGAGCGAGCGCGCCGCGTCGCTCGCGGCGACGCTCCGGGACGTCGTCGTCGACGCGGGCGAGGCCGTCTGGCTCGACAGAGAGACCGCCTCGGCCCTCGACGCGGGCGACGACGCGCGCGCGGTCGACGCGTTCGGCGACTGCGACCTCGTCGTCGCGGTCGGCGGCGACGGGACCTTCCTCTTCGTCGCGCGCAACGCGGGCGACACGCCGATCGTCGGGGTGAACCTCGGCGAGGTGGGGTTCCTCAACGCGGTCCAGCCCGCCGACGCGGCGACCGCGCTCCGCGCCGAGATCCGGGCGTTCCGGAACGACGGACTCGACGTCCGCGAGGCCCCGAGGCTCGCCGCCAGCGCCGGGGACTGGACGTCGACGCCGGCCGCGAACGAGGTGGTCGTCCAGGGCGAGCGCCGCGGCCCCGGCGGCGGGATCGACTACGAGGTGCGCGTCGACGGCTCGCGCTACGCCGGCGGCCACGCCGACGGCGTGCTCGTGGCCACGCCGACGGGGTCGACCGCGTACAATCTCTCCGAGCGCGGCCCCCTCGTCCACCCGGCTGTGGAGGGGATCGTCGTCAACGAGATGGTGGCCGACGAGGGGATGCCCCCGCTCGTCGTCGACGCCGACGCGACCGTGACGGTCGCGGTCGCGGACGACGCGGGCGCGACCGTCGTCAGCGACGGCCGCGACACCGCGACGCTCGACGGCCCGGTTGAGGTGACCGTCGAACGCGCCGCGCCCCCGATCCGGATCGCCGGCCCGCCCTCCGACTTCTTCGAGGCGCTCGGGAAGCTCTCGTGAGCCGGACGCGCCCGAGGCCGGCACGCGGGCGAACGCACCCACAAAGCGTTTACCGGACGGCTGCCGACGCCGGAGCGTGAATCGCCGTTCGAGGCTCGGGCGGTACGCGGCCGCCGGCGTCGTCGTCGCCGCGCTGGCGGCCGTCGCGCTCGCGGTCTCCCCCGAGGCGGCGCTCTCGCGGCTGCGGTGGCTCGCGACCGACCCGATCCGGTTCGGGGTCGCGGTCGTCGCGCTCGCGGCCGTGCGGCCGCTCCTCGCCTGGCCGACGACGCTGCTCGCCGTCGTCGTCGGCTTCGGGTACGGCTGGCTCGGGACGCCGCTCGCGATCGCGCTGGTCGTCGCCACCGCGCTGCCGCCGTACGCGCTCGCCCGGGCGGGGCGACTCCGGCTCGAGGGCGAGGGGGACGCGGCCGGCGACTCGGGGGTCGCCGCGCAGTTCTGTCGCGCCGGCGAGCGCTTCGCGGCGGAGTCCGGGAACCTGCGCGCCGTGGCGGGGACGCGGCTCCTGCCGCTCCCCTCCGACGCGGTGACGGTCGGGGCCGCGGCCGCCGGCGTCGGCGTCAGGCCGTTCGTCTTCGGGACCGCGCTCGGCGAGCTGCCGTGGGTCCTCTCCGGAGTCGCGGTCGGCGTCTCGCTCGACCGACTCGCGGCGGGCGGCGGGTCGCTCGTCGACCCGACGGTAATCGTGGGGATGGCGGCGGTCGGCGTGCTGGTCCTCGCCGGGCCGCTCTACCGCACGCTCGCGGGCCCGGACGCGGCCTCGTCGGCCTAATTCGGGTAGAGGAGGGTCGGGTGCCGCCGGGTAAGTCGATCGGTAGAGGAACGGAACCGAGCGGAGAACGGGACGGACCGAAAGTCGCGGGGACAGAAGAACGCGAGGACCGCCCGAGCGTCGGTCGTCGCGCGGGCGATCGTGCGGGCCGTGTGCCTCTGACAGCAGACGGGTGCTCTGGTTCGGGAACCGCTCGCGGCGGCGCGCGCATTCCCCCGGTCCCCGAATCCCGGGAACCGATCCCAGCCCTGACCCCGGAACCGCGGGGCGCGCGGCGCTCGCCCGACGGCGAGCGACCGGACGCGGCCGCGGCTCCAACGGGGGACCGGGGGGCGCGGCGTTTTACGAGCCGCCGTCGGTCGCGTTCTCGCCGTCGGTCGAGTTCCCGCCGTCGGCGTCGCCCGACTCCTCGTACTCGACCTCGATGCCGCTCGGGACCGGCCTGAGGAGGTAGCGACCGTTCCCGCGGAGCACCGGCGCGAAGTCCGCGGTGAATGTCGTCCGCGTGTTCTCGCGGATCTCGAACTGCTCGTTGAACTTCAGCGGCGCGTTGCCCGGCAGGTCGACGGCCGCGTCGCTCCCGTCGGTGAGCGTCCCGTCGGCCGACGAGACGTCGAGCTGGAGGTACGGGTACTCGCCGGTCTCGAGTTCGCGCTCGTCGACCAGCTGCGTCTCGCCGTTCTGGAGTTCGACGAGGTCCGCCTCCTGCGACTCGTCGAACTCGTAGTACTCGCGACCCTCGGGCTCGTCCTCCGCGTCGTCGGTCTCGTTGCCGTCGGCGGTCTCGTCCCCCCCGTCGCTCCCGTCGTCCGTGTCGGTCTCGTTCTCGCCGTCGGCGTCCGCCTCCGGTTCGGCGCCCTCCGGACCGAGCCAGAACCCGTCGACGGTGACGACGAGCGACTCGAAGTCCGCGATGTCGGCCGGCTGGTCTGTTACCTGCGTCGCGAGCGTGCCGGTCGCGCGACCGACGCAGCCGGCGAGGCCGGCCGCGCCGAGGGCGGCGGCGCCGGTCGCCTGGAGGTACGTGCGCCTGTCGATCGCGTCGAGGTCGGGCGTGCGGTCCGTCACGTTACGCACCCCCCTCGCCGTCGGCGGTCGAGCCGTCCTCGGCGTCCGTTCCGTCGCCCTCGCCGGCGCCGTTCCCGGCGATGTCGCTCACGGTCTCGCCGAGGTCGTCGACGCCGCCGGAGAGGAACTCGTTCACGTTATCGAGGATTCCGCCGACGAAGTCCGGAACTTGACTCGGGAGGTCGCTCGGCGGCCCCGCGTCGCCCGAGGCGTTGTCCGGGCCGGGGGTCGCCGCGACGGCACCGGCGGCCGCGCCGGTCCCGATCAGTACCACCGTGGCCAGCGCCACGATCAGCGTCGTTCGTATCGCACTCATGACGACTCCCCCTCGGAGCGCTACACGGTTTAATGACCCAAGCCGTTCAGCCGAGTTACGCCCGATTTAACTCGGTTTAATCGGCGGAAGACGGGCCGAACGGCCAGATCGACCTGCGTCGGGGGTCGTATATAAATGGACAGTCGAACCGACCGCGGTCACCTGCGCGCCCGCGGACTGCGACCGACAGGAGCGGACGGCGACAGTCGGGCGCAGTCGAGAAGCGAGTCGGTGTTCGAGCCGACTACGGCTCCAGGCGGTTGGGGTCGCGCGGGAACATGATCGCCTCCTTGATGTTGTCGAGGCCGGCGACCTTCTGGACGAGGCGGTCGATGCCGAGCCCGTAGCCGCCGTGCGGGGGCGTGCCGTAGCTCAGCGCCTCGATGTAGAACTCGAAGTTCGCGGTCTCGACGCCCTCCGCCTCCATGACCTCGACCATGCGCTCGACGTCGTGTTCGCGCTGGCCGCCCGAGGAGAGCTCCTGGCCCTTGTAGATGAGATCGAACTTCCGGGAGGCGATCTCGTCGTCCGGGACGTCCTGCATGTAGTAGAACTTCTCGTCGGGGTAGCCGACGACGAAGAACGCGGGGTGGCCCTGCTCCTCGAAGTGTTCGCCCAGCAGCTTCTCGCCCTTCGTGTCGAGGTCGGTCGGGTCGTCCGGGAAGTGCCCGTACTCGGTCTCCAAGATGTCGAGCGCCTCGTCGAAGGTGATCCGCGGGAAGTCGTCCTCGGGGACTTCTAGGTCCACGTCGAGGAGGTCGAGTTCGCGCTCGGCGTTCTCGGCGACCTCGCGGAGCGCGTAGCGGAGCGACTCCTCCTGGACGTCCATCACGTCGTCCTCGTCGTCGATGTACGCCAGCTCCACGTCGAACATCGCGATCTCGGAGACGTGGCGCGAAGTGGCGAAGTCCTCGGCGCGGAACGCCGTACCCGTCTCGTAGACGGCCTCGTAGCCCGAGGCCATCAGCATCTGCTTGTACAGCTGGGGGCTCTGCGAGAGGAACGCGTCCTGGTTGTAGTAGAGGATCGGGAACAGCTCCGCGCCGCCCTCGGCGCCGCCCTTCGAGATCAGCGGCGTCTTGATGTCGACGAACCCCTCGTCTTCGAACCACTCCTCCATCGCGGTGATCAGCTCGGAGCGGAGGGTGAACACCGCCAGCGTCTCCGGCTTCCGGAGGTCGAGCGCGCGGTTGTCGAGCCGGGTCGAGAGGTCGACCTCGATGTCCTTCGAGATCTCGAGCGGGAGCGGGGACTCCGCCTCGTCGATGACCTCGTACTCGGTCGGCGCGATCTCGACGCCGCCGGGCGCCTGGTCGCTCTCCAGCGGTTCGCCGACGACGCGGACCACGTCCTCGGCGCCCACGTCCTGGACGGCCTCGAACAGCTCCGGCTCGCGCTCCTCTTTGAAGACGATCTGGATGAGCCCCTCGCGGTCGCGCACGATGAGGAACACGAGGCCCCCCAGGTCGCGGATCTCGTGGACGTGGCCGGCGATGGCGACCTCGTCCGCGTCCGGTTCGACGTCCGACGTGTGGATTCGCTCGATCATGGCGGTTTCTGCTTGTCCGCAACTGGTCGGGGAGCCGGCATAGGCCTGTCGTCTCGCCGTCGACGGAACCAGACGCGCGCGGCCGCTCGGCGGGATTCTCGGCGGCTCGGGGACCGAACGCACCGTGGCATGTAGTCGCATAACTAACATAATTTTAAGTCGAAACCGGTTCAGAACGTGAACAACGGCGCTCCCCGCGCCGCGGAACCGATCATGACCCGCTCCACCCTCTCGACGCTCGCGCGGTCCGAGAGCGTCGCGTTCCTCGGGTGGATCGGGTATTCGGCTCCGAACTCACGGTCCGTCCGCCCGACCGCGTGACGCGCGTCGGCTGGGGAGGATTTCCCCGGGACGGACCATCTCCCGTTCTCTCCAGCCGCCGCTGTCTCGTCGCGCGCGTCGAGCCGGACGACCGCACCCTCGCGAGCGCCGCAGTCGGCGACCCCCGCCGTCGGCGCGTTCGAGGCCGCGGACCGGCTCGTCCCGGACTCCGGACCGGGACGCCGACCGGCCGCGCCGCGTTCGACTCGCGGCGAGGGCGTATGGCGACAGCCATCCACACGCCGTCGGTCGAGGCCACGGTGACCGTCCGCGTCTCGCAGGCGGCCACCGGCGACCTCGTCGCCGGCGCACGAGCACAGATCGAGCGAATCGACGGCCTCCGCGTCGAGGAGATCGAGATCGCCGGCCTCCGGCCCGGCCTCAACGACACCACGGTCGAGGCGGTCGCGACCCTCGCGGTCGGCGAGGAGGCGGGCCCCGAGGCCGACCCCGACGCGGCCGAGGAGTTCGTCGTCGACCGCGTCCGCGAGCGCCTCGCCGACGGCTTCGGCGTCGACCCCGAGCGCGTCGAGCGGGTCGACCCGCCCGATTGACGGGCGGAGCGGGCGTCCCGCGAACGGCTCACTCCTCCGCGATCCGTTCCCGCACCTCGGCCTCGGCGCGCCGGAGCACTTCTCGGATCGGGAGGCCGGTCGCCTCGGCGACCGCGGCCGCGTCGTCGTACTCCCCGCTGACGTCGTACACCGACCCGTCGGTCGTCGAGGCGACTTTCACGGTTACCTCGTGATCCGCATCGTCGACCCGGAGCGTCGCCGCCTCGAACTCGCGGTCGGCGATCCAACGGTGGCTCGCGCCCGATTGGCGCACTCCGAGCGTCCCCGTCTCGCGGGCGAGACGCTCGGCGACGGCCTCGGCGTCCGCCGGCTTACAGATCACCTTCACGAGGTGACCGGGCCGCGACTTCTTCATCGTCGTCGGAACGATCGTGACGTCCCGCGCGCCGGCCCGCGAGAGGGTCTCCTGAAGCCCGCCGAGCACCTCCGGCGCGGCGTCGTCCAAGTTCGTCTCTAGGACGGCGATGTCGTCGTGGACGAGCGACCCGTCGGCAGAGTGGTCGCCGTGAGTGTGGTCGTCGTGCGCGTGATCGCCCTGTGCGCGGTCGGCGCTGTGTTCCCCGCGGTCGTCGTCCGCTCCGGGGTCTCCCCCGTCGCCGACGAGCGCGCGCAGGACGTTCGGGTGGCGCTCGAAGTCGGCGTCGCCCGCGCCGTAGCCGGCGCGCTCGACCGCCAGATCCGGGACCGCGTCGACGTCGTCGGCGACCGCCCCGAGGATCGCGGCGCCCGTGGGCGTGAGCAGTTCGCGGTCGATCGGCCCGCCGACGATCCGGAAGCCGGCCCGGGCGGCGATCTCCGTCGTCGCCGGGGCGGGGACCGGGTACGCGCCGTGGCTCATCTCGACAGTTCCGCCCCCGGCGGCGACCGGCGTCGTCACGACGCGGTCGGGGTCGAGGTCGTCCAGCAGCAGCGCGGCGCCGACCACGTCGGCGACCGCATCGTCCGCGCCCACCTCGTGGAAGTGCGTCTCTTCGAGGTCGACCCCGTGGACCGACGCCTCCGCGCGGCCGAGAAGCTCGAAGGCGTCGAGCGCGGTCGACTCGACCGCGTCGGGGAGCCCCATCGACTCGACGAGGGCGACCACCTCGCGGTAGCTCCGGTGGACGCCCGCGCCCTCGGCATTGACCTCGTCTTCGGGTGAGTCCGTGTCGCTATTGTGGCTGTGGTCATGGCCGTGCGTGTGACCGCGATCGTGGTCCTGTTCCTCGTCGGGGACGCGATCGTGGGCGTGACCGTGGCTGGCGACGGTTCCGCCCGCCTCGTCGCCCTCGCCGTTGACGAGGACGTCGACGGTCGTCGCGCGGATCCCGTTCTTCTCCGCCTCGCCGACCTCGTATCGGATCGGGAGGGCGTCGCGCACGGGGTCGAGGACCGTGGGGTCGGCGCCGGCGGCGATCAGCGCGGCGCAGATCATGTCGCCGGCGGCGCCGGTCCGACCGTCGAAGACGAGCGTTCGCATGGGTCTTCCGAGGCGACTGGCGGACAAATACCTCGGGATTGACGCCGCCGAATCGGTCGGGCGGTTGTTTATAAACATCTGAGCGGTGGCCTTGGTTTATGTTGCTCTGTTGAAATCCATGAGTTGTGAGATATTTCTCGCGTCGCGGTGAATACAGAGGGTGTATTCAGCACGGCAACCGAGTTTGGTTCCCGGTAAGTCAAGTGAATCAGTCGTTCTGTAGAACTGTACATTTTCTCCATCTACCCACAGAAAATACTTATTCGCCAGAACGTTCGTACCGAGTAGTGCCATCCCGTAAGATGCTCCTTGTAGCAGTCGCTATCGGGGTCGTCCTCACCGCCGGTTCGTTTGCGCTTGATACAGCGACCCCTGATACGACGTACACCTACGAGGCGAGAGAACTGCCGGACTCTCAAGAGGACGCCGCAGAGACGGTTGTGGACGACACCACAGTCGTCCCGGAGGGACCGTCAGCAGTGTTCTTCGCCAGCAGTGGTTCTGGCGACCAGCCAGAACGGATGGCCCTCCGCGAGGCGGCAAACGGGTCTCGACCGAAGGCAGAGTTCCCAGGGTCGCTCGTCGACCACCAGTATGCCGTTGTCGGGACCAGTGGCACCTTCTCAGAAGTCAGTGAAGTCTATCGCCTCCACGAACACAGGGACGGTGAGACGGTGCGAATCACTGCCGAGCGAATCACATTACAGACGTTCTACGACGAACTCGCGGTTTCCACCGCCGCCGACCCTCGATTACGTGAACTCGTTCGAACAGGGGAACTCACGACGCACGAACGCTTTCCTGTCGTTCTCATTGCGCACGACGGGCAGTACTACCACGTGATTCAACCACCACTGTCGGCCCCATACACGGGTGTACGAACTGACCTCCACAACGCAGGGTACGTTCTCGGGAATGGGATTGCACTCCTTGCAGGGGGATGGTACATCCTTGAGCGGAGGGGGCGATATATCTGGGGCGATGGTCCCGAGATTCGTCGCTGACGACCAGCGAGAAACCACATACTGAACGTTGACGTAGTTAATCCACGCTGCCGATCAACTGATTAGGGCAATCGAAACCCTGCCTGGGTTTCCGTAACCGACTTTCGCCCTGTACTCAGCACGCAGTTCGTGTCAGTTTTGAAGGGTTTCAACAGAGCCGTTTACGGATAAACGACGCTACCGCGGCGGTGACCACCTCCAAAGCCCCA
>ERZ1034547.68-NODE-68-length-27536-cov-44.289291_pt1 | contig 27536 bp, 21 predicted proteins | sample MGYA00520642_ERZ1034547 | MGnify/ENA primary metagenome ERZ1034547 (study PRJEB33760, sample SAMEA4777713) | hypersaline lake metagenome | biome: hypersaline environment; feature: brines | place: Spain | collected 2012-08 | depth 0 m ... | reverse complement strand
CCAACTCCGTGGGTTCCTCCATTAGTGTACACTAATGGACGGATATGTTCATAAGGCTTGCGGGCAGCGAGGCCGCGCCGGGTCGGACCACGGTCGATTTCTGCGGCGAGTGTCTCGTACGCCGCATGGACGAGCACGCGAGCGCAGGCGTCTACGCGCGTGAGTACGAGTCGATCGACGCGGTGGTCGAACTCGGTGTCGCCGGAGGTCGGGTGATCGCGGTGCGGTTCCCCTCCACCACGCCGAGCGACGCGGGACGAGAGCATCCCCTTCTCGATCACATCGGTGCAGCCATCGACGGATCGACCGACGCGTTCGAGGCGCTCGCGACGGCCGAGGTCGGGCTCACCCTCGCGACCGACCAGCGACGCGTGTTAGAGGCGCTCCGGTCGGTCCCGGCCGGCCAGTCGGTGTCGGTGAGCCGGCTCACTCGGCTCGCCGGGTCCGACCCGAACGAGGCCGACGACCTCGAGACGGTGACGGCGGCACTGCGGGCGAACCCGGTGCCGATACTCGTTCCCGACCACCGCGTCGACGGCGGCCCGTACGCGACGCCAGCCTCCGTCCGCGACGCCCTCCGGCGCGCCGAGGGACTCTGATCGGCGGCCGACTCCACGGCCGAACGACCGACCCACCCGCGCGGCGTCGACCCCGAGAAACTATACCGTGGGCCGACGGCGTGTACGAGCATGGACGAGGGGGAGCGTTCGTACCTCGACGCCGGGGCACAGCGGGACGACGCGATCGACCCACCTACGTCGTTTCGGGAGTCGGCCGCGGTCTCGGACCCGGCGGTGTACGAGCGGTTCACCGAGACGTGGCCCGACGCCTGGCGAAGGGCGGCGGCGTGCCTCGAGTGGGATCGCGACCCCCAGACGGTCCTCGGCGGCGAGCCGCCGGCGTACGAGTGGTTCCCTGACGGCCGGCTCAACGCCGCCGTCAACTGCGTCGACCGTCACGTGGAGACGCGGCCGAACCAGCTCGCCGTTCGGTGGGTCGGACGGCGCGGCGAACAGCGGTCGTACACGTACGCCGACCTCTCCCGTGCGGTGAACGCCGCCGCCGCCGGGCTCCGTGAACTCGGCGTGGACGCCGGCGACGTCGTGACGCTGTACCTGCCGATGATCCCGGAGCTACCGGTCGCAATGCTCGCGTGTGCGCGTCTCGGAGCGGTCCACAACGTCGTCTTCGCCGGGCTGTCGGCGGAGGCGCTCGCGGCCCGCCTCGACGCGGCCGACTCGACGGTGCTGATCACGTGTGACGGCTACTACCGCCGCGGGGACGCGTTCAACCAGAAGTCCCGCGCCGACACCGCGCGGGTACGGAGCGAGGTCAACCTCGCGGCCACGGTGGTGGTCGACCGGCTCGGCGACGCACTCGAGGTGTCACTCGGTCCCGACGAAGTCGACTACGGAGCCCTCTGTGCGAGCCACGAGGGCACGACCGTCGACCCCGTCACGCGTCGTGCTACGGACCGGTTGTTCGTGATGTACACCTCCGGGACGACCGGACAGCCGACGGGCGTCGAGCACACGACGGGTGGGTACCTCTCGCACGTGGCGTGGACGACGCGAACCGTGCTCGACGTGCGACCCACAGACACCTACTTCTGTGCGGCCGACATCGGCTGGATCACCGGCCACTCGTACGGCGTGTACGGTCCGCTCGCGGTCGGGACGACGGTCCTGATGGACGAGGGGTTCTCCGACACGCCCGACCGGATCGCAGAGCGCATCGACCGACACGACGTGACCGTCTTCTACACCTCGCCGACGACGATCCGGTCGCTCGTGAAGCGGGGGGCCGCGGCACTTGAGGAGTACGACTGCTCGTCGATACGGCTGTTGGGGACGGTCGGCGAGTCGATCACGCCGGAGACGTGGCACTGGTATCGCGACCACGTCGGTGACGGCGAGACGCCGGTCGTCGACACGTGGTGGCAGACCGAGACCGGCGCCATCCTCCTGGCGACGCTGCCCGGCGTCACGCCGATGAAGCCCGGTGCCGTGGGGCCCCCGCTGCCGGGAATCGACGCCCTCGTCGTCGACGAAGACGGCGACCCGGTCGACCCCGGCGAGCCTGGTGTGCTCACACTGACCGCGCCGTGGCCCGGCATGTGTCGAGGACGCCACGCGGGCGACGACCGCACCCGCGAGACGGACTGGGTCGAGACCGACGACGGCTGGCGATACCGGACTGGTGACCGCGCAGTCGTCGACGAGGACGGCTACGTACGCATCCTGGGTCGCGTCGACGACGTGCTCAAAGCGTCCGGCACGCGATTCAGCGTCGGTACGCTCGAGGCGGCGATCGTCGGCGTCGACGGCGTCGTCGAGGCGGCCGCGGTGACCGACGACCGTGGAGCGATCGTCGCGTACGTCGTCACGCGCTCCGACGGCCGACCGAGGGCCGACCACCGCGAGGCCATCGCCGCGGCGGTCGAGACGGACGTCGTCGCCGCCGCGGTTCCCGACCAGATCGTGTTCACCACGGATCTCCCGAAGACCCGATCCGGGAAGGTGATGCGTCGACTGCTGGCGGACGTCGCCCGCGACGAGGCGTTGGGTGACGTGAGCGCCCTTCGCAACCCCGAAATCGTCGGTGAGATCGCCTCGGCCGTCCGCGAGGACGCCTCGACGCCGGAGTGAGCGGCGACGTCTCGTTTCGGAATCGTCGTGTAAGCCGAACGTCGTTCTGAGCTCCACACCAGCCCGGGACGCTTCCTGCTCGCGCGCGAGAGGATCCACCGACGCGACCGATCGAAACGTTCTCACTTCGGACTCGCATACGGATCCGAAACGATGGGCAAGACGCTGTCACGGGCGTCGTACGACGCGCTGGTCGCGGCGGCGGCGACGACGCGGGCCGAGATCGTCGTTCGCCTCGCTGGGGAAGCCGGGTTGCGCACGAGCGAGCTGCCGCGGGTCCGACCGGGTGACCTTCGCGAGCCGCCGAGGTCGTCGGTCGCGCTGCTCGCGGTCCCGACGGCAGACGGCGACGCCGTCGACCGCGAGGCTCCGGTGCCGGCGTCGCTCGCGGCGTCGCTTCGGGCGTACGCCGAACGGATGGACCTGGACGACACGGATCCGTTCGTGCCGGTGTCGACGCGTCGCATCCAGATGCTGGTGCGCGAGACCGGCACACGTGCGGCCGAGACTCGGCCGGATCCGGCGCTGTCGTCCGTCACTCCTCGGGCACTCAGGGAGCGATTCGCCCGCTGGCTGCTCCGCGACCGCGGCCTCGATCCGAACGTCGTCCGGGCGGCGGGCGGCTGGGAGACGTTGGCCGCGCTCGATGACCACCTCGAGTCGCTCGACGGAGACGCGGTCGCGGCGGCGCTCGACCGCGCCGACAGTCCCGACGTGGTGCCGTTCCTCGAGGCGGTCGAGGCCGCGACGGAGGCGACGGGTCGCGACCGACTGTTCGAGACCGTGACGGCGCGGCTGGCAGCGAGCGATCGCTTCCGGGACGCTCGAGTGGTCCGGCGAACGCCGTCGACGGACCGCGTCGAGCCGGGCGATCCGCCGTGGCGGGAGGCGATCGAGGGGGGGACGGTGACGACCGCCGTCGTCGACGGCGTGCGGTGGGTCGCGGCCCCGGTTCGCCACGGCGAGACGACCTACGGCGCGCTGTGTCTCGCGGTCGACGACGCGCTGTCGCCGACGGCTGCCGACCGGCGAGCGACCCAGACGGTCGGGCGATGTCTGGGGTGGGCGGTCACCGCCGGCCGGTGGCGCGAACTGCTCCACTCGGACGGCGTCACCGCCGTCGAGTTTCACACGGCCGCGGCGGCGGACGTCCTCGCGTCGACGAGCGCGGCCGTAGAGTGCGAACTCACCCTCGAGTCGACGGTCCCGGTCTCTGCGGACGCGGCACGGTGGTTTCTCACCGTGACCGGAGCCGGCCCACAGGCGGTTGCCGACGCGCTTACCGCCCCCGACGCGGTCGGGTCACTCAGCGTGGTCGAGACGCGTGCAGACGGCTGTACGGTGTCCGTTCGGGCGACCGGCGGGTCGATCGTCCACGCACTCAGCGCGCGCGGTGCACGAATCCGCGAGGCGACGGCCGTCTCCGGGTCCGTGCGCGTGGCCGCCGACTTCCCAGACGGGACCGCGATCCGACAGGTCGCCGACGACCTGCGGCGGGCGTACACTGGCACCCGACTCACGAGCAAGGAGTCGACGACCCGGCGGGCGCGTACCGAGTCCGCGCTGCGCGAGGACGCCACAAGCCGACTTACCGACCGGCAGCTCGCCGCGCTGTCGGCCGCCTACCACAGTGGGTACTTCGACTGGCCGCGCGACAGCACGGCAGAGGAGGTGGCCGACGCGATGGACGTCTCCTCGCCGACGTTTCACAACCACCTCCGGAAGGCCGAGCGGGCGATGTTCGACGCGCTCTTCGAGCCGGCGAGCGCCGAGCCACGCCGAGACGACGATCGCCACTCGTGAATAACTATCACGATCTTTCCGTATTTAGGGTGGTTGTTTATGTAAGGGGGGTCGGTGTATACGATCGAACGCATGACAGACGATGACGGACAGCTGGAAGCGCGGTTGGAAGCACAGGACGTGTTCGAGCCGTCCGACGCCTTCGTCTCACAGGCGAACGTCTCGGATCCGGACGTGTACGAGCGGTTCGACGCGGAGTGGCCGCACTGTTGGGAGGAGGCCGCCGACCTGCTCACCTGGGAATCACCGTACGACCAGGTGCTCGACGACAGCGACCCGCCGTTTTTCGAGTGGTTCACCGGGGGCGAACTGAACGCCTCCGCGAACTGTCTCGACCGACACCTCGACGAGCGTGGCGACGAGGCCGCCATCGAGTGGGTCGGCGAGCCGGTCGACGAGGCGAACCGGACGTACACCTACGAGGAGCTCCACCGGGAGGTGAACGAGTTCGCGGCCGCGCTCCGCGAGCAGGGCGTCGAGGCCGACGACGTCGTCACGATGTACATGCCGATGATCCCGGAGCTGCCGGTCGCGATGCTCGCGTGTGCGCGCATCGGTGCGCCACACAGCGTCGTCTTCGCGGGCTTCTCGGCCGAGGCGCTCGCCACGCGGATGAACGCCGCCGACTCCGAGTACCTAATCACGTGTGACGGATACTACCGCCGCGGCGATCCACTGGACCACCTGGCGAAGGCGAACGAGGGGCTTGCCGACGTCGAACACGACACCACGACCGTCGTCGTCGACCGGCTCGGTCCGAACGACGACGACTTCGGCCACGACCTCGGCGGTGACCAACACGACTACGGCGACCTCGTCGGAGCACACGCCGGCGCGACGGTCGAGCCGGTCACGCGGGACGCAGAGGACATGCTGTTTCTCATGTACACCTCCGGCACCACGGGCCAGCCGAAGGGGGTCAAACACACCACCGGCGGCTACCTCTCGTGGGTATCGTGGACCTCACAGGCCGTACTCGACGTAAAGCCCGAAGACACGTACTTCTGTGCGGCCGACATCGGCTGGATCACCGGCCACTCGTACATCGTCTACGGCCCGCTCGCACTCGGGACGACGACGATGATGTACGAGGGGACGCCCGACTACCCGGACCGCGACCGACTCTGGGAGATCGTCGAGGCGTACGACGCGACGCAGCTGTACACCGCGCCCACCGCGATCCGCGCGTTCATGAAGTGGGGCACGGAGTACCCGGACCGACACGACCTTTCTTCGCTCCGGCTGCTCGGCACGGTCGGCGAGCCGATCAACCCGCGCGCGTGGACGTGGTACTACACGCACATCGGCGACGACTCGTGTCCAGTCGTCGACACGTGGTGGCAGACCGAGACCGGCGGGATGATGATCACGACGCTGCCCGGGGTCAAAAAAATGAAACCCGGGTCGGCGGGGCCGCCGCTGCCGGGCGTCGACGTCGAGTTGGTCGACGCGGCCGGCGAGCCGATCGAGCCCGGGCAGGCGGGATACCTCACCGTACAGAAGCCGTGGCCCGGGATGCTCCGGACGCTGTATCGTAACGACGAGCGGTACATCGACGAGTACTGGGCCGAGTACTCAGACGTCGACAGCGACGACCCCGACGACTGGGTGTACTTCCCCGAAGACGGCGCGAAGATCGACGAGGACGGCTACATCACCGTACTCGGTCGGGTCGACGACGTGATCAACGTCTCCGGACACCGGCTCGGCACGATGGAGATCGAGTCGGCCATCGTCGGCGTCGAGGGCGTTGCCGAGGCCGCGGTCGTCGGTGGCAACCACGACATCAAAGGCGAGGCCGTCTACGCGTACGTCATCACCGAAGACGGCTACGAGGGCGACGAGACGCTGCGCGAGGCGATCGTCGCGGGCGTCGAGGACGCGATCGGGCCGATCGCCCGACCCGAACAGGTCGTCTTCAGTCCCGACCTGCCGAAGACCCGGTCCGGGAAGATCATGCGCCGGCTCCTCGAGAACATCGCAGACGGCGAGGAGATCGGCAACACCAGCACGCTCCGGAACCCCGAGATCGTCGCCGACATCCAGGCACAGGTGACCGAGTAGCGGGCAGTCGCCCGGACGTTCGCGAGGTCGCCGGCCATCGGCGACGACACGCCCGACCACGACGACACGCACCACACACGGCCACGATACATGCACACGACACACGCGACCACGACGCACGACACGACCTATGACAGATAACGACACGCACGTTCGACCCGACCGCGACCGACCACGATCGACCGACGAGACCGTCCCCGACCGGCCGCCGACGGCCACCGGAGACGCCCGCCAGCGGCGGACCGGCCACGTCCACGCGAGCGCCGACGGCGACCCGGCGAGTCGGCTCCGCACCGACGGCGGAGCCGCCGACTCCCACCGAACCGACGGCGGCCGCACCGACGTCGAACGCGAACGCGAGATAGACTACCTCGACGTCGAGATCAACCTGTTGAACCCGGCGACTCCGTTCATGCGGGACCACCTCCGGGTGATCTGGATCGGGTTCGGCGTCTGGGCGCTCACGACGTTCGGACCGATCACGGCGACCGCGATCGCGCCCGACGCGATGACGACGACGCTGCCGGTGATCGGCTTCCCGTTCCACTACTTCGCCATCGCGATAGGCGGACCGACCGCCGCGCTGTTGTTGTCGGTGTGGTACGCCCGCCGACGAGACCGGATCGACGAGAAGTACGGCATCGTCCAACCGTCCGCCGACGCGCCGCCTGACGCCGAGCCGGACGCCGAGCCGACGACCGCGGTCGACGGAGGTGTCGAGCCGTGAGCGCGATCCCGACCCTCCTCCAGGCTGATCTCCTCCCCGAGGGCCTCGAGATCGGGTTCAAGATCGTCCCCGCGGTCATCGTCGTCGGGATGATGACGCTGTTCCTCGGAGTCGGCTTCGCGTTCAAAGTCGCCGACACCGACGACATGTGGGTCGCCGGACGCTCCATCGGGAACCTCGAGAACGGGATGGCGATCGGCGCGAACTGGATGTCCGCGGCGTCGTACCTCGGCATGGCCGCGCTCATCGCGCTCTCGGGCGTCTACGGGCTCGCGTTCGTCGTCGGGTGGACGACCGGATACTTCGTGTTGCTCATCTTCATGGCCGCTCAGATGCGACGGTTCGGCAAGTACACCGCACCGGACTTCGTCGGCGACCGATTCAACTCCGACACCGCGCGGGCGCTCGCGGCGGTCACGACGTTCCTCATCGGGTTCGTCTACGCGATCGGCCAGGCGCGCGGCATGGGGCTCGTGGGGATGTACATCCTCGGTGACATCACCCAGGTCGTCCCCATCCCCGGACTCGACGCCTACCAGGCGATGATGATCCTGTTCATGCTGCTCACGATCGGGTACCTCACGCTGTCGGGGATGCTCGGCGCGACGAAGAACATGGCGCTGCAGTACATTATCCTCATCGGCGCGTTCCTCGTCGGGCTGTTCGCGACGGGGTGGGCCGCCGGCTACTCGACGTTCGTCCCCCAGCTCCAGTACGGAGCGCTGATCACCGCACTGGGCGCGGAGTTCTCGGCACCGTTCGCCGGTGGGAGCTACTACCTTTGGATCGCCACCTGTTTCAGCCTCGTCTTCGGGACGTGTGGGCTCCCGCACGTGCTCGTGCGATTTTACACGGTCGAGAACGAGCGGACCGCTCGGTGGTCGTGCGCCTGGGGGCTGTTTTTCATCTCCATCCTCTATCTGAGCGCGCCGGCGTTCGCCGCGTTCGGGACCTCGCTGTACGGCGACCAGGTCGGTGCGGTCTACGGTGACCCCGGGATGAGCAGCGCGGCCGCCGACGTCATCGTCGTGCTCGCCGCCCAGCTCGCGAACCTTCCCCCGTGGCTGGTCGGCTTCGTCGCCGCCGGCGGGATCGCCGCCGCGATCGCGACGGTCGCGGGACTGTTCATCGCCGCCTCGTCGGCGATCTCACACGACATCTACGCGAACATCGTCAACGAGGACGCCACGCAGCGACAGCAGGTGCTCGTCGGCCGCCTGAGCATCGTCGCCATCGGACTCCTCACCATCGTCTTCGCGCTCGACCCCCAACAGCCGATCGCGGCGCTCGTCTCGTACGCGTTCTCACTCGCCGCCATCGTGTTGTTCCCGATGTTCTTCCTCGGGCTCTGGTGGGAGAACACGAACCGGCAAGGCGCGCTCGCGGGGATGACCACCGGGCTCGCCGTCTGGTTCGTGCCGATGCTCAACGAGGCGAACTTCGGGATACTCACCACACCGGAGGGCCAGACCGCGTTCGTCCCGTTCCTCGAGACGTGGATGCCCGCCATCGGGGCGGCGCTGGTGGGCGTCCCGATCGTCTTCGCGGTGACGATACTGGTGTCTGCGGTCACCGACGAGCCACCGCTGCGAACTAAACAGATGGTGCGACAGTGTCACAGTCCGGAGCCGATGCCGAAGAACACGACGGCCGCCGAGGTCGTCGCCGACCGAACCGGTGAGACGCCGGCGGACGACTGATCATGTACGACGACATCCTCGTTCCCACAGACGGAAGCGACGTCGCGAACGCGGCCGTCGACCACGCGGTCGACGTCGCAAGCAAGTACGACGCCACGATACACGCCCTGTTCGTGGCGGACACGGACATGGTGGCGTACAGCCTCGGCACCGAGCAGGTCGACCGGATCCGCCAGGGGAACTTCGCGGAGATGACGGAGCTCCGCGAGGACGCCGAGGCGGCGACGGGACGCGTCCTCGACCGTGCGACGGCGGCCGGCCTCGACGCGGTCGAGCGGCACGCCGGCGGCCGGCCCCAAGACGTCATCGCCGACTACGCCGAGGAGGCCGGCGTCGACCTGATCGTGATGGGGAGCCACGGCCGGTCGGGGGTTCGGCGGGCGCTCCTCGGGAGTGTCACCGAACGAACGCTCCGGTCGACGCACGTCCCGGTGCTCGTCGTCGACTACGTCGAGGAGGAGTCGTGAGAAATTCGTGAGCGGCCGCCTCCGTGACCACGTCCGGACGCATCGGACCGGGATGGTGTTCGACCTCGTCTTCGCGCTCGGGTGGGTGACGCTCGTCTCGCTGTTGTTCGAGTACCCGTTCGCGACCGCTCCGCAGTGGGCGTACGTCATGTTCATGCTCGCCGGCGTCCCCGCGTACTTCGGGTTCGTGTTCTCGCTGTCGGCGGCGAAGGAGACGGCCTGACCGGGTCGGGCCGGCCGCCAGCCGAGCTCACCGCTCGAACCCGCCACCGTCGACCGTCTCGCAGCACGGACTCGCGGCCACCGGCGACGGGTGCCGCGACCACAAGGGCGAGGATGTGGGCCGTCGTCCGACCCGGCATGACCGACGATTCGACCACGGCGAGAGACGACGACCCCGTCGACCGCGCGGTGACGGCACGGCTCGACACCTACAGAGAGCGGCTCTTCGAGCTGCTCGCACAGCCGAGCGTCTCGGCGACCGGCGAGGGGATGGAGGCGGCCGCACCCCTCGTCGGCTCGGTCCTCGACGAGTGTGGCATGGTCGTCGAGCAGGTCGAGACGGGCCGATACCCGCTCGTGTACGCCGAGTACGTCCCCGACGCGGTCGCTGACGCGTCGGCTACGGTCCCCACCGTCCTGTTCTACGGCCACTACGACGTCCAGCCGCCGGGGGACCCGTCGGCCTGGACGACGCCCGCGTTCGAGCCGGCCGTCCGCGACGGCGCGGTGTACGCCCGCGGAGCCGGCGACAACACGGGCCAGTTCGCCGCACACGCGTTCGCCGTCGACGCGCTCTGCGCCGCGGACGCGTTCCCAGACGTTCGGGTGAAGCTACTCGTGGAGGGCGGCGAAGAGAGCGGCAGCGAGGGACTCCGTGAGTACCTCGGAGCGGACCCCGACGAACTCGCCGACGTCGACCTCGTGATGGTCGCCGACGGGCCGCGGCACGCGGTCGCCGACCGCGACGGAACGCCAACCGGGGTGCCCACGCTGCTGTACGGCAACCGCGGCGTGCTCTCCGTGCAACTCGACGTTCGAACGGCGAACGCCGACCTTCACTCCGGCAACTTCGGCGGGCCGGTCCCCGCCGCCACGAACCGACTCGTGGAGCTGCTGGCGTCCATGCGCGCCGACGACGGCGACGGTATCGCGATCGATGGCTTCGACGATGACGTTGCGATCACCGAGGCAGCCCGGGCGCTCGTCGAGGCGATCCCCGACGACAGCGCGGCGATCCGTGAGGCGCTCGACCTCGACGGGTTCGCCACCGACGATCCGTACTACGAGCGGCTCCTGACGCGACCGAGCATGACGGTCAACGGCCTCGAGGGCGGCTACCAGGGCGAGGGCGGCAAGACCGTGCTCCCGGCGCGCGCGTCGGCGAAGCTCGACTTTCGACTCGTTCCCGACCAGGAGCCACGGGCGGTCTTCGAGGCGGTTCGCGACCACCTCGAGGCCCGCGAGCCCGGCGCCGACGTTCGATATCGGAGCAGCTTTCCGCCGATGCAGACGCCCGTCGACACGCCGGCCGCAGCGCCAGTCAGGGCGTCCCTGCAGGCGGTGTGGGGTGAGGAGCCGGTCGAACTGCCCCTCCTCGGCGGCAGTCTGCCAGCCGCGTACTTCCGCACCGTGCCCGCACTCGCCGACGTCCCGGTCCTCGTCGTGCCGTACGCGAACCACGACCAAAGAAATCACTCACCGAACGAGCACCTCGACCTCGGCTGCTTCGAGAACGGGATCCGCACGAGCGCTCGGCTGATCGAGTCGCTCGCTGAGCAGTGAACGCGCTCGATCGTCCGGCGGAACGAAGAGTGCCGACGCTCACTCGGCTCCCGTCAGGCGAACAACCGACGGAACGGACGCGTGAGCAGGAACCGGTAGTCGTGGTCCGGCGTGTACCGCCGGAACGCGAGGCTGTTCGTCATCACCGACACCGACGACCCGGCCATCGCCGCACCGGCGACGGCGGGATTCAACAGCCCGAGCGAGGCGAGCGGCACGAGCGTTGCGTTGTACGCGAGCGCCCAGAACAGGTTCTGTCTGACCTTCGCGATGGTCGCCTCGGAGACGCGAAGCGCCTTGAGCACGTCACGCGGGTCGTCACGCATCAGCGTCACGTCCGCGGCTTCGATCGCCACGTCGGTCCCGGAGCCGATGGCGACGCCCACCGTCGCGGTCGTGAGCGCCGGCGCGTCGTTGACCCCGTCGCCGACCATGACCGCGTGGCTGCCGTCTGCCTGGATCGATTCGATGGCGTCGGCTTTGTCCTCGGGGAGAACCTCGGCGCGGACCCGGTCCGGGTCGATGCCGACCTGCGCGGCGACGGCTCGCGCGGTGCGTTCGTTGTCGCCGGTGAGCATCGACACCGCGACCCCTCGATCGTGGAGCGTGTCGACCGTCTCTCGTGCGCTCTCGCGAACCGTGTCTGCCGTCGCGACGACCCCGAGGAGTTCTCCGCCCGCGTCCGTCGACCCGGTGTGTGCGACGGCCATCGCAGTCTTCCCCTCGTTCTCTAATCGACGCATCGTCTCCTCTGCGGGACCGGGGTCGACGCCGTGGTCGCGGAGGAGCGCGCGGTTGCCGACGACCACCTCACCGGTCTCGGTCGTCGCGCGAACGCCGTGTCCGGGGACGGCCGTGAACGCCGTCGGTCGCTCCACGTCGACGCCGCGCTCGCGGGCCCCGTCGACGATCGCCTCGCCGAGCGGATGTTCGCTGCCGGACTCGGCGGTCGCGGCCGCACGGAGGAGCCGCCGCTCGGGCTCGGTCGCCGGAACGGTGGCGTCGTCGCCGGCGTCGGTGACGTCCGAATCTGCGGCCGGGTCGACCGCGACCCCCCCGTCTGGGGCGGGTGTTGTCCCCTCATCGGAGGCGGTCTCACCGGCCGGTTCGCCGTCCACGAACGCGACCACGTCCGTGAGTGCCATCGCCCCGTGGGTGAGCGTACCCGTCTTATCGAAGACGACGGTGTCGACGTCACGAACTCGTTCGAGCACGTCGCCGCCGTCGAAGAGGACGCCGTTCGTCGCTGCGACCGTCGATCCGACCATGGTCGCGGCGGGCGTCGCGAGCCCGAGCGCACAGGGGCACGCGATCAGGACTGCGGAGGCGAAGACGACCATCGAGAACTCGAGGATCGACACCCCGCCGGCGACGGGACCGCCACCGACTGGTGTCCACAGTGGGAGCCACTCCACGACGGCGGCGAGGGTCTCGGGGAACAGTGCCCAGAGGACCGCCCACAGGAGCGCGTTGGCGATGACCGCTGGGACGAACACGCTCGACACGCGGTCGACGAGCCGCTGGACGTCCGGCTGTCGCGACTGGGCCGCCTTGACGCGCTCGACGATCCGGCTGACAGCCGTGTCGCTGCCCACCTGCGTGGCCTCGACGAGCAGCACCCCGTTCTCGTTGACCGTGGAGCCGACGACCTCGTCGCCGGGCGTCTTCTCGACGGGGACCGACTCGCCGGTCAGCATCGACTCGTCGACCGCGGACTCGCCGTCGACGACCACGCCGTCGGTCGGAACGCGCTCGCCGGGGCGAACCTTCGTGACGTCGCCGACGTCGACCGCCTCGACCGGGACGGTTCGTTCCGTTCCGTCGTCGTCGACGATCGTCGCCTCGTCGGCACGCAAGCGGAGCAACTCGCGCAGCGCGTCGCTGGCGCGGGCCTTCGAGCGCGCCTCCAGCCAGTTGCCGACGGTGATGAACCAGAGGATGAACGCGACCGCCTCGAAGTAGAGGTCACCGACGAGTGGGGCACCGACGAGCGGCGAGACGAGCACCGCGGTGCTGAAGCCGTATCCCGCGGTCGTCCCGACTGCGACGAGCGTGTCCATGTTCACGTCGTGACCGTTCTGCCAGGCGCGCCAGGCGCCAGCGACGAACTCCCGCCCCAACGTCGCCATGAGCGTCGTCGCGATGGCGAACTGGATCCACCCGAGGTTGACGCCGGCGACCGTCTCGGGCACGGTGTAGAGCCCGACCATGTCGCCCATCAGGAACCAGAACGGGAGGGTGAGGAGGCCCCCGGCGAGGACGAGTCGTCGCTGATGGACGAGCTCTCTCGTGGCCGCGCTCTCGTGAGAGCCCGGTTCGTCGGCGACTCCATCCGTCGCGTCGGGGAGAGCGCCGTCCGACTCGTCCGTGATCGGCTCGAACCCTGCATCGTCGATCGCGGCGTAGACGTCCTCGAGCGACGCTTCGGCCGGATTGTACTCGACGCGAGCCTCGTCCGTCGCGGCGTTGACGTCGACGTCGATCACGCCCGATACGTCGTCGACCGACTCCTCGGTGGTCGCCGCACACGTCGAACAGCTCATGCCGCCGACGCCGACGGTCACGGTCTCGACGACCGGATCGTAGCCGGCCTCGCGGACCGTCTCGAAGAGCCGGTCGACCCCGACGCGATCGGGGTCGTACGCGACGGTTCCCTCGTCCGTCGCGACGTTCACCGACGCCGTCTCGACGCCCTCTAGCGCCTCGAGTGACTCCGTGACGGTCCCTGCACACGTGGCACAGGACATCCCGCCGATCTCGAGGTGGGTGGTCTCGGTGGTCATGCTGTGTATAGATACGAGTCCCCTACTCATTCCGATTGTGGTTACGATACTTCGACTCTCGAGACGCGATACTTCAGATTCCAAAGTCCAGCCCGGATTTTGGGCCGGGTTCGCGGTGACGCGAGGGGTGCTGTGTGACAGTCGCCCGGGGAGTCGGTATGGCAAACACTTATTGTGTGGTTTCGCGTCTGTGCGGACGCGATGGCGACAGGCAAGGTCGACTTCTTCAACGACACCGGCGGTTACGGATTCATCGAGACTGACGACGCTGACGAGGACGTGTTCTTCCACATGGAAGACGTCGGCGGCCCGGACCTCGAGGAAGGCCAGGAGGTAGAGTTCGAAATCGAGGAGGCAGACAAGGGGCCGCGCGCGAAGAACCTCACCCGCCTCTAGGTCACCGACAGGCGTCCGTCGGGATCGCCCTCGAACCGCGTCTCGTGTATATTCTCCGCTGAGCGGCCGCGCCAGGTACGCACCCACTCGCCGTGATAACGCTTAACACGAGGTGGGGCCGATAGAGGATCGATGTCCGGAGAGACGGCCGCCGACGGACCGGTCGATACGCGTGAGCAGACAGACCGCGACGCCGTAGACGAGGGCGACCCCGAGTCGGCGGACGAGCTCTACGTCGTACATAGCGAGCCGGATCCGGAAAGCACCTATCACAGTGACGCGCTCGCCTCGTGGTTTCCCGAGGCGACGCCCGTCGACTTCGTACACGGCGAGCGGGTCCCTCTCGATCGGGCCGCCGGCGTCGTGCTCACCGGCAGCACCGCCGGGGTGTACGAGGCCGACGACCGCCCGTGGATAGCCGACCAAGCGGCACTCGTCCGCGAACTCGTCGACCGCTCGATCCCGACGCTCGGCGTCTGTTTCGGCCACCAGATCGTGAACGCGGCGCTCGGGGGGACCGTCGAGCCGGTCGGCACGACGGCCGCGCTCGTCGAAGCCGAGCTCGCGGAGGACCCACTGTTCGACGGCGTCGCGCCGGTCGTCGCCTCCCTGCACGGCGACGCCGTCACCGCGGTCGGCGAGGGGCTCTCGATCATCGCCAGCGCCGACCACGCGCCGGTGTTCGGGACCCGTCACCAAACAGCCCCCGTGTGGACCGTCCAGTTCCACCCCGAGATTGGGGCGCACCACCGCGAGACCCTCGTCGACCGCTTCGCGTGGGACGAGCGCGACCACACGTTTGCAGACGTCACCCGCGGGCGCGTGTTCGAGAACTTTCGGCGGCTCGTCGATGAGCACCACACCGAAGCGCGAGCCACCGAGACAGGACGCGTGGCCGGCTCACCGGGCGAACAGTCCCTCTAGAAGGCTCACGAGGAGGTACGAGGCGAGCCGCTCCGTGCCCTCGGTCGGGTCGTACTGTGGAGCCACCTCCATGAGGTCGACCGCACCGACTGCGTCGTGGCCACCGACGACTCGCATCACCTCGAGTGCTTGGTGCGCGGTCAATCCACCGGGCGTGGGGGTCCCCGTCCCAGGCGCGACACCGGGGTCGACGGCGTCGATGTCGAACGTGACGTACACCGCGTCGGTGTCGGCAGCAGCCGACGCGATGGCCTCGGAGACCACCCGCTGGATCCCCCGGTCGTAGACGTCTCGCATGGTGTACACAGAGAGCCCCCGCTCGTCTGCGAACTCGAAGAACTCGGGCGATTCGTAGCCGCGGATACCGACCTGGCTGATCGACGCGTAGTCGACGCCCGGGAGGTCGGCGATGCGGGCGGTACTCGACCCGTGGAAGTCGGTCCCGAAGACCGGACTCTCGGAGACGGTGTCGCTGTGGGCGTCGATCTGGAGGAGTCCGACGCGCTCGTACTCGCTCCCCTCCAACAGGCCGCGAACCGCCGGGTACGTACAGTAGTGGTCGCCGCCGAGCATCACGGGCATCGTCTGTGTGGCGAGCGTCGCGGCGTGTGCCGTGATGCTCGCAGCGGTCGTCTCGGCGTCCATCGGGAACACCGGCACGTCGCCCACGTCGGCGACCGCGAGGTCGTCGAAGTCGACCTGAGCGCCGGTCTGGACGTTGGTCAGTGCGCCCTTGTAGTCGGAGAGGTACGCCCACCACCCGCTCGCCCGCCGAATCGCCGTCGGTCCATATCGAGCGCCCGGCCGGTTCGAGACGGCACCGTCGTAGGGGACGCCGTAGACGGCGACGTCGACGTCTGCGACGTCGTCGATGGCTCGCGGGTCGCCTTTCAGGAAGGTCTCTCGACCCGCATAGGCCAGTTCCACGTCGGCACCGGTCGTCGCCGCCGTGAACGCGGCAGCACGGTCGATCGGGTCGCCGTCGGTGGCGATCGGGTCGCCGTCGGTGGCGATCGGGTCGCCGTCGGCGTCCGGACCGGTCGGGTCGGTCACGGCCTGCCCTCCACGACCGAGTGGGTGGTCGGCGTCTCGATAGCGAGCGGTCGGCGCGATTCGGTGTGTTGGCTCCACATGGGCGTTCGGACTACCCGACTCGGACCGTATGAACGATTCGCCCGAGTGGGTCGTTTCTCACGAGCCGTCGCAATCTGCCACGCGCAGCGACTCCTGCTCGAATCCCGTCGATGACCCACGCCACCGCCACGCCCCGAGTGCGGGGTCGGCTGTCGGGGTCCAGATGACGTACGCGTAGCCGCGCCAAGTCGCCCGTGCGGTGTCCGTCTCGCTCGGCTCTGCGGGACCGGTCGGGTGCGAGTGGTAGAACCCGACGACGTCGAGTCCCTCGGCGTCGATCCGCTCGAGGACCGCGAGCTGTCGCTCGGGGTCGATCCGATACCGCGTCCGCGGCGATTCGGCGACGTTCTCGGTGCGGTACACGTCCGTCACGCGGTCGGGCTGGGCGTCGCCATCGGACTCCGAGGACTGGCCGCGGGAGCCTCCAAGCACCCCGCACACCTCCGCTGGGGCGCCCTTGCGGGCGTGGGTGGCCACCGCGTCCGCGGCCTGCCGGGTGAACGTGAGCATGGTGGATAGCCGGGCGAAACGCGCATAAATCCGGTGGCGACCGGCTGTTCATGAGCTGTCGCTGCACGGTCATGTCGGGTGCGTCTGTCGGCCCCGTTCACTTTCACCCCGCTGGCGGTTCGTTTTTATCCCCCTCGGCAGAAGGTAGGGGCACCGAATGACGTCCTTCCAGTCGAGTCTCGGCGAGGACGAGGGGATCGCCGCCGAGCTGGCCGAGAGCCAACGGGAGATCTCCATCGCCGAGTTCTTCGAGAAGAACAAACACATGCTCGGGTTCGACTCGGGCGCGCGTGGGCTCGTCACCGCCGTCAAGGAGGCGGTCGACAACGCGCTCGACGCGACCGAGGAGGCCGGCATCCTCCCCGACGTCTACGTCGAGATCACGGAGGTGGGCGACTACTACCGGCTCGTCATCGAGGACAACGGGCCGGGGATCACGAAAGAACAACTCCCGAAGGTGTTCGGGAAGCTGTTGTATGGGAGTCGGTTCCACAAGCGCGAGCAGTCGCTGACTCCGGACCAACAACTGCTCGTTAGACGGGACGGAACCGTCGAGTACATCCCCATCGGGGTACTCTGTGACGCGTTCCTCCCGGGCGACGGAGACGCGACTGCACCCATCCCCGACACAATTGAGGTTCCGTCCTTCAATCGCGAGACGCAGGAGATGAGCTGGCAGCCGGTTACTCACGCGATTCGCCACGAGACAGACGAGCGTACGTACGAGATAGAGACGCAGAAGGGAAGAACGGTCGAGGTGACCGGGAACCACAGCGTGTTCGGCGTCGACGCGAACGGCGACACACAGGAGCTGAAGGCCGGCGAACTCGGATCCGGAGACACGCTCCTCACGCCCCGTACGCTACCGTCGACCGACCGAACCGTCGAGGAGATCAATCTCCTCGAACACGTGGACCGCGGAGCGTTTTCGGATCGGCGCGTCTACGTCTACGGTTTCGATCGAGAGACGCTCAAGCAGCTCCAGACCGAAGAGACGATTCGCCGGAGGCCGTCGGACGAGAGCGACCGAAAGCGGACGTACTACCGATACGACGGTGTCGAGATCCTGAAGGACAGCCTCGATCAGAACTACCTCGAGAAGGGGTACCTCCCGGCGGAAACGGTCTTGGAACTCGGTTGGGAAGAGAGGGCGGCCGACTGCGAGTTCAAGACGTACCGGGTGGGCGGCGACGAAACGACGCTCCCGGTGTCGTTGCCGGTCGACGAGTCACTGGTCGAGATGCTGGCGTACTACGTATCGGAGGGACATGCGGGACCGCGACAAGTCGGCTTCACGTTCGGAAGTCACGAATCCGATCTGATCGAGGCGACGGAACAGGCGGTACAGACGCTCGGCGGGGCGACAACGACGGTCGAGCGAGAGCGCAACTCGACGCGTATAAAAGCGTTCGGTTCGCCGCTGGCGCTGTTCTTGAAATCCGTCTGTGGCGATGCTGCCAGGAACAAGCGGGTTCCGGAGTTCGTATTCGACCTCGATCCGGACCTCCAGCGTCGATTTATCGGAGCGCTCTACGAGGGAGACGGGTCCGATTCGCACCCGAGCAACGAACTGTCTCACACGACGCGAAGCGAGACGCTGGCTCGGCAGGTCTCGACGCTCTGGAACATGCAGGGCGTCCTCGCGAGTACGGAGGTTTCAGAAGACAGCGACGGGTACGGTGACGGTATTTCCACGAAGTATCGGACGACGGTGTACGGGTCTGATATCGATACCGTCGATGCGCTCAAAAGTTCGGAATCACCGCGAACACAGCAGTACAAGCGAGTCCCGACCGCGCTACTTGACGAGGTTCGCGTCAGCGAATCCGATACTGAGACGGTGCCCGATACGATTCCCGGACTGCTGATGGGTGCTGGAGTTGGATCGAAACGCACGCATGCAGAGACGTATGCCTCGCTGATCGAACGCGCTCTGGACGGGGAGCCGATCGACGAGCCGAGGTACGCACACACCCTCCAGGAGTATGGCCTCCTCGACGGTGCCGGCTTCGCGACCGACTCGCTCGAATCGCTCTGGGAAACGGTCACCAACCTACACGGGGTCACGGACACAGACATGTGCCTGCTCTCGGTGAAGAGCGTGACCGAGACCGAGCCCCCGGAGCACGTGTACGACATCTCTGTTCCGGGCGAGTCCGGGACCGACGAAAACTTCGTCGTCTCCAACGAGGGCGCGCTGAGCGTTAAAAACAGCCGAGGACAACAGGGCATCGGGATCTCGGCCGCCGTGCTGTACGCACAGCTGACCTCGGGGCAGCCGGCGAAGATCACCTCACGACCAAAGGGCCAGTCGACCGCGCAGTACTTCGAGCTCATCGTCGACACCGACACCAACGAGCCGGAGATTCAGGCCGACGAGGAGACGACGTGGGACCGCCCGCACGGCACCCGGATCGAACTGGAGATGGAAGCGAACATGCGTGCCCGAGGGCAGCTCCACGACTACGTGAAACACACCGCGGTCGTCAACCCGCACGCGCGGCTCGAACTGCGTGAGCCCGGCCTCGACGAGCCGCTGAAGTTCGAGCGTGCCACAGAAGACCTCCCGGCCGAGACCGAGGAGATCCGGCCGCACCCGCACGGCGTCGAACTCGGCGCCTTGATCAAGATGCTCGATGCGACCGAGTCGTACTCCGTCTCCGGCTTTCTCAAAGAGGAGTTCACTCGGGTGGGGACGAAGACCGCCGACAGCGTGATCGACGCCTTCCGCGACGAACACTACGGACGGGCCCTCGCGTGGTCACCGCCAGGGACGGACTCGACGCTCGCCGATCACGCGCCCGAGGACGTCGAGGCCGCCGTCGAGTCGGCCGTCGCGAACAAGGGGGCCGCGGCGACGGCCGCCTTCGCCGAGGGGATCACAGAGACCGTGGGTGGCAACGCCCACCTCGCCCGGTTCGAGCTGGCAGCGATCGTCGAGACGGTAGCAGAACGGGTCGAGTCGGAGACCGACCGGCGCTTTGGTGCGACCGTTCGTGAGAAGGCCGTCGAGGCGGCCTGGAGCGTGATCACGGGCGTAGAGCCGGTAGACGAAGACGAGTCGTCGACTGCGCCGGGTGACGAGGCGGTGACCGGCCGGGCGGAGGCGGCGCCGCTCGTCGCCGACTGTTATGCCCTCGTCGACGACGCCACCTCGACGCAGAAGGACGACGAGACGGTCCGCGCGATGGCCGAGGCGGTCGCTCGCCGGGTCGTCGACCACGATCCGACGCGGTTCCGTCTCACCCGCGACGCACTCGAGCGGTTGGTCGCGGACGCCGCGACGTTCGTCGAGGACCAACACGACGCCACGTTCGGCGACACCGCCCGTGACAACGTCGTGGAGGCGGTGTGGGCACGGGCACGCACCGTGCCCGACGACCCGCCGGGGGTGTCTGCGGTCGCCGACGACCGCGACGCCGCCGCCGACCTCCTCGAGGGGATGCGGGCGACAGACATCCTCGCACCACCGACGGACTGTCTCGCGCCGATCACCGCCGAACTCGTCGAGGCCGGGCTCCGCAAGGAGTACGACGCGGACTTCTACGCCGCGGCGACCCGAGACGCCGAGGTCCACGGCGGCGACCCGTTTATCGTGGAGGCCGGAATCGCCTACGGCGGCGAGATCCCGTCGGAGGGGAGCGTCGAGCTGCTTCGGTTCGCCAACCGGGTGCCGTTGGTCTACCAGCGCGGCGCCTGTGCGACGACCGACGTGATCCGCACCATCGGCTGGCGGAACTACGGCCTCGACCAACCCGGCGGGTCGGGGATGCCGAACGGCCCGGCGGTCGTCTCGATCCACGTCGCCTCGACGAACGTCCCGTTCACGAGCGAGTCGAAAGACGCCCTGGCGAACGTTCCGGCGATAGAAGACGAGATCGAACTCGCGGTGCGTGAGGCCGCCCGCGAACTCAAGTCGTACCTGAACAAGCGCCGGTCGATGAAACAGCGTCGGGAGAAACAGAACGTCCTCGGCACGATCCTCCCCGAGATGGCCGAGAAGGTCGCGGAGGTGACGGGGCGTGAACGGCCAGACATCGACGGCGCCCTCGCACGGATCATGAACAACGTCAGCGTCGAGCGCGCGGTCGACGGCCGGGCGGTCACCCTCACGGTCGAGAACCACTCCGACGTCGAAGAGACACTCGAGGTGACCGACATCGTCTCCGCCGAGCCACGGGACCTCTCCGTGGGGTCGGTCGTCGAGATGGACGACGAGTGGTTCGTCCAGTGGACCGTCGAGGTCGCCGCCGGCGCGGAGGCGACGCTGACGTACACGACCGACCCAGACGCCGACTTCGACGTCAGCGTCGGCGGCGTCGACGCGGAGAAACTCACGGTGAACGCCTGATATGACGACAGCAACCGACGCACGCGAGCAGCTCATCGACCTCGCCGCCGAGTTCTACGACCAGTTCGCCGGCGGCACGATCCCGGAGATGGAGCTGCCGACACGGACGAAGAACAACATCGAGTACGACGAAGAAAGCGGCGTCTGGACGTACGGCGACCGGACGTCGACGCGCACGGCGAACTCCGTTCGTGGGGCGCGAAAGCTGCTGAAAGCCACCTACACCATCGAGTTCTTAGCCGACCAGCTCGACCAAGACCGCTCGTCGACGCTGCGTGAGCTGTACTACCTCTCGGAGTCGTGGGACAACGACGAGGCGCAGTTCTCGACTCAAGACGAGTCGAACGACCTCGTTGAGGACCTCGAGGTGGTCACCGGCGTCACGCGAGAGGACTTCCACATGCGGCCCGAGGAGTCGGGCGCGACGCTCATGGGGCCGCTCCGCATCCGCGAACAGACGCGGCGCGGCGAGCGCGAAATCCACTGTCAAGAAGACGTCGGCGAGGGCGGCTATCAGATACCGAACAACCCGGACATGATCGAGTTCCTCGACGACGACGTCGCCTTCGCGCTGGCCGTCGAGACCGGTGGGATGCGGGATCGACTCGTCGAGAACGGCTTCGACGAGGCGTACGACTGTCTCGTGGTACACCTCAAGGGGCAGCCGGCGCGTGCGACGCGTCGGATCACGAAGCGGGTTCACGACGAACTCGACGTTCCGGTGGCGGTGTTCACCGACGGCGACCCGTGGTCGTACCGGATCTACGGCTCGGTGGCGTACGGCTCCATCAAGTCGGCACACCTCTCTGAGTACCTCGCGACGCCGGAGGCCGCGTTCGTCGGCATTCGTCCACAGGACATCGTCGAGTACGACCTGCCCGCAGACCCACTCTCCGACTCGGACGTGAACGCGCTGGAGTCGGAGCTCGAGGACCCGCGGTTCCAGACGGCGTACTGGCGCGAACAGATCGACCTCCAGCTCGAGATCGGAAAGAAGTCCGAACAACAGTCGCTCGCTAGCCGCGGGCTCGACTTCGTCACCGACACCTACCTGCCCGAGCGACTCGACGAGATGGGTATCCTGTGATCGGGGCGAGTGGCGGTCGCGTCTCTCACTCGTTCGCGTAGACGATCTCGGCGATCTCGTGTCGCTCGCCGTCCGCTGTGTCTCCCTCGTACACGTAGCGGACGCCGTCTGCTTCGTCGGCCGTCGCGTTGTGCGAGCCGTCACAGAAGATCCCGTCGTCTGAGAGCCCACACTGACAGATGTAGACGGCTCCGTCGTCGGCGAGGTCGTCTTCGGTGAGTGGCTTCGGGCCCGTCGCCTCGTGTGTCACTTCACGTGCCATAGTGTGTCATACACAGGGCGCGACATAGTCCTTGTGGCGGAAGTCGAGGCCGACGAAATCGGCACAACGGGTTTGTCCGTGGGTCTCGTAGTAATCGTATGAGCTCACCGAGCGAGTCAGACGCGGTCGACCCGGCCGACCTCTCGGACGACGAGTGGCGCGAACGACTTTCCCCGGAGGCGTACCGTGTGCTTCGCGAGAGCGGCACCGAAGCCCGGTTCTCGGGGGCGTACGTCGACCACGACGAGGACGGGACGTACCACTGTGCCGCCTGCGGACAGCTGCTCTTCGACGCCGAGACAAAGTATCACTCCGGATGCGGTTGGCCGGCCTTCTACGCCGCCGAGTCCGACGCGGTGACGCGGACCCTCGACACGAGCAACGGCATGCGGCGGACCGAAGTTCGGTGTGCGGCGTGCGACTCACACCTCGGACACGTGTTCGAGGACGGTCCAGAGCCGACGGGCGAGCGGTTCTGTATCAACTCCGTCGCGATGACGTTCGACGAGGAGTGAGCGGCGAGAGCCAGCATCGACGCACGTCGCGTCAGCCACGGCCACCGGTCGCCGTTCGACTCACGACACGAGTGGGAGCCGAATCACGAAGATCGCGCCCTTCGGCTCGTTGTCTTCGACCCACACCTCGCCGCCGTACCCCTCGACGAGCGACCGAACCAGGTAGAGCCCGATGCCGGCGCCTGGGCTGTCGAGTCCCTTCTCGCCTTTCCCGAAGATCTCCTCGCGCTGCGGTGGGGGAACGCCCGGCCCGTTGTCGGCGATCCGAACGACGGCAGCCTGGTCGGCGTCGTCCACGCGTGCAGTCACGTCGATGACCGGGAGCGTCTCGTCGTTGTGTTGGACCGCGTTTCGCAAGACGTTGCGGAACACCGAGCCCAACATCTCGTCGGCCAGTACCTTGACCGACGGAATCGTCCCGTCGACAGTGAACACCGCCTCGCCGTACGACGACCGGACCTCCTCGACCTGTTGAGAGAGGACGCGGTCGAGTGCGACGCCTTCCGGCTCGACGTCTTCGCGCAACATGACCCGTGAGAGGTCTCGGACCGTGGTCGTTAGCCCGACCGCGCTTTCGGTGTTCTCTTTGATTACCTCGAGGTACGACTCGCCCTCCTCGTCGACGTGGTCGTCGAGCAGCTCCGCGTACGCTTCGACGAGTTGGAGGTCGTTTCGAATGTCGTGGCGCATCACCTGGTTCAACAGGCGGAGGTCGTCTCGCTGTCGTTTGAGGCGGGCTTCGGGGTCCTGTGAGTCGCCCATGTACCGGGTCGAAGACGGCCACCGACGTAGTTCTTTCAGTCGGACCTGACGGTCGGTCAATCAGATCTGAGCATCGGTCGCTCTTCGAGGAACGCCTCGATGCGGTCCGTCGCCTCCTTCAGCTCCCGCATCGAGGTCGCATACGAGACGCGGAGGTGGCCCTCACCGCCCGCACCGAACACCGATCCGGGGACGACGGCGACCCCCTGTGACTCGAGCAACGCCTCGGCGAAGGCCTCGTCGTCGCCGCCACAGCGAGGAAACGCGTAGAACGCGCCGCCCGGCTCGAACGTGTCGAGGCCCATCTCGTTGAACCGCGACACGACGAGCCGGCGGCGACGGTTGTACTCGTCGACCATCCGGGTGACCTCCTCCTCACAGGAGCGAAGCGCCTCCACGGCGGCGTGCTGGGCGGTCGTCGGCGCCGAGAGCATCGTGTACTGGTGGATCCGGTTCATCGCGTCGACGGCCGACGCCGGACCGAGTGCGTACCCCAGCCGGAGCCCGGTCATGGCGTACGCCTTCGAGAATCCGTTGACGACCACCGTTCGCTCTCGCATCCCCGGTTGTGTCGCGATCGAGGCGTGGTCCCGCTCGTAGGTGAGCGCCGCGTAGATTTCGTCGGCCACCACGCGCAGGTCGTTCGATCGACAGAACGCGGCGACGTCGGCGAGCTGGTCGTCCGACATCGTCGCACCCGTCGGGTTGTTCGGGTAACAACAGACGAGGAGGTCCGCGTCGGCGGCACCGGCGGCCTCCAGTCGCTCGGGGGTGAGCGCGAAGTCGTCTGCGGCGTCCGTGGGCACCGCGAGCGGCTCTCCGCCGGCGAGCTCAACGCCCGGGGCGTACGAGATGTACGTCGGCTCGTGTAACGCCACGACGTCGCCCGGATCGACGAGGGCCCGAAACGCCAGGTCGACGGCCTCCGAGGCGCCCGTCGTGATGAGCACCTCCGTCTCGGGGTCGTACCGCTGGTCGTACCGCTCGTGGTGGTCGGCGACCGCCGCTCGAAGCGGAGCCATCCCTCTGTTCGACGTGTACGAGGTTCGCCCGCGTTCGAGCGCTCCGATGGCGGCGTTTCGCGCGGCCCACGGCGCCGAAAAGTCGGGTTCGCCGACGCCAAGTGAAATGACGTCGTCGCGCGACTCGGCCAACTCGAAGAACTTTCGAATTCCTGACGCTGGAAGCTGGCGGGCGCGGTCAGCCGTTCTCATGGTGAAACCGAGAGCCGATCGTCGTCGTCGCCGTCGGCAAAGCGCACGCCCCCGTCTTTGTACGTCTCCATGATGTAGTGGGTGACCGTCTGCGTCACCTCGGGCATGGGTGCGACCTGCTCGGAGATGAACTCCGAGACGTCGTGCATCGAGCCACCGAGGACCTCGACCGCGAAGTCGTAATCACCGGAGACGAGGTGTAACGCGTCGACGGCGGGGAACCGAGCGATCCGGTCTGCGACCTGTTCGTAGCCGGTCTCGCGGTCGAGTTCGACGTTGATCTCGGCGATGGCGCGAATCTTTCCGTCGGGGGCGCGGTCCCAGTCGACGACGGCTTGGTAGCCGTGAACGATACCATCGGACTCGAGCGACTCGATGGCCGTCTCGACCGTGTCCGCGTCGAGACCAGTCTGGGCGGCGATATCCGCGATGTCCTCGCGGGCGTTCCGTGCCAACACGTCGAGTACCTCGCGCTCGGCTTCCATACGAACACGTCTCGCGGCGAGGATTTGAATATGGCGGCCGGCGCCGCCTCGTGACCGCCTACGTCGAGACGAAGTCCGGTTCGACGCGCTTCTCGTCGCGCTCGTCGACGAGGTGCTCGAGGAAGGCCTCGAGCGGGACGTCACCGCGCTGGTTCTCGAATCGATCCCGCACGGAGACGGTTCCGGCGTCCGCCTCGTCGTCGCCGACGACGAGCATGTACGGGAGCCGGTCGTCGTGTGCGGCGCGGATCTTCCGACCGACCGTCCAGTCGCGGTCTTCGACCTCGACACGGAAGCCCGCGTCGGCCAATTCGTTTTTCACGCGGTGAGCGTACCCCAGCGTCTCGTCGGAGACGGGGAGAATTCTGACCTGCTCGGGAGCGAGCCAGAGCGGAAAGTCGCCGTCGAAGTGCTCGATGAGCACCATGAAGAATCGCTCGTAGCTGCCGTACAGCGCGCGGTGGATCATCACCGGCCGGTGCTCGTCGTTGTCCTCTCCGGTGTAGGTGAGCCCGAATCGCTCCGGCATGTTGAAATCGAGCTGCACCGTCGGACCGTCCCAGACGCGACCGAGCGCGTCTTCGAAGCCGAAGTCGATCTTCGGCCCGTAGAAGGCCCCGTCGCCGGGCTCGACGTCGTACTCGTAGCCGCCGGATTCGAGCACGTCGCGGAGCTGTGACTCCGCCGACTCCCAGATCTCGTCGCCGCCGACGGACTTCTCGGGCCGCGTCGCGAGCGCCACCTCGACTTCGAGGTCGAGCGTCTCGACGACCTCGAATATCATCCCGATCACGGACTCGATCTCCGCGCGAATCTGGTCCGGCCGAACGAAGAGGTGGCCGTCGTCGATGGTGAACGACCAGACGCGTGAGAGCCCCGAGAGCTCACCGCGCTGTTCTTTCCGGTACACCTTGCCGTTCTCGAAGTACCGCTCCGGGAGGTCGCGGTACGACCACGACTGCTGGTCAAATATCGTCGCGTGACCCGGACAGTTCATCGGTTTGAGACCGTACTCCTCGTCGTTGACCTCGAGGAGGAACATGTCGTCTTTGTAGTTCTCGTAGTGACCGGACTGCTTCCACAGCTCCGTCCGGAAGACGTGCGGCGTCTCGACCTCCTCGTAGCCGTGCTCGCGGTTGAGTTCGTTCGCGAACGTAGACAGCTCACGGAGGACCGTCTTTCCGGGCGGGTGATACAGGGGAAGCCCCGGCCCGGTCACCGTGGGGATCGAAAATAAGTTCATCTCCTGGCCGATCTTTCGGTGGTCACGCTCTTTGGCTCGCTCGCGCATCTCGAGGTGTTCTTCGAGGTCGCCCTCGGAGGCGAACGCCGTCCCGTACACACGCGTCAGCGTGTCGTTTTCCTCGTCGCCGCGCCAGTAGGCGGCCGATACCTCGAGTAACGCCGCGGCCCCGATCTCGCCCGTCGACTCGACGTGCGGCCCCCGACACAGGTCCTGCCAGCCGTCCTGGACGTAGAAGGTGACGGTGTCGTCGTCCGCCTCCTCGGCGAGTATCTGGCGTTTGTACTCGTTGTCGGCGTATATCTCCTCGGCGTCGGCGTGGCTTCGCTCGACCCGCTCGATGTCGTAGTCGGCCTCGATGATCGACGCCATCTCGGCTTCGATGGCGTCGAGGTCGTCTTCGTCGAGGTCCACGTCGGTCACGTCGTAGTAGAACCCCTCGTCGGTGGGTGGGCCGATCGTGAGCGTCGCGTCGGGAAACAACCGCTGAAGCGCCTGTGCGAACACGTGGGCGGCCGAGTGGCGGAGCACGGTTAGGTACTCGTCTGACTGGTCGGTGACGATCTCTACGCGTGCGCCGTCGTGAACCGTCGCGTGCCGCTCAACGAGCTCGCCGTCGACCTTCCCCGCGACGGTGTCGCGACCGAGCCCGGGGCCGATCTCGTAGGCGACGTCC
>ERZ1034547.66-NODE-66-length-28201-cov-2.888261_pt1 | contig 28201 bp, 42 predicted proteins | sample MGYA00520642_ERZ1034547 | MGnify/ENA primary metagenome ERZ1034547 (study PRJEB33760, sample SAMEA4777713) | hypersaline lake metagenome | biome: hypersaline environment; feature: brines | place: Spain | collected 2012-08 | depth 0 m ... | reverse complement strand
GGACAAAATATCCTCGCGGGTTCGCGTATCTTGAAGCTTCCAATTGATATCGAACGTTGAGACTTCAAGAGGATCTCCCGAGTCCTGATCCTCTAACACAAACTGTATGATTTTTGCGTCTCCCTCGGGTACTACAACCGTACCGTTAATATCAAGTCTCATAACTCCACTACCCTCTCCGTGACCTTAATTTCTCGCTTAAGACCACGTTCGCTAAGTTCTATCTCACGGACAAGCACCCTTTCATCGGCTACCTTAGTAACAGCAAAGATAATAGCTGGGGTAGCAGACTCCTCATCAAAACCATTGACAAAGAGGGAGCGCTCTCTGTCGAGGACACCCGTCGAAAGATCATCGTCATCAGAAACCAACCCTAATTCTCTCAGTCGCTCAAGAACCGAAACTGAAATCCCCTCATCATCGGACCCTACCTCTATATCTCTTTGACGATCTACAGTACCCTCGGAAAACTCTTCATCATCTGAGAGTATATCGACATCTCGTTGACGTAAGAGCTGAGTAACAAAATCATCTTCGTCTTCACCAGCACTAAAGTCTAACTGTCGTGCCCTATTAAGTAGCAACTCACTATCGGTCTCATCATCAGATAGGACGGATAACAGGCGTTTTCTATCGACATCAATAGTAGAAATATCCTCTTCAGTAGAATTAGCGAAAACCTCTCTAAATCGTTTGATAGTGACAACCGATAAATCATTGTCGTCGGAACCTATTACTATATTTCGTTGACGGATAACCTCACCAGTCGAAACATCTTCATCTTGAGAAAACGTATCAAGAACCCTCTGACGAGCTAACTCACTAAAGGACCGATCTTCATCTTGAGTATCAGGCTCTAACACCCGGACTCTATCGAGAGATAATTGAGTCGCATCTTCATCGTCTGAGAGTAGTGCTAAGGAGCGTAATCTCTCTAACGTACCAACCGACCTATCACCCTCGAAAGACCGTGTGTCGAGTAACCTCGCCCGTCTGAGCGGTGTCTGAGAGGAGTCAGGATCGAGAGACTCAGATACCAACTCTCGTAACCTATCAACAACCAACTCCCGAGAGATATCTGCGTCGTCTACATCAGGGACTATTTCGGTTAATCTATTGAGCGGTAGGATTAGTGCGTCTTCATCTGAGGCCCCCGTCGTAATCTGGCGCACCCTATCAAACTGCGCACTACCCAACTCTTCATCTGAGGAGCGGACTCTAAGAGCGATAAAGAACCCAACTGAAAATCTCGCGAAGTCGTCATCCACACCCGGAGCGACTGATAGGGTGCGAACTCTATCGATAGTAATATTCTGCGAAACATCTACATCGGAAACATCTGTGACTATTTCGGTCACCCTGTCGAGCACATTCTGGGAAACGTCTTCATCTTCACCACTAAAGATAATGTCGCGCTCCCTATTGACTGTACCAGAAGACGCGTCGTCTCCAAACGCTCGGGAATTTATGTCGCGCAGTCTCCGAGCCTCTATGACGGAACTATCACGATCATCTCCACCAAAGACTATTTGCCTCGACCGATCAACCGTACCCGAAGATATATCAGAATCATCACTATCTAAGACAAACTCAGTAAGACGGTCGAGGGAAAACTGCGCACTATCTTCGTTGAGACTGTTGATTAACAGCGCCCTATCTCTACCAACCGGGAGGACTGATATATCCTCATCTACAGACTGTATACTCACATCTCTCAGACGTGAGGCAGCAATCTGTGACGTATCAGCGTCAGACGGTAAAACTCGCTCCTCTCGTAGCGCAGTATCTAAGTCTCCCACCTGCGACGAATCTATCGCACCCGACCGGGAATAGAACGCTCCAATTTCACCCGTAAACTCCTGAGGGAGATTTCCGGGAAGAGCATTCCAAGCTCCATCGGGATCACTGCCGAGCGTATACGTATACGATCCATTTCCATAGTCATCTTGGGAGAGTCCTGTCCTTTGATCTACCTGCTGACCATCTACATACAGGGTCTCAGTACCATTCTCGAACGTGCCGATAATCGTATGGATATTTCCGTCATTATATCCGCCATTAGGAGTCTGTGTGAAAGCAGTATCTCCGTGCCAATGAATAGAAATTCCAATGAATCCTTGGTCGTCAATAGAAATAGCGGGGACATGACCACCCCCACTCGAACTATACATAACACCGGCACTATTCGTTCGGAACTTCACCCCATACGTGACATTCTCCCCGCTATACCAATCAGGATTTGCGCTACTCGGAACCTCATACTCGTCATCTACACCCGAGGAAAACTGCGCCCATCCATCTACAACCGTGGAACTCGGACTCGAAGTCGCATCATACTGATTTTGAGTAATATCATCTAATACGCTATTATTGAGCGAATCGATAGGATAAGCACCCAAAGGATTGTATATCAAAAGTAACTCATCAACAAGCGTAAGTTCAATACTTCCACGCGGTTGTAAACTCCCAACAGTCGTTGTCCCAACTACACTCGTACCAATAGTCATGAACTACCTCATACTTACCAAAGATTCGGGAAAACAGTACCGGCTATACATACCCTCTCTCTTGTATCTAAGAAAAAGAATCAATAATATAACTACGGTTCGTTTCCGGAAGGGAGAACTCCATCAACTAAGACAGTATATTCATCTCCATCTACATTTGCCTCAAACACCTCTCCATCAACAGCAACCTCCCACGTAGAGAAGTCAAACTCTACAGACTGTCCATTAGGACTTGTATACTCTTTCCAGTCGGAAAACTCTACGTTTTGTCCATCTGGGGGTGTGTATTTACTCATCTTTAGGACTGAGCAACCGGCTCTATATTATACTGACTCTTTACGTTATATAACGTTCCACCATCACTAAGCTTGGCGAACAGGTGCCTGTTCCGAGTGTCGTTATCATCGTATAGGAAAGAAAAGGAGCCATCGCTGGCGGTTGTGGTAGACCTAACATTACCCGTATCCGGGGTGTATTCGTACACTACTGCCCCCTCAAAAGGATTTCCATCAGGACCGAGGACTGTACCTTCGATTATTGGAGAGACTATGTAATTTATTACAACCTCTCCATCACCCCCTCCCCCTCCTCCAGTTGTCGTGGTATAGCCACTACCCAAAGCCGCCTCTTGACCACCATCATCCGCGCCCCGAAAGTTTGCCCCACCATAACCACCAGCACCGCTCCCTTCTGCGTCAGACCCATCGTCAAAACCGGAGACGGCCCCACCAGTTCCACCACGCGCCCCCCCACCCCCTCCAGCGTAGTCGTCGTCAGACGAATCAACACCGCCGCCCCCACCAGCATCCGCAGCGGCAACGAAATTCCCATCTACCACGATCTCAGTCGATCCTCCTCCACCACCGCCTGTTTCACTAAATGAGGCATCGCCTCCAGCCCCGCCATTACTCCTTCCAGCCCCACCACTCGGAGTACCGCCCGACTCCCCGACCCATATCTCCAAAGTGCTATTATCAGACACATCAATAGCAGAGCCGTTTTCTATTAACCCCCCATCGCCCGAAGGAGTGGTGGAACTATTGATTCCAGCCTCAGCAGGCCCGCCACCAGCCCCGGCTACCTTAACCACCTCAATCTCCTTGACATTAGATATGTCCTCAGTAATTTTCGCTCCTCCATTTGAATATGTCTTTTGTCCTTGAACCATAGAGAACACTACGGACGGAATAGAACTTTAAACTAACGTAGAAAGAAGCTATCAGAACCCTCTACGTAGTCTTAAAGTTAATCACTTTGTTCGTCTGATCTACAACTATATCAGTCACATCACTTGAAGGGACAAAATTGGTCGTGTGTGCTGCGTTACCGTGCGGGTTGTCGGCCTTCGCATCCACGTCCGACTGCGACGGCACCGTGTTGTCGTGTTCGGTGTCGCCGTGCGTCTCCGGCGGCTGCGCGGTTGCGTGCGTTTCGTTCTGACGGTGATCTTCGACGCTCCCGCTCGGCTCGGCTTCCACGTCTCCCGGTCCGAGCGTGACGTTTCCGGTTTTGCCCTCAACGTCCTGTACGGGGGCCGCAGCCGACGCTTCCGAGTCTGTGTACCGGCTGTGGTGGTCTCCGGGATCTATATCGATAAGCTGATCGTGGGACAAATCGGTGAGATCGTTCGTCACCTCACCTGTGCGGTACGCTGTGTATATAACGACCACATTCTGATCGTGCTGGTTTACAGACAGCGTAAACCCATCAGAAGTAAACTCAGAAAGCGACGCTTCGACACGACCCGTCACACCTCCATTTTGCCCCGCAAATCTAATTCCAATACACAGCGAGTCAGAAGCAAAGAACGATGAGTTATTAATCGAGTTCCCACTTCCTCCGGAGTGAATCGTCTGCTGGACAATTGAAGCTCCATCTTGACGGGCGAACCCAACTGTACTGCCAATGTAGTTGGTCGGACTATCGTCCCCAGTCCCACTTACATCGTTGTTGAACGTGGGATTGGCTGACCTAACCTGAAACTCTACTGCGTTAGGACGGAACGGCAGTCCGTTTATCGTTTGGTTTCCCGTCCCAGTAATAATAATCGCATCTTTATAGACACGATTTACCGCAGGACCAACCTCATCAGTAGTAGCAAAGTTAGGATTATGTGCGCTATTATCGTGTGTCTGCGGTGGTTGCTCCGTCGTATGCGTCTCTCCAGTACGATGATTCTCAATTTCAGTATCTGCGTAGGACTCGGCAGAAGCCTCAGCATTATCGGCCTTTGTTTGTGCGCCACTCTCAGTTTCAAACGTTGAGGAGTGCGCCTCATTACCGTGAGGATCAGCAGCTTTTCCATCAAGACCGGTCTGTATATCACCACGATCTTTCGCAGTCCACGTATCGGCGACAGTTGAACCACCGGGATGGGCAGCAGCAGTTGTATCTTCTTGTCCTCTTTGAACCGTTAACTCATCATTTGTCGTATCTACAGACGTAACACGTACAAACTCTGCGGTAGGCACCTCTACAGGATTGATATTTTCTTCAGCATTCCAAACAAGAACATTGAACGCTCCCTCAGTATCTGCGTTAGGAAAAACAGTCGCATCTACTACGGGAAACGTATTCGTTGTATCGTTAACACCCGAAGACAATTCAGTCTCTGCGAAATTATCTGATGGATCGAGAGCCATTACTCAACCCTCTTAGTTGATATTTCCTAACTCGTACAGGGTCGTATTCGCAGGAAGTGTCACCTGCTCACCCGTAAGGTCAGGATTATTCGGCTCATCTCCCACGATAAAGAGGTCGCCGTTCGCATCATTCTGAATCACAATATCGTCGACAGTCCCAATCGAAGGACTGCCGAACGAAAGCTGATTATCGTTCTCCAACTTCGCACTTCCACTAAAGTCCGTGGGAGTAGTAATCGTGAAATCAGCCTCGGCGACCTGTACCGTCGCGTCAGATTTGTTCGTCACGTTAGTCGCCGTGTCAGTATAGGACGCGGTATCACCCCCACCGAAAAGATGGACTGTCGCACCCCCACTAATCACGTTCGTAATCGCTTCGATTGCGGCGCTCTCGTTAAAACCAGTCGTACTCGTTGACATTGAACTATCTAACCCTACAACCGCTCGTTACAAAACAATTTGGGCCTATTACTCGTCGAGCTGCTCCCGAACATGAGAAAGAAGCTCCTCTTCATCCGCATCAACCGGAACATCATGAAGATTAAGAGTCTCCCCATGTTCGACAAAGCGCTCGGTAATGTCCTTCATAGACATCTCATTCTGTACGGCTAACGTCTTGACCGGCGTCTTCCTCTCCTTAGCGATATAGACAGGATGCGTATCTTCGTTGGTCGCCATATTACTGTATATCCCCCTATGTGACCTCACTACTAAAGACTTAGGATTATAGTATTCTAATCATTTACCAACACTCAGCACCACGCTAAGAGAGTTTTCACTCTAAACGATACAACCTACCTTACCGTTCAGCAAGACCGAGAGAACCCAAAGACGACCCACTCAAAGAGGCTGAGCGATGACCGACAACCATCATTCTATCGTCTAACCAACTCACAGTCATAACCGGAATACCATCTACATTGAAATTCGTCTGCGTTGACCTAACCATCGTCTCCCCACTATCGACTTGAAGATTGAACATCTGTTCTTGTGATAGTGCGCGCATATACCTGTCTCCAACCAGTATAGTCAACTCATCTTTTGTATATCCATCTGACCGCGCATCATGGATTTGCTCTCGAATTTCATCTACACGCTGACTCATAGGTCTAAGAGAGTATAGAACTTCTCCTCTAACTCACTACCCTTTGACCCACGTCGCGCACTCGTAGTCGTCGAACTAAACGGCTCCTCTACCCCACGACACGACATACACCCATGATCGGCATCTATGACCACAAACGTCGCAAGTGGGTCTAACACATTCTGAACAGCGTCGGCTACCTGATTAGTGATACGCTCTTGTACCTGCGGACGACGCGCATACTCTTTAGTGACCCGTGCGAGTTTCGAGAGTCCAACCACACGGTCACGAGGAACATACCCCACATGCGCACGTCCCGAGATAGGGAGCCAATGATGAGCACAAACAGATTGAACCTGAATATTATCGACAATCACAAACCCTGCGTCTCCCTTATGTTGTTCGACCTCTTCAAACGTCGTCTCCAAATGACGTTTAGGGTCTTTATCGACTCCCGAGAAAAACTCGTCTCGAAACGCTTCAGTTACCCTTCGAGGAGTATCCTCTAAGTGCTCGTCTGAATCTGGGGGTTGACCAATAGCCTCCATAAACTTACGGAAGTGATACTGCGCCGGTTCTTCTTGAGGAATTTCGTCTGTCATTGAATCTGTGATTAGTTTTGCTTTGTGAAACACTTTACTCTGCTGTGCCGTCATACCTCTCTGTCTCGTCACATGGGTAACAGCCACCCGTAAAGACTTATCGACCTCTTGGTGATAGGAAATCGCCTCTACCGCCGCCTCAATAATATCGTCGGACATTACACACCCGTCTGCTGATTCCACATATCAACATGAAGTCGAGGACTAAAGTCCCATTTGCGGTCTTTGACTATTTCGGCTACCTCTGGATACGTCTCCCGTAACTGCTCCTGCGTTTGACCCGCGGGCATAAGAGACACCAAATCGTCAGGAACATCAAGACTATTGATTATGTCATCTATCTCTTCTATATCGTCAGCATCTGAGACGACAAACTTCCACTTCACCTCGGGGCCATATGGCTTTCTACCCATATTGACGTACTGTTCCTGCGCTTCATCTACAATTCGCTCATCTCTTGTATGACCCGAATTGGAAAGTTTGAGCGAGCAATTGAATAGATTTACCGTTGAGATAAACTGGTCGGTTAATTCTTGCGTGCCATTTGTCTCCACCTCTACAAACGGGACATCGCGAGTCTGCTCATAATCATATTCTACAAACTCGCTAAACGCTTTCTGGTGCTGGGGAAGGGTCGGCTCTCCACCCGTAAGGACTAGATGGGCATGTCCCTCATTTAGCATCTCCATCCACCCACGGGACACGAACTCATCGAAAAGTTCTTCTGGAGTATACGAATTGTCGGGTTCGCGCCACACATCAATCGTGTCGCAAACCCACGTCGCATCTCCATCAGGCTCATCTTCCTGCGGATCTACATCTAGGATATTAGAGTCGGTCTTTCCACATTGAAGATTACACCCGGCGAGTCTCAAGAAAACCGCTGGTGTGCCAGCATGTGGTCCTTCGCCCTGTAGACTGTAGAACATTTCCGCCACCTGTAGTTTACTCATTTTCGTTCTCCTCAATCTCCCTAAGCTCTATTTCTACTTCAATCTGTTCCTCCCGCTCCTCGAACACGTACTCAACCTCGAACGGATCCTCACACTCGACACACTCAGTCTCCTCTACAATATCCTCTTTAGGGAGAGACTTATAGAACTCTTGAGAGCAATACGGACACTCTACGACGTGAATATTGATTCCACTCATTGTTTTGCCTCTACTTCGATTTCGTACTCGTTGATAAACTGTTCTAAGTGATCCACATCGCTCTCTTTCGTATACGCGGCTTCACCACACTCGGGGCACACACAAATCGGTTTGCCTTTCTTGACCAACTTATAGATAGGCTCCTCTGTGTTAGACGGCGCAGTCAACCCACGCCACTCACACTCCTCACAAAAGAAGCCCTCTGTATCTGAGAGTTCGTAAATACCCTCGTCATACAGTTTTTGTCTGTACTCTTTCGCGGCTGACTCGCCCTCTAACTCTGTTTTGAGGATAGGATTATCCGGTTCGTTCTCTGTCGCCATAAGAAACCTCGCACCTCTCGACGTAAACGTATCTCCATCAAAACACCGAACACACGGCTCTAACTCGAACCATGTCAAATCGAGATACGTCATTCTTTGACCACCCCTTTTCAAAAAAGAGCAATTCTTATCATTATGGAACGCCTCTCGATTATTCCCCTTCGTACCCACATACTTCATAGGTCCTCGGGAATCTGACTCCAAACATCTTCAGCAGTCGTCTCCACCTTTTGATCGATATTCTCATCAGGATCGTCTTCCCACATAAACACCACATCAGACTCATTCTCTACCAGCCCTATGATAGCCTCGACACCCGTCGGATAGGCTTCAGCCTCGGGGACTGGCTCATCAAACACATCGCGCTCGAAATACTCGACGAACACCGTACCACTCGGCATTACTACCCCAACTGCTACCAACTCTTGCGCCTCGGCCCCGTTAAGTGTGAATCTATGGAACATTATTATCACGGACTCCCTGCGCTCATACCATACTTGTCAGTCTCCCATGCCGTGACCTCAGCATCAAGAACCGACTCGATACTTGTCAACTCATCAGCCACATATTGAGAGAGAACTTCGCAAGTCGGGTCTCCCTCAAACACCCACACTTGGCCAAACACCTCAGACTGATACTCTACAGGGAAGTCGGCATCATCTTTGACACCTCCCCAAACCGGATCAAGTTCGAGCATCTCATCATCATGTGCGACCGTGAGCGCATGATCAAACCTATCAAGAAGGTCGGCCACATCCTTGAAGTCGAGCGGCATGTTATGAGACTCACCAGTCATCTCAATAGTGAGTTCGACCTCCCACTCGATATTGTGACCGTGAACATTACCACACACGCCATCATAGCGAGAAAGACGGTGAGCAGTCGCAGTCGAACGCTCAACCGTTAAAATCCTCGTTCCATGATAGTCGTCTAATAGTTCATCTACCTCATCCGTAACATCTTGAGGCTCCTCGTCAGAAACCTCAATGCCATCTTCGCTCATTACGACTTACCATTACCCCTCGGGGAGTATAAACTTTTAGGTTCTTCCCAATTATCACCACTCCATAAACGAATTAACATCGGACTGCTGCTCTTGGGACTTTTGCTCGGCTACATCAATATCTCCACCCTCTTTCCACTCTTCATAGTCGTCAGGATCTACCCCTAACAGCTCCATCTCACTCTCTGTGAGATTAGACTCGCGCACAATTTTCATCTTTTTCTCTTCACTCGACCCTTTGAGGATAGGGAGATACCGAGTCTTAAATTCATAGAACGAACATCCCATACGGAACACATTATCATCTGCGCCCGATAAACTCTCATACAAGTCTCCTTCAGTTCCGCGACCCCATGCGCGCTTCATTTTCTCAGGACGCTCCTTACTGATATAGCCATCGTAGGGTTCAGTCAACCGAAGATTAGGGAGCTGATCCTGAAGCGCACCAGCATATTTCCACCAACTATAATCAGACCCGTTGACCCGACCGAGCCACTTGTCAGAACGAGCAAGACACTCCCACGCTACCATCGCCTCTACTAACGACCACCTATCTCGAATATTTTGGTCAACCCATAGAAGGACGTCAGGAGGAGTCTCAGAGAAGTTAGCACTCTCCCCTTTGATAACCTTATCTACCTCGTCAAAAATGGAACTCTCGTACTGTCTACCGTCTTGAGAGAGGTCCTGACCACCCTCGATAGACTGTAGATCATGGATAGCGTCGCGGAGCGATTCACGTTGAGACAATCGAGTGAGAGTTGACGCTCCAATATCAAGATCCTCTTTCTTGATTATCTTCTTTAGTTTCGCCTTAATCGAGCGCGTCCCAAGACGAAACTTTAGCGTCTCCGTCCGTGACTTAATACCATTTGGCACCTCATACTCACTATTGGCGATGAACACTACCGGATTAGGCGACTCATCTATGAGTTTGTATAGTAGACTGAAATTCGTTCGCCCCGACATACTGTCAACCTCGTCAAACATCACTACCTGCTTATCACCATCAAACGGGGACGAAAACGCTTGTTTGACAAACTCATTTAATTCGGCTGTACGGCGCGCATCACTTGCGTTCACTTCTAAGAGGGGGAGATCCAACTCATTTGAAATCGCCTGAATCGAACTAGACTTACCCACTCCGGGCGGTCCAATCAAGAGATAAGATTTATCGCCCGGCGAATAATTCTGAATCCACCTCTTGAGTTTCTTGACGTTCTTGTTATTCCCTTGTACGTCACTCGTACTCTCAGGACGATACTTCTCAGTCCATGACTCGTTATTATCACTCATTTTCTACAAACCTCGATTTGACCTTACCCGTACCACGACACATCTGAGTATGTTGGAGCGCCCTCCAACTCGCCGTACCAAACAATGACTGGCCATCTTCAGGTTCTGGGACCACCTCAGTATGTCCACAATTACACGCCACGATAGCCTCCAACTCAACCATACAAAGAGAAAGGAACAGCAACGCTATAAATCTTTAGAACCAAACGGGCGACTCTCCAGTCCACTCAATCTCGTGAGACGAAAAACTCTCCCGACAGTTGAGACACACAAACCTATCGAGCGGACTTCCCACCTTACGTCGCTTCATATTTGCCATGATATTGGGCGCTCTCTTTCTCAGATTAGACCGACACGTCGGACACTCATGTTCTGTTTTCTTCATTCATAATGACCCCATAGCAATAGCAGTTGACTCAAGATTACTCTCAATTCTGTCGGCATGCTTCCTAAACCACGGGGACATATTCGACTCACCAGTATTATCAATATCCCAGATAACAATTGGAATATCTCGTTCAAACGCGAACATGACCTCCATCGGTGTACCAATCATCTGAACGTCCTTATGACCCACAAAGAGAATATCTGAATTCTTTATCTGCTGTTTGTCACTCCGAACGATCTCCCAATAGGCGACCTTTGAATCGTCACCATACACAGCGTCATCAACTATCTCTATGTCCTCAACCGAGGGATTATACTTATCAAGAGGACTCTCAATCTCATAATGAGGTTCAATCTTCTCCCGAACTTTCTGCCTCCACGTCGAACCCCCATCATCAAGATTGCGAACCGGACCAGCAAGATACACCGTCTTACTCATAGATTAGGGTCCTCCACTCCAACTTCGGCAAATGCTTCACGACGCGACACACAAGACTCGCACTCTCCACACGGGGACGGATCATCTGGGTCGGAAATCTCGAAACATGAGTAGGAATATTGGAGCGGCCACCCAGCCTGATCTAAGAGATGGACTTCTTCATGATAGTCGAGATTGTTCTCTACTAACGGAGCGCGCACCCGAACGTCGCCCTTCAGGGACGCCATACCAAACACATCATTAATCTCCTCTATGAACATATCGAACTCTCGCGCATAGGGAGTCGCTATCGGAGGATCGTGAGTCATATCTTCATTTGAGATACCAAAGAGAATATCTCGATACCCATTATTGGTCGCGAACGCACCTGCTACTGAAAGGAACATCACATTCCTGAACGGCACATATCCAAGCGTGTGATCAAACTCGTCGGAGTCTCGTCCCGACGCTGTCTTGTCACTATGGATAAGACCCTCAATAGTCTCGTATAGATTCACCACGTCAAGATCATGGATTAGCGTATCTGTGTTCTCCTGCGCCCACTCTACAAGATTTTCACTACAGCGGCGCTCCACATCTCGTGCGAGATTTCCATAGACGAAAAACATTGGATAAATCTCGTCGTACTCTTCTACCGCCAAGGCGAACGTAGCAGTCGAATCTAACCCCGAGGACAAAAGAAGGACTGCGCGATTTTCGTCTGACTCTTCATGTCCGTCGGCTACCTCAGTTTTAATCGGCTCGTCTAACGGTGGATTCTCCATCATCTGTACCAAACGATACACCCCACATGAGTATAAATCTTTAGAAAAGAGAACCTACTCTGCCATGTACCTCTGCTCTAACCACCCACTATACACATCTTGAAACTGCTCATACTCGCGCCCTCTCCGAGAGATTAAATCGACGAGACTCGAGTCCTTAGAGTCTTTATACTCCATGAAGGGATTGACACCAAACTCTTCATCAAGTACCGTAGCGAACCGTTCAGACGATCCTAGGACATACCCTGCGGCTGTTGCCCTTCGGAGACACCCCTCACACTTACCACATCCCTTTTCTGCGTCTCCATAATGACACGACTTCGTGTTCTCAAGAATAGACTCAACCGACTCGTCACTCTCAGTAACAGCCTTGGCAAGAAGTTCACCCTTCGTTAGATGGGACACGGGAAATTCAACATTATACCGAGCATGATCACGTGGCATCGTATTCATGTCCTGCCCATACGCGTTGAAGTGATTGAGCAGCGCACTCGACAGATTTGCGGTCACCTCGTCGCTATCCTTAACGTCATATCTGTCAGCGAACGTCTCACCCAAATGGATTTGATTTCCATAATTGGCGGTGAAAAACGTGAACATCACGTTCCTAAGAGGAACCGTCGCATCATCCATCTCAAACTGCGACACCGCATGAAAATTGACCACCTCTAACTGGTCGTCAGGAATCTGGTCTTTGACCAACTGATACTCGTACTTTGACTCTTGAGTTCCGACTTTGAAAAATACAAACTTATCGTAGTCGTTCAAGAGTCTGAGACAATAACAATCTAATCCTGCGCTATAACACAAGACGCTCGTATCTTCGTCCATACACCAACCGACACACGCTAAGAGTATAAATCTTTAGAACACATTACGCTTCATATACTCGGTCGCCACAGTCTTACCCTCACGTTGCGTGTCGGCTACCCCAACTCGCTCACCATCTAAGAAGGAAAGCTCCTCATGGCGAGTGAACACAAACACCCCATACGTCGCATCTTTGTCGGGCATTTTCTGTAAGAGTAACTGCTCACCTGTTGCGAGATTCTTCCACAAGTACACGAACCGCGAATCATCAAACTTCCGCACCTGCTTTTCCCAATTCTCGACTTTCACCATACCCACAAGAAGATACGCGAGGACTATAAAACTTTAGAGGCTATAACTGCTTCAACCTCTTATGAGCAGAAACAGCCTCATCTCCTTCTCTATTCAACTCATCTATACGACGTGCGGCTTCAGACACCTTATCCAACTCGTCCATGTCTTCTACATTCTCCTGAATCCAATCTACAATATCGGCGAAATTATCGTCAGCATTATATCGTCTCGCAAACTTTGACCGGGGTGTGATATCTGAAAGTCTAATCGTTACAGCAAGCCTATCATAATCCACATTTCTAATAGATACATCATCAGGCTCTACAGTAAATCGACAGTCGTCACAAGCCTCGTCTTCACCACAAGAACACTCGAACGTCGTATTATTCAAAGATTGAACGACCATCTCCAACTTATCTCTATCTATCTTTGACGGCTTCTTATTTCGCGTCATCAACTACCATACACGACAGACACCCAAAAAGGAACGCGAATTTAGAAACCGTTTACTCTATGTTCTCAAACGGATCGCCCGTCTCGGCTCCATCATTGAAACTCACCTCTCCACCACCCGAACCAATGACCGACTGCTCCTTTTTGCCAGTCTTCAGTTCGGTCCACGTAAAGTCGAGCGAATCTATGATTGACTGTAGGGGAGACTGAATACTCTTCTCAAGATGTTTCGGTACATTAATCGTAAACCCACTAGGGAGAGACTCGTCTTGCCAATGAACGGCTATTACATCTGTATTCGGGAGATTAGGTGGCGTGTCATCAACATACACCAACCACGGATTATCACCAGCACCCCAATCATATCCAAGGTGACTGTTAGAATATTTGGTCGCCCTCTTAACCGGCATGTTCGGATACTCTTCAATCGGCTTATTGAGCGACGACGGGAAACCCACATACTCTAGATCGAACTTGAGCGACTCTAACCCGTTGACCTTCTCCTGTATGAAGGCGGTCAGCTCGTCGTACTCTTGACCCTCTAGGATACGCTCAATGAACTCTTCCTGAACATCTTGGGTGATAGCGGCGCTATCTGACTTTTGCGTTTCGTACCCACTAACATCTGTATCGTCTACGTACTTACCCTCCTTCCAAACGATATTACCTGCGTATCGCTTTTTAGCGTTCGTCTGAAGGAACCGGCGATACAACTTCTCTGCCTCGTACACCCACAAATGTCTGTCGGTTCCATGAAGTGACCCATCAAAGAACGGATGTTCGTCAGGAACACCAATATTGTCGGCTACCATTGATAGGCGCTCATTGATACTCGACTCAAGATTCTCCATATACCCAACATACTCTTTGGTGTCTAAGTCATCACTTACCCCATCATTATCTAAGAGTGAAACCATCAGAGAGTCAGTATCACCATATCGTACCGTATATCCGTCGTCCTCTATGACCTGAATACCAACCCACGACACATATCGAGACACGCTCGTGATGGCGGCTCCCAACCCATCGGCGGCAAGACGGAAGTATGGGTTGTCAGACACTCCAAACATACTGTTCATGACGACCTTAATCGCACGTTGACGCATATCGTACATCTCATACTCGCGCGACCCCTGCTTTTGACTATCTCGTTTAGACTTCATGTCTCCCCTATTCTGGAATAACAGGGAGAGATACTTCGGCAGAACACCCTGTTCATCTAGAGTAAACCCAACACACGCGCCCTCACCCAACTGCCACCCTATGTCATTCTGAGTAATTTTGTCGCCCGGCACATCTTCATAGTTGAGCGGCATATCAGGGACAATAACGTCGGCTTCTTCTAAGTCATATGTCATCGTCTCTTTAGAGATATTACACGTAATCATCGAAGACGGATAGAGCGACTTCAGGTCTAGGACACCAACCCACTCGGCTACCCCATTAGACGGCGGCATTACAAACCCGCCCGAGATAGTATTCATGTCGGGCTCACTCGTATCGGGAAGGATTTCGTCATCTTTCCTGTGCTTGAATAAGAAGCCCTCTACCTCTTTCATAGTTGACCCAACCGAATACGGGGGGATACCGCACACATCGGCAATCATAAACCAAAAGTCCATGATACCGAACTCGCGATCCATCTCAACACACAACTGCGTGTCTACGATATTATACGCCATGAACTTCGTTCTATTTGCGTCGAACGAATTATCTTCGCCCTCAATCTTACCAACCCCGAGAGCATCTTTGGTCACATAATCTAAGGACTTAGACTTCAGTTTACCATACACGAGCTTTTCACAATAAGCATTCATCATGTCAATAGCGGGAATACCTTTGATATACGTCTCAGTCTTATACCCACCCGTCTTATTGATAGGAGATAGATCGTTCACCTCATACCCGAGGATTTTGTCGATTCGATTATACAGGTACTCGTGGTCGAAATCGATATAATTCCACCCCGTCATGTAGTCGACTCTCCTATCTGAGACATATGAGACAAACGACTTCAGCAGATTCTTCTCATTTCCGAAGCGTTTGAATTGGATATCTATGTCGGTAAGACGGTCGAAGTCGTCATGATCTTCCCAATTATCCTCTATGTGGTCACGAATCTGCTCGGGTCTAACCGAAAGGTCTGGGTCCAAACAAAAGAGTGTATACTCATCATCATACGTATCGTAGGACGTAATAGCAGTCACTTCATTTGAGGCTTCCTCTGCGAATTCAGGATAGAACGAATCTGGGACACGAACCTCAATGTCAATGACCAACCCTCGCGGTTCGACCGGATCAATTTCGCTCTCATCTACAGACTCGATTTCACTAACTGAAATATCGTCTCGTTCGGGCGTCCGAACATACCCCGACAGATTATAGTCGGCAGTACATCGGCGCTCAAAGACCAAATCGCTCTCATAACACTCGTCGAAAATTTCGCGCACATCACGAACATCGCCCGGTTCATTTGTCACAATTTGAACGAGCGGCACATTATCGTATGACTCAAATCCAAAATTCCAGTCGAACACTACATCATCTACATCATTAAGTTCGAGATACTCGGGCGCAAAATCAGACTCTGGGACAAACAAGTACGGCATCGTGTCTCGAATTTTCTTATGAACCCACTCGCCATCAAGACGGCGCCCAAAGACATGAGTCACCAAATCGTTTCTATCTTCATATTGAACATCAGCCACCCTGAAAACTTCTTTTCCCATACCACACACTACCACCAAAAGAGTTTATATTTTTTGATTAGACCTCACACGTCTACCTTATCGAGTGCCTCTTGGAGAGAACCAAACCGATACTCGTAACTACTGGCAGTCGGACCCGGCCAATCTCTCAAGTCTTGTGACCTCGGTTCGACCCCAAACTCTAAGATATAGACCTCCAACCACTCAATCATCTCCTCTTCAGTATACTCAACACTAGTACCCTGACCACGCTGATAATCGCTCCGCGCAAACAAATCCTCTACCGAATTGACTGGCGCATTCAAAAAGTCGGCTATTTCCTCTGTTGACATATGCTTCTCCTCCCATAAGATGCGGAGAAACTCATCTGTGATAACACTCGTTCTAGTAGTCGGAATATCATACTTTCGGAGCAACCGATTAACATGCCTTCTCGTGATACCAAAGAAGTCTCCAATCTCCTCGGCATTCATGTTGAGTCCCCACCTCATATAAATCAGCAACTCTTTATCCTGATACGGCTTATCTCCCATTTGAACCACCTACTAACCAATAGAACAGCCCGGTATAAAAATCTATACTACACTACACAGCAGACACAAACACACTCAAGATAAGAAGGACAATAACGGCGAGTTCAAAACTCACATGACCAAACCACCATGCGAGTCCAACCCAAAGAGGAACTCCGAGAATACCAATTACAGCTATGACAGTAACAATAGCGATAATTCCACCAAAGAGTAGTTGAGCGATTTTCTTAAGATTCATATCTGCGACCACCCAACATTACCTGCGCCATTGACAAACCCACCCTTTGACGCGTCACAAAAACCGGAGTAAGAGCACCAATAACATTTCGAGCTATCTGGGTCAGGTTCAAATTGACCCGAACGTTTAGCCTGAATCGCCCGACGCGCATGATTAAGCATCGTATCCCAATTGTCGTCAGTCGGCTCTATAACCCGCTCAATCTCTTTTCTGAGATAGACAAAGCGAATCTTCTCAGGTGGCTCCCCAAACTTGTCCAAATACCCCATCGCATACACCATACCCTGTATGATTTCGCTCTCCTCGTATACATTTTTGCCAGTCTTCCAATCCCATACTTCCGAGGGAGATGCCACGTCCATCGTCCCACGGAACGAGTGATCGATATCGTCACGTCCAAGAGCGAACGTGAAATCCTGTTCAATCCCACGAAAATGATCTAACCCCTGAGCGGCAGTATACCGAGCGGCGACTTCCAAACACGAAAGACCTGTTTGATACTTCTCGTCATCTATATCAGGATCAATAGCCCGATACTCTCCAACCATCAACTCCTTCAACTGATTAGGAGTCTCAGATAGCGACGCGATATTATTCTCTTGGAGGACACGCTCAATAGACTCGTGAACAGCAGACCCTAAATCAGCATACCCACCCGAAGGTTTCGTACCATCTAATCCCTCGACATACCGAAGGCGAAACTCTTCGGGACAACGCTTGAACTTCTTGATCCCACTCGCACTCAAGGGATATTGACTCTCGTCAGGCTCAATACGCTCTTCGCCGTGCCACTCTCGGGACTCTACCATACGCTCTCACCCGTTTCTTCTGTATGACCAAAACCCCTTACAGGTTCTGGAACACCCGTGTCGCCCCTGTCAGAGAGACTCAGAAGTATTTGTCTACGACTCATCATCACCATACACTACCGAGTGACCAGTCTCCTTACTATGTTGTAACCCATCGACCGCAACATCTTGAAACAGACGCGACGTTTCGGTTTTGAAACTCGACGTCTGCTCTCTAGTGACTGTAAAGTCACAATCTCTACAACTCACAAATACATGCTGATACGTTTTAGTATCTTCTGCCATGATTAGTTCTCGTAGTTATCTAAGGATAAGTGGCGCGCTACTCTCACTTTGGCAAGGAACGAATTGAATTGAACATTCGGATTCGACCCGTTGAGAATTCGCCACTCACACTCACCAATACTGTCCATCATCTTCATACGTGCGTCCTCTGAAAGGTTATCATGCTCTCGAATCACCTCTAAGAAAAGGTCGCACAAAGACTGCGTGTCGATCCCACTCGCGATAAGATCATCAAGGTCAGACATAGCATCATGCTCACCCATGAGAGCCTTATCGAAGATTTGGCGCACCTCTTGTTTATCTGGGAAGGCGTTCAAAGCAGTAAGATTCTCATCTTGAACCGTACCATTTTGAACACTCGTTTGGAGAGTATGAATCGCAGTTCGAGCGTCACCATCGGCCAACCGGACAATTTGCTCTAACTGGTCCTGTTGATAGGATACACCCTCTTGGGATGCGATATCTTCAAGAAGCGTCAACATCTGTTGACTATCGAGAGGCGACATATAGTACACCGAACACCGGGACTGTAAGGGATCAATCAGTTTGTTCGGATAATTACAGGAAAGGAAAAATCGCGTTCTGTCGTGATAATCCTCCATAACACGGCGGAGAGCCGGTTGTGCGTCGCGAGTCATGTTGTCGACCTCATCCAAGAAGATAATCTTGAATTGATGGTCAGAAACAGTCGACAACTCAGCAAACTGTTTGATTTTGTCGCGCACCACATCAATACCACGTTCGTCGGACGCGTTCATTTGGAGGAAATGATTTTGCCAGTCATCTCCATACTTGTCTTTTGCGAACGCAACCACGGCAGCGGTTTTACCAATACCCTGCTGTCCCGCTAACATGATATTGGGCATTGAATCGTCACTAACGTAATCTTTGAGTCGGTTTACAACTGCGTCATTACCACGTACCTCGTCAAGAGTTTCAGGGCGGAATTTCTCGACCCATATTTCATCTGAAGCCTGTGTCATGCGGCATCACCACCGTGAATCTTACCATGTTCTTCTGGAGTCATAACTTCGATATTATCAGGTCTATTATCCCACGGAATCCGATTTTTATGATGAATATACATCTCCTCTAAATTCTCAATACCTACTTCAAGATAGGCCAGCAGCCTATGAATATATACCCTATCGCTAACACCCCTTTCACCATTCCAAGAACCAACTACCTCGTAACCAGTATTTTTTGTTCGGAAATACGGAATCTCTCTATGCCTACCACTTCTACTTTTCATATCCATCTCAATACCATGTCGGTTCTTCCAATCAGATATTGTAGACTGCGAGCAACCCCACTTTTCAGCCATCTGTTCTTGAGAATAACCACTCTCAAACATCTTTTTCATCTTCGACTCAACACGCCATGGGTCGACTTCTGAAGCCTGCGTCATCTGTACCTGAACGGAAGGACGCTAGTGATATAAAAGTTTAGGAACTAGAACTCTCCCTCACCTCCCTCGTAGCCATAATGAGGACACTTCTCTTCTCGTTTACCCTGCTCGAAAACACAAAGACCCTTTGACTGTAATTTCGCGCAACTCATAGATACATACCCCTTTCGCTTGATTTGCTTCAAATGTTTCTTTGTCGTCCCCTTATCGAAATCGTGCCACCCTAACTGTTCAAAGACGGTTGCAACCTCATTCACCGACATACCCACATTGAACATGAGAACTGCGCTATTCAGACGGACATAATGAGCAGGATTTTTTGTCTTCATACGCTCATACAAACACGGGAGTTGTAACACGTCTTCTAACCACGCCTCCATCTTATCTGTGACCTGTGCGAACTCTCCCGTATCACGTTGGTCTACCTCTATGACCGTATGACTAGAGTCGTCTTCATACTTCTCTGCTGGCAAGAACGGCGGTCTCGACTCGCCCGGAAGCGAAATCTGTCGTGGGCTTTGAGAGAAATTCACCAAATCATCTACAGTCAAATTGAGCATCTCCTGCTTTGACAAAGGGACCGTATACAAATCTGTCGGGGACTGTAACTTCTCATCATAGCGGCGACAATTCGGCACACGACACAAGCGTTTCATATCTCCGTTGACCTGCTCATCAAACGTCGAAAGATCGCACTCTTCGACAAACCATCTTTGACGGGACGAGTACGCTTTCTGGGGAGAACGTCGCTCTTCAAAAAAGACGTGAATATGAACACCCTTCCCCGTATACACTCCAACCATAGGAATAGACTCTTCGTGACATAACTCGGCAATATTACGAACGTCATCAACTACATCCCCGAGGACATCTTGTCTGAATTGACCATCACGATTTAAGCGGCCAACTAATTCTGTGTCTGTTAAGCCACTCTCTGGGACATCTCCATCAAGATCCAAGAAAACACGGTCGAGCATAATTTCACCATCTCGACCATACCGACTGATTCGACTATAACAATTCGCCTCTCCCTCATTCACGTCCAAAAACATATCGAACGTACCCTCATCAAACACCGCCCATTGCGAAGGATTAGCGACAAATCGAGGGAAGGAACCAAACAACTCGTACTGAATCTCGTCCATTATTGAACCTCCCACCCCCGACCACACTCTGTACAAGTACCCGATCCCCTCTGAATACTCAACACTCTCACATCATTACCACACACGCACTCTACCGTGATAGTGAATCCTATCTCGACCTCGCCAAATACCTGCGGCTCATCACGTCCCGAAACTGGTCGAGTGACTGCTTCAGCCTGTACCTCGAAATCCGAGGACACCACATCTACAGACTTACGGGGACGCTCATCTTCATCATGATATGGCCACTCGTCACTCGTCATACTTATCAATGAGTTCTTGAACTCTATGATATGTACCCTGAACTCTATAGGAATCAGTATCAGCCTCGAGACTTCTAAGGCTATCTATACGGTCTCTTAACTCCTCTAAATCGGAAATTAACTCTTCTCTTTCAACTGTCATCTCTGTGTTCCTCTTTGAGTTTTTCAAGCGACACTTCTAGTGACCGGATAGCAATTTCGTACTCTCCCTCTCGAAGCGAATCTACCGCTACACTCAATCCAATGGCGACATTTCCATCTATCTGACGGGGGAGAATATCTATGAGAGTACCACGACTCATCTCATTTAGAATCTCCTCCATGTCATTTACGTCGTCTTCTGTCATTTCCATGAATTACACCTCTCGAAACTTTCGGGTACAGTTTGGGCAAAATACCGAAAGGTCATCTAAATCCACACTCGGTATTTCTACGTCTATCCCACTCTCACACTCAGGACATCGAAGCCTCTGGAACACCTGTCCATCTCCGTTGTCATCTGTTTCCGTCATACATATCCATACACGGACGGACCTAACATAAATCTTTAGACTCTACCCTCTAAGAGTTTTCTCACCCATCGAGACCAAAACCACTTACACCAAAAGAAAACCCGACAGCACCCAAAGGCGAACGACTCAGCGGGGACTATTCAACGGGCGCTACCGAGTAAGTGGCGCAACGTATAGTGATTCTTCTCCTGTAGGACTTCGAGAGGTCCACCCTCATCAAGATACAAGAACACGCCACCCTCTAAGGACCGGACAATCTCATCGAAGTGACCACCATACACATTCGACACGTCATCGCCGGTCACATTACCGGGGAGTTGCGCACTAATCTTCTGGTTCGACTCTTCACCTACATCAAGACGGAACTCTCCATCTTTGACTGTAATGGGCTTGTAGTCGAGCTCTTCTCGGAGCGACACGGCATTATTGATCTTCTGGAGAGAACCGATAGTCGTGTCGATTTCAGTACCGAGCGGCTCATCTCCATTCGGAGGGACAAACCGGTTCTGATTGTCAAACTGCTGAGGGAGAGAAGCGGGCACACTATCAATCACCGACTGGCCACTAGCAAGGACCAAAGACACCTCGAAGGACTCATCATCTCCAGCAGGAGTAATGACCATACGATTCGCGAGTCGGTCATTTTCTGAGCCAAGGAACGTTACATCCATCTTCATCGACGGACCACTACTCACCAGTTCGATGTAAGAGAGAACCTCATCAGCGTCGAAATACGCCTCGGTCTTACCTGCGGTCTCATCTACGTTCTCAAAGAACGCCTCCACAAAGTCAGTATACGTACCAGCAGCAGAACCGGGCGACCCTGCGAGGAGTCGGACCCGACCACCCTGAATATTCATATATACCTCGTCGTGATACCCGACAGTCGTCACGTCGAGTAGTTCTTCAAACTGTGCCTTCGTCACCGTAAGTGTCGCTTGCTCTTTCATTATGAATCTACCTCGTTATTCCTCTCCCCCACCCATGATGAGATCGGGGTCACCATCATACAGATCCACTTCCTGCGGGAAAGACTTTTTCAAATCTCCCAGCGTGATATCTTCAGGGGACGTTTCAGCATCAACAATTCCCTCAATGATTTCCTCTACCTTCTGGAACGTCGGATAATACAACCCACCAAACCGCCACTTCGTTCGGGCATTCTTTTTGAGATTAGCGGCGGGTCGCCCATCTTCACCCTCAAAGAAGTGAAGCACCTCGGTCGCCTTATAGACATTATTTTTCTCACCCGTCGGTTTGGCTGGCGGGTCATCACTACCCGAAAGGATGGCTCCATAGTCCTCGCGACTCGTCGACGTCCAGTAAAGATGGAAGTCGCTCGTCGCCATCTTATCACGGAACCGCTCATTATGAAGCCGCTTGATAGACTGCCAGTCGGAATCTCCTGATTGAAGAGCAGACTTGAAATCTACCTCGTTCGGATCACGACCGGGATACGCCATCTCCATATACTTCTGCTGTGCCCAATCCCACATATTAGACATGGAATCGACCATCAGCGTACCACGGACCCCCTCTTCAGTCTGATACTTTTCGAGCGCATCTAAGGACTGGCTAAGGGCGTTTATAGCCTCATCGTAATTGTTCACCTCAAAGAGATAAATCTCCTTGTCGAACTTATCCGTGATTGAATGCGCCTTATTCTCCGTGTCGATACAAAACACGGGCTCGGGCATAGTAAACCCAAAGTGCGTCTTACCAGTACCCGGATTTCCATATCCGAGAACACGCCAAATGTGTTCCTTGTCGTCCGACTCGTCTTTCTCCATCGCATCAGGTGCGATTGAACTAACGTCTACCATGATTAGATGGTCCTCTCATCGATTGCTTCACCGGTCGCTTCAGTATCCGAGGAACCACCCGAATCGTCAGACCCGGACGTATTGACCTCGGCCTCATTTTCGTAATGACCATAATACCCAAACAGGTCCATGGTCGGCTGACCCTCTTGATTCGCCGTGATAGTACCGAAGGTATCTACGATAGACTCACTATCGAGCGCCATGAAGTCCGAATCTCCATACGCAACCAACCCGAGTTCGTCATCATCACCCCTCACCTCTGGAGGGAGATCACGAGCCTCGATGAACGAATCATCCTGTAGGACAAACCGAGCGGCCTTTTCTGAGACTGCTGACTCTAGGATTGTCGCATACGGAATCTTCTTGAAGTCAGCGCCAAACGCCTCAGCGTACCCACTATCCTTAGTGACCGAAAGACCCTCGCTCACATTCGCTATTTGAGTCGTAGGGACATGATCATTCACGAACTCTTGGCGCTCTTCGAAGTCGCGCTTGTCGTCATCTTTGACCGAAAAGACATCTCCACGAGCGCCAACCTCGCCCACGTACGCGCCCTCAACTCTCTTAGCCGGTCGAGTCGAGATATTACCCGTAAGTGCTTGGAACGGCTCCGTGAACATCTCCTTCACACCCTCTGGGTCGTCTACCTCGGACTCAGGGACAATAATCGAAATCCGACCGGGAGACTTTTGCTCGTCGGCTGGGTCGAGAATCCCATAACAAAACAGGGTCGGTCCCTGAAAGTTCCGAGGGCCATCTACACCAACCGTATAGATAGTCTGCTCCTCTCCACCCGAGGACTCTTGGAAATTGAACGACCCGATAGCACTCGTGAGAGCAAGTCGCTCATTACCAAACTTGTCGAGCTTTTCGTAGAATAGGGATTCGAGTTTATCGAACCGCTCCTGTTCTAGTCCGGTGATTTTGTCGCCGTACTTTTCTTTTGCGAGTTCCCGAAAGTCGACATCGTCCGTCTCGTCACTCATGGAAGGTAACTCACCATGTACCCCGAAAGAGGAACGGGATAAGTATAAAACTTTAGGTTCAACCCTCGGCCAAGAAGGCTGCCCACACTTCATCATCTATCGTCACCGTATGACCTTCTTGGAGAAACACACACGCAACAAAGAACACAGAGGACAAATCAATTTCCCACATATCAGTATTTTCAACCCTATCAGAAGTCCATTTCTGGTGATGCTCTTCCCACTCTAACTCGTCTGAAAAGATATACGACAACTCACGCTTTGATTGAACTCCAACTTTCTTTTCGTCCCACTTCGTCTCCCACACATTCGTAAAATGAACATCCTCCTCATGAGAGGTCGGTCTCAAAATAATACCCGTACCCTCTTGAACCGGATCGGGCATACTCCCACTTATGTCATTTTCTATGGGGACTGATTTAGAGTCGTCATCATTACTCGGCATTCCTCAACCCATCGTCTGTGATTTGAGCGAGGATATCGAAATCCCCGTGTTCTGGGTGATTTTGAACATCTATTTGAGCCAACTGGCCCTGCTTACTCTTCATCATTACAACGAAATTTACCATATGCATCATTAAAGAACTACCGTAAATTACAGTTGACCCTCCATACTGCGTTGGATTCGCATACACTTGGCAGTTCAACAAGACCGGACACCCCAAATCCTTCGCCATCTGCTCCAACTCTGCTAAATGACGGGAAAACTCCTGATTTCGTTCTCCTAATTGTGAGCGACCATCAAACTTCGTCGCCAACCGGAACCGCGAGGTAAACGAATCAACCACTACCATAGATACATCATCAAACTGTTCATGGACTGCCTTATACGCCCGATATTGTTTATCGAGCGCCTCTTCACCAGCAACACTCACCTTATGGACTTGTGATTGAACATCTTTGTCGAACATTTGAGCGATTCTCTTACCACGGTATCTATCGGGCTCAGTCTCAATATATACGGCAGGCTTTCCAGTCTCCTCCACAGCACTCCCAAGAGCCTGAAACGCTAACTGCGTCTTACCCGCGCCCGTTCCACCCCCAACAGCAACAAGAGAACGCTCATCCCACCCACCAATTTTCTCATCTAGTTTATCAATACCCGTAGGAATAACACCTCTCTCATCATATTCTTCCACTACCTCATCTCCCGACTGAATAACAATCGCCTCTGCTGACGCTTGTTCGATAAACCCCTGTAGACGTGACTCAGAAATACTCACATCATGTTCATCCGCAAGACTAGAATCAGCAGTCGCCAAATCTTCAAGTGACTCAATACCCAACTTGTTCAGTCGTTCAACAGTCGTCGACCCAACCCCGTCGAGGTCTCCTAACTCTTTCGCCATACCAAAGGATAGGGTGCGACAAACAAAAAGATTTAGATTAGAAATACTCGTCTATCTGATCCTGAATAGACGGACCCGGAATCATCTTATTCGTTACACTATAGGACTTCTTATTCTCCTTCAACTCTTGTGACGTGAACGCGTACATATGGTCATGCTCTTTCTTTCGCAGATCGGGCTTGGTGACATACAAAGAGAGAGCGCCAGTCTTCTCACCAACCCGCTCTAACTGCTCTATCTCATCTTTACCAAACCGAACCGTTGCCCCTCTATTCTTTACCTCGACAGCAACCACGTCAGAACGACCATACTGATTAGGACGCATTGCCATAACGTCACCACGATCCCTATCTGTTCCACCACCCGAACCACCTGTTCTTTGAGCGAACCATCCATGATCCTCAAACCACGATACAACCTTCTTTTCTCCTCTCGTACCTTTTGCTTTTGTCATAACGTATTCACCCAAATGACAAGAAAAGCTACAGCAGTCATAACAGCTGACCAAAAGACGAGAAACTCTACGAAAGTCATTTCTTCAATCGTCCACTTTATGAATCGAATTATCATAACAAGCTCACCATCACTACAACCCAAACCATGAATCCTGTCAGCCACACTAAGACGAAATCTAACGTATCGTTCACACAAACCACCAACCAGTAATGAGTAAGAACCAACCCACAAACATCCTCATGAAGTGGGCACCACTATCACCAGTCTGATTACTCAACATCAAAAAACTCGTCCACGTGACTAACGTCGCCCCTAGTGATAATAGCACCAATACTCCAAGATTAGTAACCACACTAATCATCAGAACCACCAAACTGCTCTATGATAGACTCGGCAGTCTTTGACCCGATCCCATCTATTGACGTAAGTTCAGACTCGGTCGCCTCACTTAGAGAACGAACCGTACCATACTTATCACGAAGCGGCTCAATCTTTGACTTACCAACCCCCGACAATTGGAGAACCGTCCGAGAGAAAAAGTCATCCTGTGCTCGAGACGGAGACGACTCTGGGTCGCGCACCACACGCTTAGTCGTCTCCTTATGCTTTCGAGTGATACGAGTCACCATGTCAACCAGATTCGTTCTGTTACTCGCAAAAAGCGGCACACATTGCCACCTAGCAGATAACGAACCCACGTACCCACACGCGCTTTGAGGAGAGAACTGCGAATACTCGAGTGACCAAAAATCACTCATATCTCCCTCTATGATAACATAGGAACACTCAGGTTCGAACATCTCATACATACGGTCAATCTGTGACTCTAACCGGCGATTCTTGATTGACCCCACAAAGTCACCAACCGACTTACGCTCAAATACTACGTCGCCTCCCGCTACAATGTCGCCCACATCTAAGAGTTCAGTATCTACCTGTCCCACATCATCATGATCCTCGAACATAGATGGAAGGCCCGCTCGATACTCGCGCTCGTCTACCACGACATGAAGATCACTATCAGTCATAATACGTTAGGAGTGCCTCAATCTCATGACGGACATCATCAGGAAGTTCACTCTCCTCGATTTCCTCACTATTGACTGGTTCTGGGATAGGTCGCGTCGTTGACCTCTCTATCTCACCCTCTCGACAGTTTATATGGCACTTAGTCATCCCATCTTTGACCACATAAAATGTCGTCAGATCGTACTCGCTATACTCGTATCTGTGAAACTCCATACACCAACTAAAAGAGTCTAAACCTTTAGATTTAACGATCCGAAAGAAGCGACTTCAAGTTCTCTTTCATACTAACCGAATACACATCTTCGGATTCAAGGTCGTCAGTCTCCAATACTAGCGTACGTTCTAAGAGGTTGTCGACCGCTCTCTCGGACTTCGCATCTTGTAACGCCCACGGGTAGGATTTATCGAGCAACATGACTGACGCGACCACACGCTCGTTTTCGGACAACTCAAACCAACTGTCTTCCTCAACTACCTTAGAGACATCAGACGGACGGACGCGAAACGGCACCTCGTAAAAATACTCTCCAATCGAATCCTTATGTACAAAAGCAGTCTCAGGAGCGTCGCTCTTCGAGAGAACATACTGGCGGCGAATACCCTGCTCCTCTAACTGATTATTGACCTTTTGGAGTTTCTTGGCGCGCTCTATGACATTATCAGACTTTTCAGAAAACTCGACCCCTTCATTATTCTGAAAATCAATCTCTTCATGCGAGTGCGCCTTCTCCCTGATAGTACCCAACTCGAAATCATCTTCCTTCTCAGGGACGGGTTCGGCAAACCCTGCGCGAATCGCCTCGTCGGGATTTGACTCTTTGACTTGTGTATCTTCAAACTCGACCTCAGCAGGATTAGTAGTCTCAAATCCCTCAAACTCTTCAAAGACCTCTTCAAACAC
>ERZ1034547.59-NODE-59-length-30781-cov-44.590998_pt1 | contig 30781 bp, 34 predicted proteins | sample MGYA00520642_ERZ1034547 | MGnify/ENA primary metagenome ERZ1034547 (study PRJEB33760, sample SAMEA4777713) | hypersaline lake metagenome | biome: hypersaline environment; feature: brines | place: Spain | collected 2012-08 | depth 0 m ... | reverse complement strand
CTACTCGCGTCGCGCTTCCGACTGAGCGTCGGAACCCCTCGCTCTCTCCTCACGGGCCGCAGGCCCGTTCGGATGGTCAGCGGGACCTCCGGTCCCGCACGACTTGAGGCCGGAGGCTCCGCCTCGAAAACTGCTGACGTCGCTCTCGCCCGCGTCTCCGTCGCCGGCGGTGTTCCGAAGGGAAACCGACTTCTTCTCACCGGACAAGCGTGTGGTATGCACTCGTTTGGACCGCCCGCGGAGACGCTGGCGGACGTCGTCCTCGTCGACTACGGGCTCGGAAACCTCCGCTCGGCCGCTCGCGGGCTGGAGCGGGCGGGCGCAGCCGTCGAGATCACCGACGACCCCGAGGCGTTCGCGGCCGCAGACGGGGTCGTGCTCCCGGGCGTCGGTGCGTTCCGTGAGGGGATGGAGAACGCCGGCCCGCTCCGTGCGGCCCTCACCGACCACGCCGCGGCGGGGCGTCCGCTCTTCGGCATCTGTCTCGGCATGCAGATGTTGCTCACCTCGAGTGAGGAGGCCGACCACGAGGGCGAAGGCGAGGTGACGGGCCTCGACCTGATCCCAGGCACCAACGTCCGGTTCGACGTCGACCGGAAAGTCCCGCACATGGGCTGGAACGAGTTGGCCGTCGAGCGCGACCACCCCCTCGTCGCCGGCGTCGACGGCGACCACGCGTACTTCGTCCACTCGTACTACGCCGAGCCCGACGATCCGGCCGCGGTCGTCGCGACGGCGGACTACGGCGTCGACTTCCCGGCGGTCGTCGCCAACGACGCCGGTAACGTCTTCGGCACACAGTTCCACCCGGAGAAGAGCGGCGAGACGGGACTCCGTATCCTCCGGAACTTCGTCGAGTACTGCGCCGATTGAGCTCCGTCCACGACTGACGTCGTGGGCGTTCTCCTCGTCTCTCTGTAGGCCGCCGGACGCCCCGCTCAGAGTCCATCGTACGGCCCGGCTTTCGCTGCCGTCAGCCGGTCGACCTGTGCGGGTGAGAGGTCGATCGACGCGGCCGCGAGGTTCTCGTGAAGCTGTTCTACGGTCCGTGCGCCGACGATCGGGGCGGTGACGCCGTCGCGGTGACACAGCCACGCGAGCGCGACCTGTGCCGGCGTGGCGTCGACTGCGGCGGCGACGGCGTCTAGCTCCTCGTGCACGTCGAAGTTCTCCGGCGTGAGGTACGACTCCCGAAAGCGACGTGATGCCGCTACCTTCGAGTCGGCCGGTACGTCGGCGTCGCGGTCGTACTTGCCGGTCAGAAACCCCTGACCGAGTGGACTCCACGGACAGACGGCGAGCCCCTGCTGACGGGCGAACGCCAGGTAGTCGCCTTCTATCTCGCGGTCGACGAGGTTGTACCGCGGCTGGAGGACGGTGAACGGCTCCCACCCGTTCGCGCGGGCGATCTCGTTCGCCCGGGCGACCTTCCAGGCGTTCGGGCGATGCGTCGAGGCGCCGAGGTAGTGGACGCGGCCCGACTCGACGAGGCCGTCGAGTGTCTTCATCAGCTCGCGGGCGTCGGTCTGATCGTCCCAGCGGTGGATGTAGAGGACGTCGACGTAGTCCGTGTCGAGTCGGTCGAGCAGCGCGTCGATCCGATCGCGGACGTTCTTGCGGTTCGTACCGCGACTGTTCGGGTCGCCGTCGCGGATCTGCCAATAGATCTTCGAGGCAATCGTGTATCGCTCGCGGTCCCGCTCGGCGAGCCAGTCGCCGATCCACCGCTCACAGCTGCCGCCGCCGTAGACGTCGGCGGTGTCGATGTACCGACCGCCGGCGTCGGCGTACGCGTCGAGCAGCGCGTGTGCGCGCGACTCGTCGATCTCGGTCTCTCCTGCTTCGTTCACCCGTCCGAACCGCCAGGTGCCGAACTGGAGCTCGCTCGTCTGGAGGCCGGTCCCCGTGAGCGGCGTGAACTCGAGGGTCCGCTGGGTCGGAGCGTTCGTCATCGATCGGTACTCATCGCCCGACGAGAAAAACCCGGAGGACCCGCGGGCACACGCCGGAGGACCCGGTCGGCTCGACACAAGTCACAAACCCGTGGCGACCGTTCACACGGCATGGACCGCACCGCGGTACGGCGCGCCTGGGACGAGGTGGCAGAGACGTACGCCGAGCGCCGCGACCCCTCCGGCTCGGACGCCGCACTACTCGACGACCTCCGGGCCGACCTGCCGGCGGACCCGGTCGTCCTCGACGTCGGGTGTGGCGACGGTGCCCGAACGCTCGCGAACCTCCCCGCGGGCAGCGTCGGCCTCGATATCTCCAGACGAGGGCTCGAACTCGCGCGCGAGACCGTCCCCGGTTCCCGGCTCGTCCACGGTGAGCTGTCCACGCTCCCGTTCGCGGCCGACCGGTTCGACGCGGTGACGGCGTACCACGCGGTGTTCCACGTCGCGCGCGAACGACATCCGGCAGCCTATCGGGAGTTCGCTCGGGTGCTCCGCCCCGGCGGCCGGCTGTTGATGACGCTGCCGGCCGGCCGGTTCGAGACGGTGCGCCGCGGGTGGATGGGCGGCCGAATGTTCTTTTCGGCACCGGGGCGCACCCAGACGCTCGACCAGCTCCGGTCGGCCGGCTTCGTCGACCTCGAGACGACGACCGCGACCGACCCACTCGGCAGCAGCACGGAGTTCGTGACCGCAACGATGGATGAGGGAACCGATGCCGACTGACGTCGACGGCCCCGACGACGCGGCTCCCGACGCGACACCGATCGAAGACGTCCCACACGACGTTCGGGCGGCGCTCACACAGCTGCTCGCCGAGGCCCGGTCGGCGGCGCGGGCCGACGACATCGAGACCACGACGGCACTCCTCGAGACCGCCGAGACGGTGGCGACGAACAAGCTGCCGCCGGGCGACCGGCGCGACCGGATCCGCCGCGGCTGTGTCTCCGCCGCTGACGCGCTTCCCGACACCGCACTCGCGGCCGCGTACGCCGAGGCGGCGCGGTCGTACGTCGCCGCGGAGTGACCTCGTTGGGCCAAATCGCTTTGTCGATTCGAACCGTCTACCGCCTATGCGCGTGGCCTCGTTGCTCCCGTCCGCGACCGAACTCCTGGTCGCGCTCGGCGTCGAACCGGTCGGCGTCTCACACAGCTGTGATCACCCGCCGGTCGTCGACGCCCTCCCGACGCTGACGAGCACCGTCGTCGACCACGCCGACCGCTCGGCGGCCGACATCGACGCCCAGATGCGGTCGGTCGAGGGCGCAGCGTACGACCTCGACGTCGACCGGCTCGGAGCGCTCGACCCGGACTGTCTCGTCACCCAGGCGACGTGTGACGTGTGTGCCGTCGACGCGAGTGCGGTTGAGGCGGCGGCCGCGTCGCTCACGCCCACGCCCGAGGTGGTGACGCTCGATCCGCACTCCTTCGAGGAGGTCCTCGCGGACGTCACGCGGCTGGGCGCGGCGGTGGACGCACGCGAGGCCGCCGCGTCGCTCTCGGCGTCGCTTTCAGCCCGCGTCGACCGGGTTCGCGAGCGCGCTGTTGCGGCGGTCGACGCGACCGGCCGCCCGCGAACCGCAGTGCTCGACTGGACCGACCCGCCGATCCGGGGCGGCCACTGGGTCTCGGACATGATCGCGCTCGCCGGCGGCGACTCGTCGTTCCAGCCGGCGGGCGCCTCGGAGCCGGTCGCGTGGGCCGACCTCTGCGCGTACGACCCGGCGGTCCTCGTCGTGGCACCCTGCGGGTTCGAGGTGGACCGGGCCGCTGAGGCGGTCACGACGCTCCGGGACCGCCCCGGCTGGTCCGAGCTCACGGCCGTCGAGACCGGTCGGGTGTACGCGGTCGACGGCAACGCCCTCGTGAACCGACCGAGCCACCGGCTCGTCGAGTCGCTCGAGACGCTGTTCGCGTGTCTTCACCCCGCGCACGCCGCGGGGCTGTTCGAGGATGCAGCCGAGGAGGCTCCTCGAATGCGGCGGGTGTCGGTCGCGTCGGTGTGAGGCGTCACGTCTCCGCGCGCGCTGCGAGCGCGGAGAGCGTGTCGGCCGTCCGGAGGTCGTCGACCGTACAGTACCAGGCGCCGCGCACGCCGTGCCCGTCGTTCTCGACCGGGGCGTCAAGCGGCACGAGCGACTCGAACTCGAAGACGACGACCACGCGCTCCTCGGAGAACGGGTCGATGAGGTCCTCCCAGTCGGACTCGTCCAGCCGACCGGGCCCGCCGCGGGTCTGTTCGGTTCGCTCGACGATCCGGGCGTAGTGGGTGATCGCCGACACCGGCGCGGTGCGGTAGAAGGCCATGTGGGTGACGTCGGCCCGCGTCCGGTCGTACGAGCGCGGTGCCGGATAGAAGCCGTCGCGACACCGCTCGAAGGTGTCCGGACGCGTCGCGACCACACAGACCCGGGCGTCGTCGGGGGCGTCGTCCGCCGGCGTGTCGGCGGCGAACCGGTCGAGATCCATGCACTATCGTGCGCACCGAACGCGGATATATCCCCGTTCGACCCGTATCGATCCCGATGGCACGGAACGCGGCGTCGACGCGGGATCGGACGGCTGGCGGGTCGACGGCCGAGGAGACGACTACGGACGGGTCGACCCCGGATCCGGCGCTCGTCGTCGACGGCGTCTCGAAGCGGTACGGCACCGGCGAGGGGTCGGTCCTCGCGGTCGACGAGGTGAGCCTGACGGTCGAACGCGGGGCAGTCGTGGGGCTACTCGGGCCGAACGGAGCCGGGAAGACGACACTCATCAAATCCATCCTCGGGACGGTGCTCCCCGACGCCGGTACGATCCGGCTGTTCGGCACCGACGTCCGGGCGGATCCACGGGTGGCGTACGCCGACGTCGACGCCATGCTGGAGGGCGCACGCAACGACTACTGGCGGCTCACCGTCCGCGAGAACCTCCGGTACTTCGCGACGATCGGCGGCGTCGACCCCGACTCGGTCGCGGCCCGCCACGACCGCCTGCTCGACCGACTCGGGCTCGCCGACGACGCAGACACGCCGGTTCGGGACCTCTCGCGCGGGATGAAACAGAAGGTGTCGCTGGCGAGCGTGCTCGCCGGCGGCGCGTCGCTCGTGTTCCTCGACGAGCCAACCCTCGGGCTCGACGTCGAGAGCGCCCGCGTCCTCCGACGCGAGATCCGCCGACTCGCGCGCGAGGAGGGGCTCACCGTGCTCTTGAGTACCCACGACATGCCCACCGTCGAGGCCGTCTGTGACCGTGTCGTCCTGCTTGCCGACGGCCGTATCGTCGCCGACGACGCGCCGGACGCGCTGTTGTCGGCTGCCGGTCGTGGCGTGACTCGGATCGCGAGTCCCGATCTCGACCGGTCGGTCGTCGCCGCCCTTCGTGACCGGTTCGCCGTCGAGGTCGTCGACCGATCCGGCGCGTCGGCCTCGGGGGGCCGATCTGTCGTCGAGGTCGACGCGAGTGGTGACGACCTCTACACGCTGCTTGACGTGCTCCGAGAACACGGGGTGACACCGTCCGAGGTCCGGACCGTCACGCCCGACCTCGAGGACGTGTTTCTCGACATCACCGACGGGGGACGGTCACGATGACCGAAGACCGTCCGTCGGCTCGACCGACCGCGGACGCGGACCCGCGCCCGGCGACCCGTTGGCACCTCCTGCGGGCGGTCCTCGTCCGTGAGTTCCTCATCACCGTCCGGTACCCCGCGAACGCGGTCGGCGGGGTCGTCGTCGCCGTGTTCTTCTTCGGAGTGCTGTTCTACGGTGGGACGCTGCTCGCCGGCCAGGCGCTCGCCGACTCGCTGTCGGGGATCGTCGTCGGCTACTTCCTCTGGACGCTGTCCGTCGGCGCGTACTCGTCGATCTCGAACGACGTCGGCAGCGAGGTGCAGTGGGGGACGCTCGAACGACACGTCACCACCCCGTTCGGGTTCGCACCGGTCGCGCTGATCAAAGGCGTCGCGAAGGTCGTCCGGACGTTCCTTACCTCAGCGGTCGTCCTCGCCGTGATGCTGCTTCTCACCGGTACGCGGCTCGCACTCGACCCGCTCACGGTCGTCGTCGTCGCGGGACTCGCGGTCACCTCGGTGCTCGGGCTCGGCTTCGCCGCCGGCGGGCTCACCGTGTTGTACAAGCGAGTCGGGACCTGGTTGAACTTACTGCAGTTCGGGTTCGTCGTCCTCGTGTCGGCGCCGGTGTTCGACGCCCCCTGGCTCAGAGTACTCCCGCTGGCACACGGCAGCGCGCTGTTACAGCGGGCGATGGTCGACGGCGTCCGACTGTGGCAGTTCGGCCTCGGCGACCTCGCACTCCTCGTCGCCGTCGCTGCCGCCTACCTCGCCGGCGGGTACGCCGTCTTTCACTACGCGACGCGGCGAGCCCGACGCCTCGGGGTGTTGGGCGACTACTGATCGATGGGAAACTGTGCTCGTCACCGCGTCTCGTCCGGCTCCGCGGCGAGTGCGGCGTCACGCAGCTCCCGGCACCGGTCGCCCTCGACTGTGAGGTCGGGCACCGGCGTCGGCGAGCCCGCCTCGTCGACGGCGACGAAGACGAAGTACGAGTCGGTCGTCTGCTCGCGGCCACCGGTCCGCGGCTCCTCGCGGTACGCGCGCAACCGCACGCGGACGCTCGTCCGGCCGGCGGCGTACGCGTACGACTCGATCACGCAGGTGTCGCCCTGCGGGATCGGGCGCACGAAATCGAGCTCGCTGATCTTCGCGGTGACGCACGTCTCGCCCGCGTGGCGCATCGCCGACATCGCGCCCACCTCGTCCATCCACTTGACGACCGTGCCGCCGTGTGCGGCCTCGTAGTTGTTCGTGTGCGTCGGCTGTACCCGCTGGCGGTTCTCGATGTAGGTGTCGCTGACGTTCGACATACGGGCGTGTGGGGCGACCCACACAAAGCCCCGTCGCCGCCGGGGCTCACCGCTTGCCGAGCGCCTCCTCGAACACCCGCTGTGCGCGGTCGTATCCCTCGTTGCGATCGACGATCGGGTGGACGTACTCGGGGGCGAGCTCCTCGCGCTCGCGGTGAGAGAGCGTCGGCCAGTCGATCACCTTGTCGGCCGGGACGTCGCGCAGCTCCGGGACGTACTCGCGGATGTATCGCGCGCCGTCGTCGTACTTCGACGCCTGACTCACCGGATCGAAGATCCGCACGTCGACCGAGTCGGTCCCCGTCGAGGCGGTCCACTGCCACCCGCCGTGATTCGAGGCGTAGTCGTGGTCGATCAGCTGTTTGGTGAAGTAGCGCGCACCCCGCCGCCAGTCGACGAGGAGGTGTTTCGTGAGGAAGCTCGCGACGACCTGCCGCGGTCGGTTGTGGATGTACCCTTCTGCATTCAGTTGTCGCATCCCGGCGTCGACGAGCGGGTACCCGGTCTCACCGCGCGTCCACGCCTCGAAGTCGGCGTCGTCGTCCCGCCACGCGATCTCGTTGGGGAACGACGTGTAGTTCGAGACGGCGAGGTCCGGGTTGTAGTACAACAGGTGGTACATCTGCTCGCGCCAGGAGAGCTCGTAGCGGTACTTGTCGACGTTTCGGCGCTCGCCGCCGGTGACGGCGTCGTACACGTCGCTCGCGCCCGCCCACACCTCACGGATGCCGATCGCGCCCGTCGCCAGGTACGGCGACATACGCGAGACGGCCTGTGCCGGGGCCTCGACCGCCCGCGGGAGGTCGTCTCTGGTGTCGTTGTACGAGAGGATGCCGACGTCGAGGAAGTCGTCGTAGCGATCACGCGCGCCCCGATATCCCGCCGGCGGGAGGTCCACGTCGACGTCCGGCTCGGGAACGGTCTTGCCGTCGGCGACGTCGGCGAGGACGTCGGGATCCGGCTCGGCGTACGGACCTCGCTTCGGTACCGCCTCCCAGTCGCCGTGGAACTGGCTGTGGTTCGGGTACGACGACTCGAGCCGACCCGGATCGACCAACACGAGGTCGGTCCGTCCGTCGAGGTCGACCCCCTCACCGGCCAGTGCTTCTTCGACGCGGCGCTGGCGGTTGCGTCTCGCCGCCCGATAGTGGTCGTTACAGTAGACCGTCTCGGCGTCGAACGTCTCCGCGAGCGCGGGGAGCACCTCGTCGGGCTCGCCGGCGCGGACGATCAGGTCGCTCCCGAGGTCGCGGTAGCGGTCCTCTACGGCGGCGACGTGCCGGAGGAAGAACCCGCGCTGCCGGGCGCCCATCGTGGCGAGCAGGTCGGCGTCGTACACGAAGACGGGAACGACCGGGTCAGACGGGGTCGCGTCGCGTGCGGCGGCTGCGAGGCCGGCGTTGTCTCGGGTTCGCGGATCTCGTCGGTGCCAGAAGAGCGGCATACGATCGGTTGGGGCCCGAGCCGATAATGTCCTTCGACCTGGCCCGGACGCGTCGCGCTCGCGCCGCTCGCCGGTCGAAAGATACGCAGGACTCGCGTCGAGACGGAACCGGACGCGTCAGTCGTCGGCGGGCGCGCGAGGCTCAGCGGGTGGCTCCTCGCCGGCCGGCTCCTCGTCCGGCCGATCGGCCGCCGGTTCGACGGATTCGTCGATCGCGTCCGGTCGGTCGTCCGTGGCGTCTGCCCGGTGACGCTCCGCGAGGTCCTCCCACGAGAGCGCCTCGCCCATGTGATGACACATGACAGCTATACACATGGGCTTCGGACACAAAACCGTTGGGCCGTTCTCCCGTGGCGGCCTCGCCGAAGCTGAAAGAGCCAAGTACCCCGCTCCCGAACGATCGATTATGATGGCACTCCTCGACTTCGTGGTGCGACTCGTCACCGACGTCGGACGCTTTCTCGACGTCTTCGTGAACGATCTGATCCTGGGCGCTGGTGACCCGCTGTCGGCGGTCCTCATCGTCACGGGACAGGCGATACTGCTCACCGCGGTCGGCGTCTTCGGCTACGCCGCGATCGGCAGTCTCCTCAACGAGGTCGGGATCACGCTCCCGGCGCTCGGCGGCCGCGGTCGAGGCGAGTAGCCCTCAAAAGACGCCATCGACCGCTTCCGCGGCGAGGTCGACGCTCGCCTCGAGGTCTGGTCCGAGCGGGGCGCCGACGACGAGCCCGTCGACGTGCTCGGCGAGGTCGACAGCGCGGTCACGAACCGCGTCCGGTGTGCCGGCCATACAGAACGCGTCGATCATCGCGGGAGTGACCCGCTCGAACGCGGCGGAGAACTCGCCGGCAGCGACCGCCTCGCCGATCGCCGCGGCCTCGTCCCGGTCGATGCCGTGCCGCTCGAGGACCGGCGGGGCCGCGCCGCCGGTGATGAACGCCACGGGCGGCCGTGCGGCCTCCCGAGCGGCTGCCGGATCCTCGTCCACGCTGACCGCGGCGTACGCCACGAGCGCGAAGTCGCCGCGATGGCTCGGTCGGTCCGCGAGGCCGTCTTCGACCTGCTCGCGGGCCCACGCGAGGTCCATCGGGTGTGAGCCGTTGTAGAGCAGGCCGTCGGCGTGTTTCGCGGCCATCCGACACATGTGTGGCCCCTCGCCGCCGACGTGGACCGGAATGTCGGCGCCCTGGGGCGGCTCGTAGTTGAGCCCGGCGCCCGTGGCTTCGAACGTGCCGTCGGCGTCGACGCGCTCGCCGGCCCACAGCCGCTTCGCGGTCTTGAACGCCTCGAGCACGGACCGGAGTCCGCGCTCGTCGGCTACTCCGAGATTCGAGAGCGTCGACGGGTCGCCGGGGCCGAGCCCGAAGACGGCGCGTCCCTCGGAGAGCTCGTCGAGGGTCGCGACCTTCGAGGCGAGCGTGACGGGGTGCGTCTCGTACGGGTTGGCGACGCCCGGGCCGAGCCGGACCGACTCGGTCGCGGTCGCGAGCTGTGAGAGGACGGCCCAGGGGTCGCGGTTGTTGTAGTGACACGTCGAGTAGACGACGTCGTAGCCGGCGGCTTCGGCGCGGACGCCGAGGTCGACGATGCGGTGCGGGTCGTGTTCGGGAGTGAGTTCGATTCCAAGCATTGGTGTAGTGGTTGACGGCTGGTCGGTCGTTACGGGTCGTAGCGCCACTCGCGGAGCGCCTGCCGAACGAAGTCGCCGGCGACCGCGCGGAAGTGGGCGTCGGAGCCGTCGTGGTCGCCGAACGACCAGTCGCGGACGACGACGACGGGGGTGCCGCCGTCGCCTTCGCCGGCGACCAGGTTGGCGGCGGCGGCGAGCTCGTCGACCACGTTCTGGACGGTGACGCCGAGTTCGCGCCCGTCGCGGTCGGCCTCGCCGCGCCAGTCCCGGCTCGCCGGCAGCCCGTCCCAGCCGATGGCGACCCCGCGCTGCCCGTGTCGAAACGGCCGCCCGGAGGTGTCGGTGACGACGACGCGGTCGGCGTCGATTCCCGCGCGGATTCGTGCCGCGCTCTCTGTGGGGCGTTTCGGGAGCAACAACAGGTCGTGGTCGGGAACGTTCGAGCGGTCGATGCCGGCGTTGACACCGACGTGGCCGAAGTGGGTCGCCGTGAGAAGAAACGGTGCCTCCATGATCAGCTCCGTCGACTCCTCCAAGACGGCCTGTGCGAAGCGCGGGTCCTTCTGTTCGCCCGTGCAGTCAGCGAGCCGCTCGGCGACCTCGACCGCGCGCGGACTCGGCGGAAACGCGTCGAGGTCGAACGCCCGACCCTCCGCCTTCGAGACGACCGTGCTGGCGACGCAGACGACGTCGTCACTACGGAGGTCGACCGCGTCGTCGATCAGCGCGGCGAGGTCGTCTCCCTCCCGAACTTCGGGAAGGCCCGGGACGGCGAACAGCTCCATACCGTCTCCTGAACGGCGACGAGGAAAAACCTCGCCGGTACCGGGGTGGTTTGACGCTATCGCGCCGCCCGGAACACGTGAGCTCCGTGTCGCTTAAGCGCCGTCCACTGCTCCGAGTCGATGTGGACCTCCACGTCCGGTACGAGGGCGACGACGACCCCGACAAGTGTACGGCCCGCAAGCTCTCGCGGTTCGACCTCGCGACGCTCCACCGTCGCGACCGCGAGACGCCCGCCGGGGTCGTGTTGAATCCCCACGCCGAGCGCGCGCTCTCGCCGGCCGACGCCGAGCGCGCTGGCGATCGCGCGCTGGTCGCACTCGATTGTTCGTGGGAGTCGGCCGGCGAGAAGCGATTCTCGCTGTCGGGTGCCCACCGGGCGCTCCCCTATCTCGTCGCCGCGAACCCCGTGAACTTCGGCCGTCCGATGCGACTCACGACCGTCGAGGCGCTCGCCGCCGCCCTCTCGATCCTCGGCGAGCCGGACCACGCGGCGCGCATCCTCGCGAAGTTCACCTGGGGAGAGACGTTCCTCGAACTCAACGCGGAGCCGCTCCGCCGCTACGCCGACTGTGCCGACTCGACCGAGGTCGTGGCCGTCCAGCAGGCGTACCTCGACCGCGGGTGACGACCGCGCCGCCGCCGAGCTGTTAACTGACGCGGTCTTCTTGTGAGCATGTTACAAAATTCACGGTGAAAATAGCAGTTGGGTTAATACTCGTCCGAGTGCTACCGCGGCGTATGAGCGACCGCGAGGGGACAGGGGAGACCGCCGAGGTTCGGTTGACGGTCCCCGACATGGACTGTCCGACGTGTGCTGGGAAGGTCGAGACGGCCCTCGACCGCGAGGGGGTGGTGGCCGTCGACACCCGCGCGACCGCCGGCGTGGTCGACGTGACTCACGACCCCGACGTGTGTCCGCCGGACGCGCTGGTCGCGGCCGTCGAGCGGGCCGGCTACGAGGTCGCCGACACGGACGCGTCGACCGTCGCAGCCGGACTCTTCTCGAGTCGGCGGGCGATCGCGACCGCTACCGGGGGTATCTTCCTCCTCGTCGGGCTCGCACTTGAGTGGGCGGTGCCGGGACTCGACCCGACGTTCGCGACGTTTGGTGAAGGCGTCGGCGCGTTCGGTCCGTGGGAGGTGACGGGGGCGACGCTGGCGTACTTCGTCGCGATCGGCGTCGCCGCGCCGCCGATACTGCGAAACGGCGCCTACTCGCTCCGGAGCCTGCACCTCGACATCGACCTGTTGATGTCGATCGGGATCGTCGCCGCCTTGCTCGTCGATCTGCCGTTCGAGGCGGCGACGCTCGCGGTGTTGTTCTCGGTCGCAGAGCTGTTAGAGCGCTTTTCGATCGACCGGGCACGACGCTCGTTGGGGGAGCTGCTCGCGCTCTCACCGGACGAGGCGGTCGTGCTTCGTGACGGCGAGGAGACGACGGTCCCGGTCGAGGCGGTCGCGGTCGGCGAGCGACTCGCCATCCGCCCCGGCGACCGCGTCCCCCTCGACGGCGTCGTCCGCGAGGGCACGGGCGCGGTAGACGAGTCGCCGATCACCGGCGAGTCGGTGCCAGCGGAGGTCGCACCCGGCGACGAGGTGTACGCCGGCTCGATCAACGAGGCCGGCTACCTCGAGGTCGAGACGACCGCGCCCGCCGAGGACTCGACGATCGCGCGGGTGATCGACCTCGTCGAGTCTGCGACCGCAGAGCAGACCCGCGCCGAGCGGTTCGTCGACCGCTTTGCCCGCGTGTACACCCCGATCGTCGTCGCCGCCGCGGTCGCGACGGTTCTCGTCGGCACCGTCGCACTCGGCGGCTCCGTCGAGACGTGGACGGTTCGTGGACTCACGCTGCTCGTGATCGCGTGTCCCTGTGCGTTCGTGATCTCCACGCCCGTCAGCGTCGTCTCCGGCGTGACGGCGGCGGCGCGCAACGGGGTGCTCGTCAAAGGCGGCGAGCACCTCGAGGCGGCCGGCGACGTCGACGCCGTCGCGCTCGACAAGACGGGCACGCTGACCGCCGGCGACCTCTCCGTCACCGACGTGATCCCGCTCGACGCCCCGGACGCGGACGCGGTGCTCGCGCGGGCGACCGCCCTCGAGCGCCGGAGCGAACACCCAGTCGCCGCGGCGATCGTCGACCGCGGGCGCGAGTGCGACCTCGACGACAGGGCCGTCACAGACACGGCCGTCTCCGAGTTCGAAGCGCTCGCGGGCGAGGGTATCCGAGCCGACCTCGACGGCGAGACGCACTACGTCGGCAAGCCCTCGCTGTTCGAGTCGCTCGGCTTCGACCTCGGGCACGCACACGTCCGAACCGACGGCGGGCTCGCGACGACTGAGCCCGGCGCGACGACAGCGGGGTCGCCGGTTCCCGCACCGACCGAGTGCGAGCACGGTCGCTACGTCGACCTGGCCGGCGAGATCATCCCGGACCTCCAGGCGGACGGCAAGACGGTCGTCGTCGTCGGGACGGCCGACCGCGTGCTCGGCGTCGTCGCGGTCGCGGACACGGTCCGCCCGGAGTCGTCGTGGGTCGTCGACCGCCTCCACGCGCTCGGCGTCGACCGCGTCGTGATGCTCACCGGCGACAACGAGCGGACCGCCCGCGCGATCGGGGCCGCCGTCGGCGTCGACGAGGTTCGTGCGTCGCTCCTCCCCGAGGAGAAGGTCGCGGCCGTCACGGCGCTCGCCTCGACGACCGACGGAACCGTCGCGATGGTCGGCGACGGGATCAACGACGCGCCGGCGCTCGCGGCCGCCGACGTGGGGATCGCGATGGGGGCCGCCGGGACCGACACCGCGATCGAGACCGCAGACGTGGCGCTCATGGGAGCGGACCTCCGCCGGCTTCCGTACACGTTCGACCTCGCGGGGCGTGCGAGCCGGACGATCCGAACGAACATCGGCGCCTCGCTCGCGGTGAAGGCGCTGCTCGCCGTCGGGGCACCGCTCGGGTACGTGACGGTCGCGATGGCGGTCGTCGTCGGCGACATGGGGATGAGTCTGGGGGTGACGAGCAACGCGCTCCGGCTCGGGAACGTCGAGCCGGCCGAGCCGCCGATCCGGCGCGAGTCCGAGTCGTCGTCTCCCGACGCCCCCACCAGGAGCTGATCCGCCGTCCCGTCGGGGCTCACCGAGACCGCGGCGGTGCTCCACGCCAACTGAAACGTCGATCGGTCCCACCGGGTGAGTCAAGTGTCTACGGGCGGTACTACCGGTATGAAACGAGCGCAACTCGAGGCGGCGCTCGCCGAGTCGTTCGACGGGACGCCGGCGGAGCGACGGGCGGTGGCGCGAGCCGCACGCGACCTTGCCGACTCGGGAAAGCCCGCCGAGGACCGGGGACACGCGCTCGGCGTCGCCGACGTGCGCCGTCACCTCGCGGACGCCCCGGACGGCTCCTCAGTCGTCGATCGGTGGAACTGGTGGATGGGGGCGCTCGAGGCCGCCTACGGCGGCTACGACTACTTCACCGTGCGGTTCGTCGAAGCGAACGAGACGGCCGACCGCTACCGGTGAGCGGGACGGCTGTTCGCGTGTCGACCGTCCGCGAAGATGCCGACGACCTGTGGCACAGTCGGGGTGACAGCCACGAGGCTGGTGACCCCGCCGAAAGCGCTATTGAGGCCCCGTCTGTCTGCCCGAACAGATGACCGACCGACCGATCCCGGCCGACTTCGAGCTCGCAGAGACCACCGTCGCGGCGGTCCACGCGGCGTTCGAGGAGACGACGCTCACGGCCGCGGGGCTCGTCGAGGCGTTTCTCGACCGCATCGAGCGATACGACGACGCGCTCAACGCGATCATCACGACCAACGAGGCGGCGATGGACCGGGCACGCGAGTTGGACGCTCGATTCGCGTCGGACGGGCTCACGGGGCCGCTCCACGGGATTCCGGTCGCGATCAAAGACAACCACGATACGGCGGACATGCCGACGACGGCGGGGTCGGTTCGGTTCGCCGAGTTCGTCCCCGAGTCGGACGCGGCCGTCGTCGAGCGACTTCGCGAGGCGGGCGCGATCGTCGTTGCGAAGACCAACCTCCAGGAGCTCTCCTTCGGTGTCGACTCCGTGAGCTCACTCGGCGGCGAGACACACAACCCGTACGCCCTCGATCGGCGGCCGTCGGGGTCGAGCGGCGGCACCGCCGCCGCGGTAGCGAGCAACCTGGCGGTCGTCGGCACCGGCACCGACACCTGCTCGTCGGTGCGCTCGCCGCCCGCGTTCACGAACCTCGTCGGCCTCCGTCCGACGATCGGGTTGGTGAGCCGAACGGGGATCGTCCCGCTGTCGCTGACGCAGGACACCGCCGGACCGATCACTCGTACGGTCGAAGACGCGGCGCGGCTGCTCGACGTGCTCGTCGGCTTCGACCCCGCCGACCCGGTGACCGCGCGGGGGGTAAACCGGACTCCGGCAGAGGGCTACCTCGCACACGTCGACCCGAGTGGGCTCGAGGGTGCTCGAATCGGTGTCCTTCGCGACTTCTTTGGCGCGTCGGATCCGACGGCTCCGGCGGCCGAGACGGCTCCGGCGGTCACCGAGACGGTCGAGGCGGCGCTCGCGACGATGGAGGCCGCCGGCGCGACCGTGGTGGACGACGTCTCGCTCGTCGACCCGGACCGACTCGAGTCCGCACGCGTCGTCGGCCACGAGTTCGAGCGCGACTTCGACCGGTATCTCGCCGAGCGGCCGGCGACCCCGGTCGACTCGCTTCGCGAGCTAGCGGAGAGTGGGACGGTCGCCGAGAGCGTGGAGCGCCGGCTCTTGGAGGGAGAGGTCCTCGACACCGACGTTGACGCACTCGAGACGGACCCGGACTACCTCCGGTCGCTCGCCGACCGGGAGGTCCTTCGGACCGACGCGATCGCCGGGCTCGTCGAGGCCGACCTCGACGCGGTCGTCTACCCGCCGTCTGCCGTGCTCCCGGTCGAGATCCCCGAGCACCAGCCCTTCTCCGAGATGCGCTGTGCGCTGGCCGCCCACACCGGACTGCCGGCGATCGTGGTGCCTGCCGGCTTTGCGGGCGACGGGCTCCCCGTCGGAGTCGAGCTGCTCGGGCGGCCGTTCGCCGAGCCGCGCCTCTTCGAACTCGCCGCCGGCTACGAGGCCGCCGCCGACCACCGACACCCTCCGGCCGACTTCGAGTGAGCCGCACGACCACTTTCAGTTTCACCGCGCGGTTGGGTCGGTTATAGGGTTGATCCACTGGATTGTCTGCGTATGAGCGCGACTCTCGAGAGCCGACCGCGGTACGCCACGGAGACCCGTGTCGACGTCACGAACTGTCGCACCGACCGCATCGCCGACCGGATCCGATCGAACCGCGTCGCCGACGCCGAGGTCCACCTCGAACGACGCGGCGGCCGGACGTTCCTCGTCGCGACGCCGACGCGTACCGACCACTCGTCGTAGGGCCCAACCGCTCGCTTCAGTCGTCTGCGGCGACCGGGCCGCGGCTTCGCTGGTCGGCGTCGAGCAGACTCTGCAGCCCGACGCCGAGCGACTCGTTGGTCCGCTCGACGGAGGTCGACGCAGAACAGTCGGTCGTCATCGCGCGTATCGCGTCGACGTTTTCGGGCACGACGTCCGCTTCTTGATGGACATTTTGAAACAGGGACACGTCCCGTCCGGAGACGCTCACCGACTCCGCCCAGATGCAGTTCTCCCAGAGGTCACCCCGCGGCCGGCCGCGGTCCATCGCGTACTCTTTCAGTGCGCCGGCCCCGTCGATGCCGGCGTCCGGCGGGACGAGAAAGAGCCGGTCTTCACCGGCGAGACGCTCCCGGACCGCCGCCGTCGTCGGCGCAGCCTGGAGGGTGACATCGACGCTGTGAGTGTGCATCGCGGTGACGGGGGCCTTCAGTGCAGCCGTGTGGACATCGACGTCTGACAACACGGTGTTCACGTCGGGACCGTGGTGTGACGGGACAGAAACTGGATCCGGAACGATGTCGTTTATCGGACCGCGGTCGGTCTCGCTCGGGTCACCGCCTCGACGGATCAGGGTGACTCGCGCCTTCTCGACGCCGTACGCCTCCTCGAGCGGCGCGAGGAGCCGCGCGAGTCCGGTGGTGTTACACGAGACGACGCGCACGGCGTCGGCACCGCGGGCGGCGTCGAAGTTCGTTCGCGCGGTGAACGAGGCGTCGGCGACGGCGGCGTCCTCGCCGCCCTGGAACACGGCGGGGGTGTCGTGGGCGGCGTACGTCGCGCGGTTCTCGGCGCCCACCCCGGAGGGACAGCAGTCGACGACGACGTCGATAGACTCGAGGAGGTCGGAGAGCGCACCGGCGGTGGGCAGGTCACTGTCGGCGAACGCGTCGAGACTGGCTGCCGTCGCCGCGTAGAGGTCGTAGCCGCGTCGGACGGCCGTCTCTGCGCCGTGGTTCGGCCGGGTCTTCGTGACGCCGACGAGTTCCATGTCTGGCTGGGCGGCGACCGCGTCTGCGACCCGCTTTCCGATCGTCCCGTACCCGTTCACGCCCACACGTATCATATCTTTACGCCCGGACGAACAGACTATAATTGTTTCGGGTATATTTGGGGAGAAACTAACTACGGTTCGAGTACATTGCCGGAAAAACCGGCGTCATTCGTAATGATACTCTATTACATTACACAGTAAAAATAAAGTATTCGCGCCGCCCCGGCGGCAGAAGACATACCTCGGTCGGTGCCGACCAGCCGATCATGAGCGACGCGCTTTCGGCGGCAGCCCGCACGGCGATCGGCCAGTGTCTCGGCGTCGGCTCCGAGGAGTCCGTGGTCGTCGTCACCGACGACGAGCGTGAGCCGATCGGCGAGGCGATGTACGACGCGGCCGCCGCGGTCACCGACGACGTCACGCTGCTCCGGTATCCGCCGAGCGACCAACACGGCACGGAGCCGCCGGCGCCGGTCGCAGCCGCGATGGCCGAGAGCGACGTCTTCGTCGCCCCGACGACGAAGAGTCTGAGTCACACACGTGCCAGAGGTGCCGCCTGCGCGGCGGACGCCCGGGGTGCGACGCTCCCGGGCATCACACAGTCGGTGTTCGAGACCGGTCTCGACGCCGACTACGACGCCATCGACGCCGCCTGTGATTCGGTGCTCGCGGCCGTCGGTGACGCCTCGACGGTCCGCGTCACCGCGCCGGCCGGAACCGACCTCACCGTCGAGGTCGGCGACCGCGAGTGGCTCGCCGACCGCGGCGTCGTCCACGCGCCCGGGGCGTTCTCGAACCTCCCCGCCGGCGAGGTGTTCCTCGCGCCGGAGACCGCGAGTGGCACCGTCGTCGTCGACGGGACGATGCTGCCACACGGCCGACTCGAATCCGGCCGGTCGGTGTCGATCGAGGTCGCGGACGGTCTCGTCACGACCATCGACGACGACGCGGTCCGCGCGGACGTCGAGGCCGCCGCCGCGTCCGTCGGTGACGACGCGTACACGTTCGCCGAGCTCGGGATCGGCACCAACGTCGGCGTCGACCGACTCGTCGGCTCCGTCCTCCTCGACGAGAAGGCCGCCGGCACGATCCACGTCGCTATCGGCGACAACGCGGGGATCGGCGGCGACACCGACGCGCCGATCCACCTCGACGGCGTCGTCCGTGACCCGACCGTCTACGCCGACGGCGAGCCGGTCGAGCTGCCGACCCCCTGACCACCGGCTGCGGGACGGCGTCGAAGCGGCGTCCGCCTACTCGGCGGGCGCGATCGCGACCCCGGAGACGCCAGAGACGCCGAGCGCCTGGTGTCGCCACCCGTCTCCGGCCTCGACACACAGCGTCCCGGCTTCGGTCACGACGACGGCGAGACCGGGACGAGCGGCGAGCGCGACCGGTCGCTCGTCGACCGGAAGCGCGGTTCCGGCCCACGCCACCGCACTCCAGTCCGTCTCGCCCGTCTCGTGTGCGAGGAGCTGCCCGTCGACGACGGCCAGTGCGGCCCCCTCACGAGCTGCCGTCACGGCCGTCGCGTCTCCCTCGATTGCCGGCATCCAGCCGTTTCCGAGCCAGTAGAGCCCGGTCGCGGTTGCGGCGAGCGGCATCCCCGTAGCGGCCACGTCGCGCGCGTCGTCGAGGCCGACCGAGACGAGCGCAGCCCCGCGCTCCGTCGGCTCGTCGTCGACGCGGTGAACACCGTCGCGTCCGGCGACGAACGGCCCGGCTATCGCGGTGACACCGTCGACGCGGCCCACCCGGTGCGTCCCCGTCGGAGTGCCGTCGTCGTCGACTGCGGCCCGCGAGAGCGTCCCGTCTGCGCCCGCGATCGAGATCGCCGCGTCGGTGCCACCGACGGCGACCGGATCCTCGACGCCGACGTCGACCGAGCGCGGTTCGCCTCCCGTAGGGCCCACGTAGAGCCCGTGCTCCGTCGCGGCCGCGACCACGGGGGCGCGTTGGCGCGCGAAAACGGCCACGTCTCTGACGACGCCGCGGTCGCCGACCAGCTCGAAGGTGCCGACCTTGTCACCCGAGACGGCGACCCGTACGAGCCCGGTCTCGGTCGCGACGTAGACGTCGCTGCGGCCCGTGTTCTCCGCGTACACGCGCTTTTCGTCGATCGAGATGTCGTCGTCGGCGGGTGCCATCGCCAGGCGATTCACGCTCGACTCCTAAAAGAACCGCGAGCGAGTGCGACCGTTCGGGAGGGCGGTTCGACGCCGCACGACGCGTTCCGACGCCCCTTTGAGCGATCCCCGACTACCGTCTCGAGTGACTCCGATCGCCGCCGAACTCCTCGGGCTGCTCGCGGAGGTCCTCCCGCGGCTCGCGCGCATCACCGCGTTCATCGCCGTCGGCGTGTTCCTCGCCAACGTCGCCGTCGCGTTCGGGCTGATCCGATACGTCGCGGGCCTCGCCGGGCTCCTCACGCGTCCCGCGAACCTCCCGGACGAGGTCGGAACGGCGATCCTCACCACCGCCGCCTCGACGACCGCGGGCTACGCGACGCTGGCCGAATACCGCGAGTCGGGGCTGCTCGACGACCGCGCGACGCTCGTGGCGGTGGTGATAAACACGTTCTTCGGCTTCGTCCAACACGTCTTCACCTACTACGTCCCCGTGCTCGTCCCGATCCTCGGGCGGACCACGGGCGTCCTCTACGTCTCGGCCCGGGCGGGAATCGCGCTCGCGATCACGGTCACCGGAGTGATGCTCGGAGGACTCCTCCTCTCCGAGCGCAACGTCGATCGCTCGGCGCTGGCGGGCGTGGACGCGAGCGGCCCGGCGGCGGACGACCGCACGACCGAAGCGCGCGTCCGCGAGGCGGCCGCGAAGTCGTGGTCGACGCTTCGACGCATCGTTCCCCGGCTCGCGGTCGTGTACACGCTCGTCATCGGGCTCGTGAGCCGCTACGACGTCTCCTCGCTGACGGCCGTCGCAGAGCCGGCTACGAGTCTCCTCGGCCTCCCCGGCGCCGCGGTACCCGTCGTCGCCGTCTACACGCTCGATACGACCGCGGGCGCGGTCACGATCGAGCCGCTGCTCGGCGACCCCTTCACCCCGCGCACCGCGGTCGCGACGCTGCTCATCGGCGGCATCCTCTCGTTCGCGGTGTCGACGTTCCGACGCTCGATCCCGTTCCAGTACGGCATCTGGGGCGCGTCGTTCGGGACGAAAGTCATCGCCGTCAACACGGCGCTGAAGCTCGTGTTCATCTCGCTCACGGTGGCGCTGTTGGTGCTCCCGGCGTGGTGACACCGGGACCGCCCACCCGCAACACGATACCGAAGGCGACCGCGTACGTCGTCGACGTCTCACTCGCCGGCGACGACCGTCGGCTCCGGTTCGCTCGCGTCACCGTACCGGGTCACGATGGCGACCGTCGCGGCGCTCGCACAGAGTGCGGCGACGCCCACGAGCCCGAACGTCGGCCGATACCCGACCGTCTCGATGAGTGCGCCGAAGACGGGCGGGGCGACCGTGTTTCCGACCATGATGCCGATCGTCACGACCGCGAAGTTCCGTCCGATGTCGCGACGCGCGGAGAGCCGGTCGGCGAGCTTGTCGCGGGCGGGGAGACCGAGGCTCCCGAGACTGCCGGCGAGGATCCCGACGCCGAGCGCGACGACAGGCGGCGCGACGGCGGCGGCGAGCCCGAACACCGCGAGGGCGACGAGCCCGTAGGCGGCCGCGAGAATCGTGCCGGGGCGGAATCGATCCGCCAACACTCCGCCGACGAGAATGAGTCCGGCGCCGACGACGAACATCGCCGTCAGCGAGAGGCTTGCCAGCTCGTCGGCGAGACCGTATCCCTCGGTGAGGAACACCACTAGGTACGAGGAGACGCCCCAAAACGCGGTCGACGCGAGCATCGAGACGACTCCAAGCCCGAGAATCGGCCCAGCGTCGGCGAGCGCCCGGAGCTCCGCCCAGATCCGCCCGCCAGCAGTGTCGTCGCCTCGTCGTCGCTCGTCGGTCGCGTCGGCGTTCGGCCGCGTGATATCGTCGCTCACGTACCGACCGAGCACCGTGCAGGCGACGACGCCGTAGACGGCACCGACGACGGCGATCAGTCCGAACGCGTGCCGCCAACTCGTTCCCGGCAGCGCGGTGACGCCGAGGATCACGACCGGCGGCGCGGCGAAGCCGAGGTTGCCGGCGAAGCCGTGGGCGCTGTAGGCCGCCCCGCGGCGGGACGCGCTCGTCGCGTCCGACAGCAACGGAAAGTGCGCCGAGTGGTGACCGGCGACGCCGGCGCCGAGGACCGCCTGTCCGAGGAGGAGCACCTCGTAGCTCGGAGCGACCGCGAGGATCCCGGCGCCGAGCGCGCCGAGACCGAGACACAGCGCCAGTGTCAGCACGCGGTCGTACGCGTCCGAGAGGTAGCCGTACGGGAGCTGAAGCGCCGTGTTCACGAGCGCCTGCACGCCCATCGCGACCCCGAGTGCGCCGATCCCGACGTCGAAGTCGGCCGCGAGCGTCGCGAGGATCGGCGGGAACAACACCAAGTAGAGGTGATTCACGACGTGTGACCCGCTCACGAGCCCGACGACGAGCGCGGTCTCACGCGGGAGCGTCTCGAGCGCGTCGCGCGGGTCCATCGGCGCATCTCGCCGTCGACACGACAAAACGGTACCAGATGCGGCCGGCGTTGCCGATGGCGTCTTCGACCGCCGACGGCGCTCGACGCCCGTCATCCCGTCACCTTTTATCCGGTGGCGCACCCTATCTCGGGATATGCCGAAGTACTCGACGGGCGGTGGCGGGGGCGGCGCCGGCGGTGACGCCTGCGAGCTCTGCGGCCGGGAGACGACCGACCTCGGGCGGGCGAACGTGGCCGGCGCGACGCTGCTCGTCTGTTCGGCCTGTCGGTCACACGACGACGCGGGTAACGCGCCCGACGGCGCCGACGACGCGGACCGATCCCCCGATCGCACCGGCGGGGGGTCGACCGGCCCGGACGGGGCGTCGACCGGAACGCGAAGTCGCACGCAGGAGCTGGCGAACAAGCAGGCGCGAATGTACGACGCCGCGACGGGCGGCTCAGACCGCTGGGAGGCCGAAGGGACGAGCTACGAGGACGACCAGCTGCCGTACCTGGTAGCCGACTACGGCGACCGGGCGACCGAGGCGCGTCAGGCGGCCGGCCTCACCGTAGACGAGCTCGCGGCCGACCTCGACGTCGACGAGCGGGACCTCCTCGCGATCGAGGACGGCCGGGCGGCGACGGCGACGGTCGGCGGCTCGGTGGTGCGCGCGCTCGCCGACCGACTCGACGTGACGCTCGTCGACGAGTGACGGGTCGACGCGGCGCGTGATGCGGGTCAAAGACAGCGTCCACGGCCACGTGCGGTTGGGGCCGCTCGCGGCCGATCTGATCGACACCCCCGCCTTCCAGCGACTGCGTCACGTCAAGCAGCTCTCCACCGTGCGGCTCGTCTACCCGTCGGCGAACCACACTCGGTTCGAACACAGCCTCGGCGTCTACCACCTGGCGTGTGCCGCCGTCGAGGAACTCGGCATCGACGCCGACACCGCCGCACACGTTCGGGCGGCCGCGATGCTCCACGACGTCGGTCACGGCCCCTACGGCCACCAGACGGAAGGAATCATCCGCCGCCGGACGGGCCGTGACCACGACGAGGTGGCGTGGCTGGTGACCGACCCCGACCGCGCGGTCACTGCGGTCCTCGAACGCCACGGACTCGATCCGTCACGGGTCGCGTCGCTGATCGCCGGCGAGGAGGCCGTCGGCCCGCTGATCTCCGGTGCACTCGACGTCGACCGGATGGACTACCTCGTGCGTGACGCCCACCACACGGGCGTCCCCTACGGGACCGTCGACACGGGACGGCTCGTGACGGCGCTTCGACTCACGGCGTCCGACGAGCTCGTGCTGGCCGAGGGCAACGTCGCGACCGCCGAGAGCCTGTTGCTCGCACGGTCGCTGATGAACGCGGTGGTGTACCGCCACCACGTCTCACGGGTCGCGGGCGCGATGCTCGAGCGTGCCTGCGAGCGGTACCTCGACCGGGCGCCGATCGACGCCTCGCGCTTCCGCCGGCTGGCCGACCACGAACTGTTGGTCGGGCTCTGTGAGCACGTCCCGGCGCTCGGCCGTCGGATCGAGCGCCGCGACCTGTACAAGCGTGCGGTCTGGGTCGGGATCGACCGCGTTCCGGCTGGAACCGTCGAAGCGACCCGGACCGACGAGCGCGCGGCCGAGCGCGAGATCGCCGGAGCGGCTGGGCTCGACCGCGATCAGGTCGTCGTCGACGTCCCCCCGCGACCGACGGTGAAGGGCTCGGGCGCAACTGTCGTCGTCGGCGGTGAGACGCGCCGACTCGACGACGCGTCGACACTGGTGGCCGGACTCGAGGCGGCCGAGCGCGAGCGCTGGCGACTCGGCGTGTACTGTCCCGCCGACCACGTCACGGCGGTGCGGTCGGCGGCCGAGTCCGTCCTCGGGCTCGCAGACCGCTCGTGAGCCGCTCGGGCGTCAGTCGTCGCCTTTCGGGACCGCGAACACCGGCCGGTCACTCTGAAGGATGACGTTCTGGGTGACGCTCCCGAAGACCGCCTTTCCGCTCGGTCGTCGCTTTCGACCCGACAGACAGATCGCGTCGGCGTCGATCGCCTCGGCGGCGGCGACGATCTCTGCTCCGGGGTCGCCGCTGGCCTCGTAGTGGTCGTACGCGATACCGGCGTCGTCGAGCGCCTCGCTGGCGCGCCGAACCGCGGCGAGCTGATTCACCGACGCCCCCTCCGGATTGTCGCGAAACACGTGACAGAGGTGGACGGTCACCCCGTCGGCTGCCCCCGGCAGGTCGGCGATCGCCCGCGCCTGTGCGAGTGCTCGCTCCTCGTCGTCGTCGATGGCCACGAGTACGTCGTACATACCCCACGATCCATCATACGGAGTACTAAACCGTACCGACATCGCCGCGCCGACGAACACACGCTGACGTTTTTATTTGCTTGCGCCTAACCCACCGCATGGTCACGGTCAAAGACACCGTCCACGATCACATCACGGTCGACGGTGTCGGCGCGGCCCTCCTCGACACCCCGCCGGTCCAACGGCTTCGGCATATCTCCCAGCTCGGCACGGTACAACTCGTGTACCCGTCGGCGAACCACACCCGGTTCGAACACAGTCTCGGCGTCTATCACCTCGCACGCCGGGCCCTCGACCACCTCGGCATCGAGGGGCGGCGCGCCGATCGGATCGAAGCGGCCGCGATGCTACACGACGTCGGACACGGCCCGTTCAGTCACAACCTGGAAGCGCTCACCCATCGCCGAACGGGCAAGTACCACGACGACGTGCGGACGCTCGTGACCGACGGGGTCGTCGGCGACACGCTTCGCGACCACGACGTCGACCCGTCGCGCGTGGCGTCGCTGATAGCCGGTGAGGGACCGTACGCCGGGCTGATATCGGGCGAGCTCGACGTCGACCGGATGGACTACCTGGTGCGTGACGCCTACCACACCGGCGTGCCGTACGGCACCATCGACACCGGCCGCTTCGTCAGGGAACTCGCGTTCGTCGAGGGGGCCGCCGAGGACGGGGGGCCGGCACTCGTCGTAGACGAAGGGAACGTCCAGACGGCAGAGAGTCTCCTGCTCGCCCGTGCGCTGATGAATCCCGTGGTGTACACCCACCACGTCGCGCGGATCTCGAAGGCGATGGTGCGCCGAGCGGCGGCCGATCTGCTCGATACGACGTCGACGACCGCCGAGGAGCTCCGCCGGATGGACGACCACGACTTCCTCGCTGCGATCCGCGCGTGTCCGGCAACGGCCGACCTCTCGCGCCGCTACGACGAGCGGGCCCTCTACAAGCGGGCAGTGTGGGCAGAGTACGATGACGTCCCACAGCGCGTCCGCGACGCCGACCACGCCGAGACGCTGTCACTCGAGACCGAGGTCGCCGAGATGGCCGACGTCGATCGCACGGACGTGATCCTCGACATTCCGGCGGAGCCGACGATGCGAGAGTCGACGGCACGGGTGACGGTCAACGGCGAGATCCGCCGGCTGGAGCGCCAGTCACCGCTCGTCGCCGCGCTCCGCACGGCCCAAAAGAACCAGTGGCGCCTCGGGGTGTACGCCCCGTCGGCGGCGACCGATCGCGTCGGACGGGCGGCGGCCGAGGTGCTCGACCTCGACCCCGACGCGCTCGTCGTCGAGGTCCGCCGAGCGCTGCCGACGACGCTCGCCGAGTTCGACACCGAGTGAGGCCGGTTCACGGCTCCGAGCGGGACCAGTAGGGTCAAACGGATGGTTAGCGAACGGGCGCACATGGTCGAGTTCTCACTGCTCACCGGCCTCGCTATCGGCCCGACGGTCGGCCTGCTCGCCACGCTGGCGATGGACCTAGTCATGGCTCGGCTGCCCGAAGGGGAGACCCCGCCGAAGGTCGCCGCGAGCGTGCTGACCGGCGAGTCGGTCGACACCGCACCGGCTCGGCTGGCGACGTGGATCCACTACGTCGCCGGCGCCGGGTCCGGGCTCCTCTTCGTCGGTATCGCGGCCGCCCTCGGCTCCGCCCTCGACGGAGCCGTCGTGACGCTCACCGCGGCGAGCGTCGTCCAACTCGCGCTCATGATCGGCTTCTTCGCGTTCGTCCCACTACCCCGCGCGACGGGCGTCCCACGGGGTCGCCGCGCTCGGGTTCGACGCGCGTGGGCGATCGAGGCGACTGCGTACGTCGTCGTCGCCGCACTCGCCGTCGCCGCGGTCGGTCGCGTCGTCTAGGCGCGAACCACCTCCCCCGTGCGACGCGAGCCGTGGCTGCCGGGCCGCCAGACCGCCGCGTGAGAGAAACCGTTTAGTTCGTGGGTTGGCCCCTTCGAGCATGCACGCGATCACCCGGTCCGGGTGGGTCGAGGTCATCTCCGGATCGATGTTCTCCGGGAAAACCGAGGAGCTGCTCCGCCGACTCCGGCGGGCCGAGATCGCAGACCAGTCCGTCGCCGTCTACAAGCCGGCCGTCGACGACCGATACGGTGAGACCACCATCGGCACCCACACCGGCCGACAGTGGGACGCGACCGTGATCGACAGCGAGGGGGACGGCCCGCTCGCGATCCTCGAGTCGGCCGCCGACGCCGAGGTGGTCGCGGTCGACGAGGCGAACTTCTTTTCGACCGCCCTCGTCGAGGTCTGTGACGCGCTCGCCGACCGCGGCGTTCGCGTGGTCGTCTCTGGGACCGACACGACGTTCCGCGGGGAGCCGTTCGAACCCCTCCCACAGATCATGGCGACCGCCGAGTACGTCGACAAGTTTCGGGCCATCTGTACGGTGTGTGGCGAGCCAGCGACCCGGAATCAGCGGCTCATCGACGGCGAGCCCGCCCACGTCGACGACCCGACGATCCTCGTCGGAGCCGAAGAGTCCTACGAGGCCCGGTGTCGCGACTGCCACGTGGTTCGAACCGACGATGAGCGACCGACTCGCCGGTCGGAGACGCGCGTCGACGACTGAACACGCGCGTCCCAGCTCATCCCTTGATGTTACACACCGGGAACGTCCGAGCGACGCGGTCGCCGATCCCGAGCGCGTCGCTGACCGCGACGACCTCGTCGACGTCTTTGTACACGCCCGGCGCCTCCTCGGCGACGGTCGCGCCGGACTGCGCTCGCACGTAGATCGCCGACTCCGCCTCCAGCGACTCGCTCACCTCGTCGCCGTGAAACTCGCGTTTGGCCTGGGTTCGACTCATGAGACGGCCGGCCCCGTGGGCGGTCGACCCGAACGAGGTCTCCATCGACGCGGCCCCGCCGGAGAGGACGTACGAGCCGGCCCCCATACTACCGGGGATGATCACGGGCTGGCCGACGTCACGGTACGCCGCCGGAACCGCCTCGTGGCCGGCCGGGAACGCCCGCGTCGCGCCCTTGCGGTGAACGTACACCTCTCGTTCGGCGCGGTCTGTGACGTCGTCCCCGACGGCGGGGAGGCCGTCTGGGCCGACGCCGACCTCGTGGGTCTCCTTCTTGCCGACGTTGTGTGCGACGTCGTACAACAGCTCCATCCCGAGGTCGTCGATCGGGTCGGCGTCGAAGACCTCGCCGAACACCGCCCGAGTCCGGTGCGTGATCAGCTGCCGGTTCACCCACGCGAAGTTGATACACGCGCTCATCGCGCCGTAGTACTCCTCGGCCAGCCGCGAGCCGGCCGGCGCGGCCGCGAGCTCCTTGTCCGGCAACGACGACAAGAGGTCCGCGTGCTCGGTTTCGATCCGACGGAGGTACTCAGAGCACGTCTGGTGGCCGAGTCCGCGACTCCCACAGTGGATCAGGACGACGATCTGCCCCTCCGAGAGGCCGTAGGCGTCCGCGGTCGCCCCGGCGTCGACGTCGGTGACCCGCTGGACCTCGAGGAAGTGATTCCCCGAGCCGAGCGACCCCAGCTGGTTGCGACCGCGGTCTTTCGCCTTCTGTGGCACGAACGCCGGCTTCGCGTCGGGGCGACACCCCTCGTCTTCACAGCGTGCGAGGTCGCTCTCGATCCCGTAGCCCGCCTCGACCGCCCACTCGACGCCGCGTTCGAGCGCCCCCTCGATCGCGTCTGCCGTCCCGTCGATCACGCCGCCACCGCCCAGGCCGGACGGGATCGCCTCGAAGAGGGCGTCGACGAGCTCCTCTTCGCGGCCGCGGACGTCCTCGTACTCCAGCGTCGTCCGCAGCATCCGGACGCCGCAGTTCACGTCGTATCCGATCGCTCCCGGTGAGATGCACCCGACCTCGGCGTCTACCGCACCGACCCCGCCGACCGGAAAGCCGTAGCCCTGGTGGCCGTCGGGCATACACAGCGCCGGCTCGACCATTCCTGGGAGGTGTGTCGCGTTGCGCAGCTGCCGGAGCGTGTCGTCCTCGCCGATCGCTTCGAGCAGCGGTTCGCTGGCGAACACCCGGGCCGGGACGGTCATCCCGCCTTCGCGCGGGATCTCCCAGACGTGCTCGCGTACTCGCTCGAGGCGAACGCCGCCGTACTCACGTGTAGTCATGCGATTCGATTTGCGGTGCGCAGGCAAGGGCGTTGCGTCAGCGGTCGGCCAGCGTGCGTCACCAATCTGCCAGAGGAGTCACCCCCTCCCGCATCTCCGTCTCACACGTCGAAGACGACGTACGCCTCCCAGCCGCCGTTATCTCGTTCGATGGACATCTCGGAGTACGTGACCGCTTTGATCTCCCGGGCGTCGACGGCCGAGAGCGGTACCCCGCGTGCGCTGGCCTCGACGGTCCACGCGCCCGCCTCGCCGGCCGCCGACGCTCGCACCCGACACCGGTGGTCGGCCGGCAACACGTGCCGCACGTCTCGTTCGTAGATCAGTCGATCGAGGTAGTCGAACAACACCGCCTCGCGGCTCGCGGCCGTCGCTTCGACGCCGAATCGCTCACCAGTCGCCTCGGGGACGGACTCGCTGCTCGCGGCCGTCAGTCCGTCGGCGACCGCCGCGAACAGCGCGTCGAGGGTGTCGCCGGTCGCCGCGACGGCGACGTCGGCCGTGTGGTCGCAGAGTTCGTGCGGCACGACCGTTGCGTCGGCTCGCAGACGGCTTGGTCTTGTCGGGTTCGGCGCGGTGTCTGCGGACCGGGTCGTCGACCGAGCGACGCCTCCCGTGACCGCCGGCGGTGGCGTGCCGGTGGAGTTATATTCCGCAGACGTGTTACGTATTCGCAGTGAGCGTCGACGTACAGAAGCGAACGGATCCACCCGGGTCGGCGGACCACCTCCCCGAGGCCTGGGAGCTCAAACAACGTATCCAGCGCACCGACGGGGTGCTCAGACAGCGACGAGGATTTTTTACCGACGCGTATCGCCGTTCGACGACGTACCTGTTCGTGGCCGACGACGACGTGGTCGCGTTCGCCTCGGTCAGACGGGACGGGTACGTGCTGTTTCTCGCCGTCGACCCGGCTCACCGAGGACGGGGCTTCGGCGAGCGCCTGATCACGGACGTCGTCGCCGAGTACACCTCCGTCTCCTGTCACGCCCGCACGACGAACGAGCGCGCCCTCGGGTTCTACGAACACCTCGGCTTCGAGGTCGAACGCCGGATCGACGGCTACTACGAGGACGGCGGCGACGCCTACTACCTCACCCTCGGCACCGAGAGCCTTCGCGACCGACTCTCCGAGTTCGTGAGCCGGTGACTGCTCGTCTGCCAACACCGCTCCCCACCACGAGAACCGACACGCATTAGCACCCGCCACGACGAGACGGGCGCATGAGCGACTCCACACACGACGCCCTCCTCGCCCGCGTTCGAGACGGCGACCTCCGACTCCACGAACTGGAGGACCACGCGGACGCCGAGACGGCCGCGGCCGTGCGCCGGCAGGTCGTCGAGTCACGGTCCGGTGCCGACCTCGACGCCGTCGGAGACTACGGGTTCGACGCCGCGGCGGCCGCTCCCAACATCGACAACATGATCGGTGGGGTCGCGGTCCCGCTGGGCGTGGCGGGACCCGTGGCCGTCGACGGCGGCGCGTTCGCCGGCGACCGGTACCTCCCGCTGGCGACGACGGAGGGGGCGCTCGTCGCGTCCGTCAACCGCGGCTGCTCGGTGGTCGACGCCGCCGGCGGAGCGACCGCCCGGGTCACGAAGTCCGGGATGACCCGCGCGCCGGTGTTTCGGGTGGCCGACGTCGCCGAAGCAGAGGCGCTCGTGGAGTGGGTTCGCGCCAACGAGCCGTCGCTCCGGGAGGCCGCCGAAGCCACCACGAGCCACGGGACGCTCCTCGGTGTCACCCCGTACGTTGTCGGTAACAACGTCTACTTCCGGTTTCGATTCGACACGAAGGACGCGATGGGAATGAACATGGTCACCATCGCGACGCGTGCGGCCTGTGCGGTCGTCGAGGACGCGACGGACGCGACGCTCGTCGCGCTCTCGGGGAACCTTTGTTCGGACAAGAAGCCGGCCGCGATCAACGCGGTCGAGGGGCGGGGGCGGTCGGTGACGGCCGACGTCGAGATCCCGCGCGAGGTCGTCGAAGACCGGCTCCACACCACCCCGGAGGCGATAGCCGAGATCAACACGCGCAAGAACCACGTCGGGGCCGCGAAGGCCGGTTCGCTCGGGTTCAACGCCCACGTCGCCAACGTGGTCGCTGCGATGTTCCTCGCGACCGGCCAGGACGAGGCGCAGGTGGTCGAGGGGGCCAACGCGATCACCACCGCCGAGACGACCGCCGACGGCGACCTCTACGTCTCGGTGTCACTCGCCAGCCTTGAGGTCGGCACCGTCGGCGGCGGCACGAAGCTCCCGACGCAGGCGGCCGGGCTCGACGTGCTCGGCGTTCGCGGCGGCGGCGATCCTCCGGGGACCAACGCCGACGCGCTGGCGGAGGCGATCGCGGTCGGCGCGCTCGCCGGCGAGCTCTCGTTGCTCGCGGCGCTCGGCTCACGTCACCTCGCGTCGGCACACGAAGCCCTCGGACGGTAGCAGACGCACGCGACCGCCCACGCTCTGAGTCCGACCATCCACCGTGGCGCGCGCCTCGCGAGGTCGCCGAAGGCGGCCTCGCGGGCGCGTGCGAGGGATGAGCGAGTCGCCAGAGGCGACTCGCGAATCGGCTGGGGAGGGTGTGGCCAAGTGGTGTCCGGGTGTCGCGCGGTCGTCTCGGTCACACGACTACCACGCACGTACGA
>ERZ1034547.58-NODE-58-length-30880-cov-8.552149_pt1 | contig 30880 bp, 28 predicted proteins | sample MGYA00520642_ERZ1034547 | MGnify/ENA primary metagenome ERZ1034547 (study PRJEB33760, sample SAMEA4777713) | hypersaline lake metagenome | biome: hypersaline environment; feature: brines | place: Spain | collected 2012-08 | depth 0 m ... | reverse complement strand
TCGGCAACAAGATCATCGCCACCTCGCAGTGGCTCCAGCGCACCGAGCGCGACGTTGCCGACTGGTACGACGTCCCCTTCCAGTGGAACGTCGAGGAGGTCCGGCTCCCGCCGGAGGAGGACCCCAACGCCCAGCAGGGCAACAAGTACACGCCGACGTGGCCCTCCGACGACGACCGGATCGACATCCCCGAGACGATCCGGGCGTGGCGGACGTACAAGGGCGAGAACGACCTCGTCGGCTTCGCGGACATGCTGGAACGGGTCGCGCAGCGCTCGCTCGTGCCCAGCGTCGACTACCTGATCATCGACGAGTTCCAGGACATCACGACGCTCCAGTACAACGTCTTCGAGGAGTGGCGGCCCCACATGGAGAAGGTGCTCATCGCCGGCGACGACGACCAGGTCGTCTACGCGTGGCAGGGGGCCGACCCCGACCTCCTCCTCGACACCGACGTCGACGAGGACGTGGTGCTCCCGAACTCCTACCGGCTCCCCTCGGAGATCCTCAACGTCGTCAACGCGGAGATCCGCCACATCGACAAGCGCCAGGAGAAGGACCTCCACCCGCGCACCGAGGGCGGCACCGTCGAGGCGATCGAGTCGCCGTCGATGATCGAGCTCGTCCGGAACGTCCGGTACACCGTTGAGGACGACGAAGGGGACATCATGTGCCTGTTCCGGGCGCGCTACCAGATGTTCGACTTCATCGACGAGTTCATCGACCACGGCATCCCGTTCACGATGCTCACCGACGGGCGGATGTGGACCGACCGGGTCCAAGACTACGTCAGCGCCGTCGAGAAGGCGGAGGCCGGCGACCCCGTCACCGGGCTGGAGGCGCGGCGACTGGCCGACATGCTCCAGGAGTCGGCGTTCGGGACCCACGACCGCGAGGAGTTCTACGACTACCTCGACGACCGCGAGGAGGCGGCCGACGCCGACGACGTCGCCGAGATCGACGTCGAAGCCGACACGCTCGACGAGTACATCCCCTTCATGCCGGACACCGCCAGCGCCGACGACATGGTCCGGAAGGTGACGAGCTTCCAGCGCAAGTCGATGGGCGCGTACTTCGAGGGCGACTACCAGGGGACCGAGCCGACCCGCGTCCGCGTCGGCACCATCCACTCCGCGAAGGGCCGCGAGGCCGACCACGTGTTCGTCGCCACCGACCTCACGGAGAAGGTGGTCGAGCAGATGGCGGCCTCCATCGACGACCCGACCGACGTCGACGGCGTCGAGGAGTTCACGAAGGCGACGAGCCCCGTGCCGGTGCTCACCGACAACGAGCGCCGCGTCTTCTACGTCGGGATGTCCCGCGCCCGCGAGCGGCTCGTGATCATGGAGAGCCTCATCAGCGGCGCGCCGACGCTGCCGATCAGCGTCCTGCTGTTCAACGAGCTCCGCGAGGAGCCGGCCCAAGAGCTCGTCGAGGAGGTCCAGGCGGAGCTGGCCGTCCCCGAACCCGAGCCGTGAGCGGGAGCGACGCGCCCGGGGACGACACCGGAGAGGATCTCCGCCCGCTCCGGACCGACCTCCGGCCGATCGTCGAGGCGGTCCGCGCGGCCGACGCGGCCGCGTTCGTCGCCGTCGGCGACCGCTTCGACGACGCCCTGCGCTACCTCACGCGATTTTCAGGTCCCGACCGACCGTACGCGCTGGTCGTCGTCCCGGAGGAGGAGGCGGCGGCATCGACGGCGGACCGAGAGCCCGAGGCGGCGACGGACGCGGTCGCCGGCCGAGCCGTCCTGTGTGCCCCCGCCCTGTTCCGCGAGCAGGCGAACCGCGAGTTCGTCGCGACCGCGCGCGGACCGGGCGCGGAGAAGAACGACGCCGACGACCGCGACGACGACCCGTTCCACGACGGCGTCGTCCGCGAGGTGCGGACCGAGAGCGTCGGCGACCACGCCGGCGAGCGCGCGGCCGCGGTCCTGGCGGAACTCGTCGGAGAGCAGGACGGGAACGCGTCCGAGGCCGCCGACCGAACCGTTCTCACGCCCGCGTCGGTTCCCCACGACGCCGCGGTGTACCTCGAACGCGCGGGCAACGAACCGTCCTCGACCGACGCGGTCGCGACCGCGAGGGCGCGCAAGACGCCGGCGGAGGTCGACCGGCTCCGGCGCGTCCAGCGCGCGGCGGTCGTCGGGATGGCCCGCGCCGAGGCGGTGCTCGCGGAGAGCGAGGCCGTCGAGCCGAGCGACGAAGGGACGGGATCCGACCGTCCCGGCGGCGACCGCCGACCCCCGCTCCGCTGGGAGGGCGACCCGCTGACGACGGAGCGGCTCCGCCGCGAGGTGAACGCGGTCCTCGCCGCCCGCGGGGTCCGCGACGCCGGCAACACGGTGATCGGCGCCGGCCCGTCCGCGGCCGACCTCCACTACGTCGGCGACGACCCGATCCGGCCCGGCGAGACGGTGCTCTTAGACATTTCGCCGCGCGGCCCGGACGGCCACTACGGCGACGTGACGCGGACGTTCGTCGTCGACGGCGACGGCGGCTGGGAGCGCCGCGCGTACGTCGCGGTCGAGGCCGCCCGCGAGGCGGCGCTCGCGGAGGTGGAGCCGGGCGTTCCCGCCAAGACCGTCCACGGCGAGGCGGCGGCCGAACTGGCCGCGTACGGCTTCGAACCGAACGCGGACGAGGGCGAGTCCGGGTTCACCCACGGCACGGGACACGGAGTCGGGGTGAGCCTCCACGAGGGGCCGTCGCTGTCTGGCGCGGGCGAGCTGCGCCCGGGCCACGTCGTCACGATCGAGCCCGGCGTCTACGATCCCGCGGTCGGCGGCGTCAGGCTGGAGGACCTGATCCTCGTCACCGAGGACGGTTACGAGATCCTGGCGGAGTACCCGTTCGACATCGCGCCGGACCCGGCGCGGTCCGGCTCGGACTAACGGTTCGCGGCGTCATCGCCGTCGACCTCGGGAGCGTCCGTCGACGCGGCGTCGTCGCCGGCGGTCACACCGTCGGCGGTCGTGTCATCGAGCGCGCCGGCGTCGTCGCCGTCGGGGCGTTCCGACGCCTCGTCCGTGCCTACCAAACCCCCTCGGAGCTGTCGGGGCAACAGCCCGGAGAGGAGCCTGCGGGCGATCCGGGCGGGGTCGAGGAAGTACTGCGGCAGGACGACCATCGCTGCCGCGACGACCAGCAGGCCGGCCCCAAGCGCGACCTCGCCGGCGACCAGCCGGATGACGGCGTAGTTCGCCAGCGGGAGCGCGAAGACGAGCGACGCCGCCAGCCCGATCATGTCCAGCAGTCCGAGGCGCATCGGCCGTCGGTTGATCCCCGGAGGGCAAAAGGGGCGCGGCCGCGACGAACGGCGGTCGGCGGGAGCGACCCCGGCCGGACCCAGAACCGATATCCGTCGCCCGCCCCCACGTTCGGGTATGTTCACCGGCATCGTCGAGGGGACCGGGACGGTCCGCGAGCGCACCGAGACCGACGACGGCCTCCGGCTGCGGATCGGCGTCGACGGGTTCGACGACCTCCACCACGGCCAGTCGATAAGCGTGAGCGGCGTCTGCCTGACCGTCGAGGAGTACGGCGTCGCGGCCGACGGCGGCGAGTGGTTCGCCGTGTTCCTGGCGAGCGAGACGGTCGCGAAGACGTACCTCGGCGAAGTCGAGACGGGCGACGCCGTCAACGTCGAGCGCGCGATGCCCGCCGACGGGCGCTTCGACGGCCACGTCGTCCAGGGCCACGTCGACACCGTCGCCGAGGTGACTGAGATCGAGCGCGTCGGCGAGGACTGGCGGTTCACGTTCGCGATCCCGGAGGGCCACGGCGACTACCTCGTCGACAAGGGATCGGTGACGCTCGACGGCATCTCGCTGACGGTCGCCGAGAAGCGTGAGGCCGAGTTCGACGTGGCGATCATTCCGACGACCTACGACCTGACGACGCTCTCGGAGAAGTCGGTGGGCGACCCGGTCCACCTGGAGGTCGACGTGATCGCGAAGTACGTCGAGAACATGCTGGACGGCTACGCGGCCGACCCGCGGGCGGCGGACGACTGAGCGCCGGGAGAGACGCTCTCGGGAGGAATCGACCGGTTCCCGACAGCAGAGCCGCGGTTCAGTCGTCCTGCGCGTCCTTCGCGCCCTTCACCGTCTCGCGGACGGCGTCGACGCCCTCGTCGTGGAGCAGGTCGCCGACGACCACCACGTCGCTGTGGGCGGCCATCTCGTTGGCCGACTCGTAGTCGTGGATGCCGCCGCCGTAGAAGAGCGCGGCGTCGTCCAAGGCGTCGTGGGCGGCCGCGACCTTCTCCGTGTCGCCGAACGTGCCCGAGTACTCGACGTAGACGATCTCTTGGCCGAACATGCGCTCCGCGACCTTCGCGTAGGCGCCCACGTCGTCGGCGGTGAGGTCGCAGTCCGCCTCCGTGAGCTGGGCGACCGACGCCTCGGGGTTCAACACGATGTACGCCTCGGTGTGTGTCCGGCTCCAGTCGAGGTCGTCGATCCGGACCCACTCCTTGTGCGCGCCGGTGATCCAGAAGGGGCCGCCGGCGTTGAACACGGTCGGGATCAGGTAGCCGTCGAGCGCCGGGGAGTCGATGACGACGCCCGGGTTCGACGGCTCCTGGTACAGCGGCACGTCGAACTCCGCGGCGGCGTCGACGACGCGGTTCATCTTCTCCGCGGTGACGTCGAGGGTCCCGCCGATCTCGATCGCGTCCGTCCCGGTCCGGCAGACGTCCTCGAAGGTCTCGCCCGGCTGGAGGTCTTTGTCGGGATCGACCTTCAGCACGTGGTCCCAGTCGTCCCACGGGTTGGTCATCGGGCGAGAGTCGGCAGGGCGAGAGTAAAAAGGTGCGGAACCTGCGCCGCCTCAGAGCAGGTCGTCGATCTCGTCGTTCTCGAACGCCGCCGCCGGGTCGGGCTTCTCCTCGCGCTCGTCGCGCACCGCCTGCCGCGCGCGCTCCAGGAACGCCTCGACGCGCTGCGAGCGCTCGACGCCGCCGAGCAGGACGAGCGCGGCGATCCGGCCGGAGTCGAGCGGGAAGTCACCGCCGCGGACCTGCATCGAGCCCGTCTCCTCCTGGAGCCACTTTCGCGCCTTCTCCGACCCCTTCCGGGAGATCCGGTCCGGGTCGCCCGCGACCGCGACGAGGGCGGCGTCGGCGTCGGTGGCGCTCGGCAGCGAGAGCCCGGTCATCACTGCGCTCCGGACCGCGCTCGTCACCGTGGTGACGTTCTCCTGCGGGTCGTCGGCCGCGGGCGCGGACGCGAACCCGACCGCGGCCATCCCGCCCGCCCGCAGCGTGTTGATCACCTCGCTCGTGTCGACGACGGACTCGGCGACGCCCTCGACGGCCTCGCCGGCGGCCAAGAGGAGGCCGATCCGCTTCGCCATCGAGGCGTTGATCGCCTCGTAGCCGCCCTCGACGGACTCGCCCGACGAGCGCCACGCGTCGTTGTCCAAGAGGATCGTCGCGTCCGCCTCGCGGACCAGCGTCTTGAGCGACCGGCCGGCGTTCACCTGGTACATCGTCCCCTCGTCGCGGCCGGGGAGGACGCCGATCGCGTACACCGGCACGTCGTACACCCGGTTCAGCTCGCGGACGAGGACCGGCGCGCCGCCGGAGCCCGTCCCGCCGCCGAGGCCGGCGACGACGAAGACGGCCTCGGCCTCCGCGGTGACCTTCGGGGCGAGCGCGTCCAACACCTCGACCGCGTCTTCGTCCATCACTTCGGCGCCGAGTTCGTTGTCGCCGCCGACGCCGTGCCCGTTGACCCGCGACTGCCCGACGAGGACCGTTTCGAGCGGGAGGGGGTCGAGGTCGGCCGCGGCGGTGTTGACGGCGAGCGCGTCGAGGACCGCGCCGTAGCCGGCGTCGGCGTCGAACTCCGCGAGGGCGGTCGTGAGCTTGCCGCCCGCCTGTCCGACGCCGAGGAGGACTGCTTTCATGCGACCACCTACCAGTGCCCCCGACAATACCCTTTCCCCGAGGTTTAAGAGTGAAACCGCGGGCAACGGGTCGCATGCCCGACCACGCGCACGGCGTCGAGCCGTCGAGGACCGGAACAGAGGCGACGGCGGGATCGAATGCGACGACAGGAGGGGAAGCGGCGACGGACGTAGGAGTAACGAGGGGGACGGCGGACGCAGAAGCAACGAGAGAGACGGCGGACGACGAGATAGAGGCCCGACTCCGCGCCGTCGAACGGGCGGTCACCGGCAGCGAGACGCGGCCCGCAGACGTGGCCGCCGGCGCGGAGGCGACGGCCGAGCGCGAGCGGCTCGAATCGCGGCTCGACGACCTCGAGGCGCGGGTCGCGGAGTTGGAGTCCGCGACGCAGGCGATCCGCGGCTACGCGGGGGCGATCAGGGCCGTCAACCGCGAGGTCGAGCGACGCGCCGACCTCGCGCTGGCGCGGGCGACGGAGGCCGGCCGCGACAGCGAAAGCGACGGTCCCGGGCCGGCTGCCAGCGAGGGGGGCGTCCCGTCGGAGAGCGCCCTCGACGCCGCCTTGCCGGACGACCGGCCGACGACCGGACCCCGCACCGGCGGCGACGGGAACGACGAAGACGGCGACGGCGGCGCGTGGGCGGCAGACGCGCTCGACCGCCTCCGGGAGTCGCTGTAATCGGCCCGTGATCCGCGTGGTGCTCACCGTCTTGGTCGCCGTCGCGCTGCTGGCGGCGTCGATGCCCGCGGTCGAGACCGCTCGGACCGCGACGACGACGGAGCGGATCGGCGTCGAGGCGGACCGGCTGGAGCGGGCGATCGGCGGCGTCGTCGCCGGATCGACCCCCGTGAGCGACCCGGCGATGGCCGCGCAGACGACCGTCCTCGTCCGCGTTCCGGCGGGGTTCGCCGCGGCGGACGTCGACCGGGTCGCGCTCGTCGAGCCGTCGGACCAGGCGGACGGCCTCGCGCTCGCGTATCGGATCGAGGGACGCTCTGAGCGGACGCTCCGCGTCGGCACGGGGCCGGCCGAGACGGCCGTCGACCTCGTCGGCGGGCCGATCGAGCTCCGGACCGGCGGACCGAGTCGGATTCGGATCCGGTACGTCGACGACGACGGACCGACGGTCCGGATCGGCCGAGTCGGGTGAGACGGAGGCGGCGCGGCGGAGCGGGGCGGGACTGGACGGGGCAGAGAGAGGCAGTGGCCGGACGTGGGTGGCCGACGAGCGGGCGATCGTTTATATACCGAACCGCGGCCACGGCCGGCATGGACCTCGGAATTACCGGGCGAATCGCCGGCGGTGACGGCGAGACGCCGCTCCGAACGCTCCCGTGGATCGGCGGCGAGTCAGACGGGTGTCGCTGCGGTCCGACGTTCCGCGAGCCCGTGGGAACCGGCGTCGAGGACCGGGTGGTGCTCGACGTCGACGCCGACGACTGCCCCGGGCGCGGCGACCTCGCCGCGAGCCCGGAGTGTCTCGCGACGGTCGTCGAGGCGCTCGCCGACCGGGACGCGGACGTGATCAGGACTCGCCACCGCGGACGCGAGCGCTCCTACGCCGACCGCGCGGCCGCCCTCCTCGTCGCGGCGGGACGCTTCCGCGAGCGGGTCGCGTTCCACGAGGAGCGGCTCGCCGACCGAGTCGTCCGCGATCCGCTCGGGGCGGCGGCGGAGGCGGCCGGCCGCGCCGGACCGGCGAACCGCATCGCGACCGAGACGGACCTGCTGGCTGCCGTCGAAGGGCTCGGAGGGGATCTACACGGCGGCGACCATGACCTGAGCCGCGTCCTGCGGGCCCACGTCGGTCCGACGGCGGCGACCGCGCGCGTGGCGACCGCGCCGCCGCCGGGCGCGACGCTGGTCGACCGCTGGACGGTGTCGACCGGCGCGACGGTCCGGCGCTACGAGGGCGACGGTCCGCTCGAGACGTACCACCTCACGCCGCCTACCGTCGACCTCGACGCCGACGCCGTGGCGACCCTCGCCGACGCTCGGGACCGACTGCTCGACGACCCGCAGGGGGGTGACAGGGCGCCCGGACGGGCGGTGCGAGCGGCGGCGGACGACGGCGACCCCGTCGCCGACGTGACGGCGATCCTTCGGCGGCACGCCCACGGCTACGGCGTGCTGGAACACGTCTTCGCCGACGACAGGGTGAGCGACGCGACGGTGACGGCGCCGGTCGCGGAGAACCCCCTGCGCGTGGTCCTCGACGGCGAGCGCTGCCGGACGAACGTACGCCTCCCGCCGGAGGGGGCCGCGACGCTGGCGTCGCGGCTCCGCCGGTCGAGCGGCCGAGCGTTCTCGCGGGCGACGCCGACGCTCGACGCGACGATCGAGTCGGAGACCGGTCGCGTCAGGGTCGCCGCGACCACGGCACCCGCCAGCGACGGACTCTCCTTCACGTTCCGGCGCGGGGACCCCGAGGCGTGGACGCTGCCGCGGCTGGTGTCGGTCGACACGCTCACTCCCGCGGCGGCCGGGCTGTTGTCGGTCGCCGTCGAGCGGGGCGTCGCGGGGCTGATCGCCGGCGGACGAGCGGCCGGGAAGACGACGGCCCTCGGCGCGCTGCTGTGGGAGATACCCGCCGGAACGCGGACGATCGCCGTCGAGGACACGCCCGAACTCCCGGTGGACGCGCTCGCCGACGCCGGGCGGGACGCCCAGCGCCTCCGGGTCGGCGACGGGGTGGAACTCGCGCCGGCGGACGCCGTCCGAACGGCACTCCGCATGGGCGGCGGCGCGATAAGCGTCGGCGAGGTGCGCGGTGAAGAGGCCAGGGCGCTGTACGAGGCGATGCGCGTCGGAGCCGCCGACGAGACGGTCCTCGGGACGATCCACGGAGCGGACCCGGAGGCGGTCGAAGAGCGCGTCGTCACCGACCTCGGCGTGCCTCGATCCTCGTTCGCGGCCACGGACCTGATCGCCGTCCTCGAGGACCACCGGGTCGAGTCGATCGTCGAGGTCGCTGATCACGACGAGGGGGTGAGTTTCGATCCGCTCTTCGAGCGGACCGGGAGCGGACTCGTCGGAACGGGGCGCATCGACCGGGGCGAGAGCCGGCTGGTCGAGGACCTGGCGGTACCGGGCGAATCGTACGCGGCGGTCCGAGAAGCCGTCGATCGGCGAAGCGAACAGATTCGGGACGCGGTTCGCGCGGGCCGAACGGCGCCGGCGAGGTACGCCGGGGGAGACCGATGACGGGGGGCTCTTCCCGGGTGGCGGGCGAAACCCGCGCCGGATCGGGGGACGACTCGACTGCGTCCGCGGAGCTGCGACGGGCGATCGCGTTCCTCGGCTGGGACGTCTCCGCGGAGCGGGTCGTGTCCCTCGGGTATCGGGTCGCCGCCGTCGCCGGCGCGGTCGTCACCGCGGCCGTGGCCCTCCTCGCCGGCGCGGTCGCCGCCGCGCCCGCGGGGCTCGCCACCGCCGTCGCCGGGGCGCACGCGGTCCACCGGACGCCGGTGTGGCTCGCGTCGCTCAGGCGGACGCGGGCGCTCGGGGCGGCACCGGGGCTCGTGGGGCGACTCGTGTTGCGGATGCGGCTCGACCCCTCGACCGAGCGCGCCGTCCGGTTCGCCGGCCGGACGGGAGACGGTCCGCTGGCCGCGGCGCTCTCCCGCCACGAGCGGGGGAGCGCGGACGGCCCGACGAGCGGGCTCCGAGCGTTCGCCCGCGAGTGGCGGCCCTGGTTCCCGGCGATCGACCGCGCCGCGGCGCTCGTCCGAACGGCGGCGACCGCACCGCCGGAGCGCCGGGGACGGTGTCTCGACAGGGCGCTCGACGCGACGCTCTCGGGGACGACCGACCGGCTCGCGTCGTTCGTCGGCGCGGTGCGAGGGCCGGTCTCCGCGCTGTACGCGTTCGGCGTGTTGCTGCCGCTGGCGCTCGTCGCACTGCTCCCGGCCGGCGCCGCTGCCGGCGTCGCGATCGGTCCGGGACTCGTCGCCGGGCTGTACCTGATCGCGCTCCCGGGGGGGCTCGTCGCCGCCGCCGCGTGGCTGCTCTCTCGTCGTCCGGTCGCGTTTCCGCCGCCGCGGATCGGCGGCGATCACCCCGACGTGCCGGAGCGACGCGGCTGGGCGCTGCTCGTCGGCTGTCTCCTCGGAGCGGGAGCCGCCGTCGCCGCGGCGCGGCTCGTCGCGTCGTGGGCGTGGCCCGTCGCGGGAGTCGGCGTGGGCGTCGGCGGCGCGCTGTTCGTCTTCGCGCGGCCGCGCCGAGCGGTGCTGTCGGACGTCCGCGACGTCGAGCGGGGACTGCCGGACGCGATGACCGTGATCGGCGGCGACGTGGCGGAGGGGGTCGCGGTCGAGACCGCGCTCGCGAACGCCGGCGAGCGGTTGGACGGCGCGACCGGCGAAGTGTTCGAGCGCGCCGGGCGACGCAGCGACACGCTCCGCGTCGGCGTCCGGGAGGCGTTTCTCGGACTCGGCGGCCCGGCGGCAGCCGTCCCGTCGCCACGGCTCCGCGGCGCGATCGCGTTGCTCGCCGTCGCCGCACGGGAGGGCCGGCCGGCCGGCGACGTGCTGTTGGAACTCGCAGACCAGCTGGAGGCGCTCCGCGACTTGGAGCGCGACGCGCGCCGCCAGCTGGCGACCGTGACGGGGACGCTCTCGAACACCGCCGCGGTGTTCGCGCCACTCGTCGGCGGCGCGACCGTCGCGCTCGCGACGGGGATCGACGCCGTCGACGTCGGCGGCCTCGGCGCCGGAGCGGCCGCGGGCGCAGACGCGCTCGGCGGCGGAGTGGGCGCGGGCAGCGGGATGACGGCTACCGGGAGCGGTGCCGCCGGTAGCGGCGGCGCGGCCGAGGCGAGTGTCGGAGCGGCGTCCCTGTCGGTTCCGGCGCTCGGACGGATCGTCGGGACGTACGTGTTGCTGCTCGCGGCGCTCCTCACGGGCCTGGCGACCGGGTTAGAGCGCGGGTTCGACCGGACGCTCGTGGCGTATCGGATCGGCATCGCGCTGCCGACGGCCACCGCGACGTTCCTCGTCGCGTTCGCCGGTGCCGGGCTCCTGTTTTGAGCCCGGTGAGAGGTAGCGGGGGCGACGAGCCCCGCCGCGCTTCGGCGCCAATCGTTTTTATACTAGGCCGCGGCCAGCCGCGCCATGTTCGAGACGCACCTTGACGCCACGTACGCGTGGATCGGCCTGGCCGTCGTGAGCGTCGCGGCCGTCGGCGTGGCCGCGGCGTTCCCGGCCGCACCGGCGCCGGACGCGGACGGCGTCGCCCGCACCGTCGACTCGATCGCCGGCGGCGAGTACCCGGCGACAGCCGAACACGGGATCGCGGCGGAGCGGATCCGGCTCACTGACGGCTCCGTCTCGCTCGGCGACGAGCGGGGAAGCGCGCGGGCACGGCTGGACGCACCGCGCGTAACGCCGGTGCTGCCGGCGGAGTCGAACGCGACGACGGACGCGCGGCTTCGTCGCGTCCTCGACGGCGTCCCGCCCGACGCCGCGTTCGACGACCCGGCGTCGTTCGCGGCGGCCGCCGAGCGTGCGAGGGCGACGGACGGGGACTGGGCGCCCGCACCGGATCGGATCACCGTCCGACGGGTCCACTACGGGGACGTCCGCGTCACGCTGGTCGGGTGATCGTCCGTGCCACGGAACTCCACAGGACGGAGCGAACCGGCGGTATCGAGCCTCTTGCGTCCGACGTTCTCGGCCGACGAGCGCGCGGCCGTCGAACCGGTCGCCGCGCTCGTCGCCGTGGTCGTCGTGGGGCTCGCGCTGGGGCTGTACGCCGGCGCGTTCGCGGACGCGGCGTCCGGCGACGACCGGTCGACCGCGGCGGCGGCGCTCGACCGGGCCGAGGAGGCGATCACCGTCGGCGGCGTCGCCGATCCGGCCCGCATGCGGCGGGTCGAGGCGCCGGGGACCGCGACCGCGGTCGAACTGGAGGCGGACGGCGAACGGTGGCTGGCCGCGTCGGGGGCGGACGCCCCGGGACCGCCGGGAGTCCGGTCGCCGGAGGCGGTCGTAGTCGTCGAACGGCGGGTGACCGTCCGGGTCGCGCCGGGACGGAACGTCCGCGGAACGCTCCGCGCGGTGGTGTGGCGATGACGAGTACCGTCCTCGACGTGACCGTGCTGTTGCTCTGCGTCTCCGCCAGCGTCGTCGCGCTCGGAGCGAGCGACCCCGGCGGCCACGGCGGTCCCACGGCCACCGACGTCGCGGACAGACTCGTCACCGAGACCGCGACGGTGGCGTATCCCGACGCGGACGCGCCGAACGAGACGCGCCGCGTTCACGCGACCCGCGCGGAGCTGCTCGCGCTGGTCGTCGCCCGCGACGCGGCGACGGCGTTCGATCGCCGCGCCGTCGGAGTCGTCCGCGACGGACTCGGTCCGCGGACGCGGGTCGACGCGACGGTGGCGGTCGACGAGCCGACCCGTCCGAGCGACGGCAACGGTTTCGCCGACGACGAAGGTGTACGGGGGTCTGCGGACGCGATGGCGGTGCGAGACGAGGCGGCGGCCGATCCCCGAGGCGCCGTCGCCGTCGGTCCCGAACCGCCCCGGAGCGCCGACGTCGCCGTTGCCGTGGTCCGGCAACCGATCCCGGATCGGTTCGACGGGCCGAGCGACGGGCACCGGTCCTCCGCAGGGGTGGTCCGGATCGTCGTTCGGAGGTGGTGAGCGTGGGCGCCCGAGGTCGCGATCGGGGGACCGAGGCGGGCCGAACGCGGACGTTCACCGTCGACGAGCGGGCGCGAGTTCCCTTCGCGCTCGTCGGCGTGCTGCTGCTCGTGACGAGTTCGGCGTACGCCGCGGGGCTCGCCGAGCAGGGGCTCGTCGGCGAGGACCGCCGCGTCGAACGCGCCGTCGAGCGCGTCGAGGCCGACGCCACCGCCGCCCTCAGGAGCGCGGCTCGGGAGGCCGCCCACGACGCGGCGGCGGAGCCGGTGACCCGGCCGCCGGATGGAACGGGGCCCGGAGCCGAAGCAGTCCGCGAAGGGTCCGCGTTCCGCGACGCGTTCCGGATTCGACTCGCGATCGCCGGAAGCGAGGCGCTGGACGCCGTCGAGAGCGACGTGGGGGCCGTCGAGGCGACCGTCTCGCTCCCGGCGGTCGAGTCGGCGGACGACCTGGTCGCGGCCCGGGAACGGGTCCGCGTCGAGCCGGTCGCCAACGGGACGGCGACGCGGGTCACCTTCGAGGCGGTCGCGACGACCGCGACTCGGGGCGGCCGGACGGTCGTGAATCGGACGCGTCCCCGGACGGTCACGGTCGCCGTCCCGACGCTGGCCGCCCACGAGCGGACCGAGCGGTTCGAGCGGCGGCTCGACCGCGGGCCCGTCGAGGGGCCCGGGCTCGGGCGGCAGGTCACCGCCAGCCTCTACGCGATGGCGTGGGCTCGGGGGTACGGGCAGTACGCCGGTGCCCCCGTCGAGAACGTCGTCGCGAACCGCCACGTCGAGCTGTCGACGAACGCGGGGATCGTCCGCGTCCAGCGGGACGTGTTCGGGACGAGCGACCCCGACGCCCGCGGCGGCGTGGCGCGCGCGACCGCCGAGACCGGCGTGACCGACCTGCTTTCGCCGACCGGCGTTCACGAACCGTCGTGGACGGACGCCGTCCTCGGAGCGCCGACGCCGACGCGGGACGGTACGGAGGCGAACGCGACGTCGACCCGGGACGCGGCGACGAGCGAGGACGCGGCCTTCGATCCGGCCGCAGACTCGACGAGCGAGACCGCGTCGGTCGAGATCGGTCACGCGGCCGACCGCGCCGCGACGCGCGTCCACGACGACCTCGAAGCGATCGTGCGTGGGAGTCACCGCGTCGAGGCAAGTGTGGAGACGGAGGCGACGCGGATCGTCGACGGCGGTCCCGCGACGCCGGACCGTCCGCGGTCGGGACTCGGCGAGCCCTGGCGGCGCGTCGACACGTCGCGGACGGAGCGGGTCCGCGCGGTCGACGGGAACGACCTCCGGACCGGGACCGACGGCGAGACGGTGTCGCCGGGCGAGTCGGTGTCGTTCGGCGGCGCGACCCGCGAGGTCGTCGTCGAGCGCGCCGCGACCGCGACGTGGGAGCGGCGGGTCGTCGAGCGCGGACCGAACGGGTCTGTCCGGAACGTGAGCGTCGACCGCACCGTGACGAGGGACGCCGCGACGGACCGGTACCGCGTCCGCGTGTCGGTCGTCGGAACGTACGCGCCGCGCGACGACGCGCCGGACAGGCCGACCACGACGTTCGGTGCCGCGGCGGGTCGCGACGGGTCCGGGACGGACCTGGCCGACGTGCCGGCGGCCGCGAGGGACGCGCTAGACGTCGAGACGGACGGGGACGTCGACCGACTGGCGCGCGCCGCGGTCGAACGGGGCGAGGTGACCCGGTCGACGGTGCTCTACGGCGATCGTTCGGACGCCGCGCTCGACCGGGTCGCGGCGGACGTCGCGTCGCTGTCGGAGCGCGTCCGAGAGCTGGAGACCGAAGCGTCGATGGCCGAGACCGCGGTCGGCGAGTCGACGCCGTACCGCGACCTCGCCGCGACCGTTCGCGACCGCCGCGACGCCCTCCGGGGCGCTCCGTCGCGGTACGACGGCGCGGTCGACCGGGGGCGAGTCGCCGCCCGCGTCGCGTATCTGGACGCGGTCGTCGCGGAACTGGAATCGGCGGCCGCGGACAGGGAGGCGGCGACCGACGGCGTGCTCGGGCGCGTGAACGACGCGTTCGGGGGACCACCGGTCGGCGAGGTGATCGCCAGCCGCGAGGCGGCCCGCGATCCGGGGACCTACGCCGTCGGCGGCGACGGGCCGGGCGGTGCGGTCACGTTCGCGCCGGAGGGGTCGCCCGGGTACCTCCCGCGGACCTCGGTCGACGGCGAGCGCCTCGACGGCGTCGACGGCACGACGATTCGGCCGCTCGCGACGCGAAACGTGAACTACGCCACGGTCCCGTACGGCGACGTCTCCGGCGGGATCGCAGACCGGATCCTGGGCACCGACGGCACGGTCCGACTCGGCGTCGCCGGCCGGTCGCTCCTCGCGGCGGACGACGCGCTCGCCGCGGCGGCGAACGACGACCTCCGCGCCGACAGGAACGCGCTCGCCGGACGAGTCGACGCCTCGCTGGGGCGCCTCGACGACGCGCTGGCGGCCCGGCTCGCGGAGCGGACCGCGCTCTCGCGCGAGCAGCGGGACGCGGTGCTAGAGCGCGCCGCGGCCGAGTACGGCTCGCTCGGCGCGCGGGCCGTCGCGGTCGGCGAGGGGGAGTACCCGGAGCGGGTCGCGAGCGAGGCGGCGCGGGTCGCCGGGCTGTCGGCGGCCGAGCGGCTCGGGCTCGCGGCGCACCTCCGCGTCGAGACGCGGGCGGAGGCGGGCCGAGACGCGGTCCGGGTGCCGGCGCGGTTCGTCGACGAGACGACGGCCGCGTCCCGCGCGATTCGTCGGAAGAAAGTCGAATCGGCGATCGAGGACCGCGCGCGGCGGGCGGTCGCGTCGGTGCCGGACGAGCGGGTCCCGAAGCCAGTTCGGAGCGTCGGGGCGGGGATCCCGGTCGCACCGGTGCCCGGGTACTGGGTGGCGACGGTCAACGCGTGGAGCGTCGAGGTTCGCGGCGAGTACCCGCGGTTCGCGCTCCGGGCGAACGTCGGTACGCCCGGTCGCCCGTTCGAGTACGTTCGGGAGCGCGGCGAGGTCACCGTCGAGGTGAACGGCGAGTCGGTCGCGCTCGGGGCGACGGAGCCGGTCGCGTTCGAGACGCGGACGGTCGTCGTCGTCGCGGTGCCCGCCGGGCCGCCGGGAGTCGGCGACGTCGACGGGACCCGCGACGAGACCTCCGCCGGGTGGCCGTGTCCGGGGGCGCTGAGCCCGTCGCCGGAGGGGGAGAACGAGTGTGCGAGCGGGCAGCGATCGGGCGACCGGGAGAGCTGAACGGCCGAAACGCGCCCGACCGCAGGCGTTTTGAGACGCGGAGACGGAGTGGAGGTATGTTCCACGAAGTCGTCGACGGTCGCGAAGTCGGACCCGACGTCGACGCCGACGAGCCGGCGGCGGCCGACCTGCTCGCCGCCTTCGCGGCGTTGGTGTCGGAGGCGGCGGCGAGCGTCGATCGCGACCGACTCGTCGGTGGCGTTGGACTGACCGAGGCGGACGCTGACGCCGTCCGTGACGGAGACGTCGCGGCGCTCTCGCTGGCGGACGGGGCGGCCGTCCTCGCGGCCGCGGAGCCGGACCGCGACGCCGACGCGATCGTCGCCGAGGTGCGCGATCACCTGTTGATGGGGATGGCGACCGCGGTCCTCGACGTCGACGCGATCGCCGCGCGGATCGACGCCGACCTCACCGGGCAGGAGGTGCAACAGGCGCTGGAGGGACGGACGACGCTGACCCTCGGCCAGCTCGCGGAGATCCTCGCGGTCATCGAGCGCCGGAAGCCATGAGGGTCGTCGTCGTCGGCTGCGGGTACGTCGGCTTGGCGCTCGCGGGACAGCTCGACGACCGCGGCCACGCGGTGACCGGCGTTCGCCGGTCCGACGCCGGGCTCGACGCGGTCGACGCGGTCGGGCCAGACGTCGAGGCCGTCCGCGCCGACGCGACCGACCCGGCGTCGCTCTCCGACCTGCCGGACGCCGACGCGGTCGTCTTCGCGGCCAGTTCGGGCGGGCGCGGCGCCGACGCGGCGCGGGAGGTGTACGTCGACGGGCTGGCGAACGTCGTCGACGAGTACGGCTCGCGGGCGTCGCCGCCGGAGCGGCTGGTGTACACCTCCTCGACGGGCGTGTACGGCGACCACGACGGCGGGTGGGTCGACGAGGAGACGCCGGTGGAGCCGACCACGGAGAAGACCCGCGTCCTCGCAGAGGCCGAGCGGATCGCGACGGAGCGCGCGGCCGAGGCCGGGATCGACGGGACCGTCGTCCGGTTCGCGGGGCTGTACGGGCCCGACCGGTACCGGCTGGAGCGGTACGTCGAGGGGCCGGTCACCGCCGGCTACCTCAACATGGTCCACCGCGACGACGCCGCGGGGGCGGTCCGACACCTGCTGGAGACGGACCGCGCGCGCGACCGCGCCGTCCTCGTCGTGGACGACGAGCCGGTCGACAAGCACGCGTTCGCCGACTGGCTCGCGGACGCTTGCGGAGTCCCGCGCCCGGAGAAGCTGTCGAAGGACGAGCGGATCGCGGCCGGCGACCTCACCGCGGCCGCGGAGCGGCGGATCCGGACGAGCAAGCGGTGTTCGAACGCGCTGCTCCGCGACCTCGGCTACGAGTTCGCCCACCCGACGTTCCGGTCGGGCTACCGCGACGCCGTTCGCGCGTTCCGGTCGCGGGCGGAGTAGCGCGCGTCGGCCCGCGCACGGGAAGGGAAAGCGTGCGTCGAGGGGGGCGCGACCGCGCAGCCGTGGAGTCGCGGAGTCGCGACCCGTTCCGTCGGTTCCAGAGCGTCGGAACGCTAACGAACCTTCATGTGTCGGGAGCGATTCGCCACAAGGCATGCGAGCGATGATCGCGGCCGGCGACCGGCTCTCGCAGGCGGAGACCATGGCTCGGGAGAATCCCGAGATCGCCGTCGCCGTGGCGCTCGCCGTCCTCGTCGCCGTCGGCGCCGGCCTCATCGTGCTCCGGTCGCGGATGACCCCCGGCGTCCGGTTCCGCCGGCTCTTGGCCGGAGAAGACGAGATAACGGTGCTGATGCACCCGAATCCGGATCCCGACGCGATGTCGGCCGCGGTCGGCGTCGCCTCCCTCGCCAGCCAGGCGGACGTCGACGCCACCGTCCAGTATCCGGGGCAGATCCGCCACCAGGAGAACCGGGCGTTCCGGACCGTCCTCGACCTCGAACTCGAGCCGATCGAGCACGTGAGCGACCTCGCGGCCGAGTCGGTCGTCCTCGTCGACCACAACGAGCCGCGGGGGTTCGCCGGGGCCGACGGCGTGTTGCCGACGGCGGTCGTCGACCACCACCCGGGGGACGGCGCCGGCGAGTCGTTCACCGACGTGCGGACCGACTACGGCGCGACCGCGTCGGTCGTCGCCGAGTACTTCCGGGACAACGACGCGGTCCCCGTGCCGCCGGACAAGCACGCGAGCGAGACGGCGAGCAGCCTGACGCTGTCGACGGACACGGCGACCGGGCTGCTGTACGGAATCCTCGCAGACACGAAACACCTCACGGTGGGGGCCAGCGAGCCCGACTTCGCGGCGGCCGCCTACCTCTACCCCGGCGTCGACCAGGACCGGCTCGACCGCATCGCCAACCCCGCGGTCGACGCGGAGGTGCTGGAGGTGAAGGCGCGGGCGATCGCGGGGCGGCGAATCGAGGGGTCGTTCGCGGTCGCCGACGTCGGCGGCGTGAACAACGTGGACGCGATCCCGCAGGCCGCCGACGAGTTGATCCAGCTGGAGGGGGTCAGCGCCGTCGTGGTGATCGGCGAGCGCGACGAGACCGTCCACCTCTCGGGGCGGTCGCGCGACGACCGGGTCCACATGGGCAACGCGATCGCGGCGGTGTTAGACGACGTCGACAACGGGAACGGCGGCGGACACTCCCGGATGGGCGGCGGGACGATCGAGCCGGACGTCGATCCCACGGGGGAAGACGAGCTCGAGAGCGTCGACCGCGACGCCCTCGCCGACGGGCTGTTCCGAGCGATGGCGGGCGACGTGTGACCGGCACGCGCCCGAGATCGACCGGCGTCTCGTCGTCCCCGCGACCCCGAGCGGGCGGATTTAAGTCCCGAGCCGCGGTGGATCGGCCATGGACGCCGTAGACGCGGTCGACGACGGGTGGGTGACGCTCGTCGGCGTGGGTGCCGGGTACGCGCTCGCGACCGGGCTCGTGTTCCTGCTGTTCTTCGTGGTGCCGTACCTCGCCGTCACCGCGTTATAGCGCGGCGTCTCGCGGCGCTGTGCGAGCCGGGCGTCGACGCGAAGACGGCGGGAACGAGCGCCGAAGAGAGAAGCGAGGGCCGATCAGGCGAACGCCAGCGAGTCGTCGGCGTTCGTCTCGTCGTCCTGCCTGAGCTTGTCGTGCGCCTCCATGAAGTCGTCGAGCGTGACCTCGGTGCGGTCGTCGCGGATGGCGAACATCCCGGCCTCCGTACAGATGGCCTTGATGTCGGCCCCGGAGGCCTCCGGGGTCAGCTCGGCCAGCTCGGCGAAGTCGACGCCGTCCGCGAGGTTCATGTTGCGGGTGTGGATCTGGAAGATGATCTCGCGGCCCTCGGTCTCCGGCTTGGGGACCTCGATGAGGCGGTCGAACCGACCGGGGCGGAGGATGGCGGGGTCAAGCATATCGAAGCGGTTGGTCGCGGCGATGATCCGGACCTCGCCGCGTTCGTCGAACCCGTCCATCTCGGAGAGCAGCTGCATCATCGTCCGCTGGACCTCGGCGTCGCCCGAAGTCTTCGAGTCCGTCCGCTTCGAGGCGATGGCGTCGATCTCGTCGATGAACAGGACGGCGGGCTGGTTCTCCCGGGCGACCTCGAACAGGTCCCGGACGAGCTTCGCGCCCTCGCCGATGAACTTGTGGACCAGCTCGGAGCCGGCCATCTTGATGAACGTCGCGTCCGTCTCGTTGGCGACGGCCTTCGCGAGCATCGTCTTCCCGGTGCCCGGCGGGCCGTACAGGAGCACGCCGCTCGGGGGCGTGATGCCGACGTCCTCGAACATGTCGGGGTGTTCGAGCGGCATCTCGACGGTCTCGCGGACCTCCTGCATCTGGTCTTCGAGGCCGCCGATGTCGGCGTAGGTGACGTCGGGCGAGTGCTCGACCTGCATCACGCGGGCGCGGACGTCGGTCTCCTTCTCCAGCTTCTTGACCACGGACAGGGAGTTGTTGACCGCGACGCGGTCGTCGGGGTCGAGCTCCTCGCGCAGCTCGTCGGTGATCTCGGTGAGCGCCTCCTGGTTGTTGCCGTGCTGTTTGATCACGGCCCCGTCGGGCGTGATCTCTTGGACCGTCGCCACGAACAGCGGAGACTGCTTCAGCTTCTTGTTCTCGTGGGTGAGCCGCTCGAGCTTCTGCTGGTACTTGTTGTTCTCCGCGTTGGCGTCGAGGAGCTTGTCGCGCATCTCCTCGTTCTGGGACTCGAGGACGTCGAGCCGCTCCTGTAGGGAGTCGATCTTCTCCTGTTTCGACGCCGACCCCTCGTCGTAGGGCATATCGACGTCGTCGACCGTGTCGCTCATTGTGTTTATTAAAGCGTCTCGCGGATAAGAGGCTTCGGGTGGGGGAACGACGCGGCCAGTTTCGCCGCCCTCGACGACGGACGACCGGCGTCCCGATCCGCGATGTCGGCGCTTTTTGATTTCCCACAGTAATCAAAACTCATAGTAAATATTATTAGACAGCATGGCTACGATCGAGACACGCATGAGCACGACCGACGCCGTCACCGCCGACGACGGGAGCGCGGACCGCTGGGCCGCCGTTCGCGACCTGCCCCCGAGCGCGAAGCTGGTCGCGAAGGTGCTGGACTACAACGACACGCTGACGCAGAGCGAACTGGCGGAGGAGACGCTGCTCCCCCCGCGGACGGTCCGCTACGCGCTGTCACGGCTCGAAGAGGAGGACGTCGTCGACTCGCGGTTCTCCTTCACCGACGCCCGCAAGCGGCTGTACTCGCTCGGCATCTGAGCGCGGCCCCGCCCGAACCGCCGCCGGGGGCGACGCCGGCGATCGCCCGCGACGGTTTATCACCGATACCGCGGCAGTCGAACCGTGGTCTCGACTACCGCCGTCAAGCGCGCGCTGGCCGCGCTCGCGACCCGCACCGACACCGCGAGACGACCGTACGTCGCCGTGATCGACGAGGCGGACGCCGCGCGGGCCGACGTCCGTCGCGCGGCGGGATTCGTCGACGCCGTCGGACTGGACCGCCTCGCGGAGGCGGTGGCCGCCGCCGACCGCGCGGGCGACGAGGCGATCGCCTCGCGGGGACGCGAAGCGCTCGACGCGTACCGGGCGTTTCGACGGGCGGCCGCGGGCGACACCGGCGAGGAGAGTGACGCCGGCGGAGCGGGTGACGCCCACGACTCCGCCGACCGCGACCACTTCCGCTCCGGCCCCGGAATCCCTAAGCCCGACACCGGCCAAGACGCGGACAGATGACACGGGTGATCCACACCGGCGACACCCACATCGGGTACTCGCAGTACCACTCGCCGGTCAGACGCCAGGACTTCCTCGACGCCTTCGAGGCCGTGGTCGACGACGCGGTCGACGGCGGCGTCGACGCGGTCGTCCACGCGGGCGACCTCTTCCACGACCGCCGGCCCGACCTCCAAGACCTGATGGGGACCATCTCGGTCCTCCGTCGGCTCAACGACGCCGGGATCCCGTTCCTCGCGGTCGTCGGCAACCACGAGTCGACGCGGGGCGGGCAGTGGCTCGACCTCTTCGAGCGCCTCGGGCTCGCCACGCGGCTCGGCGACGAACCGGTCGTCGTGGGCGACACCGCGTTCTACGGGCTCGACCACGTCCCCGTCTCGCGGCGCGACGACCTCGACTACGCCTTCGCCGACCACGACGCCGACTACGCGGCGCTCGTCGCGCACGGCCTCTTCGAGCCCTTCGGCTACGCCGACTGGGATACCGAGACCGTGCTGACGGAGAGCGACATCGCCTTCGACGCGATGCTCCTCGGCGACAACCACACCCCGGACACCGCCGAGGTCGCCGACACGTGGGTGACGTACCCCGGGTCGACGGAGCGCGCGAGCGCGAGCGAGCGCGAGGGGCGCGGCTACAACCTCGTCGTCTTCGACGCCGACGCGGCCGGCGGCGACGACCGCGTCGAGATCCGGCGCCGCGCGCTCGACACCCGACCGTTCGTCTTCGTCTCGGTGGAACTGCGCGAGGGCGAGGGCGAGCCGCGGGTCCGCGAGCGGGTCCGCGAACACGACCTCGCGGAAGCGGTCGTCCACGTGGAGATCACCGGGGAGGGCGACCCGGTGACGCCGGCGGCCGTCGAGGAGTTCGCGAGCGACGAGGGGGCGCTCGTCGCGCGCGTCACGGACCGGCGCGAGGTCGACGCCGACGGCGAGGTGGACGTGAGCTTCGCCGACCCGGAGGACGCCGTCCGCGACCGGCTCGACGAGATGGCGCTCTCGACCGCCGCTCGCGACGTCGAGCGCGCGGTCCGCGAGGACGGCGTCCCCGACGCGAACGTCCGCGAGACCGTGAAACGCAGGATCGAAGAGCGGCTCGACGAGGACGGCGATCTCGGCGCGTTCGAGGCCGTCGACGGCAGCGATGTCGTCGGTGACGCCGGCGAGTCTGACGACGCCGACGGGGCAACCGACGGCGAACCGGAGGACGATAGCGAACCGGACAACGGGGAGGAATCGGACGACGACGAGTCGGATCCCCCGGAATCGACCGCCGAGCCGGAGAGCGCCGAGCCCGACGACCCCGACCCGGCGTCGACCGACGGCCAGGTCTCCATGGAGGACTACCTGTGAAGTTCGACCGCGTCCGCCTCGCGAACTTCAAGCCGTACGGCGACGCCGACCTGCGGCTGACCGAGGGCGTCACCGTGATCCACGGGCTCAACGGCAGCGGGAAGTCGTCGCTGCTCGAGGCCTGCTTCTTCGCGCTGTACGGGTCGAAGGCGCTCGACGGCACTCTCGAAGACGTCATCACGAACGGCGAGGCGGAGACGGAGGTCGAGCTGTGGTTCACTCACGACGGCGTCTCCTACCGGGTCGAGCGGCGGCTCAAGTCCTACGACGGACGGATCGACCACAAGTGTACCCTCGAGTCGACCGACGGGAGCGACGTGACGCGCGACGGCGCGCGCGCCGTCCGCGAGTTCGTCACCGAGCTTCTGCGGATGGACGCCGAGGCGTTCGTCAACTGCGCGTACGTCCGGCAGGGAGAGGTGAACAAGCTGATCAACGCCACGCCCCGGGAGCGGCAGGACACGATCGACGACCTGCTCCAGCTCGGGAAGTTAGAGGAGTACCGCGAGCGCGCCGGCGACGCCCGGCTCGGGGTCGAGGACGTGCTGGAGAACCGCCGCGGGCGACTCGACCAGCTCGACGAGCAGATCGCCGCGAAGGAGGACCGGGAGCTCCACGCGCGGCTCAACGAGCTGGAGGGCGAACTCGGCGACGTCACCGACGACATCGACCGGTACGAGACCCAGCGGGAGCAGGCGAAGGAGACGCGCGACGCGGCCGCGGAGACGCTGGCGACCCACGCGGAGAAGCGGGAGAAACTGGAGTCGGTGGAGGCCGAGATCGACGAGATCGAGACCGCGATCCGGGAGGCGGAGCGTCAGCGCGACGACCACCGCGACGCGATCCGCGAGACTCGCGAGCGGATCGCCGAGATCGAGGCGGCGATCGACGACCGGCTCGACGACGCCGGCCTCGACGCGGCGACCGAGGAGGCCATCGCCGCGCGACGTACCGAGCTAGACGACCGAGAGGCGGGGATCCGCGGGGACCTAGACGACGCGCGGGTGAACGCCGAGGGGTTGCGCAACCAGGCGACGAACCTCGCCGGGAAGGCCGACGATCGCACCGACCGCGCCGCGGAGATCGAGTCCGAGGCCGACGAGCTCGCCGACGAGGCCGAGTCGGCCGCAGAGGAGGCGGCAGCGCGCGAGTCGTCGATGGAGAAGCTCCGCGAGGAGGCCGCGGACCTCCGCGAGCGGTTCGCGGCCGCCGACGCCGACGTCGACCGCGACGGCGTCGCCGACGAGCGCGAGGCGCTGCGCGACGAGCGGGGCGAGGTCCGCGAGCGGATCGCCGAGCTGTCTGCGGAGCTGAAGAACGCCCGCGAGCGCGTCGAGGAGGCCGAGGCGCTGCTGGCGGCCGGGAAGTGTCCCGAGTGCGGCCAGCCGGTGGCGGACTCGCCGCACGCGAGCGGGATCGACGAGGACCGCGAGCGGGTGGCGGAGCTCGAATCGGAGCTGGAGACCGCCCGCGAGCGCGAGGGCGACTTGGACGAGCGGGTCGCGGAGCTCGACGGGCTCGCGAGCGCGGCGGACCGGCTGGACGAGATCGACGAGCGGATCGCGGCCCTCGAAGAGCGCGTCGAGGAGAAGCGCACCGCGGCGACCGAGCGGCGCGAGGCGGCCGAAGAGAAGCGCGAGCGCGCCGCCGAGCTCCGCGCGGAGGCCGATGAGACGCGTGAGGTCGCCGCGGAGAAGCGCGAGCAGGCCGAGGCGGCCGCGGCGCGCGTCGCAGAGCTGGAGGCCGATCTGGAGGCGGTCGCGGACGCTCGCGAGGCGGTGACGGCGGTCGAGGAGCGCCTGTCGGCGATCGCGGACGCCGAAGACGACATCGAGCGCCGCCGCGAGAAGCGCGAGAACCTGACGGAGGTGAACGACGAGCGGCGCGACCGGCTCGCTGACAAGCGCGAGCGGCGCGACGAGCTCGCCGACGCCGTCGACGAGTCCGCGGTCGAGACGGCGAGAGAGCGGAAAGAGGAGGCAGTGGAGTACCTCGAGAAGGTCGCCGGCGAGCTCGAGCGGCTCGACGAGCGGCGGGAGGAACTCCAGAACGCGATCGGCGGGATCAAAGGCGACATCCGCGAGCTGGAGGCGCTCCGCGAGGAGCGCGAGGCGCTGCGCGAGCGGGTCGACGCGCTCGAGGCGCTCCACGAGGAGACGAGCGAGCTGGAGACGATGTACGGCGACCTGCGCGCAGAGCTCCGCCAGCGCAACGTCAGCGAACTGGAGCGCACGCTCAACGAGACGTTCGAGCTCGTCTACGGGAACGACGCCTACTCGCACATCGAGCTCGACGGCGAGTACGTCCTCACCGTCTACCAGAAGGACGGCGAGCCGCTCGACCCCGAGCAGCTCTCCGGCGGGGAGCGCGCCCTGTTCAACCTCTCGCTCCGGTGTGCGATCTACCGGCTGCTCTCGGAGGGCATCGAGGGCGCGGCGCCGACGCCGCCGCTCATCCTCGACGAGCCGACGGTGTTCCTCGACTCCGGGCACGTCTCGCGGCTCGTCCGGCTCGTCGAGGAGATGCGCGGCTTCGGCGTGCGCCAGATCGTCATCGTGAGCCACGACGACGAGCTGGTCGGCGCCGCCGACGAGCTGGTCACCGTCGAGAAGGACCCCCGCTCGAACCGCTCGACCGTCCGTCGGGAGGACGCGGCGGACCTCGACGTCGCGTCGCTCGCGGACGACTGACGGGAGGCGCTCGGGGTGTGAAGCGCTCTCCGAGCGCCCTCGGCGAGTCCCGGTCCGGTCGGTCCGATTGTCGCTCGGCGATCGATCGGGGAGCTACGCCCGCGTCGTGCCGAACAGGTATCCGAACGAGCCGAGCGCGCCGACGGCGGCGAGCGCGGCGTACACGAGTAGGGATCGCCACGAGCGAGCCGAGGAGTACCGGAACGCGGCGACGGCGGCGAGCGCCGTGAGGCCACAGATCCCGTACGCGACGGGCGGTCCGGCCAGACCGAGTTGGTGGGCGAGGACTCGCTCCGACGCGAACGGCGCGAGGAGTCCGAGACTGACCGCGAGGAGTCCGGCGGTGACGCGGCGGTTCCGTCGAATCGCCATGGGGGAAGGTCCAGCGCGGGCGGCAAGTGCTTTCTGTCGGTGACGAGCGGGCGGCGGTGGTCGGGGTCAGTCCTCGTCGGAGTCGGTGACGGCCGCCGAGTCCGGCTCGCCGCGCAAGAGCTCCAGCGCCTCGATCGCGACCGCGGTCGCCTCGTAGCCGCGGCGGCCGGCAACCTCGGCTTCCTCGACCAGCCCGGCCGCGCGGAACTCCGTGATCGAACCGTGGAGGTCCGACTCGCACATGTCGGCGGCGTCGAGGAGGTCGATCGCGGCGATCGGCCCCTCGTCGACGACCACCGCGAGCAGGCCGAGCGAGCGGTCGTCGCGGACCGCCCCGAGCGTCCGGCGGACCGGCTCCGGCACGCCCGAGGCGGCGGTCGCGAGCGGCGACTCCCCGTCCACGACGCTGAGGTCGTCGTTGTCGACGTACCGCTCCGCGCCGGTGGCCGGGTCGCGCACGCGACTCGACTCGGCGGAGCGTTTCACGAGGAGGTACGTCTCGCCGTCGCCGTCGCGGACCGTCTGCATGGTCGGAACAGCGCGCTCGTCGGACATTACGCTTCCGGGCGCTCGGCGGGGGCGTCGGAGTCGGCAGCGGTGTCGGCGTCGGCAGGGGAATCGGAATCGGCGGAAACATCGGCGTCGGCGGCATCTTCCTCCGCGTCACGGTCAGACGGCGGGTCGTCCCCCTCGTCCACCTCGTCCCGTGAGCGCCGCCACGACCGGTACGTCTGGTACGTTCGGACCCCGGCGAGGAGGCCGACGACGAGCAGCGCCGGACCGACCCGCGACCACCCCTCGAAGAACCACACCATCGGGCCGAGCGCGACGAGGAGGACGGCGGCGTTGGCGTAGACGACGGCGACGACGAACGCGCGGAGGGTTCCCTGGTCGACGTCGCTCGCCCCCTCGAAGTCGCCGCCGTCGTCGAACGTCTTCACCGACGGGGCCTCGGGGATGTCGGGCGTCATCTCCCGCTCGGCGTCGGAGCTCTCGCCGACGGAGATCTCGCCCTCGTCGTCCTCGTCGAGGCTGAACACGCCCGGACCTACGTCGGGCCGGGGCAAAGGGGTTCCGTCCGGGCGACGCCGCGGCTACGGGAGCGGGCGGACGGAGAACGCGCGGAGTCGGCGGGCCGGTCAGAGCGCGTCGGCGAGCCGCACCGTTCGGCTCGCTTCGACCCACGCGAGGGGGTTCGTCGCGTCGAAGAGCACCACGTTCCCGTCGTCCTCGTACACCTCCACCTCGGCGTCGACCGCGTCGGAGTCGGCCGGGCGAGCCGCCTGGGGTTCGGAACGTGGGTCCGAAGGCATAGACCGTGGTAAGAAGTCACACAATATATGCCTTTCCGTGGCGGGATACCTCGCCGCACCCGAAAGCCGAGTTTTTTAGCCGGGTGACGCCGAAGCACGGATATGACTCAGTCGGGGCTGTCGGACTTCTCGTCGACCGGCGGCGCGGACGGCGAGGCCGACGGCGACACGGACACCGAACGGGAGGAGCTGGCCGCGCAGGAGGCGGCCGTCGTCGCCGGGGGCGGCCGGGGCCACGTCAACGACGTGGTCGACGTCGACGAGGCGAAGTTCCCGGAGTCGACCGGGACCGTCGAGCTGATGATCACCCAGATCGACTACGCCGTGGAGGGGTACGGCAGCGACGAGTACCCGGTCGTCCACGTGTTCGGGCGGCGGCCCGCGGAGCACGTCGACGGGGACGCCGACCACGACGTCGTCGAACACCTCCGCGTGCTGGGCGTCGAGCCGTACTTCTACGTCCCGACGGCCGACCTCGACCGCGACCCCGTCGAGGAGTACGACGTGGTGATCGGGACGCGCGAGGCGGGCCCGGACGGCGAGCCCTACGAGAGCATCCGCGGCGAGCAGCTCACCCGGATCGTCACGCGGACGCCCCGCGACGTGGGGAACATCCGCGACGACTTCGCGACGAGCTTCGAGGCGGACATCCTCTTCCCGAACCGCTTCCTGATCGACAACGGGATCGACGGCGGGATCCGCGTCGAGGAGCGCCGCCTCGACGACGGCGAGGGGACGATCCAGGTCCACGAGGGACACCTCGAGCCCGCCGAGGTCGACGCCGACCTGCGCGTGAACACCTTCGACATCGAGGTGGACGACCGCCGCGGCTTCCCGGAGGACGGCGAGGAGCCGATCATCTGTCTCACCAGCCACGACTCCTACGACGACGAGTACGTCGTCTGGCTGTACGACGCGCCGGAGGCGGAGATCCCCCCGCCCGAAGACCTCCCCGACTACGAGGGGATCGTCGGGGACGGGTCCGACCTCGAGTTCAGGGTCCGCACGTTCGAGGAGGAGGCCGCGATGCTCGACGCGTTCGTCGAGTACATCGACGACACCGACCCGGACCTGCTCACCGGGTGGAACTTCGAGGACTTCGACGCGCCGTACGTCCTCGACCGCCTGGAGGAGCTCGACGACGGGAGCCAGTACGACCTCGACGTCGACCGGCTCTCCCGGATCGGCGAGGTGTGGCGCTCCGGCTGGGGCGGCCCCGACGTGAAGGGTCGGGTCGTCTTCGACCTCCTGTACGCCTACAAGCGCACGATGTTCACCGAGCTGGAGTCGTACCGCCTCGACGCGGTCGGCGAGCGCGAGCTGGGCGTCGGGAAGGAGCGCTACACGGGCGACATCGGCGACCTCTGGGAGCAGGACCCCGAGCGCTTGCTGGAGTACAGCATCCGCGACGTGGAGCTGTGCGTCGAGATCGACCGGAAACAGGACGTGATCGCCTTCTGGGACGAGGTGCGCACCTTCGTTGGCTGTACGATTGAGGACGCGCCGACCCCCGGCGACGCCGTCGACATGTACGTCCTCCACAAGGCGTTCGGGAAGTTCGCGCTCCCGACGAAGGGCCAACAGGAGTCGGAGGACTTCGAGGGCGGTGCCGTCTTCGACCCGATTACGGGCGTCAAAGAGATGGTGACGGTCCAGGACCTGAAGTCGCTGTACCCGATGTGCATGGTGACGATCAACGCCGGTCCGGAGACGAAAGTCGATCCCGACGCGTACGACGGTGAGACGTACATCGCGCCCAACGGGACTCACTTTCGGAAGGAGCCGGACGGGATCATGCGCGAGATGGTCGACGAACTGCTCTCCGAGCGCGAGGAGAAGAAGGCGCTCCGGAACGACCACGACCCGGGCACCGAGCCGTACGAGCAGTACGACCGGCAGCAAGGAGCTGTCAAGGTTATTATGAACTCACTCTACGGCGTGACGGGGTGGGATCGGTTCCGTCTTTACGACAAAGAGGGCGCAGCAGCCGTCACGGCGACCGGTCGCGAGGTCATCGACTTTACCGAGGAAGCCGCAGAAGAGCTTAATTATCAGGTTGCTTATGGAGACACCGATTCGGTCATGTTGTCTCTTTCTAACATGTCGAAAGAGGAGGCTATCGAGACCTCCTTCGAGATCGAGGACCACATCAACGAGCGCTACGACGACTTCGCGCGCGAGGAGCTCAACGCCGACGAGCACCGCTTCCAGATCGAGTTCGAGAAGCTCTACCGGCGGTTCTTCCAGGCGGGGAAGAAGAAGCGGTACGCGGGCCACATCGTCTGGAAGGAGGGAAAAGACGTCGACGACATCGACATCACCGGCTTCGAGTACAAGCGCTCGGACATCGCCGGCATCACGAAGGAGGTTCAACAGAACGTCATCGAGACGATCGTCACCGGCGACGACATCGACGAGGACATGGAGGAGGTGAAATCGTACCTCGTGGACGTCATCGCCCGCGTGCTCGACGGCGACGTGGACCTCGACGAGATCGGGATCCCCGGCGGGATCGGCAAGAAGCTCGACGCCTACGACACGCCGACCGCGCAGGTCCGCGGCGCGAAGTACGCCAACCGTATGCTCGGAACGAACTTCGGCAGCGGGTCGAAGCCGAAGCGGCTCTACATCGAGAAGGTCCACCCCGACTTCTGGGCGCGGATGGAAGAGGAGGAGGGGCTCGACCCCCAGCGCGACCCCCTGTACGGGGAGTTCAAGCGCGACCCGGACGTGATCTGCTTCGAGTACGCCGACCAGGTGCCGGAGGAGTTCGCGGTCGACTGGGAGAAGATGTTGGACAAGACGCTCAAGGGGCCGATAGAGCGCGTGATCGAGGCGCTCGGGATGTCGTGGGAGGAAGTGAAGACGGGACAGGAGCAGACCGGGCTCGGCTCGTTCATGTGACCGACGGCGGGGGCGACCGCGCTCTCTCGAAAGCAGTTTTCCGTTGGTAGAAAATTTCTTGATCGATATGCGATTTTTGACGGGTGGATGCGTAACCATTAACCCCCTCAGCCCCCACCGTCAACGTACGAGGCACGAGAATACTCATGGCTACTCTCGAAATCAACGATCTTCACGCACGAGTGGCGGAAGAGGGCGGCGAACGCATCCTTCGCGGAGTCGATCTGACCGTCGAGTCGGGCGACATCCACGCGCTGATGGGACCGAACGGCTCGGGGAAGTCGACGCTGGCGAAGGTGATCGCCGGCCACCCCGCCTACGAGGTAACTGGCGGGGAGATCCTGCTCCACCTCGACGAGGCCGACGTCGCGGACGTCGACGTCGACCTCGAAGAGGAGGACTACGAGTGGGAGCTGCTGGACCTAGAACCGAACGAGCGCGCCGCGCTCGGCATCTTCCTCGGTTTCCAGTACCCCGCGGAGATCGAGGGCGTCACGATGACGAACTTCCTCCGGCAGGCGCTCAACGCCAAGGCGGACGAGCGTGAGGAGCTGTTCGAGGACGAAGACGAGGACGAGGAGGAGGCGGAAGCCGACGAGGACGACGAGGGGTACGAGACCTCTCCGATGGAGGGGCCCGCGGACGACGGCGAGATCGGCGTCGCCGAGTTCCAGGAGATCCTCTCCGAGAAGATGGAGCTCCTCGACATGGACGAGAAGTTCATGCAGCGCTACCTCAACGCCGGGTTCTCCGGCGGCGAGAAGAAGCAGAACGAGGTCCTCCAGGCCGCGATGCTGGAGCCGAGCGTCGCCGTGCTCGACGAGATCGACTCGGGGCTCGACATCGACCGCCTGAAGGACGTCTCAAAGGGGATCAACGCGCTCCGCGACGAGCAGGGCACGGGCGTCCTCCAGATCACGCACTACCAGCGCATCCTCGACTACGTCGAGCCCGACCACGTCCACGTCATGCTCGACGGGGAAGTCGTCAAGAGCGGCGGCGCGGAGCTCGCCGAGAAGCTCGAGGACGAGGGGTACGACTGGGTCCGCGAAGACGCCTACGAGGCGGCGTAACCGAATGCGGGCACGCGACACACGTAAACACGGGAATCCGTAACAATACACTATGAGTTCACAACAGGACGATCTGAAGGAGACAGACACCGAGGCGCGCTTCGAGTTCAAGAAGGAGGAGAACTCCGCGTTCAAAAGCGAGAAGGGCCTCACCGAGGAGACGGTCCGCGTCATCTCGGAGGACAAAGACGAG
>ERZ1034547.57-NODE-57-length-31358-cov-45.259943_pt1 | contig 31358 bp, 34 predicted proteins | sample MGYA00520642_ERZ1034547 | MGnify/ENA primary metagenome ERZ1034547 (study PRJEB33760, sample SAMEA4777713) | hypersaline lake metagenome | biome: hypersaline environment; feature: brines | place: Spain | collected 2012-08 | depth 0 m ... | reverse complement strand
GGGACGGCCACGACCACGCCGAAGAGGACGGCCACGACCACGCCGAAGAGGACGGTCACGACCACGCCGAAGAAGAGGGTCACGATCACGCCGAAGAGGAGGACGGTCACGAACACGGTGGCACCACACAGTACGACCCCCACGCGTGGGTCGACCCCGTGCTCGCGGGCGACATGGTCGACACGATCGCCGACGGTCTCGGCGCTGCGGACCCGGACAACGCGGAGGCGTACGCCGACAACGCTACCGCGTACATCGAATCGCTCGACTCGGTTCACGAGGCGTTCGAACGGATAGCGGCGAACGCGACGCGAGACGTCGCGGTGCTCGCCGGGCACAACTCGTTTCAGTACCTCGAGGCGCGCTACGGCTTCCGGCTCCACTCGCCCGTCGGCGTCTCACCGCAGAACGAACCCAGCGGCACCCAGATCGCCGAGACGGTCGGGGTGGTCGACGACGAGGGCATCGACACGATCCTCTACGACCGCTTCGAGTCCCCGCGGCTCGCCGAGACGATCGTCGAGAACAGCGACGCGACCCGGACGATGCCCGTGTCCCCGGCCGGCGGCACGATAGCCGAGTGGAACGACGCGGGCTACGGCTACCTCGAGCAGATGACCGAGATCAACGTCCCGGCGTTCGAGCGGGCGTTCGGCGCACAGTGAGCCGCGCCGAGCCGCGCCCGCGGAGTAAAAGAGCTAAACGTTCGGACGCGAGATCACACACGAACACCGTGCCACCAGTGGTCGAGATCACAGACGTCACGTTCGCCTACGGCGACACGCCCGCCGTGAGTGACGTCTCCTTGACCGTCGAGGCCGGCGATTTCTTAGGTCTCGTCGGCCCGAACGGCTCCGGGAAGACGACGCTTCTACACCTCATGCTCGGGCTGTTGACGCCCGACGAGGGAGCCGTCGAACTCTTCGGTGAGCCGGTCGACGCGTTCGACGACGGTGGGCGGATCGGCTACGTCTCACAGAAGGCGACGAGTCAGGGTGGGTCGATGCCCGTCACCGTCCGCGAGTGCGTGACGATGGGGCGCTACGCACACGTCGGCCGCGGCCGACTCACCGACGCCGACCGCGACGCCGTCGACGACGCGCTCGAGACGGTCGGCATCGTCGACCTCGCCGGCCGGATGCTCGCCGAGCTCTCGGGCGGACAGAAACAGCGCGCGTACATCGCCCGGGCGCTGGCGAGCGACGCGGACCTGTTGGCGCTCGACGAACCGACGGTCGGGGTTGACGCGGAGTCACGAGACGCGTTCTACGCGCTTCTCGACGGGCTCAACGACGACGGCATCACGATCGTGCTCATCGAACACGACATCGGTGTCGTCACCGACCGCGCGAGCCGCGTCGCCTGTATCAACACCGAGCTGTACCACCACGGCGACACGGCGTCGTTCGTCGAGAGCGACGCGCTCGCCGAGGCGTACGGCACGACTGGCCAGGTCGTCCACCACCACCACTGATGTCGGCTCTCACGTCGACCGACCTCGCCGACCGTCGCCGAGCCGTCCAAGTCGTCGGCATCGGAGCCACGGCACTGCTCGCCGCCGGGATGCTCGGCTTTCTCGCCCTCTACTGGGCCCAGGACCTGCCCGTCGCGCGCGAGCTCTACGCCGCGTTCCGCGCGATGGGGCGCGGCGTGGACGCGGCACTCGGCACCAACGTCTTTCGGCACCCGTTCATGTGGCAGTCGCTGTCGACGGGGGTGCTCGTCGGCGTCGTGGCCCCGCTCGTGGGCGTCTTCTTGGTCCACCGGGAGATGGCGCTCATCGGCGAGACGCTCGCACACACCGCCTTCGCGGGCGTCGCGGTGGGGCTGCTGGTGACGTCGACGACCGGCTGGAGCGGGTCGCTCCTACTCGTCGCGCTGGTCGTTGGGATCGCCGGCGCGCTCGGTGTGCAGTGGCTCACCGAACACACCGACGCGTACGGCGACGTCCCGATCGCGATCATGTTGAGCGGGAGCTTCGCGGTCGGAACGCTGATCATCAGCTACGGCAGAGGGCTGACCGGCATCAACGTCGAGGGGTACCTCTTCGGGAACCTCGCGGTCGTCACCGTCGAGGGCGCACGCCTCATGGGGGTGCTCTCGGTCGTCGTCGTCGCCGCGATTCTGCTCACGTACAAGCCACTGCTGTTCATCACGTTCGACGAGCAGGCCGCTCGGGTCGCCCAGCTCGACGTCACGGGCTACAACGCGCTGTTGGTCGTGTTGACGGCCGTCGTCGTCGTCGGCGCGATGCAGGTGCTCGGCGTCATCCTCGTTGCGGCGATGCTCGTCGTCCCCGTCGCGGCCGCCTCGCAGGTGGCCCGGAGCTTCCGCGAGGCGACGCGTCTCTCCGTGCTCTTCGGCCAGCTGTCGGTGCTCGGCGGCTTCGCGCTGGCGATTCGGCTCGGCCTGCCGACGGGTGGCTCGATCGTCGTGGTCGCGATCGCCATCTACCTCGGGGCCATCGCGCTCGCCGGGTCCTCGACTCGAGCACTCTCGACGCACGGGTGAAGCCCATCACCCATCTCGGGCCCACACGCGACGGTCACGCCCCACCGCCGGTCGTCGCGGTTCCCACAGAGCCTTATGTCGTGGTCTCGACGAACTGGTATGGGAGACACAGAGACCTACACCGTCACCGCGCCGGACGGCACCGAAGAGTCGTTCGACCTACCAGCCGGCCTCGTCGACGTGCTCAGCGAGCAGGGCGAGCCGTCGACCCGTGTCGTCAGCGACGTCATCGTCCAAGCGATGGCACAGCAGGCGCACGTCATCGCACACCACAGCGAAGGCGAGGTTCCAGCCGACGTCGCAGAGATGAGTGAGACGGCCGCCGATCTCTTCGAGGAGCGCTTCGGCCAGTCACTCGAAGACGTCCTCGGTCACTCACACTGACGACGCGCGGGTCGCGGCCGACGGCTTAAGACCGTTCGGGGCGTAGCGGACATCATGAGTAAGACGGCGGGCGCGCCGGTGTTGATCTTCGACGGCGACTGTCCGTACTGTTCGATCGCTGCGGTCGCGCTCCGACGGGTAGAGGGCGTCGAGGCGGTCCCGTGGGAGGCCGACCCGGTGGGACCGTTCCTCGAGGCGCAGTTCGGTGACCGGCCGTTCGCGATGGTGCTCGTCGACCCTCGCGAGCGACGCGTGTACGCCGGTCGATCGGCGGCCGAGGAGCTCGCGACGCGAGCCGGCACCCCGGGCATCGTCGGCGGACTCGTCCGCGACAACTACGACCGAATCGCCGACGTCGTCGGGACGCTCTCCGGGCGTGGGCGCGACCCCGCAGACGTCCACGACACGTATCCGCTCGACCCGGCAGCTGGCGACCTCGTCGACGAGCTCCGCGCCGCCGCCAGCGACGCCCCCGCGCCGACCGTGTGAGCCGTGCGCGGCGATCCTGACCGAAGGGAGGGCTCGGAACAAGCGAGCGGCGGAGCCGCGAGCGACGAGCCCGTGTCGACGACGTCGGCCCGACAGCGCGACGCCGGCGGCACCTACACGCTCCTCATCGACCTTCCCGCGACGACGACGGTGACCGTCGGTGCGCTCGGCACGCATCGGCTGTCGGCGGGCGCGTACGCCTACACTGGGAGCGCCCTCGGACCGGGCGGGTTCGCGCGGGTCACACGCCACCGCCGGACGGCTCGCGACGACCACGACGTCCGCCACTGGCACATCGACTCGCTTCTCGGCGACACGCCGGCGACGATAGACCGCGTCTACTACGCCTCTGGGGCCGACGTCGAGTGCTCGGTAGCCGACCGACTCCCGGCGGGACCGGTCGACGGCTTCGGCGCTTCCGACTGCGGCTGTGTGAGCCACCTGGCCGGTCCCGAACCGGCCGACGTGCTCAGAGAGCGCGCCAGGCGCGCGTACGACGCTGAGGCGTCAACGGTCGACGTCTCGACGGACGGACGATAGCGCGACCGGTCGCGCCTCGAGCCGTCACAGTCCGTGCCGCGCACACACCTGCTCGAGCTGTTCGAGCCGTGCGTCGAGCGCGCGGTCGCGCCGCGCCGCCTCTTCGTCGCTGGGACACACGAGCGACGGCACCGGCGTCGGCTGTTCGTCGTCGTCGAGCGCGACGAACGTCAGATACGAACTCGTCGTCTGGCGGTGCTCCCCGGTTCGCGGGTCGGCCGCCTGTACCTCGACGGTGACGTCGAGGCTCGTCCGACCGGTGTCGAACACGAACCCCTCGATCGTGGCCACCTCGCCGACCTCGATCGGGGCGATGAAGTCGACGTGTTCCATCGAGGCCGTCACCACCTGCTGTCCGGCGAATCGCATGGCTGCGATAGCCCCGCAGACGTCCATCCAGTGCAGCACCGTCCCGCCGAGCGCTCGTCCCAGAGAGTTGGTGTCGTCCGGTACGAGGAGTTCCGTCATCTCCGTGTGGGAGACAGCGAGCCGTTCGGTGTCGTCGGGAGGCGTCGACGCCGCGGACGTGTTCGTCTCGTCCATACGACCGGTCCGACCGAGACGTACTTGAACGCGTGGCTCTGCACCGCACCGCGACCACGAGGTCGACAGGTCAGGGTCCACCTCGGGTTCCATCATCAAATTGGATCGATTCGGGCGGTTGTCCGGCCTCGTCGACCACGTCACCGGCGACGACCACCGGACACTCGACGCGAACGGCGAGCGCGATGGCGTCGGACGGACGCGCGTCGAAGACGTATCGTTCCGGCTCGCCGGCGTCGTACCGCTCGACGTCGACTTTCGCGTAGAACGTGCCGTCGGCGAGGTCGTCGATCCGAACCCGGTCTATCGCGCCGCCGAACTCGGTGAGGATGTCGACGAGCAGGTCGTGTGTCAGGGGACGATCGAACGGCTCGTCTTCGAGCACCGTCGCGATCGATCGGGCCTGATCGCCACTGACGAAGATGGGGACGTACTCCTCGCGAACGCTGAGCACGACCGTCGGGACGTCGCCGCCGGGTGCAGAGCCCGCCCCGACTCCGACGACCTCGGCTTCGTGTTCCATACCGCCGCTTGGCGAGGCCGGCTTGAATAGCTGTCCCCGACCGTGTGCCTCGCTCGCGGTCACGAGCCGCCCTCGCCGGTCACGAGGCCGCCCGCGGAGACCGCACCTCGTGACGACAAAGTTGAAACGCGGTGACGAAGTACGTCTGCGTGATGACAGAGACGCCAGGCGGGGCGACCGGTGTCGACACCCTCACAGCGACCGACGACGACGAGTCGGCAGAGGGCTCGGTGACGGTCGTCGGAACCGCCCACGTCTCGTCGCGCTCCGTCGAGGAGGTCGAAGCGACGATCGAACGCGAGCGTCCCGACGTCGTCGCCGTCGAACTCGACGAGGGACGCTATCGGCGACTCAACGGCGAGACCCCCGACGACCTCGACGCCGGTGACCTCCTGCGTGGAAACACCGTCTTCCAGTTTCTCGCCTACTGGATCCTCTCGTACGTCCAGACGCAACTCGGAGACCGGTTCGACATCGAGCCCGGAGCAGACATGAACGCGGCGGTCGACACCGCCGAACGACTCGGCATCGACGTCGCGTTGGTCGACCGCGACATCCAGACCACGATACAACGCTTCTGGGGACGAATGACCGTCACCGAGAAGCTCCGGATGGTGGGCGGGCTCGCGTTCGGGGCGACAGACCCCCGTGTCGTCGGGATAACCGCCGGGGTGTTCATCGGGCTCGTCGCTGGCCCGCTTATCGGACTCTTCGGCGGCTCGATCGGTATCACGACTGGAATGTTGACGAGCGTGACCGCTGGCGTGGCCGCGGCGATCCTCACGGGCGTGCTCGTCGACCAGGTCGGGAAAGCCGCGTTATCGCCGGATGGACGGCTCTACGCCGCCGCGGCTCTCGGGCCGCTCACGGGCCTCTTCGTCGCACTCAGTGGCGTCGCCGACGGAGTCGTCGCGGCGGCGGTCGGCGACCTCACGGTTCGTGCGGTCGGGAGTCTCGGTATCGGTCTCGCCGCCGGGCTCTCGATCGGTCTCACCGCCGTCGTCGTCCTCGGCGCGTTCGGCAGACTCGACGCACCGCCTGCGGACTCGACCGATGGCCTCGACGAGCTCGACCTCGACGCGCTCACCGACACCGACGTGGTGACGATGATGATAGACGAGTTCCGTCGGTTCTCGCCCGGCGGCGCCGAGGCGCTCATCGACGAGCGCGACGCGTTCATCGCGCGCCGACTCGTCGCGCTCAGAGACGCCGGCCACGACGTCGTCGCCGTCGTTGGTGCGGGTCACAGAGCGGGCATCGAGCGGTACCTCGATGCCCCGGCGTCTCTGCCGCCCGAGTCGACGCTCGTCGGGACCGCAGGGTCACGAGGGGTACCCTGGAAGCGCCTCGTCGGGTACGGCATCACCGTGGCGTTCGTCGGCTTCTTCGTGCTGCTCGCGATGGCCGGCGTTCGGAACGGCTTCCTGCTCCGGCTGTTCGGGGCGTGGTTCCTGATAAACGGCGTCTTCGCGTTCGGCTTCGCGAAACTCGCCGGGGCCCGGTGGTCGTCTGCGGGGGTCGGTGGCGCCGTCGCCTGGATGACGTCTATCAACCCGCTGCTCGCGCCGGGGTGGTTCACGGGGTACGTCGAGCTGCGACACCTCACGGTGAACGTCGCCGACATCGAGCGGCTCAACCGTCTGCTCTCGGACGAGTCGCGGTCGCCGCTCGACCTCGTCTCACGGATGCTTGAGGTGCCCTTGTTCCGGCTCATCGTGGTCGTCGCGATGACGAACGTCGGCAGCATCGTCGCGAGCCTCTTGTTCGCGGTGTACGTGTTGCCGGCGATGTTTGGCGCCGAAGTCGGGAGCGTCGACGAGGTGACGCGGCTCATGCTTCGGGGCGCACAGAACAGCGTCGACCTCTTACAGGGGCTCGTCGGGTAACCGTGTCGGCACGCACGCGCGGACGCCGGATCGGCGGGCTCTACTTCAGTGGCACCGAGCTTCGCGACCTCCTCGTCGCCTGGCTCGCGCTCGGCGTCGCGTTCGCGCTCTTTTTCGTCGGTGGGGCGGCCGGCATCGGCCGAATCGTCGCCGCCGGCGTACTCCTCCCGCTCGTGGTCAGTCTGGTGACGGCGGGGAGCGGATTTCTGTTCCACGAGCTGGCCCACAAGGCCGTCGCGGTGCGTTACGACCAAGTCGCCGAGTTCCGCGCCGACCGCGGTATGCTGTTTCTCGCCGTGATGAGCGCGCTCTTGGGCTTCATCTTCGCGGCCCCCGGTGCGGTGTACCACCGCGGCCGGGTGACGCCCGGCGAGCAGGCCCGGATCGCGCTCGCCGGTCCAGCGGTCAACGCGGTCCTGCTCGTGGTGTTCGTTCCGGTGTTCGTTCTCGGTGGCGCACTCGGTAACGAGGTCGTGACGCTCGTCGGCGAGCGAGGAGTCGCAATAAACGTCTTCCTGGCCGCGTTCAACCTGATTCCGTACGGACCGCTCGACGGCCGGACCGTCTACCGGTGGCGGCGTCTCGCGTGGGCGGTGACGTTCGTTCCCGCGGCGCTCTCCGCTGGACTCCTCGTCTTCGGCTTCGGCCTCGGGTTCGGCGGGCCGTTCTGACGGCCGACGACGACTCGCGCTCGGCCAAGCGGTGTGCTTTTGCTCTGCCGGATCACGACACGCGTATGACCGAAGACGACGCAGACGAACTCACGTACGCGGACGCGGGCGTCGACATCGACGCGAGCGAGGCGGCGACCGCGGCGCTCATCGGTGCCGTTGGCGAGAGCGCGGGCGACTACGCGGGGCTCCTCGACATCGGCGACCGATACCTCGCGTTGGCGACGGACGGCGTCGGCACGAAGCTCCTCGTCGCGGACGCGCTCGGCGACTACTCGACCGTCGGGATCGACTGCGTCGCGATGAACGTCAACGACCTCGTCGCCGCCGGGATCCGGCCCGTCGCGTTCGTCGACTACCTCGCCGTGGACGAACCGGACGAGACGTTCGCCGAGCAGGTGGGCGTCGGCCTCTCACGCGGTGCCGAGCTGGCCGGCCTCGAGCTGGTCGGCGGTGAGACCGCGGTGATGCCGGAGGTCGTCACCGGCCTCGATCTCGCCGGCACCTGTGCGGGTCTCGCCGCGAAAGACGCGGTGTTTGCGGGCGAGGCTCGTCCGGGCGACGCGCTCGTCGGCTGGCGCTCGTCGGGGATCCACTCGAACGGATTGACGCTCGCGCGCGAGGCCGTCACGCGGGACCACGCCTACACCGACCCGGCCCCCTTCGACGGGCACGACACGCTCGGCGAGGCGTTACTCGAGCCTACACGAATCTACACCGACCTGCTCGACCCGATGCGCGCACACGACGTCCGCGCCGCGGCACACGTCACCGGCGGAGGGTGGACGAACCTGACGCGGCTGGGCACGCACCGATACGTCGTGGAAGACCCATTCGACGCACAACCCGTCTTCGAGTTCGTCCAGCGCGTGGGGAACGTCTCCGACGAGGAGATGCACCGGACGTTCAACACCGGAACCGGGTTCGTCGCCGCGGCGGCTCCGGCGGACGCCGAGACGCTCGCGGCCGAGACCGGCGGCCGCGTGATCGGCCACGTCGAATCGACGTCGGAGACGGACGGGTCGGTCGCGATCCGCGACCTGGAGCTCTGAGTCGACTCAGGCGTCGTCCGTCTCGGTCGCGCCCTCAACGCGGTTTGCCGCCGACTCCAGCGCCCCGGCGAGCGTCCGAGCCTGGTCGGCAGAGAGCGTGATCTCGTCTGCGTGTGCCGGGAGCGACTTGACGTCGGCGTCGTCGAGCTCGACTTGGAGGTCGACGTGGTCTGGCGTCTCACGCGGCGTCGAGACGTTCACCACGCCGAGCGCCGTCGCCTCGAAGTCGTGGCCTCGCACCCGTGCATCCACGAGGTCGAGCGTGGTGTACGCGTTCACACGGAGCAGTCGATCGCTCATGGTGGTCGCTCGCGTGTCATCTCAGTCGTCTGCTGGCGTCGGCGGGGCGTCTTCGAGCGCGTCGTCTTCGGCGTACGGGTACCAGGTCCGCTTCGTGTTGTGCATCATCGGATCCTCGTAGTCCGTCTCTTCGGGCTCGACGAACCCGTCGAGCGTCTCGTCGTCGTGCCGGGCGACGAACGCACGGAACGACTCACCGGGATTCCGCCGTTCGGCGAACGTCTCGAGGAGGGTCGCGATCGCACCGGGCACCTCGTCGACCGGGACGCGTTGGGTGACCCACCGGGCGAACGTCGGCTCGTCGCCGAGGCCGCCGCCGAGACCGACGTCAAGCGCCTCGACGGGCTCGCCGTCCTTTCGCGTCTTCATCCCCCGCAGACTCACGTCGGCGATCTGCGGCTGTGCACAGGAAGCGGTACAGCCGGAGAGGTGCACGTGGAACTCGTCGACGTCGGCGGGGAGCGAGGCGTTCTCTTTGAGCCACCGAGCGAACCGAACCTGTCGGTTCTTCGTCTCGACGATGGAGAGCGAGCAGAACTCGGTGCCGGTACACGCGACGGAGCCGCGCATGAACGGGGACGGCTCCGGCGAGTAGTGTTCCAATAGCGGCTCCGCACAGAACGCCTCGAGCTCGTCGTCAGGAACGTCGGTGACGATCACGTTCTGCCGCTGTGAGAGTCGTACCTCGCCAGAGCCGTACTCGTCGGCGAGGTCGGCGAGCGCGAGCACGTCGGCTGCGCCCATGCGACCGACGAGCACGTTCAAGCCGACGAAGTTCGTGCCGTCGGCTTGGTCGTGAACGCCAACGAGGTCGTTCCGGGTGCCATCGCCGGTGTTGTACGTGTACTCCGAACGAACGTCACGGCCGGCCGTCTCGAGGTCGAAATCGACGTACTCCGCCTGGAGCGTCTCACGCACTCGTTCTGGCCCCCACTCGTCGACGAGGAACTTCACCCGCGCGTTGTAGCGGTCCTCGCGGTCGCCGTGGTCGCGGAACAGCGCAGAGATGCCGCCGGCGACGGCCGCGACCCGCTCCGGCCGGACCCAGACGTCGATGTCGCGGGCGAACCGCGGCTCGTTCCGCGCGAGTCCCCCACCGACTCGGACGTTGAATCCGACGACCTCCTCACCGTCGACCGTCTTGTACGCGGGCTCGAACGCCAGGTCGTTGATGTCGCCCTGTCCGGAGCCGTCTGCCGACCCCGTCACGGACACCTTCCACTTCCGGGGGAGGTTCGCGTGCGCGTCGTTCCCGGTGAACGTCTCGTTGAGCTCTTCGATGACGGGCCAGGCGTCGACGACCTCGCGGGCGTCCTTGCCGGCGACGGGGTTCCCGACGATGTTTCGCCAGGAGTCACCACACGCCTGCTGTGTCGAGAGTCCGTGTTCGTCGAGCGTCTCGAATATCTCTGGGACGTCTACGAGCTCGATCCAGTGGAGCTGGATCGACTGGCGGGTCGTGAAATCGACGTACGCGTCGCCGAAGACCGGATTCGTTCCCGGACCGCGTGCGTAGGTGTCGGCTATCTCGCCGACTGCGCGGAGCTGACCGGGTTTTAACACGCCGTTCGGCGTCCCGATCCGCATCATGAAGTACCCTTCCTGACCGTTTCGCTGGTGATACAACCCCCACCACTTGAACCGCTCGAACCACGCGTCCCGCTCGTCGTCGGGGATCGAGTCGAAGCCCGTCTCGGCGAACGCGAAGAGATGGTCACGGATCTCCTCGCCGTAAACCGCTGATTTCCACTTCTCGACGTCTGTTGGCATCGTAAGGGGACAGGGGACGCCACGACATAGCTGCCCGCGTGGAGTCACCATTGCCCGGTGCCCCCCTAAACGAGCAATTGTTTCCGGTATGTGGCGTGGGCGCGTTCACCGGATCGACGCCCGATCGACGAGGAGAAACTCGCCGTCTCGCACCGCTCCAACCGGGAGCCAGCCGGTTATCCCCGTCTCACCACAGGCGATACACTGGCCGTAGATCCGGGTCTCGACCGTTCGTCCGTCGACGCCGACGTCCTGGAAGTTCTGGACGACGAGGTCAGTGGGCGCACAGGCGCAGAAATCCGGCGAATCGAGCCGCCAGAGTTCGCCGACGCGCACCGCTCTGGCGTCGTCGACGGAGATCCACGCGCCGTCGTCGAGCACGCGCAATCGAGTGGTCACACCTCGCGTTCGCCCGCCACACGGCAGTGCCTGCCGGTGTGTGCAAGCCCCGTCGACGTCGATGACGCAGATCGTGTGTGAAAACCACGAGACTGCGAGTCGATACGCCCCGCGTACCGCGACACAGATGGCCGCGATACTGGCCGGTACTGGTGAGTAGTGGTCCGATTTACTGCGGGAGGTCGGCTTATTCATCCCGCTGCGGTACTGCCACCGATGACAGAGTCAACGCCCGAAGAGACAACCCACCGATCGGAGTCGCCCGACGCGCCGTACGAACACACCTCGGCCGACGTCGCACCCGAACTGTTCGACGGGTTCACCGAGAGCCGATGACGGACGAGCGAGCAGCGACAGACACAGAAGCGACGGACCAAGCAGCGACGGACCCAGACGCCGGCGACGACGAAGACGACACGGGACACCTCGACGACCTCCCCGACGGCGCCGGCTGCACGGAGATCTGGGAGCACATCTCGGACAATCGCGACGAGTGACGCCGGCGGAGACCGTCGCGTGCGCGACACCCGCTAGGAGAGGTACGCGGCGATGTCCGCCTCGGTGATGATCCCGACCGTCTCGCCGCCGTCGGTCACCATCACGGCCGTGTAGTGGTCGAGGAGGTTCCGCACCTCGTCTACCGTCGCGCCGGCACCGACCGTCGGGAACGACTCGCTCATCACCTCGCTCACCGGGTGAGTCCCGACCTTCTCGCCCGCGTGGACGACGTCGCCCTGACTGATCGAGCCGACGGGGACGCCGTTTTGTAACACCGGCAGCTGTGAGTACGCCTCGCGCTCCATCAGCTCGACCGCGTCGCGCACGGCGTCGTCGGGAGCGACGCTGATCACGGTCTCGTTCATCAGGTCGGCGGCCCGAACCACCGCGCCTTCCGCCTCCTGGAGTGCGTTCACGATGCGGCGAAGCGTCGAGAGCCGCGGGTCGACGTCGCCGCCTTCGATCCGCGCGATGAGCGGCTGGGAGACGCCGGCCGACTCGGCGAGCTCACTCTGGGTGAGCTCCAGTGACGTCCGTCGTTCTCTGAGGTCCTGTGGGGTGGGAAGCTGCATGGATCTAATTACTATTAGTTATTAGAAAAGCTTTCGCCACCGCGCGCACCCGCGGCTCACAGACGGTGCCGGCCGTCACCGGCTCACCGCTCGTCGTCTTCGTCGTCCGCTTCGGTCTCGACCACGTCGATGACCTCGAGCGGGACGTCGCGCAGTGCGCCACCGACTTCGCTCTTTGCGATCCGCTCTGCGTGTTCGTCGCTGTCGGCGTTGAACACGTCTATCTCCAGGAGGAGCCCGACGAGCGCCGTGTTCGCCGCGAGGAAGGCGGCGTCGAACGGCTCCCCACAGGCCGGACAGCCGGTGACGCCGGGTTCGACCTCGACGTACTGCTTGTCCGTCTCGTTGAGTCGCTTTCCGGCCTCGCTGACCGCGACGCCGATGGCGTCGTCGGTCTCTTCGACGTCACGGACCAACCAGGCGGCTTCCATCGCGACTGCGTAGTTGCTCATACGCGGAGCAACGCGCCGCAGGGTTTCACCTCTTGTGGTTCGCCCGGCTCAGAGCGCACCGAGGATCGCCGTCGTCACGGCCTCAGTCGTCGCGTCGCCGCCGAGGTCGCCGGTCCGTGGACCGTCGGCGAGGACCGTCTCGACCGCCGCCCGCACCCGCCGTCCGTCTGCCGTGTAGCCGAGGTACTCGAGAAGCATCGCCGCCGAGAGTATCGCGGCGGTCGGATTCGCGACGCCCTCGCCGGCGATGTCCGGTGCCGTCCCGTGGACCGGCTCGAACAGCGCGTTGTCGTGGCCCACGTTCGCCGACGGCAACAGTCCGAGCCCGCCGACTAACCCCGCAGCGAGATCAGAGAGGACGTCGCCGGCGAGGTTCGGACAGACGATCACGCCGTACTGCGTCGGGTCGAGTGGGAGCTTCGTCGCGAACGCGTCCATCAGCTCCTCGTCGGCGTCGACGCCGTGTGCGTCGGCGACCTCGAGGGCGGTCTCACGGAACCGGCCGTCGGTCTCTCGCATCACGTTCGCCTTGTGTACGACGGTGACGGCCTCCCGTCCCGCCGGGCCGCGTCCGTCCGCGACGAACTCACAGGCGTACTCGGCGAGTTCGCGCGACGCCGACGACGTGACGACCCGCGTCAGCGTCGACAGGTCGTCGCTGAGCCGGTCCTCGTGGCCGGCGTACACGCCCTCGGTGTTCTCGCGTAAGAACACGACGTCCGTCTCCGGCCGAAGGGCGTCCACGCCGGGGTACGCCCGCGCCGGACGAACGTTCACGAACGAGTCGACGGCGTCCCGTAGCGGTAAGATGACGTCCGCGGCCGTCTCGCCTGCCGCACCGAACAGCGTCGCGTCCGCCTCGGCTGCTAGCTCGTACGTCTCCGTCGGCAGCGCCTGGCCGGTCTCCGCTCGCACGGCGTCGCCCGCCGCACCCGAGACGAACGTGAACTCCCGGTCGAGCGCCTGCAACACCTCGACGGCCGCGGGGATCACTTCCTGGCCGATGCCGTCGCCTTCGATGACCGCGATTCGGTCGCTCATGCGATGACTCCACCCGACGCCGAAAAGAGGATGTCGATGTCGAGACCGGCTCAGTCGTCGCTCTCGACGTACGGAAGGTCGGCGACCGTCTCGTCGACCTTACTGCGGTTCGAGTACATGAGCGCGGTCGTGTCCCAGATGCCATCCACGAGCGCCTCCTGCATCGATCCGTCGATGTCGACGTCGATCGTGGTGTCGCCGTACGTCACCGTCGCCGCCTCGACGTCGATGTCGATCTCGCCGTCCGGGTTCGCTTCGATCCACTCCTGTAGCTCGGTCACCGTTTCGTGGTCTGCGGTCACCGCCGGAATGCCGAGCGACTTGCAGTTGTCGCGGAAGATCTCCGCGTACGACTCGCCGACGACCCCGTCGACGCCCCAGCGCATCATCGCCTGGGGGGCGTGTTCACGCGAGGAGCCACAGCCGAAGTTCGAGTTCACGACGGCGATCGACGCCCCCTCGAACCGATTGAGTGGGTGGTCGTTGTACGCGCCGTCGGCGTCCCGTCGCGCGTCATAAAAGAGGTAGTCGGCCATGTTGTCGAAGGTGACCTCCTTCATGAACTTCGCGGGCAGGATCTGGTCGGTGTCGACGTCGTCGCCCGGGATCGGAACGCCGGTGCCGGAGACCGCGGTGATGTGTTGGTCGTCGCTCATCAGTCCGCCACCTCCTCGACGCCGCCCGCGCCACCGGTCGGACCCTCACCGAGGTACTCGCGGGCGTCGGTGACTGCACCCTCGACGGCCGCGGCCGCGACCATCGCCGGACTCATCAGGACGGTCCGCCCCTCCTTCGAGCCCTGCCGGCCGACGAAGTTCCGGTTCGAAGAAGACGCACACACCTCGTCGCCCTCGAGCATGTCGTCGTTCATCGCGAGACACATCGAACAGCCGGCGCGCCGCCACTGGAAGCCAGCGTTGATGAACGTCTCGTCTATCCCGCGCGCCTCACACTCCTTTCGGACCGTCTCAGAGCCGGGGACCGCGAGCGCCCGCACGCCATCGTCGACCGTGTGTCCTTCGAGCACCGCAGCCGCCTCCTCGAAGTCCGAGACCCGACCGTTCGTACACGTGCCGAGGAACGCCACGTCGACCTCGTAGCCGAGCATCGACTGGCCGGGTTCGATCTCCATGTGCTCGAGCGCCGACGCCGCGGCCTCGCGGTCGGTCCGCGCCTCGAACGACGACGGCTCCGGCACCGGCTCCGAGATCTCGATGACCTGGCCGGGGTTGATCCCCCACGTCACGAGCGGGTCGATGCCACCTGCGTCGACGGTGACGACGTCGTCGTACTCGGCGTCGTCGTCGGAGGCGATCGACTCCCAGTAGGCTTTCAGCTCCTCGAACGCCTCGCCCTCCGGAACGTACTCGCGCCCCTCGAGGTACTCGAAGGTCGTCTCGTCCGGGTTGATGTAGCCCGCGCGAGCGCCCCCTTCAATCGACATGTTACACACCGCGAGTCGGCCCTCCATGTCGAGCGCCTCGATGGCCGGGCCGCCGTACTCGTAGACGTGGCCGACCCCGCCGTCGACGCCGAGGTCCTGGATCACTTTCAGGATGATGTCTTTGGCGTAGACGCCCTCGCCGAGTTCGCCTTCGATCTCGATCCGTCGAACCCGTTGTTTGTCCGCGGCGATACACCCCGTCGCGAGGACGTCGCGGATCTGGCTCGTGCCTATCCCGACGCCGATCGAGCCGAACGCGCCGTGCGTCGCGGTGTGGCTGTCACCACACGCGACGGTCATCCCAGGCTGTGAAAGCCCCAGTTCGGGGGCGACGACGTGGGTGATCCCCTGCTTGCCCGACTCGAAGTCGAAGAACGTGATCCCGTTCTCGTCGGTGTTCGACTCGAGTGCCGAGAGCATCTTCTCTGCTTGGTCGTCGACTAACGGCCGCTCGCGCTTTTCGGCCTCCGTCGGGGCGATGTGGTCGGTTGTCGCGAACGTTCGGTCCGGGTACGCCACGTCGAGGTCGCGCTCGCGAAGCATCCCGAACGCCTGCGGGCTCGTCACCTCGTGGACGAGGTGGAGGCCGATGAACAGCTGATCCTGGCCGTTCGGCAGCTCCGTCACCTTGTGGTTCTCCCACACCGTGTCGTACAGCGTCCCCTCGCTCATCGGTGTTCACCCGCGTTGGGTACGCCGTGCGCCCGCTCGTCGGTCATCACGCCTTCACCTCGGTCGGCTCCTCGTCGTCCGTCGCTTCGTCCTCCTGCCAGGCGAAGAGTCCACGCAGCTCCTCGCCGACGGCCTCGATCTCGTGATTCTTCTCGGCGGTGCGCAGCTGGGTGTACGACGGCCGACCGGCCTGGTTCTCGGCGATCCACTCGCGAGCGAACTCCCCGTTCTGGACCTTCTCGAGGACCTGTTCCATGTTCTCGCGGGCGTGCTCGTCGACGACGACGTCACCCTGCGTGAGCCCGCCGTACTCGGCGGTGTCGGAGACCGAGTCCCACATGCCGCCGAGCCCGTCCTCGTACATCAGGTCGACGATGAGTTTGAGCTCGTTGAGACACTCGAAGTACGCCATCTCCGGGGAGTAGCCGGCGTCGACGAGCGTCTCGTAGCCCTGTTTGACGAGTGCGGTGACGCCACCACACAGGACCGCCTGCTCGCCGAAGAGGTCGGTCTCGGTCTCCTCGCGGAACGACGTCTCGACGACGCCGGCGCGGGTACAGCCGATCGCGGCCGCGTACGCGAGTCCCTCCTCGTGGGCGTCGCCGGTCGCGTCCTGGTAGACGGCCAACAGTCCGGGGGTCCCCTCGTCGTTCTCGTAGTTCCGGCGGACGAGGTGTCCCGGCGACTTCGGCGCGACCATCGTTACGTCGACGTCTGCTGGCGGCTGGATCTGGTTGTAGTGGATGTTGAAGCCGTGTGCGAACTGGAGCGTGTCGCCCGCCTCGAGGTTCGGCTCGATCGCGTTCTCGTAGACGTCCGGCTGGACGGTGTCCGGGACGAGTACGCTCACGGTGTCGGCGTCTGCGACGGCGTCGGCGGGCGTCGCGACCCGCAGGCCGTCACTCTCGGCGGCGGCGCGCGAGGAGCTGTCCTCGCGGAGCCCGACGACGACGTCGACCCCGCTGTCGGCGAGGTTCTGCGCGTGGGCGTGTCCCTGCGAACCGTAGCCGAGGACGGCGACGGTCTTGTCGGCGAGCGCCGTGGGGTCGGCGTCCGCGTCGTAGTATACTGTCGAATCGAACGGTTGTGCGTCGTCTGCTGTCATGATTACTGTGAAGTCGGCGTCGTCGGTTCGCCGGCCGTGGCGGGCTTTTCTCCGGGTGCCGTGGGGATGTTCCCCCGGGCGAGTGCCGTCTGACCGGTCCGGGCGATCTCGACGATCCCGAACTGGCCGAACGCGTCGATAGCGTCGTCGATCTTCGACTCGTCACCGGTCAGCTGGACGGTGATCGTCTCCGGACCGGCGTCGAGCGTCTGTCCGTCGTACATCTCGGCGACCGCGTGGACCTTGTCGGGTTCGTCGCCGGTGACCTTGAGCAAGACCAGCTCGGAGGTGACCGCGTCGCCGGACACCTCGCCCACCGAGATGACGGGCTTGAGTTTCGCCATCTGTTTTTCGATCTGGTCGATGCCGGGGTCGGTCTCTTCGACGACCATCGTGATCCGCGAGTGGCCCTCGACGGTCGTCGGCCCGACGGTCAGGCTCTCGATGTTGAACTGTCGCCGCGAGACGAGCCCGGAGACGCGCGCGAGCACGCCGGGTTCGTCTTCGACCAGCGCCGAGATGACCGCGCGTCGCACGTCGTGTTCCGCCTCGACGACCGGGTCGATACGGTGACCCTCGAGGTTCCGCCGGCCCTCCGGGTGCGGCCGCTCGTCTGGGCCCGGGCCGGTCATTCCCTCGCCGCTCATAGCTGGTCCTCCGAGAGGGCGAACCGCCCGTTTGCGCCGCCGCTCGGCACCATCGGCAGCACGTTCTCCTCTGGGTCGACGTGGAAGTCGACCACGGCCGGGCCGTCGTACGCGAGCGCCTCCTCGACCGCTGGTGCGACCTCGTCGTAGCCGTCGACGCGGATCCCAAGCGCGCCGAACGCCTCGGCGAGTTTGTCGAACTCGGGCATCCAGTTGTACTCCGACGCCATGTGTCGCCCCTCGAAGAACGCGTCCTGCCACTGGCGAACCATCCCGATGTACTCGTTGTTCAACACCGCGACGGTGATGTTCAGATTCTCGCGCACGGCGACCGAGAGCTCCTGCATCGTCATCAACAGCGAGCCGTCGCCGTCGAAACAGATCACGTCGCGGTCGGGCTCGTCCATCGCGTCGGCGGCCATCCGCGCGCCGATAGCTGCCGGCAGTCCGTACCCCATCGTGCCGAGGCCGTGTGAGGAGACCCACGTTCGCGGCTCCGTGTACGTCCAGAACTGCGAGGCCCACATCTGGTGTTGGCCGACGCCCGTCGTGACGATCGTGTCGTCGTCGGTCGCCTCGTCGAACGCCTCGACGACGAACTGCGGTTTGAGCGGCTCGTCGTCTGGTGCCGCGTAGGTCATCGGATACGTCTCTTTCCACGCTCGACACTGCTCGCGCCAGTCGTCAGCGGCTGGCGTGGTGTCGATCGCTCCGTCGAGCTGTTCGAGCACGGTCGCCGCGTCTCCGACGAGCGGGTAATCGGCGTACACGTTCTTCGAGATCTCCGCCGGGTCGATGTCGATGTGGACGACCTCGGCCTCCGGTGCGAACGTGTCGATGCCGCCGGTGAGCCGGTCGTCGAATCGGGTCCCCACCGCGACGAGACAGTCGGTGTGGGTTATCGCCATGTTGGCGTAGCCGGTGCCGTGCATGCCGGCCCACGACAGACAGAGCTCGTCGTCTTCGGGGAACGACCCGATACCCGGCATCGTCGTCACGACTGGGATTTCGTACGTGCGCGCGAACTCGCGCGCCGTCTCGCTCGCCTCGCCTTTGATCACGCCGCCGCCGAACAGACAGACGGGCTTGTCGGCCGACTCGATCGCACGCGCGGCGGCCTCGACGGCATCGGCCCGCGCGCTCGGGTCGGGGTCCGTCCCGGCGGGCGCCTCGGCGTCGCCCGGCTCCTCGTCCGTCTCGTCGAGCGTGACGTCCTTCGGGAGGTCGACGAGCGTCGGGCCGGGTCGGCCGACCGACGAGAGCGCGAACGCCTCACCGACGACGTCACCGACCGAGTCGGCGTCGCTCGCGAAGTAGTTGTGTTTCGTCACGGGGCGAGTGACGCCGACGGTGTCGGTCTCCTGGAACGCGTCGTTGCCGACGAAGTCCGTCGGCACCTGGCCGGTCAACGCCAGCATCGCGTCGGAGTCCATGTCGGCGTCGGCGATGCCCGTGACGAGGTTCGTCGCTCCCGGACCCGAGGTCGCCAGACAGAGCCCGGGCTCGCCGGCGACCACGCCGTACGCGTCTGCGGCGTGTGCGGCGCCCTGTTCGTGCGCCATCATGACGTGGCGGATGGACGAGTTGTACAGCGCGTCGTAGACGGGCATTATCGCCCCGCCTTGCACGCCGAACGCCGTCTCGGCACCCGCCGCCTCGAGCGCGGCGACGACCGACTCTGCGCCGGTCGTCACCGTCTCGATCGGGTCGCCCGTCGGTGGCGTCTCCTCGACGGACGGGTCCGTGCCGTCCGTTGGGTCCGGTCCGTCCGTGTCGGTCGCCGCGTCGGCGTCCGCGCCCTCTTCTCGTGGGTGTGCTGCTGAGTCGCTCATCGTGTGTGGTGTGTCGGTGGTGTCTGCGGTCGAGTGTCGATCGGTTCGAACGAGCGGTTGCGCGAACGGTTCGCGCCGTGGCGTCGTCCGACGGTTCGGTGTCTCGGTGAGGAAGGGGTGCTGTAGGGGCTCAAACCCCTACGATACGTACAGCGACGGCTCCCGTTCGGGAGGACACCTCGGGGTGTCGCAACGACCGTCGCATTCGGTTGCAACTCACACCGCCCGCCTATAAATCTGTGTCGGAGCGCGGGCTCGACCCCCTTCTCCGTCGGCCCAGCCGGGGGGAGCACCGACGATCCGTCACCGTGAGGCCACCGAGGGCCGGACGGTGCCCGTGGTGTCGGCGTCGACGGCCGCTCGCCGGGCGCGCGTGCCGGCTGGGAGGCCATCAGACCCGAACCTCCTCCTCGCGGTCGACGCCCGTCTCCCGGGCGAACCGCTCGACGTCGCCGGCCGTCACCTGTCGCTTGCCAGCGCCGTACTCTTTCACCCGTTTGGTGATGTCGCGCACCTCGCTCTCCGTCGGGTCGAAGCCGGCCTCGACGAGGTGTTTCCGCACGCTGTGGGTACCAGTGTGTTTGCCCAACACGAACTCGCGTTCGGCGCCGACCATCTCCGGAGTCATCACGCCTGTCTCGAACGTATCGGCGTTCTCGATGACGCCCGCCGCGTGGATACCCGACTCGTGGGCAAACGCGTTGCGCCCGGTGACGGGCTTGTTGGCCGGAACCGGAATGTCCGAGGCGTCCTCGACGATCCGGGCCAGTTTCGTTATCTGGGTCGTGTCGATGCCGGTGTCGACGCCGTACACCGACTCGACGGCCATGACGACCTCCTCGTAGGCGGCGTTGCCGGCGCGCTCGCCGATCCCGTTGACCGACACCTGCGCCTGGGCGGCACCGTTTTCGAATCCGGTGACCGCGTTCGCCGCAGCCATGCCGAAGTCGTCGTGGGTGTGGACGTCGACGCGAGCGTCGGTCGCCTCCACGACGGCTGCGACCGTCTGCCCGAAGCTGGTCGGCATCGCGACGCCGCAGGTGTCCGGGATGTTGATCCAATCGGTGCCGGCCTCGCTGACGGCCTCGACGATCTCGGTGAGGTACGCCGGGTCCGTTCGGGTCGCATCCATCGGCGAGAACATACACTCGACGCCGACGGCTTTCACCTGTTCGACGGCGTCGACCGCGCGCGCCTTCGCCTCCTGGCGGGTGGCGTGCATCGAGTCCTCGAGTTGGACGTCGCTCGTCGAGACGAACACGTGGATCATCTCGACGCCGGCGTCGATCGCCGCCTCGATGTCGCCGTCGACGACGCGGGCCAGCCCGCAGACCGTCGTGTCCGTCGCCGCCGCGATGTCGCTCACGGCTTCGAACTCCGCGTCGGAGTTCACCGGGAACCCAGCCTCGATGACGTGGGTGCCCATGTCGTCCAGCGTCGCCGCTATGTCGCGTTTTTCGTCGTAGCTGAACGACGTCCGTGGTGACTGTTCGCCGTCTCGTAACGTCGTATCGAAGATCCGTACAGGACCGATCTCGGTGTTAGAAGCTATCGTGCCCTGGAAGAACTCGATCCGCCGGGGTGTCCGACGAAGCCTCCGTGATGTCTACCATCAGTTTCATGGAACGTTGACACCTACTTAAGCGTTTCTGGACGAACCCGGCTGGCGGTCCGTCGTGTGACCGAGACGTCACATCCCCATGTCCGTGGCCGCCTCTGGCACGGGTAGGTCGCGGACGCCGACGGCGAGCCGCTCTGCGGCGTGGTCGAGCGCCATGTCGAATCCGTAGTACCGCTCCAGCTCGTCGCCGTCGGGACCCGTTCGCACCTTCAACATCGCGTAGCCCTCCTGGTTCTGTGCCACCGTCGCGGTGCGGCCGTCTGCGGCGAACGTCAGGAGCCGCTCACCGTTCGCCTCCTCGTAGCGGGCGGTGACCCCGTCGGCTTCGACGCTCGTCTCCGTTGTCGTCTCCGTCGCGTCGGTCATAGCTACGCTTCGAGCCGAGCGGAGTCGTATCTGTCGGTCGCCTCGGTGCACCCCGTCTCGTCACACGGGCTCGGTCAGCCTCACCGAGGGTCCCACCCGTGGAACGACTCGTCGGGTTCTAACTCGAGGTCGAACGCGTGGATGAGCCCGCCGAGTGCGACGTACCCTTGCGCGGTCGCGGCGATGCCGACGAGCACGTCGGGGTCGTATCGGTCTGCCGCCGCGGCGTGTGCAACGGCGTCGACCCGTCCGGTGACGACCGCGCGAACGTACTCGACGAGCGTCCGGTCGGCGTCCTTGAGGGCGGCGAGTGCCCCGTCGCCGATGGCGGCGATGACCGCGTCGTCGACGCCGACGTCGCGGGCGATCGCCACGTGCTGGTGCCACTCGTAGCGGCTCTCAATCGCCGCTGCGGTCGTGAGGATGACGAGTTCGCGCTCGCGTTCCGAGAGGCCGCTATCGCGCCACAGCGCGCGCAAGAGCGCTCGCATTCCCGCGAGCACGGGCGGGTTGTTTCCGAGCGCGCGGTACACGTTGAGCGGCTTGCCCTGGAGCTCAGAGGACAACAGTGGCTCATGCTCGTCTGGGACGTCTTCGGGGTCAGCGTACGGAACGCGTGCCATACCCGCGACGCGTGTGCCAGGCAATTAGGGCTGTGTACCCCGGCCCGGATCGCCGGAGGTGTTCGTACCGAGGAGCCGGTGACGGCCTCCCGGCCGGGGCGTCAGCCGATCCGAATCTTAAGTACGGTGACGCCCCAACGGCTCGTAATGGCTACCCAGGTGTCGCGCCGTCGGGCGTGGGTGATCGCCGCGCGGCCACAGACGCTGCCGGCGGCGGCTGCGCCGGTGATCGTCGGTGTCGGTCTCGCACTCGATGCGGGCGTGTTCGCCCCGCTGCCGGCACTCGCCGCGCTCATCGGCGCGGCACTCATTCAGATCGGGACCAACTTCGCGAACGACTACTACGACGCGATCCAGGGCGCCGACACCGACGACCGCGAGGGCTTCACCCGCGTCGTCGCCAGCGGCCTCATCGACCCTGACGAGGTCAAACGCGCCATGTGGCTGACGTTCGCGGCCGCCATCGTCGTCGGAACGTATCTCGTCGCTGTCGGCGGCCTTCCAATCCTCGTGATCGGGCTCGCGTCGGTCGCGGCGGGTATCGCGTACACTGGCGGCCCCTACCCGCTCGGATACCACGGACTCGGTGACGTCTTCGTCTTCGCGTTTTTCGGCGTGATCGCGGTGACGGGCACCTACTACGTGCAGGCCGCAGCACTCACCGGCGGGCTGTTTCCGCTCGCGCCGCCGCCCGGAACGATACCCCTCACGGCGGTCGTCGCGAGTCTCCCCGTCGCCGCGTTGTCGACGAACATCCTCGTCGTCAACAACGTTCGCGACCGCGAGGAGGACGCCGAGACGGGCAAGCGGACGCTGGCGGTTCGGTTCGGATACGGCTTCGCGCGGACGCAGTACGTCGGCCTCCTCGGGCTCGCGTACGCCGTTCCGGTCTGGTTCGCCGCCACCGGCCACGGCCTCGCGGTCCTCCTCCCGCTGGCGACGGCGCCGCTCGCCGTCGGCGTCGCGAAAACCGTACTGACGGAGACGGCCGGTGAGGCGCTCAACCCCGCGCTCGAGTCGACCGGCAAACTGCTCGCGGCGTACGCCGTCGCGTTCGCGGTCGGGCTCGGTGTCTGATGCAGACGCGTCGCTTCACGGCCCCCCTTTCGCGGCCGCTCGAGACGGCTCGGGGACCGATCCGCGAGCGTCGTGGCCACCTCGTCGCCGTCGGACCCGAACCGGGAGACGGCGTAGAGACGAACGGAATCGGCGAAGCCACGCCGCTGTCCGGCTGGACGGAGTCGCCCGCGGCGTGTGCGTCGGCGCTCGCGTCCGGTCGACCCGCACGGGCCGTGCTCGACGGTCTCGATCCGAGGGAGACGCCGGCCGCTCGCCACGGCGTCTCGCTCGCGCTCGCGGACGCGAGTTCGCGCGCGGACGGACGCCCGCTCGCCGCACACCTCGCCGACGGTGCCGGACTCTCGTCACCCGCCCGGTCGGTGCCGGTGAACGCGACGATCGGCGACGGGAGCCCCACCGAGACCGCGGCCGCCGCGTCACGGGCCGTCGACGGGGGCACCACCTGTCTCAAGCTGAAGGTCGGCGCTCGGTCGGTCGACGCGGACGTGCGGCGACTTCGAGCGGTCCGAGATGCGGTCGGCCCGGCCGTCGAGGTGCGCGCGGACGCGAACGGTGCCTGGGACCTCGAGACCGCCCGCCGGGCGCTCGACCGGCTCGAACCGATGGACCTCGCGTACGTCGAGCAGCCGCTTCCGGCGACCGAACTGGCGTCGACGGCGCGTCTAGCCCGGGAGAGTGCCGTGTCAATCGCCGTAGACGAGTCACTCGCCGAACACGGCGTCGACGCGGTGCTCGCCGCCGACGCGGCCGACGTGGTGGTCCTCAAACCCATGGCGCTCGGCGGACCAGACCGAACCGTCGACGCCGCCGTGCGGGCCCGGGCCGCGGGCGTCGAGCCCGTGGTCACGACGACGATCGACGCCGTCGTCGCCCGGACCGCGGCCGTGCACGTCGCCGCCGCGATACCGAACGTGTCGGCGTGCGGGCTCGCGACGGCCGGACTCCTCGAGGAGGACCTCGCGGCGGATCCGTGCCCGGTCGAGGCGGGGTGGGTGTCCGTTCCGGACGGACCTGGGCTCGCCGGCGATGCGTTCGACGGACTGGTGGACTCGGTCGGCGGGCACGATCGAGAGTGAGCTACTCGGTCGGTCGTGCGACGACGGCGCCGGTCAGTGAAACCCGCGGTCGACGTCGTCGGCCTCGATGAGCTCGTCGAGCTCGGCCGAGAGCAGCGCGTCGGCCTCCTCGAACGTGTCGTTGAGCTCGTCGAGCTCGTCGGGGCGTCCATCGAACGCGTAGTCCATGGGTCCGAATGCCGGTGCGTCGACCGCTTCCATCACGTCTTCGAAGAGGTGCTCGGGGTCCGTCGGCGTCTCGGCGTGGACGCGAAGCGTCTCTTCGAGCCGGGTCGCCATCGACGTCGCCTCGTCTTCGTCCGCCGGAGGCCGCCGGACGGCGAACCGTCCCTCGGCGTCCTGGGTGGGTAACAACGGGTCGAGGCCGTCGTCGACCCGGCGGGCCACGCGCGTCCCGACGCCGCGGAGGTCGCGCGGGTTCTTGGCGTACGTCTTCAGGTGATACACTCCGACGGTCGGGTGACCGAAGTAGAGGTCTTCGCCGAGCCCCGACCGCCGGGATCCGGCGACGGCACGCCAGCCGTCCGGGTCGGTCGAGTCGCTCGCGACGTCCGCGAGAATGTCCTGCCAATCGCGTACGCGCATGGACGACAGTACGAGCGAGCGGCCGTATGAGCGTATCGGTCGAAGAGACCGTGACAATCGGCGGCGACCGAGGACCTCGTGCACCGACAGCGTTTTTTCGCGACGACGACGACGGGTGCGCGTGAAGATTCGGGGGCCCATCGTGTCGGTCGCGGAGCCGCGAACGGTGTCGACGTCGTCGGGTGAGCGGACGCTGTGTGAGATCGACGTCAGGCCGGACCGTGGCGAGCGAGATCCCGTCACCGTCACGCTCTGGGGGGACTGGGCGGAGACGGCCGAGCACGCCGAACCCGGGATGTCCCTGCTCGTCACTGAGGCGGCCGAGAACGACTACCGGGGCGAGACGGGATACGCGACGTCCGGCGATTCGTGGGTCGTCGTAGAGCCCGACTTTCTCGTCGACGTCACCGGCATCCGGTCGTGGGTGCAGTGTCCCCGGCTGTACTACCTCAACAAGCTCTCGGGCATCCCGCTCAACTACCCGGTGGTCAAGGGGACGATCGTCCACGAGGTGTTCGGCGACCTGCTTCGTGGCGTCGACCTCGAAACGGCGGTCACCGACCGCGTCGAGGAGGCCGGGCTGGAGTTGGGGCTCCTCGGGTACGACCGTGTGACCGTCGAAGACGAGGTTCGGCGCAACGCGGCGGCGATCGAGGGCTGGCTCGCACAGGGGACGCTCGGCGACGACGACTCCTGGCGGTCCGAGTTCACGCTCCTCTCGCCGACGTTCGGCCTGAAGGGCCGAGCAGACGCCCTCCGGCGTGGAAGCCCCGTGGAGTTGAAGACCGGGAAGAACACCAACCGTGAGCCGCGGTTTCACGACAAGATCCAGGCGGCCTGTTACGCGCTCATGCTCGAGGAGCGAGGGGTCGACCCGGAGTTGGCGACGCTGTTGTACACGAAGAACACCGCGCTCGACCGCTCGGAGGCGTCCGGCGACCTCTCACCGGCGAAGGAGTTCACCGTCGGTGCGGGATTGCTCCGGTTCGTCGTCCGCGAGCGCAACGCGCTGGCGGCGATGGAGTGGCGGGCGCTCCACGACTCGGCGGCTCGGCCAACGGTGCCGACCGGCCACGAGGCCGACGCGACGTGTGCGTACTGTTTCGAACAGGACACCTGCATGGTCGTCTCCGGCCGTCTCGATCAGGAGTCGAAAGCCGGCCAGGTCGGAACCCCCGTCCCCGCGGACGAACGGGCGTACTTCGACCGCTTCTACGTCGCGATCGAAGAAGAGCGCCGGCAGACCCACGCGGAGTACCGCAAGCTGTGGGAGCAGTCGCCCAGCGAGCGCGCCGCAGACGACCGCGCCCTGATCGACCTCGAACCGATCGCCCAGACGCAGGTCGACGACAATCGGTACGAGCTCCGCGCGCGAGTACCCGACGACGCGGTCTCGAAGCTGCGCGAGGGCGACGTGGCGCTCGCCAGCGACGGGAGTCCGGTCGAGGGGCACGCCGAGCTCTGTCGAATCACCACCCTCGAAGACGCGGTCGTCGTCGAGACGGACGAGCCCGTCGAGCTCCGTCGGCTCGACGTCTATCCATCCGAGATCTCGGTCGACCGGATGCTCACCGCCCTCCACGACGCGGTGTTGAAAGGCGACGAACGGCGCAAGGACGTGGTGTTCGGCCGGCGTGAGCCGTCCTTTCGTGACCGATCTGCGGACGGCGACCGACCGACCTACGTCGACAACAACGCGGCCCAGGACGCGGCCGTCGCGCTCGCGGTCGACGCCGAAGACTGTGCGCTGATCCACGGCCCGCCTGGGACGGGCAAGACGTACACGATCGCCCGGACGATCCGAGCCCTCGTCGAGCGTGGCGACCGCGTCTTGCTCGCCGCCTTCACCAACCGGGCCGTCGACAACGCGATCGAAGCGCTTCGCGACCAGGGGTTCGACGACGTGTGTCGGATCGGCTCGGAGAGCGGCGTTCGCCGCGACATGCACGACCTCCGGCTCGTCGAGCGCGGTGACCCGGACGCCAAGGCGGCCGAGTTGCGATCGGCACCGGTGGTCGCAGCGACGACGGCGGCGTGTGGGTCGCGGGTCCTCCGTGAGTGTTCGTTCGACGTGGCGCTCGTCGACGAGGCCTCACAGCTGACCGAGCCGAGCACGCACGCGGCGATCGCGTTAGCGGACCGGTTCGTGCTCGTCGGCGACCACCAGCAGCTCCCGCCCGTCGTCCGCGCCGAGAACGACCTCGAACGGTCGTTGTTCGAGCGCCTCATCGAGGCGTATCCCGACGCGAGCGTGCTGCTCGACCGACAGTACCGCATGAGCCAACGCATCCAGGCGTTCTCGTCGACCGCGTTCTACGATGGGGCGCTCAGACCGGCGACGCCCTCGGTGGCACGACGGAGCCTCGCGGACCTCGCCGACCTCGACGCGCTTCCCACGGGGCTCGACGGCGGGGTCACCGTCGTCGATCCCGACGGGACGCGGGACGGCAACCGGAACGTCACCGAGGCGCGCCAGGTGGCCGCGATCGTCGACGCCTACCGGGCCGCCGGCGTCGACCCCGAAGACATCGGCGTGATCGCTCCGTTCCGCGCGCAGGTCGCCGAGATCGGCGGGCGTACGGACGTGACCGTCGACACGGTCGACCGGTTTCAGGGCTCCGCAAAGGAGGTGATCGTCGTCTCGTTCGTCGCCACGGGTACCCTCGACGGGCCGATCTTCGAGGACCATCGTCGGGTGAACGTGGCGCTCACGCGGGCGAAACGCCAGCTCACCCTCGTTTGTGACACCGACGCACTGGCGAGTGACCCGTTCTACGCTCGGATGCTCGAGTGGGCGCGACGGTGAGTCGAGGCGAAGCCGTCGTCGCCGTCCGCTCACTCGGTCACGTCCGGGTCGGCGTCGGTGACGATTCCCGGCTCCGTGCTCGCGATGACGATCATCCGGTCGGTGAGGTCTTCGATCGTGTTCGCGAGTTCGTCGAGTAAGATCGCGAGTTCACGGTAGACGAGCGGTGCGTCGATCGACTCGTCGGCGAAGGCGGTCGCGATGGCGTCGTTGCGCAGCTCGTCACAGGCGCTCTCGAGTTCCCGAATCGTCTCGATGTCGTCGACGAGCGTGCGGGTGCCGTCGCTCTGGGTGAGCCCCCGGACGAAGTCGCCGACGACCGACTCCAGTGTGGCCGTCATCTCGACTATCAGGCCGGCCATCTCGCGCATGTCGGCGAACGGCTGAACGTCGGCCGGCGGGCGCATCATCACGACCTCCTGGACGATGCGCTCTGTGTGGTTCGCGACCACGTCGAGCGTCTTGTACAGGTCGATGAGCGCCGATTCGTTGAACGTGATTCGGGTGTTGAGCAGTCCGATGTCGTCGGGACCGGCGTTGGTGATCACGGCGGTCAGCTTGCGAACGCGTTCGTCGCACTCGCTCTCGATAGTGCCGATCTCCGCGGCCGTGTCGGTGGTGTCACCGGTCGTCTCGTACGTCTCGAGTGCGACCGGGAGGAGACGGACGCAGTCGTGGATCCGCTCGAGGTACGCGTCGGTCTGTGTCTCCAGTCGCTCGCCGAAGTCGCCGTCGGTTGCCATACACGTCGTGACAGCGCGCAGGGGTAAAACGGTTCGTCGATGGCGTGGAGCGCCGACGTCGGCGACCGGGGAGACGCGTCGACGACTACTCGCGCTCTGCGCGCCGATGCGCGGCGTAAAAAAGCGGCACGAGGAGTGCGCCGGCGACGCCCAGCCCGAGCGCGAGCGCGACGACGTCGCCGGTCGTGAGTCCGTCTCCGCGCCCGCCATCGGTCGACTCGGCCGTCTCGTTCTCCGCAGTCGCGTTCCCGTTCATCTCGTCGCCGTCCATTTCGCCACCGCCCGTTCCGTCGCCCGGCGTCACGAGCCGGTCGTCCACCTCGCCGACCGCGACGACGCCTTTCATCCCGACGGCCTGATGCGGCGTACAGAGGTACGGGAAGACGTCACCGGCGGCGGCGTCGGCGACGGTGTACTCGAAGGTGTGGCCGGCCTCACCGACGGTCTCACCGCTGTCGAAGGTGCCGCCGTCGGCGACCACGTTGTGTGCGCCGCCCGCACCGGTCCACTCCCACACCACGGTCGTCCCCGGATCGACCAGGATCGCCGCCGGCCCGAACACCAGCCCGTTCTCGCCCGCCCCGACCGCGACGGTGACCTCGTCGCGACCGCGGTAGTCGTGCGTGCCGTCGTAGTTCGGGACGTCCGACAGCCAGTCGTCGTACTGGGCGCTCACCGAGGCCGGGGCCGCAGCGAGGCCCGCCGCGGCAACAGCACCGGCACTCCCCGCGCGGAGAAATCGACGGCGGTCGAGTGATGTGCGAGCGGTCGACGGCGCGTCGGAGTTCGAGTGCATAGGTGCAGGTGAGACGGTCGGCATCTTCAACCACGCGATATACCGTGCGCTCCGTCTCGCTCGGTGCCCCCACGGTCGTCGGCCGCGGGGGCGTCGGCTGCGGTCAGTCGTCGGCCGCGGGGGCGTCGGCTGCGGTCGGTGCCTCGACCGGCCGGTCGGTCTCTTCGCCATCGACGTCGAACGGATACGCCCCCGTCACACAGCCCAGACAAAGGTTTGCACGCGAGGCGTCGAGCGCCGCAGCGACCGCGTCGATGGAGAGGTACGCGAGCGAATCGGCGCCGACGGCGTCGCGGATCGCCGCCGGCGACTGATCCGCGGCGATGAGCTCCTCGCGGGTCGCCATGTCGATTCCGAAGTAACACGGCGCGACGATCGGCGGCGCACCGATCCGAAGGTGGACCTCCTCGGCACCGGCCTCTCGCACCAGCTCGACGAGCTGCGTCGAGGTGGTTCCACGGACGATGGAGTCGTCGATGATCGTGACCGACTTCCCCTCGACCGTGGAGCGAATCGGGTTGAGTTTCAGTCGGACGGCGCGCTCGCGCTCGTCTTGGGTCGGCATGATGAACGTCCGGCCGACGTACCGGTTCTTCATCAGCCCCTCTGCGAACTCGATGCCCCCTTGTCCTTCCGGACGGGGCGCACCGTCGGCGTCCGTCTCGGCGGCCGCGTCGGCGTACCCGGAGGCGAACGCCCGACCGGAGTCGGGCACGGGCATCACCACGTCGGATTCGACGCCGGACTCCTCCCAGAGCTTTCGGCCCAGCTCGCGGCGGACCTCGTAGACGAGCGAGCCGTCGATGACGGAGTCGGGTCGAGCGAAGTAAACGTGCTCGAAAAAGCAGTGTGCGGTCGACTCGGCCTCGATGAGCTGGTACGTGTCGTAGTCGGAGCCGTCCGGCTCCAAGACGACGAGTTCGCCCGGCTCGACGTCGCGAACCAGCTCGCCGTCGAGGGTGTCGATGGCGGCGGATTCGCTGGCGAGGACGTAGCCGTCCTCGAGCTTGCCGAGACAGAGCGGGCGGTTGCCGAGCGGGTCGCGCACGCCAAAGACGGTGTCGTCGTGTGAGATGGCGAGCGAGTACGAGCCATGGATGCGTTTCATCGTGTGTTTGACCGCGCGAACAAGGTCCTCCTCGAGAAGATTTCGCGCGAGGTCGTGTGCGATCACCTCGGTGTCGCCGTCGGAGGTGAACGCGTGGCCCGCGGCCGCGAGCTCCTCGCGGACCTCGTCGGCGTTCACGAGGTTGCCGTTGTGTGACAACCCCAGCGACCCGGACTTAAACGAGACCGAAAACGGCTGTGCACAGCTCTTGTCCAGGCTCCCGGCGGTAGGGTACCGAACGTGACCGATGCCGGTCGAGCCGGCCAGCGACTCGAGGTCGCCGGGGTCGAACGCGTCGCCGACGAGTCCGCGTTCGACGTGCGTGTGCTGTTGAAACCCGTCGTGGGTGACGATCCCCGCCGACTCCTGTCCGCGGTGTTGGAGCGCGTACAGCGCGTAGTACAACGGTCGCGCCGCCGAACGGTCAGCGAGAGAGACGCCGACGATACCACACTTCTCGCGCGGTTCGTCGCCGGCGAGGTCTCCACCGGAGTGCATGGCTCACAGTGTGCGTGGCGGCGATAAAAACCCTCGTGTTCGTGGCGTACCGTCCCACTCTCTCACCCTTGAGTGTGCACGTTCGTGGATCTACTCGAGGGAGAGGTCGACTGGGGTCTCGGCGGCGAGGTTGTCGCTCACCGGACAGCGGTCCTCGGTGCGTTCGAGCCACTCGCGTTCGGTTTCGTCGTCGACGGGGTCGCCCGCCGCGTCGGTCAGCTCGGCCCGAATCGACGCGGTGATCTGCTGGTACCCCGCGCGTGAGTCGACGGCTGCGCCCTGGAACCGCGCCGGGTTCAGTTCGCCGTCGACGTCGACGGCGAGCGACTCGAGTTCGAGGTCCATCTCCGCGGCGACCGCGTGGCCGACGATGCTGAGACACCCCCCGAGCGCGCCGAGGAGGTACTCGACCGGGTTCGGTCCCGCGTTCGTGCCGCCGAGCGACTCCGGCTCGTCGATCACGTACGTGAACTCGCGCGTCTCGACGCTGACCCGCGTGCCGGCGTCGAGTTCGGTGTGCGTGTCGAACGTCACGGACTGTTGGCCTGCGTCACTCATACCTCGACGCTCGAGCGGGAGATACTTCAGCGTCGCTAGCATTCTCAGGAGCCGACGACGTGCGCGCCTGGGCACAGTATATATATCACACGGGCGTACCATCGTCCGATGTACGACCGACGGTACGACGGCCTCCTCTTGGACCACGACGGCGTCCTCGTGACGCT